>JAEEGJ010023317.1_pt1 | contig 13006 bp, 8 predicted proteins | sample 8958761 | NCBI WGS metagenome assembly JAEEGJ01 (sample SAMN16246546, study PRJNA631951) | gut metagenome | biome: gut microbiome; feature: rumen; material: RS-attached | host: Bos | place: Iran: Karaj | collected 2018-10
CACAAGAACGTCGGTCAGAATCCTGTTTCGGGACTCCGGCAAGGCACGCCTTGCGGTAGTCGGCGATGACGAAGCCCGGAGGCGTCGGCTTGAAGTCTTTGCCCGGTCCCGTCGGGGGAATGGCGGCCGGATCTGTTCCGAACGCAGGCGACGAGAAGCGGGCGAATCGACCGATTCGCCCGCTATGTTTTCCCATTGAGATTATTGCAAACAAGATTGGTCTTTGGGTACGTACCATTTTTCCGAGATGCGAGCATTCTCGCTGTCCGGAGATGGAATTGCAAGTTTGAATGTGGTTAAAGTCGGAAGATTGATGGCCGATCCGAACACAAGTGCATGCCCGGTTTGCAGGAAAGTCAATCTATTGATGGTGGAACGATTGACATATGGGACCATTCTCGATATGTAATCCAAATCGTCTGGATTTTGAACACGGTGAATGATGAAATTGCTACACTGAGAAACAACCGTTTTTGACAATTCGCTTGGACGTTGCGACGAAATGCCCAGAAGTAAACCATACTTGCGTCCTTCTTTAGCGATCCGTTCAAAGATGTTGTAACCAAGAACACCATAGCTCTGTTCGTTTCTGATGAAACGATGAGCTTCCTCGACAATCATGTTTATGGGACAATCCGCTTTGATTCGTCGTTTTCGAAGATAGTCCAGCAACAGTTTAGCGAAAACTCTAACAACGACTTCTCCCGTTGCATCATCCAACAAACTGATATCTATGTTCAACAATTGGTTGCTTCCAAGAATTGATGTCATATAATCGTCAACTGTCGTAAAACCGGTCTTTGAAAGAAGGCTCCCCACGACACCGTCTTGCAAAGATTGGAGACGAATGGCAAGTGTCGATGTGTATTCTTGAATTCGTTGTGAGCTTACACTTCCCTCGTACAAAGTTGCCAATTCCAACGCCTCAGAAAAATCGTTTAGCGAGAACGGGACCAGTTGCGAGACTCGAAGCTGTGAAATACCATCAGGATTGACAAACGAAGAGAGCCAAGAAACGAGTGTTTCAATACCTTTCATTTCTCCATAGGAGATTTTCAAATATTCAGAAAAAGAGGTTCCTTGATTCCCGTCAAGAAAAATCGTTGTGTCAAGCGATATTGCTTCTGTATGAAACACCGAAAGAATCGCTTTGATTTTGTCGGATTTCGAAGGAGAGGAATCTGAACTGTTCAAAATTCCGATAAGTGCCGTGGAAAGAAGATGGTTTTTTGTTTTGATGGCCTGGTCGTCAGAACCATTCTGAAAGAAAACTTTGGCGATGTCAATGGCTCGTTTCAAGACGGGGAACTGCGTTTTCTCCGAAGCATGGAGAAGAATAGCCCAATCATCAACCGAAAGAGCCCAGACAGGCAATTCAAGTCGGTTTTGGACTGTTTCATCTGTGGCAGTCAATCCTTTGCATTCTATGTCAGGATTGGTCTCCGTTAGTTTTGAAAACGCTTTTGCATATTCTCCGTTTGAATCCAGAACAACAAACTTTGCACCAACTGCAGAGTAGTTCTGTTTTGCAAAAACGTTCTGGAGAAGTCTAGCGACGGTATTTGATTTGCCGGCTCCGGTGTTTCCAAAAACAGAGAAATGAAATCCAAAAAACTTGTCAATATCAACACGAACGTCGTACTCGGGAAAAATAACGGAGTTGCCGATTGATAGTTGTTTTGCCCGAGTCGAGTGCTTGTCGTGATCAACTTCGATTTCGGCTTTCGTTGTCTCAAGCATCTTTCGCATTTCATTTTGAGAAATGATGCTAACTTCAGAATAAATCAACGGCATCTTGGAGACACCAAAACAAAAAACGTCATCGTTGATTTCGCCCACCAATCCCAAGGCGAGCCGTCGTGTGCTTTTCGGCTTGCTAAACTCAGAGCCAACGTTCTCGGGAGAATCTTCGATGCCTTCTATTTCTGCAACTATAGTCCGACCGATGTCGTGGATGGAAATGTAGGATCCAACTTCGCCGACAAAGCGAGGCCCATCGGTCGTATTGACATATTGCCCCATATCTTCGAAGATCTCGGCAAAGACTCCGCGTTGACCGATGGAAACAATTCTTCCAATCGTTCTGCTGTTCATCGGTTGTGCTCCGGGGAAGTGGAATGGTCAAAACTGGCCTGGATTCCCGAAATGGGCGATTGGGACAGGTTTTCTTGAATGTCGGGATGTGGCAATGGCAGTACGTTTTCCGTAAAATTTTTGAAGTAATGGATTCTGTTTTCTGAATTGACAATGACGATTCTGTCATCGCGAAGATTTTCCAGTTTTGTAATGTTTTCTCCTTTTCCAAAAACGACAAGATTGAAAGTAGGAATGGACAGTCCGTTCAAGATGATTCGGTTGATATGCTCATCTCCGAACCCATACCCGAGAACAACCAGTGTGCTGTGTTTTTGGAGAAGCCTGTTTTCCATTACACGAAACAAGTCGGAATACGGTGTCATCAGTGTACTTCGATCTTTTATTGGCGTAGGGTAGATCATCACACGGGACGATTCATCTTCGGAACCCGAAGAGTCTGGGGAGGTTTCCCAGATTTCTTCCTCTTTTTTTGTCCAGGAGATGGAACCATGAAGTTTTACAATGTTGAAGAAAGTCGGAACATTTTCCCATACATTCCGTTGTAGGTTCATACTGTCCACATAGGTGAAATTGAAACTCTTCGGTGAAAACTTCCGTCTATAGGTTCCAACAAAACCCGTATTGTACAAGAAGCCCAATTCATCCAATGCGGTTTCATTGTACAAATCATAGTTTGTTGTGAAAATGCTGATCGGCGAAATCCGTTTCCTATGAGAGATTCTTTGATAAAACGTTTTGTAGATATCAAGAACAGCGCGAGAATTTCGCCCAGAATGGATTTTCTCGGAAATAAACGCCTTGACCGTTTTGATTTTGTTGTCAATTTGAGTGTCGACCAGATTGATTCCGTTAATGGACAAAACTGAGGCAGCCACAAGAATCTCCATTATCCGTTCAAGGTTTTTGTCCGCTCCCAAAAACTCTTGGATGGCGTGTTCTGCAATTGTGAAATTAGGATATGTTGCGACAAAGTTGTCAAACAGAGGCGCCATTACTGGTATGCCCAACTCCACTTCTTTCCCATCGGGAGCTATATCAACACAACTAGAACAACCAGCACCAATGAGAAAACTTAAGTTTTCAATTTGAAGGACTTTTGCCATTTCTGTTTTGAGTTCCCCCAAGGAAACCCTTTTACTTTCAGATCCGCGCTTGAACTGGATGATCGAGTCAAGATCATCCACCTCCTTTTGGGAATTCTTGTCTTGTTTGTTCATTTGTGGATTTCCTTTGACTGAGTTGTCGAACAACTTGGGTTGCGCGTGGGTGTACTCGGCATCGCTACAGCATTTGGTTGCTCCGCAACGGGCGGCGCAGAGGAAACAGCGAGCGGGCGAAGCGTTCCGCTTCGACCGCTCGCTGTGTGACGGATTAGACGGCACCAATCTGCGCGTTGATCCATTTCTTCGCTTCGTCACTCAGACGTCCCGCACAAGAGACGATGTCAATTTTTGCGATGAAGACGCCGTCGTTTCGATCTGCTGCGGACAAGAGCTTTTTGATTTCGGCGGATGTATGTCTGGTTTTTACGATCCAAGTCGATTCAAGTATCCAGCATTGTGCCGCGAACTTGTTGATCTGTTCTTCCAGGCCCGGGTAGTCCTTACGAGGCTTGTTAAGATCGTATGCGATGATGTAGTACGACGGAGTAGTGTTCATGTCGTTTCCTATTTGAGGATCCCGCCAGTTCATTCATTGCAAACCGGACAATGGATGCGGACCGATCCCGAAGGAGTATCGGGATGAATGGTGTTGTCCAGGTTGGTTCCGTTGTCCTTGTAATCATGCCAAGCGTAGCATTCTGCGAAAAATGCGTCGCGTACACATGTCTCGTATCGAAACCAGAATTTGGAGTAGGGTTCTCCATTGTCGAAGTGTTGGAGCAGCCTCCGTTGCAAATCGGTGTCGGAACGACCAACGTAGTACCAAGGAGTTGACTGGTCGTCGTAGCGAAGAAGAACGTATGCACCAATCCGATTCGGTTCGACCATACGATTGATTGTGTCGCGATTGAAAACGAGCGGACCAGACCATGTTTGTTGGGCCATTTTGTTTCTCCATTTATTTGTTGTGGTTGATTGCGGTTTGCCCAAGGGGCGTTCCCCGCGGTTGTGAACAAATATTCTACCATAGTGTCAAGCAAACCGTTAGCAACATTTGTGCAACAATTTCGGCTTGGCTTTTGGGGAGAAAGAGGGGTGAGATGCCGGATTGCGGGGGGCGTTTTGCGCCGCGGAAGCGAGGCGATGTCTCACCTGCCTTCGATCGCCTTCGCCGCGTGGGACGCGGCGAGGCGGAGGAATTGCGTGGGGAGTGACTCGCTACGCTTTCAAGCGCCCCAGTCGGAAAGCATGTCGATGGAAATGACGGGAACCATCGCGAACGATTGCTCCACAGTTTGCGCCTCGGTGTCTTCGTTTGCGGATTCCTTTGCCCCGGGTGTTCGATGCGCTCGCGCCAGAACCGATACGACGGATTCGCGGTAGTCCAGAGGGCACAAAACGGCGCGGAGTTTTTCGAGCGGGACATCGGAAAAGACCCGCCATTCCCGCTCGTGGGTGAAATCCTGGACTTTTCCGTTCCCCGGCATTGTAAGGACGTTCGACAAGCCAAACAGGCGATTTCGAACCGGAGAGCCGGAATGAGAGCAAGTCTGGTCGACGAGGCCGTATGTCTCCGAGTCCATGTATAGGCAGGGCCTTCCGTTGAGTGGCGGGGAGAAGATGTCGCTTTTCGAAAACACGAACCCAAACCGTCCATACCGCTCGGAGTGTCCAATTAATCCAGGCAGGTTGCACTCGGAGAAACAAACGCAAGGGGGAATGTTGTCTTTCTCGCTTGGTGATTGCGCGCGGATGAAGCCAGAGTTGAGGACCGCAGAAAACGATGCGAATGATAGTTTGTCGGCCTGTACCAACGCAGTGTGAACAAAGTCCGGCAGTTGATCGACGGCATCAACAACCAATGGACGTTCGAATAATTCGCGAAAAGGGGCCATGGCAGACCAACTCGTGAAGTGAACCACGTATGGCGACCAGTCGCGTTGTTGCGCCTGAGATCCGGTCAGACCGCCTTTCGAGAATGAATCTAGAACATGAATGAGAGACATTATTGCTTCTCCTGTTTGTTGGTTGATGTTGTTTTGGGGTTAGTTTGTGGATGCCGTGAGGGCGGAACCCGCGCGGACGAGGCAGGATTCTACCAGGATGTCAAGAGGAAAAATGCTACAAATATGCTACAAATGCGGGGCGGTGGAAATGCGGAGAAACGGCATCACATTCGGCGGCTACCCGTCACCTTTCCGCGACTGTCTCCACCGCGTGGGACGCGGCGAGGCGGAGGGGCGTGGGGGTGGCGGGGTCGGAGGCGAGGGAGCGCGAACCTCTACGGCCGCGAGCGCATCCCGGTCCGGCTCGAGGACGGCTCGCGCGTTGAGGCGTGGGTCTACGTGATGCGGCGCCTCCCCGAGCGCTCGGTCGTGGTCGAGTGCTGCGACTGGCGCGCATACCGCGGGAACATGATGCGGCGCTGGTAGTCTCGGGCGGGGCCGCGTCCGCGTCTCCCTGGGGATACGTGGTTGTTGACGCAGGTCAAGGCGGACGCGGCCCCGCCTGATTTTCCGATGCGTAAAACGGCTCCGATGTCAAACTGGCAATTGGCCGGAAATCCTATTCAAATCGTAACAACAGTCTTGTCCTTGAGTTTCGTCAACTCGTCTTTGTCTTCAATCACCAATTCAAGTTGGTTCTCTCGGTTTTTCCAATACAATGTATGCTTGCGCAGAGTGTGATTTGGACGCTTCTGTGCAGCCAGCCGAAGACGCGAAACGAAATCGTCCCGCATCGTTTGCAAAGCGCCGACCGAACAGGAAAAATTGCCGTATATGTTCCATGCCCGCGTTTCGTCTTCTACTTTCGGCGGCGTGAAAAACCATCTCGAAAGATTGAATAGTTTCCAAATCGTCCACGATGGCGGAATGATCTGGTTGTGGATCGAGATATTCGTCCAATCCGCCAATTTCGCCAGTTCACGAATGGGAACATGTGGATCAGTCGTGTGGTCGTTCAATCCGTCGGCAGCGCTCAGCACTTCGGCAAAAACTTCATCGTGACATTTCAAAACCGGGTCCGCTCCCAAATAGCCAATCATTCCTTTGCATCGGTTCTCGAATGCCTGCCGAAAGCCGAAAAGTGAGAGCAGGAGACCTGTTTGGGCGTCGATCGGACGGCCGAACAACGCCGTTTCCTCAATGTTTCGGTAATGAAAAATCGAAAGCGGGGCATTTGAGATGAAGCCCTCGGTAAAGTAATCGCCCTCCAAAACCTGCCAAGTGTGAAATTCCAAGGAGGCCCGAAGAATCAGTTCTCCGGGGAGGCATCCGTTCAAAATCGATTCCTTGCACCATTGCACAAAAGATAATGCACACAGCATCGTCGCTGCGTAGCAATTGGCCTCCTTTTGATTCGAGCAAGAGAATAGAATGTTAAGAACGAATGACTCTTGGCTCATTCCCCTGGTTCGTGGATATCGCATTTTTCCGTATTTCGATGGAGGATTCTGCAGACGGGCATCCAATCTTGATGCGATGTCGTCCAACTTGGCGATCAGACCGTCGCGCTCCTCCGGTGAAAGCGCTCCCGTTCCGAATTTTCCCGCTTGCCGCAGGGTTTCGAGGTCATGCAGCAACTTGTTTCCCACGTGTTTCATGTTATCGTTCCTCGTGTTTCTTTACTCTGGTTCTTGAACTTGGTTCGATGTTATTTCAACAACTGGGAGATATTGCCGAATTTCCGGAGGAAAGGAAATGTCAGGATTGACACCCTCCGCAAGGAGCATAGAGCGGCTGAAGTGTAACACTACATCTGTTTCTTCACCATTGTATTGTTGTCCCTTGAAAAATTGTTCAAATTCGTATCTTTCTCCATCCTTCCAACCACATTCATAAGATGACAAGGTTTCCATATGGCAACTAATGACAGGAGAAAAGACGAGCGTTAATGTGTATTTATACCAGAGTCTCCCATCAAGGAACCCTTGGTCATATGGATTTTCAAAAACAATCGACAAGTTTGAATCCGGAAAAGAAATTTTTCTCCAAGAGTTTAGTTCCGTTAGATACGGAGAATCACTTCTTTCCCGCATGCAACCAAAATCGTTATCCTGACATTGTGTTACGCATCCGGCCGTTGCGAAAACTGCCGCCGCAACAAAAATTTGCAGATGTTTCATTCAGTATTCCCCCCTTTCGACCGCGGCGGCGTCCGTGGCCTCGTTTGCATTGAATGCTTGGTATTCTACAATGGCATAGATCGCAGCAGCATTGAGACATTCGTCGTAAGCGTCAAAGGAATCAGATTCATGCGCTTTAAGAGCTTCACTCATCAATTTGAAGTTTTTCTTTGCATGGGTCCTATGCGCTTGCTCGTGATCACGAACTCTCCATCTTCTTTGCCATTCCCACGAATGATACCAATATTGCCTTACTTTAGGGTCGGAGACATTTCGCACATGATCGACTTGCCATGCTGGATCTTCCGAATCGAGGATCCATGATTTGGATTCGATTTTCAACTGGAATGCGGGATAGTATTTTTCATTCCGACAGCAACAGTCGACGCGAAAATTTGAAATCCACGACAATGTTACGCCGTATGTCCAATGCCTAGGGTAATAAGAATTTGATACGGTAGTGGATTGCGAAAAGGTTCCGACTGTTTTCGTTATTGAGTACGGTCCAGTGATGGACTTTGTATAATCCCATCCATGATCAACGAAATCATAGGAAGATTTGCATCTGCGACTCGACAGTCCCAATATGTCATATGTGTTTACGGCATTGTTTTCGCAGAAAAGAAATATATTTTGCGATCCGCCTTTTTCGCATATTGGATCTCGATTCAACCAACGCGACAAGGAAGGATCGTAGAATCGAAATCCGAAATAGTAGAGCTTTGAAACATTGTGCCTTGATTTGGTTGAAAAACCATAAACGAAATCTGACGTCGTGTGAACAGTTTGCTTAATGTCACTGCCAAACGCATCATAATAGTATTGGGCGACGAGTTGCCCAGAAGCGTCTTGATACCCCGTAATATTTCCGTTATTATCATATACGGCGTAGTGAGGGCCCCCGTTTTCAAATGAACAAAGAAGACCTCCGACGCCACCGGAGTCATGAAGTCTTCCAGACGTTTCTTTTCCCCAGTAGAATGGAATTCTCTGGTTAGATGTCGTCGAAAGCCTATCTTGTTGAAGAACATTCCATTCGTCATAATTCAGAAGTACAAGGGTTTCGCCGGAAAACGAGCCGATTCGTCTAGACATAGGGTCGTAGAAATTTTTCAAAACAGTAACTCCTTCTAGAGAAACCGTCTCCAGCCGATTTTCCGAATCATATCCGTAAGACCAACCACCATTGGTGATGAGGTTGCCGTCGAAGTCGTAGGCGAGTGTACGAGTTACCGTATCCGTGATGGTAGCGTATTCGTTGAGTTCGTTGGCCGCAAACTGTGTCCATGCGCCGCCGAGGCGGTTGGAGGTGAAGTTTCCGATTAAGTCATAGTCATAAATGTCGGTAAGAGTGTTCGTTCCATAACGCGCCCACGAGACTTCACTGCGGGCGTTGTAGCCGAAGGCGTCGAGATTGCGCGCGACCGGGCGTTTGAGCGCATCGTAGGTGTAGTCGAAAGACGAGCCTGAATCGACGCCGTTCACGCGATTCGACACGGAGGCAATCAGCCCCCGACGCAGAGGATCACGGGTTAGTGCGCGTGTAAGGACCGCGTTCGACGGCGTGAGGACGGAATAGCCGGCGTCGAGCGAATCGGGCGTGTAGGCGTAGGTGATGGTCGAGTCGGGAATGCCGATGACGGAAAGACGACCGAGGTCATCGTAGGAAAAGGACTCGTCGTAATCGGAGTCGGCAATTCGGAGACGAGATTGCCGGCCGAATGCGTCGTAGTCTCGGATTATCGTGTTGGTAACGCCAGTGATGATGGCAATTTCGTTCGTGGCGTGGCCAAGGAGGTCAAGCGTGTAGCGGTAGGACGCCGCGGGCACGGACGACGAAACGAGGCGACCGAGACGGTCGTATGCCATCACCGCATTGAGCGTTGCGTCGTCGTGCAGAACTTGGACGACGCGCCCTTGTCCATCGTAGACGTTTTCGAACCACGCGCCGCGGGCCCAAGTCGTCCGTGTCAGCTTTCCGTCTGGGGCGTATGCATACATGGGACCTTTTCCGTCCGCATAAACTTTGTTCGTGACGAGGCCCGTGGCTTTGTCGCGGAGCCAGGTCGTCACGTCTCCGTGGGCGAGGTTTTCGGTGCGGTAGGTTGTCATGGCGCGCATTCTACCATACTCGTCGTAGGAGTAGTCAACTGGATATTGCGCGCCGCGGAGGGAAACCGCGTTGTCATCCACGTCGAAGACCGTCGTCTTCTCGTTGCCAAGGGCATCCGTGACGGAAACTTGGCGTCCGAGCGCGTCGTAGTCATAGGTTGTCCGGGCGCCGGATGGATCTTCCCGCCATGCAAGGCGACCGAATTCGTCATACTCGGTCAACGTCGAGTTGCCGAACAAATCGACCGTCGCCACGTGGCGAAGAAGCGCGTCGCAACGATTTGTGGTCGTGACGTTTTCCGGGGAACGGGACAAAACAATCGCCCCAGATTCCGTGACGGTTTCCTGCGACACATTCGATGTCGGAAGCTGACGCGTGTTCAAAACCTTCCGCATCCCTCGGTTGACAAACTGCAATTCCTTCGTTGCATTGCCGAGAACATCCAGTGCAATGGCTTCCGAAGTCAGGATCGCATTTCCAATCGCTTGCGTTTCTTCAATGCCTCCAAGTCCCGTCAGGCGTATTTGACTACGACCCGTAGAGACAGAACAGTCCGAGCCTTCGTCCGGGAACACGAATGCTTCGCTTGTCGACCAGAGTGATCCATTCGCAACGGTATGGCCGACAACGTTCGAGATGGCCACGTCCGGACCGGCAAGGTCGATCCGGCCATTGCGATTGACATCCTCGGCGGAGAGGGCAAGGCCGCCAAATTCGTCGAAGGTCGACAAGCGTCGGCTCGTCACGACGGGAACGAATCCGGGCGCCGCGGACGTGTAGCCGTCTTCGATTTCGACAGTGTTGCCGAATGCGTCGAAGGCATTGCGCGAATAAAGAACGGCCCCCCCGAAGCCGGGCTTGCGCGTTTCGGCGAGACGGCCGAACAAGTCGTGGTTAGTTTCGCGCCAGACGGGACTGTTCGGTCCCTTCGATCCATCGTAGATGGTTTCAAGGAGCGGAGCGTAGACGATTGATCGGCGAAGGATACCATTTCGGAGTTCGCCAATCGTGCGGCCGGCGGCGTCGGAGACGATGGTCGTGACGCGCTCGCAATCCGTGCCGGGCGCTTCCGTGACGGTGCGGACTTCGCCGCCTTCGGGTCGATAGGAGTAGGAGAAGAGCCGGCGGATGCCGTCCTCGCCTTCGCTCATCGTTTCCCGGCCGAGAGAGTCGTAAGCGAAGCTGGACGGATGAACGGTCGCGGCGGGACGGTCGGCCGTTGCGATACCACGGCGCGCGACGTTGGTGGCGCGGCCAAGCGCGTCGTAGGCGGTTTCCGTGAGGATAGAGCCGGTCTGCTTCGCGATGACGCGGCCTTCGATGTCGTAGGCGTAGGTCGTCGTGATGCCCTGCCAGTCGGTTTCGGAAACCTTGCCGCAGCAGTTGCCGGCCCATTCGGCGGTCCAGAGTCGGCCGGGGAGGTCTTCGCGGCGGATCTCGTTGCCGTCGATATCGTAGGCATACTGAAGGCGCTCGATGGGCGTCCAGTCGGCTTGCGGCACAAGGTCTTCGACGCCGGCGGTGCAGAGGTCGGTGCGGGAATCGACGAGCCGGCCGAGGGCGTTGTAGACGCGGACGGAGCGCGTGGTCCGCATCGGGACGATGTCCGGCGCCTGCTCGTGGACGTGCGTGACGGTCTCGGTCCAGACGCCGTCCGTAAGGTCGTAGGCGTAGTTATCGATCGTGCCGTCCTCGTGGCGAACGGACTGGACAAGGCCGTCGGTAATCGCCCCCGTGACGGGATAGTAGGTCGTGACGGTCCGCAGGACGTTCGTTCCGCCGTAGGCTGCGCCCTGCTCGCCGACACGCTCGACGACATCCACGCCGTTCGTGCCGTAGACGTAGTAGGTGCGCTGGATCTCAATGCCCTGCATCTTGCGGACGATGCAGCGCGGACGGGTATCGCAGAGAAGCGGCGGATCGGAGGGATCGACGGGCTCGTAGGAATAGAGGGTCTCTTCTTCCACGAGCGGCATCGATTCGCGGACAACGCGGTTCTTGTCATCGTATTCGTAGAGGATACGGTTGCCGGTCGGTTCGACGGTTTCGCGCAGGAGGTCCTTGTGTGGACCGTCCGTGTAGTAGGACCAGGAGGTGGTGCGCGTGGCGTCGCCGGGGATGCCCTCGATCCGGTTGGTGATGAGGTAGCCCCAGTAGGCGGAGACGTAGTTGTATTCGTCCCGGGACCAGAGCTTTCCGGTTTCGTCGCGGATCGTGTGGAGGCGCTGCGCGCCGGACTCGTCTTCGGTGAAGTAGAGCTCCTGCGCCTCGACGAGCCCGCTCGGCTGGTAGAGCGTCCAGTCGCCGTTCACGGCAACGTAGCGATACTGCCGCATATCGCCCGTCCCCTTCTGGAAGCCGACGAGCAGCTCCTTGACGCTCTCGCCCTGCGCGACGTCGAGGACGCGGGTCGGCGCGTGTTCGGGAAGGGCGTAGAGCCCGGTGTCGGCGACCTGCTCGGGCTCCTCCGCGAGGGGATAGACGGTGACGGCGTAGTGCGTCGGGGAAAGCGTCCGGACGTCGGCAAGACGGGTGAGGGTCTTCACCTGGCGGATGTTTCCGAGGGCGTCGCGGACGATATCCACGCCGAAGTCATCCATCGTCAGAATGCGCCCCTTCGGATCGGTATAGGTGACGAGCGCGCCGCGTTCGTTCGTGTTTCCGGTCGCGAGGAAGCGCCAGACGGAGCCGTCGCCGGGATAGAGGTCATAGTAGGCGGGCGCGGACGTTGTCGCCCAGCCCTCGGCGTCGACCATCTGGACGCGAACGAGCGACTTGCCGAGGTTGTTCGGCTCGGGGACGCCGACGGAATCGCCGTCATGGAAGTGGACGACAAGTTCAGCGCCCTCCGGTTGTACGAAACGGACGATCTGGGGCGCGCCGTCGGCGGTCGTTCCGCCGTCCACGGCCTTGAATGTGAAACCAGTTACGACCTTCAGCGGAGCCGGCGTGGAAAGCGACGGGCTTTCGTCGGAATGGTGAATGCGGAGGTAGACGGGTGTCTGCCCCGTCCAGACGGTAGTTGTGCCAAGGTCTAACGTGACAAAAACGCAACCAATCGCCGGACCGTCAAGAACCGGACAAACCGAACACTTTTGCCGAGTGGTGCAAACAAGTGGCGGATTGTGAGTCGGATCTGCATGAAGATTCGACGCAATGCCGAAAACGGCAAACGCGAATGCAAGAATGGGTGATTTGAGATGCCGATTCATTGTTGACTCCTTTTATCGGGATTCGGTGTTGTGTTTGGAAATCGGGACGATCTTCTCGAAGTAGACGGAGGCGGCTCCGTGGCCGGGGACGGTGAGGTAGAAGGTCTTGGGAAACTCCCAAGAGGAGCCCATCTCGGAGCCGACGGTGAGGCGCAGGGGGATGCCGCGCCAGGTGGGCGGGCCGAGGGGCTCGATCGAGACGTGGTCCCAGACGGGCGAGAGCGTGATGGCGGCGGGATCGACGTCGGCGGGGAGGTCCTTGCCGTCGGCGGGTTTCACAAGGAGGTCGGCGACGAAGTCCCTGCCGTTCACGGGCGCGCGGAGGCGGGAGGGGACGCACTTCCAATGCTCGCCG
>JAEEGJ010023320.1_pt1 | contig 13004 bp, 11 predicted proteins | sample 8958761 | NCBI WGS metagenome assembly JAEEGJ01 (sample SAMN16246546, study PRJNA631951) | gut metagenome | biome: gut microbiome; feature: rumen; material: RS-attached | host: Bos | place: Iran: Karaj | collected 2018-10
TTCGAAGCGCTGACAGCAGCATTCAATGGTAATCCGGAGATTATCTTCGGTTAGCACTGGTCATTTTGTTATCCAGCAGAATAAGCGCCCCCTTCATGTTGTTCCAGAGGGGGTTCTGAATAGTTACTATACTCCATGCATTATGCCTTCCCTGCAAATTCTGATTTTTTGATTTCTATCTTTCTTCTGTCTGGAACTTTGCCAGCGTTTCCAGCATGTGCTTCCCAATTGCCTCAGGATCATAGTCGAATCCTGCGCAGACAAGACTGAGCCAATCAGGAGTTAATATCCTTCCATGATCAGGAGCATATCACAGCCGCTGATACTCTTCATATTGTTTATCGGCAAGTTTATGCATTCACTTCATCAATTTATGGCATCCGATATATTGTCATTTAATGTCAGAATATTATAAAAAGAATGGCTATACATATTAGACTGACAGACAGAAATGTATAAAATATCAAAAAGGAAGACAGCAATAAACAGCGAGAAAAAATTATGTCAACGACGAACGGCTCTTCTTATGATTCACTTCTGGCACATATAGGAGAAGCACTTGAGTCCGGCAGAAAAAAGGCAGCCTCACGCATCAATGAGGCGATCGTTGAGACATACTGGATTATCGGAAAGTATATCGTAGATTTCGAGCAGGCAGGAAACGAAAAGGCCGAGTACGGCTCGGAGACACTGAAAAGGCTTTCAAAAGACCTGACACTCCGCTATGGAAACGGGTTCGGGCTGAGCAACGTAACCAAGATGCGCAAGCTCTATCAGGCGTACCCAATTTTGCAGACACTGTCTGCAAAATTGAGCTGGAGCCACTATGTTGAGCTGCTGAAAATAGATGATCCGCTTGAGAGATCGTTTTACCTCAAGGAATGCGAGCAGGAGAACTGGGGCGTACGCGAGCTTCGGAGACAGATGCGGAGCATGCTGTTTCAGAGACTTGCCTTAAGCAAGGACAAAAAAGAAGTATTGAGACTGTCTGAAGAAGGCCAGGTTATAGAAAAGCCTGAGGACATCATAAAAGATCCTTATATCTTTGAGTTTACCGGTCTTCCTCAATTGCCAGTCTATAAGGAAGGTGATCTTGAAAAAGCGCTGATCGATAACATCAGCAAATTCCTCCTGGAACTCGGGAAGGGGTTCGCATTTATGGGAAGGCAACAGCGAATCAATATAGGCGGAAGAATATTTAAGGTCGACATTGTGTTTTACCATACGATACTGAAGTGCTACGTACTGATAGATCTGAAACGGGGAGAGGTGCAGCACGAGGACATCGGCCAGATGAACATGTATCTGAACTATTACCGTGAAGAGGTAAATACCGAAGGTGATAATGAACCCATCGGCATTGTGCTTGGCGCATACGAAGACAAGCTTATGGTCAAATACGCGACGCAGAACATTTCCAACAAGCTGTTTGTAAGCAAGTATCAACTGTATCTCCCGAACAGGGAACAGCTGGAGAATGAAATCAGCAGATTTCTGGATAACAAACCTAAGACTGACGCCTGAAAAGAACATGCGTCAGATTTTACTGTCACCGAATCATCCTACAGTCTCTATTGGGAACACTGTAAAGATTTTGCAGACAGTGTCTGAAAAATCTGGAAATAACTGCGTCAGAAGTCCTGATGTCAGACGCTGGTAACAGCTTTTTCCAAGGTCATTAGTACATGATGTCCACTGTTCTTCAGTATTTTAGATTTTCGCGACACTGTCGCAAAAATCGGATGAAGCTGTGCTTGCGCAGCTTAAACAAAGGAGAACGCAGGTAAAATTGAATGATTGAGGAAAACTGCCTGGTGAGGACACTTACCGCCAAGACCGGCTACCCTGCCGGCACCATGGTGTTGCCGTCAGCCTGTACCGCAGCGGACAGGCCTGCGAGGTTAAGGTTTGGGATGAAAACGGGTACCCATGCTGATGTGGTGACATTTCTCACGTACGATGTCACTCCTGCCGGAAGTACCGCAGATCCCAGTCCGGCGGGACAGCGCAGTTCAGGCTATACAGAACCCATCTGAATCTCAGAACTGGAAGACAAAGGCAAATCATGGATAACCGAAATTTCATCAACAATGACCAGTTCTACCTGGGCTTCGAGGGAGAGGAAGAGGTTATCCTCGGCATCAAAGGCGCTCCGGAATACGGCATCCATGTCTGGGATGGATATTTCAATGATATTCTCGGCTCCCCGGTGTTTTCTCCGGAAGGCTGGACCGGATTCACCAGGGACTGTCAGGAATTCATTGGCGCATGGGGCGACAGCTCATACGCGGAAATCTCCAATCCGTCAGAGTACCTTGAGGATCTACTGAGATACCGGGACAGGCCTCATAAGTTCGGGGAAAGCGCGGATGTCCTTGAGCTTCTTATCCACTTTTTGGAATGGGCCGTCAGCACTGGGAAGACCGTGGTCATCAGCACCGACTGATTCACAAAACAACCTCCATAATGTCCGTGACTGGTTTGGACGATCGTCTGGGCATCCGCCCTGCAAGAGTTGGTAAGCAGTTTTGGTAAATGGCTGGCGAACACAGCTCAGGAACAGGGACGGAGGTGGCTGCGCACCGCCTGCTGCCCTGATTTTCAGGAAGAAGACTTGCCGGCGGCGTCTTCACTGCCGGAAGCCTTATGAGACTGCCTTTGTGAGTGGGATCTGATGCTGAGCTTCATGACGGCGGAGAAGGCGATGAGGAACCCCGCGCAGAGGGCGATGAGGACATACTGCGGTGCGGGCTTTATCATGCTCGACTTCGCGGTCTGCACTATGATCAGTGAGAGGGCGCTGTCGGTTACGTCTGCGGGGAACAGCGTCAGCATCTGCCCGACATTCTTCTGCTCGCCGGGGTAGCGGTACGGACGCTCAGAGAGCACATACTTTTTGCCGTCATGGAGGCAGTCACGGTAGAGTGCCGTGCTCATGCCGCGCGTGTCTGACGTGCACTCTCCACCTGTCACTGCGAGGAACTGCTTCCTCACGGCATCGCTGCCGAGGCCGGTGACCATGAATCCCACGAATGCCTCGGCATCTCCCCTCCGCAGGGTGAAAAGCTCCTCACTGACATTCTCTGACTTAGGCTCGCAGGTCTCACCATCGGCGCACTTTGCCCCGTTGCGCTCGACTGAGACAATTGACCAGAGAGAGGCCTCCTTCTCGTCGAGGGCCCTGCGCTCCTGATAGCTGTCGGCCGATGACGGGAATGAGAGCAGCAGCAGAATGAAGGCGGACGCGAATAAAGGGATCCTCATTTCATGTCAGCCTCTTCATCAGATGGAGATTCGGCCGGCGCCGCGCCAGCGGCTGCCCCGCCGTTCTGCTGCTCCTTCATGAAAAGCGTCATTACAGCCGTCTCTCCGGCGACCGCCTCGCCGTCAGCCTTGGTCAGCCGGTCGATACCGAGCTCGGCCATATTGGAGATGACCACCGGGGTCACCGTAGAATGGGCTGCGGACTCAAGCTCCTTCAGGCTGAAGCCGATGATCGGATCGCCCTTGTGGACCTTCTGCCCGCTCTCGGCGAGCCTCTTGAATCCCTTTCCCCTCAGATCCACCGTGTCGATGCCGAAATGGACCAGCACCTCGATGTTTTTGTCCGAGCGGATGGCGAAGGCGTGATTGGTCTCGAACACCTGGACGATTGTCCCGTCAAACGGGGCGACCAGCCTGTCGCCCTCAGGCTTGATGGCGATGCCGTCACCTGCGATCTTCTCCGAGAAGACCACGTCCGGCACATCCTCTATCGGCAGGATTTTTCCTGATACAGGAGCGTAGATCCTGATGCCGTCATCGCTTACGAGTCCGTGAAGCCGTCTGAAAAAGTCGAGAATCATATGTCACACCTCCGGGATGCAGGGGAGTTTCAGGCCTCGTTCCTCAGGAGGTAGGCCCTGAGCTCCTTCCAGTCAGGATCCATCTCGTCAGAGAGAACCGGCATGTCTGCCCTCGAGGCAAGAGCCTCAGGGAGCTCAATGTCGGTTCCGAGGATCTCGTCGACGACGCTCTTGAACTTCGCGGGAGCTGCGGTCTCGAGGAAAATGCCCTGATCGCCCTTCTCAAGGAAGTCCTGGAGGACGCTCCAGGCGATGGCGCCGTGCGGCTCGCTCACATACTTGGTGTCTGCGAGGATCTTCCTCATGGCTGCCCTGGTCTCCTCATCGGTCCTCATGCCGCTTGCGAGATCGCCGAGATCCCAGCCCTTCACCCTGAAGAGCTCCTCGACGCGCGGCCAGTTGTTCGGGCGGCTGACATCCATGGCGTTCGAAAGTGTCGGAACGGTCTCATGCGGATCCCAGACGCGGGTCTTGAGATAGCGGGGAACTGTGTCATTGACATTGGTTGAGATGACAAAGCGCTTGACGCGAAGTCCCAGTGCCTTTGCGATAAGGCCGGCAGTCACGTCGCCGAAGTTGCCGCTCGGGACTGAGAAGACAACAGAGTCCCTCTTGTCAGCAGGGAGCGACGCGACAGCCTCGAAGTAGTAGCAGACCTGGGCGAGCAGGCGGCTGATGTTGATGGAGTTCGCGGAGTTGAGGCCGATTCCGGTCCTGACCTCCTCGTCGTCAAACGCCTCCTTAACAAGCGCCTGGCAGTCATCGAAGGTGCCGCGTACGGCGACAGTCCTGATGTTGCCGCCCAAAGTGCAGAACAGCTTCTCCTGGAGCGGGCTGACCTTGCCCTTCGGGTAGAGCACGCAGACATTGATGTTCCTGAGGCCGAAGAAGGCATGGGCAACTGCCGCGCCGGTGTCTCCGGAGGTCGCGGTCAGGATGGTGATCTTCCGGTCGCCTGCAATCTGCTCAAGGCACCTTGCCATGAAGCGGGCGCCGAAGTCCTTGAAGGCGAGCGTGGGGCCGTGGAACAGCTCGAGGGAGCTGACCTGATCCGAGATCCTTACAGCCGGGGGAGCGCCGAAGGAGAACGCAGAGGCTACCGCCTCCTCAAGACCGGGCATCTCGTCGCTGCCGATGAGGTGGCGCAGGATCTTCTGGGATCTCTCCACGAAAGGAAGGGCCAGAAGGCCGTCGATGTCGTCCATCGGGGTGATTTCAGAGGGGAAGAACAGCCCCTGGTGACGGCCCAGTCCCTGGCGGACAGCCTGGGAAAAGGAAACCTTTTCAGAATGATCCTTGATGTTGTAAAGCTGCATGCTTGGCAAACTCCCTGAGAGGTGTCCTGGAACAGCGTCCAGGCGTAAAAATCAAAAGCCGGAATGCCACTGAGACTCTCCCAGGGGCGGATCCCGGGCATCACTTTAGCATTCGGTTACGACAGTGCCCCTGCGGTCAATCCTGCAGATGTGGCAGAAGCCGTCGGAGTTCTGTATGAACTCTGACTTGAGCCATGACTCGATATTCTTCGCTGAGTCCATGCTCTCGGTTACGGCGAAGATTGAGGGGCCGGAGCCGGAGATGCCGAAGGCGAGGCCTCCGTTCGACATGGCATACGCCCTTGCCTCATCGAATCCCGGGATGAGGCTCTTCCTGTAGGGCTCGGCGATGACGTCGACAAGGCACTTCGCGGCAAGCTTCCTGTTCCCGGAGTGGGAGGCATGGATGAAGGCGCCTACGTTCGAGGCGAACCTGATGGCGGTCGAGCGCGGATACTCCACAGGGAGGATCTTCCTCGCGGCAGCGGTGCTCACCACGATGCCTGGGTAGCAGGAGACCCAGTACCACTCCGAGAAATCCGGGATCCTCTCCGAAATCTCATCACAGTCCTCGAGCATCAGCTGTATGCCGCCGAGATAGCAGGGAGCGACATTGTCATAGTGGATGGAACCGGAGATCTTGCCCTCCTCCTGTCCCATGAGGCGGATGATCTCATCCTCGCTCAGTGCGTGGTCATGGAAGGCGTTGAGCGCGGCAAGCGCCGAGACGACGCTGCAGGCGCTCGAGCCAAGGCCTGATCCGACCGGGAGATCCTTCTCGAGAGTCATGCGGAGCCCCCTGGTCTTCTGCCCCTTGGCGGCAAGCGCGTCACGGTAGACCCTGAAGCAGTCGGTCACGATGTTGTCGTCAGGGTTCTTCGGGAGCTTCGAGACAAAGCTTCCCGTCTGGACAAGCGAGAACTCAGTGTCAGAGTCCTCAATCGTTACGGTGTCGCCGAGCGGCGTGCCGTCGACCGGCGTGAGGGCCGCTCCCAGTATGTCGAATCCGACGCTTACATTGCCGATTGATGCCGGGGCGTATGCCTTGACTGCCATTAGACCTCCTGTTTCCAGTTAAGGGTACGCAGAACGTCAGCGAAGACACCTGCGGCAGTAACCTGCGTACCTGCGCCGTAGCCGCGCAGAACGAGCGGGATCGGCTGATAGTAGTTGGTGATGAAGGAAAGCGCGTTCTCGCCGTCCTTCACGCGGTAGAGAGCGTTCTTCTCGTCTACCGGAAGTATTGAGACCCTGCAGTGGCCGTTCTCGTCGATCTGGCCGACATAGCGGAGGACCTTGCCCTCGGCCTTTGCCTTCTCCGCCTGCTCGCGGAACCAGGCGTCAGCCTCGGGGAGCCTCTTCATGAAGTCCTCGGCGGAGCCTGAGGCGTCAAACCCGGGAGGGAGCGCCGGCTGGCAGTCGACATCGTCGAGATCGAGCACGAATCCTGACTCGCGGGCAAGTATGAGGAGCTTCCTCGCGACGTCCATGCCGTTGAGATCGTCCCTCGGATCAGGCTCGGTGAAGCCCTTCTCCTTCGCGGTCTTTGTCGCCTCGGAGAACGAGAGGCCCTCGTCGAGCTTGCCGAAGATGTAGGAGAGCGATCCCGAGAGGATGCCCTCGAAGTGGAGCAGCCGGTCTCCGGCGCGGATGAGGTTCTGCAGGTTCTCGATTACGGGAAGCCCTGCACCGACGTTGGTCTCGTAGAGGAACTTCCTCCTCGTGAGGAGCGATGCCCTCCTGAGCGCGCGGTAGTAGTCCATCGTGCCGGTATTGGCCTTCTTGTTCGGCGTTACGACATTGAAGCCGTCAAGGAGGTACCTCTCGTAGCTTCCCGCGATCTCCGGGGAGGTGGTGCAGTCGATGATGACCGGGTTGATGAGATGGCTGTCGGTAACCATCTTCAGCACCTTGTCGTAATTGAAGCCGCCCTCGGAGGCGTTGAAGCCTTCGCGCCAGTTCGAGTGGAGGTCGATTCCGTCAGGATCCATCACCATATGGTGGCCGGTTGCGAGGCAGACCATGCGGAGGTCAATGCCCTGAGTCGCGAGGACCTTCTGCTGCCTCGTGATCTGATCAAGGAGGGCGCCGCCTACGCCGCCGATGCCGACCAGGATGAGGTCGATGTACTGCTTAGTGCGGAAGAGGCTCAGGTGGCAGGCGCGGATGGCGCTCTTCACCTTGTCAGAGGAGACAACAGCGCTGATGGAGCGCTCGCTTGAGCCCTGGGCAATAGCCGCAACGTTGATGTTGGCCTGGGCGAGAGCCTTGAAGAACTTCGCGGAGACGCCGCGCCTCGTGCGCATGCCGTCGCCTACGACGCTGATGATGGCCATGCCGTCGCGCACGTCGAGCGGATCGAGGATCTTCTCCCTGAACTCAAGCACGAACTCGGTATGGAGGGCCTCGACTGCCCTGTCGCGCTCAGCGGTGTGGACGCAGAAGCAGATGGAGTACTCCGAGGAGGACTGGGTGATGAGCGCAACCGAGATCCCGGCCCTTGAGATGCAGCTGAAGATTCGGCCGGCCATGCCGACCACGCCCTTCATGCCGGGGCCGGAGACATTGATGAGGCTCATCTTGTCGAGGTCGCTGATGCCCTTTATCGGATAGCGGTCAGATCCCTTCTCGGTAATGAGCGTGCCGTCACCGTGCGGGTTCAGGGTGTTCTTGATGAGGCAGGGAATGTGGTACCTCGCGATAGGCGCGATAGTGCGCGGATGGAGGACCTTGGCGCCGAAGTAGCTGAGCTCCATGGCCTCGCGGTAGGACATAGACTGCAGGAGCTCGGCGTCCGACACGAGCCTCGGATCGCAGCTGTACACTCCGTCCACGTCGGTCCAGATCTCGCAGCGCTCGGCGCCCAGGATTGCGGCAAGGCAGGCCGCAGAGTAGTCGGAGCCGTTCCTTCCGAGAAGGACAAGCTGCCCGTCTTTGCTGCAGCCGGTGAAGCCGGCCATCAGAACAACCCCGGAGAACCTGAGGTGAAGCGCCTCGATGCGCTTCCTTGACTCGCTGATGTTGACCTCAGACTCAAGGATGCCGCCCTCAGTGAGCAGGCACTTTGACGGCTCGATGATCTCGGTCTCGATGCCCCTTGCCTTCAGGAGCTCGTTCATGATGGCGATGGAGAGCGCCTCGCCGCGGCTCAGGATGACAGCCTCGACGTCATCCGGGCACTCCCTGAGGAGCGTGATGCCCTTCATCAGGCGCTCGATGGTGTCAAACTCGGTCTTCTCGCGCTGAGCGAGGACCTGGTCAGCGAGGTTCGGGAACGCCTTCTTGAGCCCGGCGACTATCTCGCCGTATACGCCTCTGATTTTCTGCAGGATGTCAGAGGCGTCCTCGCCGGCGACAGTCTTCCTGACGAGGCTTACAAGGTAATTTGTTATCCCGGCAGGAGCCGAAAGCACCAGGGCGACGGGAGTCTGCCTTCGTGTGCCGGCAACGATATCGGAAACAGTGATGAACCGTTCAGCATCGGCAACCGACGTTCCGCCAAACTTCAATACTCGCATAAACACTCCGGGATTAAACTTTTAAATCATGCTCTCATTGGACGCAGTATATCCGTGCAATTTTAACACGTAGCGCCGTGAATAGGTAAAGAGACGCGGGGCGCGCGCAAGCAGGAGGCGGGGCCTGTCCGGCAATGAGAAAGCCGCGCTCCCCGGTGCGGGAAGAGCGGCTTTCTGAGGCGGAGGCCATGATGCTATTTCGGGCGGTTCGGGTTCTGCTTGAGAGGGATTGCCTCGAAGAGATCCGGCCTTCTTTCCTTGAGGCTCTTCATGGCCTCATTAGTTACGATGACGATGCCGCCCTTGCTCACGGGGAAGTTCGCCTTGTCCCACTCGCTGTCGAAGCCGACCCTGAACCCCGGCGGCAGCACGCAGTGCTTGTCGACAATGGCGTTCCTCACCTCGCAGCGCTGGTGGAAGACTGCCTGCGGGAAGGCGACGACGCCCTCAAGCGAGCACTTGGAGTGGATTCGGACCTGCGGGAAGATGACGGAGTTGTAGACGTCAGATCCCGAGATTACGCATCCTCCCGAGATGATGGAGTTCCTGACGACGCCGTACTTGCCGTCGATGTCCTGCACAAACTTCGCGGGAGGGAGCTGCAGCTGGTTCGTCCAGATGGGCCAGCGCCTGTCGTAGATGTCGAGATCAGGCATGACCGAGGCGAGGTCCAGGTTCGCCGCCCAGAACGAGTCGATGGTCCCGACATCGCGCCAGTAGCAGTTCTGGGTCTTCGCGGCGTTCCTTACGCAGGACTTCTCGAAGGAGTGCGCGCGGGCGAGGCCGAGCTTCACCATCTTAGGGATTACGTCGCGCCCGAAGTCGCGGCTTGACGAGGCGTCCTTCTGATCCTCCTCCAGGACCTGGTAGAGGAAATCCGCGTTGAAGAGGTAGATGCCCATCGATGCCATGCAGCGGCCGGGCTTTCCCGGGATCTCGGCCGGACTGTTGGGCTTCTCGACAAAATCCTTTATGAGCCCGGTCTCGTCAATGCGCATGACGCCGAACTTGGTTGCCTCATCCCTGTCAACCTCGACGCAGCCGATGGTGACCGGGCTGTCGCCCGCGAGGTGCTCCTCGAGCATCACGGAGTAGTCCATGCGGTAGATGTGGTCTCCGGAGAGGATGAGGATGTACTTCGGGTGGTACTCCCTGATGATGTCGAGGTTCTGGTAGACCGCGTCAGAGGTGCCGCGGTACCAGTGGACCTCATCGAGGCGCTGCTGCGCGGGCATCATGTCGATGAACTCGTTCATCTCGTTCCTCATGAACGACCAGCCGGCCTGCAGGTGCTTGAGGAGCGAGTGGGACTTGTACTGGGTTACGACGCCGATGCGCCTGATGCCGGAGTTGACGCAGTTCGAGAGCGCGAAGTCGATGATGCGGAACTTGCCGCCGAAATAGACCGCGGGCTTCGCCCTGGTCTGGGTGAGCTCCTTGAGCCTGCTGCCGCGCCCTCCGGCGAGCACCAAAGCCATGGTGTCCTGTATTGCTTCCCTGTTAATCATCGCTGCGCTCCGTAATGAGTCATCCCGTCAGCCTATTATATTGAGTGAGCGGGATTATCCACAATACAGAGCACTGAAAACTTAACCTAACTGTCAAATTTTGTTCATTTCCGCTTTTCAGTGCGGATCCTGAGCGGATCAGCGAAGGAGGCGCGCTACTTTATCTTGATTACCGCGGGCAGGTGCTCATCGGTGCCGGGGCCGTGCTCTCCGGTGCCGAGCTGGCCCCTCGAGTTGTAGCCGAAGCAGAAAATCCTCCCGGCGCTGACGAGGCAGGTGCTGCCCATGCCGGCGCTCACGCGCGTTACGCCGCTGTTGGTGAAGGCAATGCCGCGCTGGCGCCTGCCCTCCGCGACCTTGGCGGGAACCGGATGGTACTCGGTGTCAACCGTGCCGCGCCCGAGCTCGCCGTGCACGTTGTTGCCCCAGCAGAAGCTCTTCCCGGACGAGTTGACGAGGCAGGTGTGGAGAATGCCGGTGGAGATGCCGACAATGTCCTTGTTGGCGAACATCACCCTGCCCTCGGTGCTGAGGCTGTCCTTGACCAGCGCCGGCTCGATGCTGCTCACCAGGGAGCCCGTGCCGAGCTGCCCCTGATCGTTGTTGCCCCAGCACCAGGCCTGCCCGTCCTCGACAGCGCAGACATGGCCGGAGGCCGCCGCCACGTCAGTGATGTGCCCGTCATTCTTGAAGGAGCCGTCAGTTCCAGAAAGGCTCTTAACGAGCGAGGGCTGGCTGCTCATCTCGAACGAGCCGTTCCCGAGCTGCCCGCTCTGGTTGTTGCCCCAGCAGTAGAGCTTGCCGAGCGATACGGCGCAGCTGAAGTTGTCGGCAGCCGCGACCTTCGAGATGTCGGAGTTCACGAAGCCGCCCGGGACATTCGGCACAGGGGCCGGCACCGAGGAGGAAGCAGAGGGCCCCTGCTTCGAGACCGGCTGCCCGGTCTGCCCCCAGCCGTTGTTTCCCCAGCAGAACACCTGGGACTTCTCGACCGCGCAGGTGTGCATGTAGCCTGCCCGGATCTCGGAGACCTCCTTGCTGAGGAAGGAGCCGGACGGATCGACGGGGACCGGCACGTTGCTGGTCTGCCCGGCCGATGCTGATCCGAGCTGACCGACCATGTTGTTGCCCCAGCAGTAGGCGGTGCCGTCCGAGACGGCGCAGGTGTGGAAATCCCCGGTCGTGATGCTCGTTACATGGCCGTTGACGAAGCCCCCGGCGTCAACAACGAGCTTGGGCTGATCGCTCAGCTCCGTGTAGCTTCCTGTCCCGAGCTGCCCGTAATGGTTGTCGCCCCAGCAGTAGACGTAGCCGGAGGTGGTAAGGCCGCAGGCAAAGAAGTTGCCGGTCTCGACGTCGGCGAAAACCGGATCCTTAAGGGCGCTTCTCTCCGATGCCTTCCTGCCGTCATAGATCCTCTCCTGCAGCTCATCGAAGTGCAGAACGGCAAAGACGCTCGCCGCAGCCATCAGTGCGATAACCGCAAGCGGGACAATATGACGCTTTCTCATGCTGATAATCCTCCGGAACCAGATGGTGATTTTAGCAGATGCGGCCGCAGGTAAGAAACAATGAGCCTTCTGAGGCATAGGCCAAATGGCGGATCTCAGCGGATCGTTCATGTCATAAAATTCGTGCCAGCACCATAAATACTTACCGGAAAATTTACAAAAGGCGAGAAAAATATCTGTTGCAAATTATCGGCTCTGTGATAAATTCACGCTATAATTGTTATAAGCTCGGCGTTATGTCAGGTCCCTTCGGCCAGGCGTGAGACCGTGCTGTATGTTTCACACTGTTAGGAGTAAGACCTTGAGTACTGGTACTGTAAAGTGGTTCAACAATGAGAAGGGCTTCGGCTTCATTTCCAATGACGACGGCAGCGGCGATGTATTCGTCCATTTCACTGCCATCCAGTCAAAGGGATTCCGCAAGCTCGAGGAGAACCAGAAAGTAACCTTCGACGTTGAGCAGGATCCGAAGAATCCCAGCCGCAACCGTGCTGCAAACGTTAAAGTCGTAGAGTAATCTCCGGCCTGACGCGGATGTCCGGCAAAAGCCGTCATCCAAAGATTTTCGAACGCGATGCCCGCAAGGCACCGCGTTTTATTTTGCCCGCTTTCTGCCTTCTTTCCGCCTCTTCGGACAAAAAGAAAGGGCGCCGCACGCTGAGGTGAGACGCCCTTCAGTATTCACAGCGCAGGCTTCAGATCAGGCCCTGACCGCATCGCTCTTCAGGAATCCATCGTCATCGAAATAGCGGTGCTTGAGAATAAGCTTTACGTTGTCCGGCAGCCTCTTCCACTCGCGGAGCGTGTCCATCATCTGCAGATCAACCTTTTCCGCGGTGCCGTGCCGGAGGAATGCCCGGTAGACAAAGTCTGGGAAGTTGGCGGTAATGGTGTAGAACCCGTCAGGCCCGAAATAGCCCTCGATGCGCCTTCTCTCCCTGCTGTCGAGCCTGTCCCAGAAAACCATGCTCTCGATCTTCGGGAGGTACGGAGAGGGATACCGGATCTGCGCATCGTTGAGATGCCACAGGAAGTTTAAGGTGAAGCGCTGGCCGTTGACTACCGCATACGGCTCTTCAAAATCCGCCATAAAATCTCCTGAAAGTTGCCCAATACGCCTTAATCGGATTATAACTGAACAAAATACATAAAAAAAGCGGGCACGGCATAACAGATTATTTTTTAATCCGCTGCTGCCGTCAGGAGAAACAAATCGAGTAGGCGGATGTTTTAGCATCACACCTCTCACAACACCGTACGTGCGGATCCGCATACGGCGTTTCCAGTTTGAGATGGCTAATCCCAA
>JAEEGJ010023321.1_pt1 | contig 13004 bp, 21 predicted proteins | sample 8958761 | NCBI WGS metagenome assembly JAEEGJ01 (sample SAMN16246546, study PRJNA631951) | gut metagenome | biome: gut microbiome; feature: rumen; material: RS-attached | host: Bos | place: Iran: Karaj | collected 2018-10
CAAGCCACTTGCGCTTGCGGACATGGAGGAACGTGGCACGGCCGCGGATGGGAAAGTCCTGGATGCAATGGTAGGGGCCGAAGCCGTGGGAGATGATGTCGGAGTTGTGCTTGTCCTCACGCATCTGGACCTTCTTCTCGTCAAGCCAGATGTCGAAGCGGACATCCGTCTTCTCGAAATTAACCACGTCGAAGTTGTCTATAAGCACATCGGGGAGTATGGCACGCAATAGGGTTTCAGATTTCATGCCACAAAGGTAACAAATTACTCTTGACTGGGCAAGACCCGCCAACCAGGTTTATCCGCTGACCCGTAAATGGTACAGATAGTGAAGCGTTTAAAACCTGTCGTGGTAGGCCTCGCGCAGCATGTAGCTGTAAATGGTACAGATAGTGAAGCGTTTAAAACACCAATTGCATATGAAATATATCCTAACGCTGATATTGTTACTGGTCGCCTTGATGGGTATGGCGCAATCTGAAGAGAAAATCTCTCCAGATGAAAAGTTGAAATGGAGTGCGGGCGGACTATTCATGCTGATGGCTCCCTACGCAGACGACAGTTATTACGAAAAAGACAAGGAACGTTATGTTCCCCAGACCTCTATGGTATGGCTTGGTTCCACGCGATTGTCGGACCGAATATTGCAAGGCAGCCAATCGCCGTTTCATCTGAGGAACGGCTTTCTCAAGCAGCAGGAGGGCGGCGTCACTTTTCTGCAATTCTCAAGAAACCTCTACAGGGGGCTGGCTGGTTATACTGTGGGACTGCAATTTGTAGGCACCACCTATGCATTCAAAGATTACGACAACGAGTTGAACTTGTACGCTGCACGAATACCGTTGCTCGTGGGAATCCAGACCCCCAGGCGTTGGCTCTCATTGCAGACAGGACTTGGGCTGTATGCCGGTGGGTGCAAATGGGAAGACAAATCGGAAAGCCACCCTTCTCTTCACACCTCACATGTCGGGGTGCAGTGGTTGCTGACCGCAGGTATCGGTCCCGTCACTGTCAATTACACGCAAAACCTCACACACCTTTTCAAACTTGCAGACGGCACCAAAGCCTATCCGTCGTCATTTACCGTCGGAGTGGATATCTGGTATCTGATGTGCCGTCTTTTACATAAGAAAGACAAATGATTAGTTGGAAAATGAACAAGACTAAACTCATACTCATCATAGCATTTTTGGTGTTCACGGCTGTCACCTTCATCCACCCCGTATATCCCCGAGAACAGTTCCTGCAACATGCGGGAACCGTACTCCTTCTCATACCGCTCATTGCCGACCTGGTGGCTGTAAATGGTACAGATAGTGAAGCGTTTAAAACAAAGGCTATACCTGATGGAACTTACGCTTTGGCTAAAAGTGCTGGATATCATCAGAAGAATCATGAACGCTCTCGCTGAACTGATAGGTATATCCGCAGAGGAACTTGTGGACATTATTATCAAGGACGAGAAATCTCTCAAGAAATACTATGTCATGATTGAATCTCTTGAACAGCTTGACAAGGCTGCTTGAATGCAATGTGACATGTAAGTTATTAAAAGACAACTAATTAAATTATCAAAAACCGACCGTCAAAGGGTGGGAAACGTCAATAAATTAAATGGAAATTAAAGAAAGACTTAGGTTTTTTTTCCAAAATAGAGGATATGATTTAAAAAGAATCAAAGGGTTTAATGATGATGTAGAAGTCATTATCAAAGCACTTAATAGACAAGATGCTCTTTGTGCCCTTGACTTATATTCTGATTTAAATATTCCTATATTGGGGGGGGATGTACTGTTCCTGAATGATAACGGATTGATTGAATATACTTATGACAGTTGGTATAGTATTCCTTTAGAAAGTGAGTCCTACAGTACATTTCTTTTTAGAAGTATTGAAGTATCTCGCAATTATATAATTAATTACAATAATCCTATTATAAAGGCATCTTCTATCTTATTCGACATTATACCTGATTATAAAGATATACATTAAAATTGAAGTCAAATAAATCTATTAGAAATCTTTCAAATGAAGAATTACGCATTATCCAATTTTTGGCTGCAAAAGCTCATTATAAGAGGCCAACGCTGTAAATGGTACAGATAGTGAAGCGTTTAAAACTCTGCCACCCTCTCTAAACTACTAAGAGGTGCTTATAAATGCATCCTTACGCTTTTTTAACAGTCTTCCATACAAGAATTGGGCACTTGCTGCATTATAATAATAGAAGTCAATAACTACAACACAAGTAGAAATGTCGATGAGGAAGCTATTGAGTATTGGCGTGCTCCTGCTGTTGCTGGCAGGGTGCAACAGTGATGATGACAGTGATGCTGTCAGTCCTTTATCGTTGATTGGAGAATGGTCGGCGAGTCATCATAGCAAGAATCCCAAATATGCAGACACAGCCGACATGTGGCCTTTCACCTTCTATCCTGATGGCACGGGCACTGGCCCTTATGCCACAAAATCTTTCAGGTATAAAATCAACGGGAACCATATCACCTTGCATCTCCAGAACATAGAAGCATATTATGGCCAGACGGTCTTTGAATATGATATTGTGAGTTTTTCGAAAGACAGAATGGAATGGGATGAGATTCCCAACGAACAATGGGGCGACAACAGCTTGTACCTTAGGTTTTATCGGAAATAAATAAAGAAAGAAAAAGACACAAAAGTATCTGTTTATGAAAAAGAGTTTGTATGTATTGGCAGCCATCGTACTGAGCAGTATGATGCTGGCTTGTTCCTCAGATGATTCTGATGGAAATTCAAAGACAATCATGCTGAGAAACCATACAGAGAGTGGATGCAAGGATGTCGCTTCCTTTTCCAATACATCTTCGTCAGGATACCAAAAGGTGAAAAGTCAGTTTGACAGTAAAATCACTGAACGTGTGTCCCTCAAAGGAAACGAAAAAGGAACGCTCTACATATTCCATGAGAATGCAATTTTTCCTTGTGAAGCTGAATTCACCATCTCTGTCGATGTTTCAGAAAGTACGATCATTGTCCATGAGGATGCACCGCCAACAACAAACTGCATATGCCATTATGACCTCAATTCAGAAGTAGGCCCTCTTGAAGACAAGACGTACACTCTCATCATCAAAAGTGAATTTGCCTACGGACCTACCATCACGCACCAATTCAATTATTCGAGCACTCTTGATGAATCCTTTGTCGTAACAGAGGAAGAATAGAGATTTCAGGCGCTTCGTATGTTAACATGATTAAGATGAAAAAAATACTATTCATGACGTGCCTCCTGGCAGGAATGCTTGTTTCGTGCAGCAGCGATGATGACACGGAAGAGAATACTGATGAAGAAATCACGAGTCTTGAAAAACCGACAGCCACGACAGCGCTGACAATCGACAACGCACCCGTGATAGACGGATCCGACTCGACAGAACCTCTCCGTACATTGTTGATGTGCCGGCTGCTCGGCATCGACTGCCAATGGATGGAGGAGCTTGCTTCCTCCATGACATGGCGTATCCTGCCCGACTATTCCCGCCTGTCTCAAGAAGACCGCAAGACTTTTTCCCAAAAACTCCAGAACTGGAACACGCACTCGTCTTTCCTAGGATGCATAGACGGACACAATGACATCATCATCACAGCCCGTAGCATATCCCGCGACGAAAGGGCGTATGCAGAGGAGAAAGGAGTGGAACTGCTTTCGTCTCCCATGGCCAAAGACGCGTTCATCTTCATCGTCAATGCCGACAACCCTGTCAGCAATCTTTCCATCGAGCAGGTGAAAAGAATCTACATGGGTGAAATCACGAACTGGAAGGAAGTCGGCGGCAATGACGCGCCCATCGTCCCATACATCCGCAATGCCAATTCGGGCAGTCAGGAGAAGATGGAGACCGTGGTCATGGCAGGTTTGACGATGCCTAAATGGGATACACTGATACTATATACCATGATTTCGCCATACATCACGCTGGAACGGGACAAAAACGGCATCTGCTACACCCCCTTCTACTATTACGACTCCATCGTGAGGTCTGGTATGGTGAAGGCACTTTCGTTGGATGGCATCAAGCCTTGTAAAGAGACCATCAAGAATGACACATATCCCTATGTGACGGAGGTGATGGGCAGCGTTCGGTCAGACATCGACAAATCCAGCACCGCCTATCAGCTGTTTTACAACCTTTCTATAGGTAAATACAACAACATCATAGACGAGAGCGGATATGTTGTGAGAACCAAAAAGTAGCGACAACCACGCAAGTTTTTCAAACTTTGTTTCGTAAACAAATAGAAACGTTTATCGATATAACAGAAATTCTTCTTTTTTGAGGTGTTTCTATCGCTTACTATCTACACCTTTTTTTTGAAATCAGGAGCCTTGCTGCTCAATGGACTTGACATCATGCTGAAAACAAGCCAAGCTCAAGTTTTATAGCTGTGTCCAATCCATACATGGTTCTGCAAAGACAACAACTATTAAAATAAACCGAAAAAAATTTGGTATAACCGAATTTTCAATTTATCTTTGCGAGAAAATTGATGGTATGAGAGTTATATCCTTTTCCATGATACGGGATTTCATAGCGAAACATGCTGATGCAGACGTGGCTCTACGTGACTGGTACAAGAGGACAACCAAAGCCAACTGGAAGAACTTTGCCGACATCAAACAGACGTTCAACACCGTGGACTATGTGGGCAACGACCGATACGTGTTCGATATCAAGGGCAACAACTACCGGATAGTGGCTGTCGTCCTGTTTATCAACCAGAAAGTATACATGCGTTTCGTTGGCACTCATGAGGAATATGAAAAAATCAAGGACATCAAAAACATATAGTTATGGCACAGATAAAGACAGAACAACAGTACAAGGCTCTTTGTGATCGCATCAATGAGCTTCTGACAGTTGTCGGCAATGATACTCCTGCAGATGACAAGAACATGCTGGAGCTTGACCTGATTTCCGACCTTGTGGCTGACTATGAAGAGGAACATTATCCTATTACAGCTCCCACACTGGTGGAGACCATCAAGCTACGCATGTATGAGATGGGACTGAACCAAAAGAAACTTGCTGAAATGCTGGGCCTCAGCACGGCATGTCTCAGCGAGATAATCACAGGCAAAGGTGAACCTTCAATCAAGACGGCCAGAGAAATCAGCCGAAAGCTGAACATTGACCCCGCCATTGTCCTTGGGGTATGACCATAAAATCGGATAGGAGCAAACTATAAATACCATGTTATTGAAACTAAAATGACACGACTGAAAATCATCATGATGACAACGCTGTCAGCATGTCTGTTAATAGCATGCGGCAGCAGCGAGGACTTTGCGGATGATTACACTTCCAGCGACCTTTATGCCATCGTCATGCCGGAAGGTGCGCAACCGACAGACATCACCCCCGGCGACTATGTCCTGACTCTCGACAACATCATTGCCGTGAATCCGGAAACAGGTGAATTCAAGGTAAAGAATACCGAAAGGATTGACTCGAAGGCCTTTCCCATACCAACTCAGCACCTCATACTGTTCTATTCAAAGGGCAATCTACTCTTTGAAGCCAAACTCAACAGCGTCATCTCCAGTTATCTTCCAACAGGGCTGACATTCTGCCATTTCCTAACTGACAAGAAAGGCTTGGCAAGATACGACCTTGGTGCGACCCATATTGTGAACCAGGACGGAAAAGTGGAAGGAATGCCTGACGAACAGCAGCAACAGGGCATGCAGCGCATGTATCAGATATTGAAGAAGGCAGGAAAGACCAGCAACAATATTGACTATGACTTCCAATACGAATAATGGCTATGAAGATTAATTCACGGGTCTTATTCAATAAACAATGATTCCATGAAGAAAAAAATGCTTCTATTTTCCATTCCATTCGTCTTGTTGGCCGTATTTTTCAGCCATGCCTTCCTGCCATTCCTGTTATTGCCCATCATCATCCTCATCGTGAATTATCTCGTTGACCGGAATGAGAACAATCCCGTGCTGCAAGAGATGAAAGGAAGGCTTTTCCACAGCGTGGAAGAAGTGGAGCAGGAATATGGGAAACCAGACAGCGTGGTGGTGCTCAATGCCGCGAAGGCAAACGAGATTTCCGATGTGGTCCTTTCATACCCCGAGCGTGGCATCCTCGTAGTGGCAGGCAGAGAGATTCCCATGGATGACATTACAAGCATCGCCCCTAAGAACATGGCGATAATACCTTATGTCGTCGACGAGTACGCCGTGGTCATCAACACGAAGAATCCCGCAGAACCGGTCATTTACCTCCGTGTGGGATACGACATGGGATATGCTCAGGAGGTTGCTGCGCAAATCCATGAAATACTGAGGATTTCTTCGGCGCCAAATATGAAATAGAACAATCGGTGATGGTCACCAACTCCAACATGATAACTTCTTCTGCTTCTAGCCTGAAGTGTGATTATACACGGATAGCAAATACCATACACTATCTATCCCCATCTTTGTTCAATGGCATGGAACACCCAATAAATGAGGGAAATGCCAATCAGGTAGGCCAGAAGGTCTATCCAAAGAAAGCCCTGGCCAAACATCATATGACCAATAAATGTACCCCGGAAAGACATCAGCCAAGGCCAACGAATCAGCTGGGAGAACTCCACGAGATAAGAATGAATCAGACTAATTAGTGCAACAAAGGGTAGGCCTTTCTTGACCAGTATGATACGCCAAAAACAAAAGACCATCATTGCCCAAAGTGCATCACCAACCTCATCCGGAAGCCAGCTGACTTGTCTGGAATAGAGTCCGATTGGTATCAGAACAATGATGCCAACCAATGAGACCAGAAGCTTTCTTTTCATCTGTTCTGATAATATTATGCCTCGCGCCCTTATCATATCCACATAAAGGAAGATTTGCGCAAGGGACTTCCGTCTTCTCTCCATTTCTTCCTTAAAGAATCAAGGTCTTCATTCTTGTTGCTCTCCCACCAATTGTTGTATATGGCTTTGACCGTTTTCAAATCATCAACCGTCATTTCCGACTTTTGTGGATTGTCCTTATCCTTTTTCCTGATGATGACACATTGCCCATAGATTTGGTAAGGTTTCATTTTCTCGTACCATATATCATGTCCTACGGCATAATGAATATTGTCAACAATTGTATCTTTTGCCATAATCAACTCTATCATATAGGCATAGTTGACGCCCAATGGGCATCCGAGAATCTTATTTCTCAAATTGGAATCGTATGGGTTGATAAATCCTGCTATGCCATTTTGCTTGGTATCAATATGACTGATAAGATATGGGATAATGTCTTTTCCGTAGGAATGAATCTCTTTCATCACATTCGGCGGTAAACCAAAAACGGGTTCCTCAATAATCGTATCTCCTCCACTTACATATCGAGTGCCGATGTAATTCCTTGACACTAAAAACTCTTTATCCGAAGAGTAAAGGTCATTTGAAGTTAGGAAGGAGTCTTTAATGACAACCACGTCAGAAGGAGGGTTCGTGCTGGCATTGTCAACATGCTCACCTCTATTATCAGCCGTTGTTTTGCAGCAACAAACGCACAGGATTAATAATATAGGCAGACAATACTTTTTCATTTTCATATCATGTTTGGTTGAGTTATACGTAATTGTTGATCAGTCCCTGATTCACACCTATCTTGAAATCGGTCGAACGCTGTAACCGCAACAGCGGGACATGCTATAACAATGAGCACCATCAAAATCGAAATCTAGGTCGATTGCGCTATGCTCTGAATCCTGGCCAGACCAATACCCGCCGTTATTCCCGGCTCCAGTAAGGGAAGTTCCATTATAGTAGCCTGCGGCTGGCAAAAAGATGCTGTTGCCATTGGAACTGGTAAAAATCCGTCCAGAGACTCCGTTAGTCGTTATCCATGTTGAGGTGCAATTGTTGAGCAGTTCCACAATCTGTTCTGGTGAAGGCAACTGCCACTTGCCACCCCATTTTTTGTGTGCTACATCATACTTTGTGCCGCTGATGGATCCGAGTTCTTTATAATTCACTATTTCATCCAACCATCCGTCCTCGTCATAATACCATCCGTCCCCATTTGTATCGGTTCCCGAACAATATTTGTAAGTAACTTCGTTGTATACTGATTTCATCTTTTTTTCGCCCCATGCATAATAGCCGCCGTAACCCTCCGGAGTGGTTGCTCCCACGTTACAACATGCCCATTTCGTGCCGGAGGGCAGTACGAGGTCGATGGCATGTGGATGCTTGCCGTCTGGACATGATTGAGCATAAGCCATCAACACAATGAATATCATTGAAATAGACAATAGTAGTTTTTTCATTTTCAAAATTTGGTTGTTCCAATCTGCTTACTTACTATTCTTGCTGATTTTCTTCATCGCAGATTTGCTGAGGTACGTCGCATGCTTACGCTCTGCATCATAAACAATATAGCCGCCAAGAGCGGTGCTGAGGATGTAAGTCTGCTTCATTTTTCCATGATAGAGAAGGAAATTGCATACATCAGTAGGTGTGATGTACGGATTGTCCTTCAAATGAGAATGGAATGCTGCCTCGCCTTCATTTGAAATAGGTATGAACGAACGGTGATACCGCCGGAATGCGGTTATGTTGCCTTCATTGTCAAAGTCTATGCTGAGGTCATTGCCGAATGGGATGATGCCGGTACGCTCCACTCCTTGCAGCATATACATGCGGGTGGTCTTGTCATCGATGCGGACGAAGTCGAAATTGGGCCGTCCATAGTCTGGGTCATAACGCATGCTGTCGCCGTATTGTTCAATGGCATTCTTGAACATGAGGTTTTGCTTTTCCAAAATCCCTCTTTCTTTTTCTGTGATGGGACGAGGAACGTAGGAGATGGTTTGTTCTTCACTCTTGATGTCGTATCGAAAATCGTAAATACAGTTTTTTTGTTCCTTATCCATGAAAACAACATTCCATGTGTCGTTCGTCGGTTGCCAGATAATTTTGCCTCCTATGTCATCAACACTGTAATGAGCCAACACTGAATCGGAAGACACCCAGTTGACATGTTCTGCTACGTATAGGTTATAACCTTCTTTACAGTTGTCGTCAAGAGTTATTACTAGTTTGCAGGGGGTCTTCTTATACGTATAGCATGATGCCATGCTGGCCATTATCGATATGGCTATCGCCATTGATTGAAATGTTGAAAATGCCTTTCCCATTTTAATGATAGTTTTTCTTATACATTTACGACTATGGTATCTGTTCCAAAACCTGATGGCTATGTTCTCAGCCGACTGGATGATACTTTTAACTTAGACTTTTTTACCTGAAATATACCAAAAATCTCGACTCACAAAATCACTGTCGCGTGTTGTTTTAAACGCTTCACTATCTGTGCCATTTACAGCCGAAAAGGTTCGAGGAAATAATAAGGAAGGAATGGTTGAAAAATAAATAAGGGGCTTTTGCCCCTTAATAATAGTGAATAGCCGTAGCTTCCTATTTCACGAACTTAATCGGTTTTGTCCGCTGGTATCAGGGCATTAGCCTTTTGTTTTCCATTAGAGATTGCAAATATAGCAAATAATCAAACACGAACCAAATAAAATTCGCAGAAAAAATGCGAAGTTTTAAACGCTTCACTATCTGTACCATTTACAGCCGTTCGAAGTTCTGGTCGAACTCGTCTTTCATGTCCACGGCGATGTCCCGGAGGATGTTTTTGATGATTTTCTGTATATTTTCGTTCATTTTGTTTGGAATTTGTTTGGAGGTTGGAAATTATTTTGTACCTTTGCGACAACGATTCCGTAGCTAATGACTACCGATTCGTTGCCAGAATGAGGAATGAGCAATCATTCCTCAAACTTTTTATATAGAAGTTTCAACTCAGAACCATCTTTAATCCAAACCTCTTCTATCGCCTGACCGTCCTTTATCCTTTGCCTAATTATACGCTTCATGTAAGCATCTGTCAGGCCAGGGTTATCTATGATGAGATGGTCAGATTGTTTAAGCCCATGGTTCATCATGTTTCTAAATGCTGTTTTGTTTTAAACGCTTCACTATCTGTATCATTTACAGCGAAAATGATACCTGTCATCTCCTTTTCTTCTGGAGTGTCGGAAATCTTGCGCTGTTCACGACTTTTCCCGTTAGATAATTTGGTAATTTCGAAATCTTTGATTATTTTTGCTGCATCAAGAAGCTCTTTCTTGGATTGCTCGGTTTCAGCATGGGGCTGAAGTTCCTCAATCCAATGAAGGGCTTTCTTTTTGTCAACATTGGCAATCTTATAATTAAGAATCCAAAATATTATTCCTTTTTTCTTTCTTTGCATACAGAGTCTCTATCTCGTTTATTTTGAGAATGACTCTTCCTTTTCTTTTACGCTCAACGGTTCCAACTACAACAATAAAATTCTTGCGTTTTAAACGCTTCACTGTCTGTACCATTTACAGCAGAAGGACTTCTGCTCTATGGATAAAAAAAACGACAACCGAAGTTGCCGTTGGGGGTTGGGGCCGGGGAACAAAACCTTCGACCCTATCCATTTGCAAAAATACAAAAATCCACAATACCCTCCAAATATTTCCCGGATAATTTTCAAAAAATCACCAAAAATATCGTCACCATATCGTTTTAAACGCTTCACTATCTGTACCATTTACAGCCCAAACAGAGTCAGTAGAGCGAGTAGAGTGGCGGATAGCGCCGTGTAATGACGGGTTAGAACTGACAGTCTGTTATTCAGGTCTTCTCGAATATCGATTAGCTGTAGAAGCCGCTCTTGGGGATCTGTGGTGTTAAATATGTGCATTATTGAAGTTTTTTTATAGGAAAAACGAAAAAATCCGCTACTTATTGATTGAGTAACGGATTTTTTTGTATCTTTGCAATGCGGGAGATATTATAACCGTTGAGAGCAGGGGCACCCTGCAGAACCTGAGGCCGTAGACACTACGGTCTCTTGTATTTTCTTAAGTTACCATCAATTAAGTTTTAAACGCTTCACTATCTGTACCATTTACAGCCTATAGATGATTTTGTCTTTAGAAGTAAAAATGACAGTAAGGACAAAATACAGAGTAGACTTGACACTATCGCATAAAAAAAGCGGGTCACCCCGCCGTTTTTGCCAAGAAGGTCAGCTTGATAAAATCGCGCCATCCCGACGACATCTTGACATTTGCAAAAATACAAAAATCCCCAATACCCTCCAAATATTTCCCCGAAAATTTTCAAAAAATCACCAAGTTTTAAACGCTTCACTATCTGTACCATTTACAGCTGGATTGTGCTCGATGATGCTCTGCGCCACGTTGATGGCTCCCTTCACCTTGTCACGAAGTTCCACGGCTTGCGATTTGCTCTCAGCGCGGGTGTAGAGATACTGCGTACCATCTTCTTCACCGTAAACCACTGCCGGGGTTTTCCATTCGTCGTCTACGCTGCCCACCTTCATGCCGATGGCCTTCGAGATGGTGTCGATGAGTTTCTTCTTGTCTTTCATGTCGTTTTAAACGCTTCACTATCTGTACCATTTACAGCGAAGAATTTCCGACTCATCGCCGCTGATGGGCGGCATAGTGGTCGTATTTTTGGCGATTTTTTGAAAAATATGGGGTATTTATTTGGAGGGTATTGTGGAATTTTGTATTTTTGTGGTGTCCTTAGTGACTAACCGGGTGATATTCCCGTGTAGGGTAAGACTGGACCGCCCCTGCCCATTAGCCGTCATTAGACGGCTTTTTTTATTTAGTATATACCCTGATAAAAAACTTGATAAAGTCTTTGGAAATGTCATTTCTCTTAATAGATATTTCCCTTTTTCCTTTAAAGATAATCACTTCAACAGCCCTTGGATTTTCAAAATAATGCCTAATGGCTTCTCCGAATCTCCGGGTTTTAAACGCTTCACTATCTGTACCATTTACAGCAGGCATTCCTTTTAATAATACTTTTATTTATATCCTTACGAGTCCTACGACCTTATAATATCCCCTTACATTCTCTTTGTCGATGAAAAAGTCTGGGTATTCGTCACTGTTGTATGAAACGCATCTAATCTTTTCTCCCGCTTCGTAGATTCTCTTTACCACTGCGCCGTCAGTGGTGTCGAGTACATAGGTCTTCCCCCACTCAATGATGTCGTAGACACGTTTGCACGCTATCTCGTCACCGCCCTCGAACTTGGGTTCCATACTGTTTCCCTTGATAATCATGGTGAAGTCGTATGACGGTATCTGATGTATGATTGGTTGGAAGTCGCAGTCTGACTTCCTTACTCCTTCTACGTAATCTGACAAGTACCCGGCCATAGCCATTGTGGGTATTCTTGGCTTTACCATGTTTGTTAATTGTTTATTTCCAGAAGTCATCACATCGAACAACTTTTTCATTTTTTCGTTCGGAACATTATCATGGAACAGTTTCTTGTAAGGGTCGACCTCTTCTTCTGTTGGCGGCGGCGTGAAATAGTTTTCGTCAAGCCCGAAATGTTCTATGATTGTAGTTCTCACATCATCCGTTATTCTTGGGAATTGTTTGTTTCTTTTGTCACGTATCAGAAGTCTGTTAATCCTTTGTTGTGACAGTCCAATCATTTCGGAGAATGTGTTTACGATTCCATTTGCTTTTTTCTCAATAAGTTCAAGCAATTTCCTGTTAGCGTAAGGCATTTCAATGTCGATCTTTCTCATATTCTTTAAGGTGTTATTACAATCCGTTTTTGTTTTAAACGCTTCACTATCAGTTCCATTTACAGCGAATTGGCCTGGTTGTTTTTTGTGGTTGCAGAAGAATTTTCTTCGGCATTTGCTTGGAAGTTTGAAGAAGATTTGCTATCTTTGCCTTCAGATAACTCCTGAATGGTTGGATATTCGCGGAAATTGTGTCCGCGCAGAATTGCCTCCTGTTCAGGGGTTATTTTTTCATCATAAGCAATAAGTTTTTCAGTCACTCCACCAATAGAACCACGGTGACCAAATACAGTCTTGATACGATTTATTTCTATTACAGGCTTCCCTTTCCCTTGA
>JAEEGJ010023322.1_pt1 | contig 13004 bp, 11 predicted proteins | sample 8958761 | NCBI WGS metagenome assembly JAEEGJ01 (sample SAMN16246546, study PRJNA631951) | gut metagenome | biome: gut microbiome; feature: rumen; material: RS-attached | host: Bos | place: Iran: Karaj | collected 2018-10
TCAATGTCCACTAAGTCAATGTCCACTAAGTCAATGTCCACTAAGTCAATGTCCACTAAGTCAATGTCCACTAAGTCAATGTCCACTAAGTCAATGTCCACTAAGTCAATGTCCACTAAGTCAATGTCCACTAAGTCAATTTCCACTAAGTCAATGTCCACTAAGTCAATGTCCACTAAGTCAATGTCCACTAAGTCAATGTCCACTAAGTCAATGTCCACTAAGTCAATGTCCACTAAGTAGCCTATCCCATAATTAATGACGGACGGAGGTTTTTGTACTGGGGTATAAATATCGCCGGCTGGAGTGTTGTTAAGTTAAGCTGGTTATAAGACATGGGATAGACCCTTGTCTTATAACCAGCTCCCTTTTTTGACTGACTGAATGGCTGACGACGACGACGATTTCGATGAAAGACCCATCTCTGTTCAGATCAGAGAAGGGGTTAAGTACACGAAAAGTCTGATATATGAAAAGTTTAGGGAAAAAGCAATGGAAAGAGTGTTCGGTAAGGGTAGAGCTAAGTATGGAAAAGACGTGAAACGAGCCATAGAAGCTTGGGAATCAGCTGATTTTATTGATTTTTCTGACTACATACCGGAGATAATCGTGGATTTATTAGCCGTTTCTTGTCCTAATAGAGGGATGTTTGCGTTACAATGTAAAAATGTTCTAAAACAGTATGACCGGATGGTAAATTTTTATCTAACAGAGGTTAAGGGTTTGATTGACTGATCGAATGGATGAGTTAGATGGTATGGTAATATCGTACGCCAAGACTCCCGGTATTCCTACGTTACCTGCTTGGCGTTCAATTATTATGAAATGTAGTTATGTTCCACCAAAATTTTTAGAAAGGTTTGCTAAACGATGGTATAGATTTGTTAAAAATACAGGAATGGATCAACGAGTGGATATAGAAATGGATGGTGTTAGTTATTGCGTAGCAGTGGATTTCTTAGACAGGGAACCACCTACTAATGATTTTTTCAACACAATAATCGGTGCTTTAGAACGATATTGCGTGTTTTCTACTTCGAGACTGAGGGAAGAGGGTATTGTTCCTTTCATTACAAATATAGAAGTTATGGACCCACAATCTCCAGGGTGGTATGTACACACATTCGATGCGTACAATAATTTCGTAAAGGTATGGATGCGACGAGCAGATAACATCGTTGCTATAGAAGGCGTTCCATATAGATTGTTTAAAACGATGGTAGGATATGATTACGGACGTTTCGATGAGGATATTGAGTGATTGATTGAATGACAAGTACACCTCGCGTTGCTCGTTTGTATGTTGAATTTGATCCCTGGATACCTGACCAGTTTAAGGAGTACGCTTATGATGAAATCATGGATCTTCTGCAGCTGAACGAAGTAGAGTTTCACGCAAGAGATTTAAGTTATCTAGCTGGACAACCTGACGTGGAATTCTTCGTAAGGGAAAGTTCACCATCAACATCTAGACAGATTGTAGGGTTTATCAATGAACATATTTTGAAAGGGAAAGGACGTTGCATTGCTGTTTAAAATAATTGAGTGATTGATCGGAAATTCATGGACGAGGACGTGACGTGGTTTCGTGTTGATTTAGGTGGTCTTCTAACACCAGAGAAGATGAAACACCTGCATTACATGTTGGCAGTAAGAGGACATCCAGGTTCCCAATATGTTTGGCTCGTTTCACCATCAGGTGTTCCTGATCCAGGTGATCCGGATAACCAGGACGCGGCAGAAAGATTTCTACATTTAGTTGCACCTATTTTCCCGCATGCTACTAGTAATAGCGATACCATGGATTGGTAATGACGTCATATTTTCACGCGTACTTTATTTTTATTTTCATTTCAGGACCTATTTAAACCAATTTTCAACCAAAAAATTTTAAATTTTTTAATTCTACTTTTTTTTTTTTTTTTTTTTTTTTGTCGGTATGGAAAAGAAGGAAGAAGTAAAACAAGTGATAATCAATATTTATATAAACGATGTCAAAGGTTCAGAGAACGGAATCAGTTGCGATATTGAGCGACCCTCTGGAGGTCAATGCACCATTACTGCCTCACCCAAGGAAAGTACCCAGCAAGGTGCAAGCTGCGGCAATGGAGGAGCAGGGAAGCGACCACCCTACTTCTGGCTCCCCCCAGACTTTGACAGGGGACTCAGCTGTGACGAAGAGGAGCTTATCGGAGATTGACATCGCCAAGGATGTAATTCTGAGGTTGAAGAAAGAGGGTGGATCTTTCAATTATGTCCCCCTAAGTATTGGAAGACTAAATGATCTTTGGTGGAGGCCTGTGAGTGCGAGAGTCTATGAAAGAGTGAGAGGTGCAACGCTACCAGTTGTTGTGCTTGAGGTCCAGTTCTTCATTGACGCTCCAGGTGATGTGATTTCTCACCAAGATAGAGAGATGACGATTTGTTTCAAGTCAAGCGCAATAGAAACAATGAAAATTGCTTATTTGTACCATTTCATTAAGAGAGAGCTGCATTCGGAGAGAAGGATGTCATATGATGAGTGGTATAGATTTTTCGCAGCTAAATTTAAGATAGAGGACAGCACCTCGGAAGCAGCCTTTGCAGTGAACGTAATGAATTACGTTCTGGATGAGGCTATAACCAGAGTACCGGGAAGCTTTGGTGTCTTTTTGCAGAAGAAAGCTTCTGCGAAAGTGACCTACCCTCCTGATTGTGTCAGGGAACATAACTATAACAGCTTCCCATGTGAAGCGGCTTCCGGGTTTAAGTTTGAAATCCGTGCTCGCCTCTTCATCTGTTCTCCCGTGGAGACGAAACAGCAGGATCTACAGGAAATTCTTTCCCAAACTTTAGGAAACTAAATAAAATCACCCATTCCCATAACAGCACCACCAGTAACACCTCTAGGGCGTTTATATCCATACCCCAGAGATTTAGCAGCTTTACTAAGCGTTTCACCATATGTTGGTATATAAGAAAGTGCTTTACTTGCTAACCCTGTTTTCTTTAGGAAACTATTCGCAGATTTTAGAGCATTCTTTACTTTATCAAACCACCCACTTCCTTCTAAGGTTTCTGGAGTTGCTTCTTCAGTTGCTGTAGCGCTCACAACGGGGGCAGAAGCCATTGCACGCCCATCACCAAGTGGATTCATGGTGATTTCACACTGTCCAGGGGTAATAGTAGCTACTCCCACGTACTCGAAAAGTAGCCACAAGGAGTATTTATTGTAGTTGTAATAGCAAGCAGGAATATCGAACGTAGCAGAAACTTGGAACACAAGATTGTCTGCGTTACTGCCAGGGATCAGATTCTGTTCAGGAAGCACAATATCAGTACCAGGAATTAAGCGAAGCACTGAGCCCATACCGCTGACATAGGGAGGACGTGTGTACATCAACCCTGCATCCTGTTGAGGTGTAGCGGAAGCATCTGCGATCCATTTCTGAACAAATGGATTCATTCTACCCCAAGAAGTAAAGTCATCCTGACATCCGTTAGCCTTTGCAATACGATACAAATCTTCGATTGCCGCAGTATTTAGGATCTGTGTGGTATTTCCACAGGAGATGGAAATGTGTTTCATGAAACCAAATGCTTTATTGAAGCCATGTGTACCGGTAATAGAGGAAGTGTTACCATTCTTTGCAATCCATGTGATACCATCATCCGGATTAGTCTGCAATGCTGCTTTGCAGGGTGCAGCAAATACCCAAATGGCTGTGGGAACCTCGTTCAGAGTATAAACTCCACTGGTTAAGGTAAGATCACGTGTATCACCTGTTGTGGAAAGTGGACTAGGCGCATCAGTAATGTAAGGAACAATGCGCCTATAAGGAACGACAGTCGCAGGAGGACGAGGCATATCCGAAGGAAGTGTTTCAACCTGGTAACAGAGTTGAACATCGGCGAAGTGGACTGAAATATTAGTTATTTTTTCACTGATGTTACGGATCATATTTGTCAAGTCCTGCATGTTAAAAGCAAGATCCATAGATGTGATGTTATAAAGAGGGCGCCCCCAAGTAGCATCAATACGAGATGAGAAAGGCGAGGCGAAAATAGGCTCTCTCCATGTAACGCGGATGGTATCAAGACCCATCTGATCACCGGGAACAATACTATTATTACAGGATGAAAGAGCACCCGAAGCCGTAGGCATGAAACCTTCTGCGGAAACACTCATACGACCTGGTAATCCTCCGTTACCGTAGCCAGGCTTCAAGGCTTGCCAGGAGGCTGTTACAATTGTCTGATTCCAATTGTCAGGCCAATCTGTTCTACAATCGACGAAACCCTTAATGCCCATCTCAGACTGCATCAAGGGCTTGTGGCAGGGACAAACGTTGGCGTAACTGTCATTAATCGCCTTTTCATCCCAGTACCTCTCTTTAGCGCGAACATAACTCAGTGGCTGAGAGAAGAAAGCTCCTCCGTTAATATTGACACGTGCCTCTTCACAACACTTGTTGAACGGGAAGGAATCAAAAGTCCACCATTGAGGGCTTGGATGAGTTGGAGGTGTGCTAGACGCCAAGGTGAACGTAATTTCAGCTGTGATCTCCAGCTCAAAGGTATCTAGATACGCTCTATCGGCACCAAGAGTGGTAAGATTATTAAAAGTGATATAAGAATCACTAAGACCACTTGCTGGAATTTTATAGTACTGGTTTTGCTTTGGACTGATTGTGACTGCATATAAAGGTTCTGATTGCGGTTCGATCCGAGGATCTACAACTCTCGCAGTTTTAACAGACATCACTCACTCACTCACTTTTTACCAAGAAAAAATTAAATTTTTTTCCGTCGAAGGAATGAAGTCATTTAAATTCGAACCTAGAAGTGGCAGGGAAGTTCAAGCAGCAGCACCCAGAGGTACCAGGGTATTCAGATATTCTGATTTATGTCAATTAAATATGGACCCAGTATCTATTCTATTATCATTGCCTGTTCACAGTATCATTCTACTGCAGGATCCGAGAAACATGAACTCTGGACACTGGGTCGCCTTGTCACGGAATAGCAGGAAAAAGGAGATGTATTTCTTCAGTTCTTACGGTGGAAAACCAGATGCTGAGATGAACGAATGGATCAGCTACGCAAGTCGTGAAGCATCTGGACAAGGACGCTTCCTCTTAAACGATGGACTAAAAGGGTTGACAATGAAGGGGTGGACTGTATATTACAACGATTATCCATACCAAGTAAAGGGGGACAAGACAGCGACTTGTGGCATATGGGCGACAGCATTCCTAAATTCTGGTTTAAACCCAGATGAATTCGAATTAAATCATCAAACTGATGAGTATTATTTTCGCAAGTATTTTCATTGATTGAATGATCTTAGTTTCCACGAAGAACCTGACAAACGCCACTCCCTTAGCAGATACGGAGCTAGGTGAAACGGCATATTATTTTCCCGCGCGAGGTGGATATCCTGGACAGCGAGAGGCTGTATCCCAAGGCGGCTTCGAGTGGTATCCTGCCATCACCAACCGTTTAACGGCATTCATACCAGGAAATCCCGGCGCGGGAAAATCTTACTTAGCTAATGAGTTAATACATTTGCTTCCTGAAGATAGCGATGTGCTTCTGTTTACAGCACTTGAAGAGGAAGATGGAAACTTCAAGGACCTTAAAGGTAGACTATATAAAATTAGGATGGAACCAGAAAATCTTTCTAGACTGACTCTGAGCGTCATCAGAGAGAGATGCCACAACCCCGTACTACTTTTCGATGATGTTGATAAGATACGTGATAAGGAGGTGGAAAAATTAACCTTTAAAATAATGGAAGACGCCCTTGCTAACGGACGTGGACACAGAAAACACGATGGCAATGGAGACATCCATGTTATCGTCACATCTCACTCATTAAATGACTATAAAAAAACAAAATATACTCTCGAAAATTCTGACTATATTGCGGTGTTCCCGCAATCTACCACATATGCTCAAATGAAAAGACTTTTCGAAAAGATAGGTTTGACTAAGGAGCAATGTGATGAGGTGATGGATTTAGGAAGAAATGGAGAGGTCAGAAGGGTAATTATTAAAAAAGTTGCACCCATGTACATCATCACTGGTAATGTAATTTCACTTCTTTAAAGCAATAAGTCTGTATCAGGAGGACGTGCTACAGGTAGAACTGCAGGTGCAGCGGCTGCCATAGGTGCTGCAGGTGCTACCGCGACAGGAGGAGCCATTGCACCTAACGGAACTCTCTTCTTCTTGGGCTTGGGAGGTTTCCTAGTCATAAAGGCGCCATAAAGATTAGCTCTGGATGCACGAGCAGCGTTCTTCATGGCTTCACTCCACCTTCCGACATGAAGACCACGATAAGTGGATGCAGTACGGTGCCCCTGTCCTATGTAGGGGTTGGAACCAACCCAAAGAGTACCTGGCTGTCGCAAGAAATTGCGTCTTTGAGTGACTGCATTGTAGAAAGCCTGTGTACGGGCTTCACGTTGAGACTTTGTCATTTTCTGTGGTCTGGATGTGCCAAGGTGAACTTTTCTACGGACATAGTCGAATATTCTTTTTTCTAAGGGGGAGCCGCTTACTTGCTGTAAAAGAGTCCATGCTGCTTGGGTAGACCCATTTGCGAGGAATGTATCGTAGATGTAAACATACCACAATACTTCTGCTAAATGCCTCATATCAGCAATATTATACCTACTCGTTATATCTTCGATAACTGCTGATAACTCAGGGGTTATGTTTTGCTCTAACCACGCACCGGCGAGATTAGCTTTCTCTGGACTTGGTGGTAGACCGAAAAAATTCAAACTATATTGTAAAGCTTGATCGCTAACCTGCCATCCACCCTGCAGATCGCCCATGGTAATATGGACAGCAGGCATGCCTCTAAACTCCTCAAACGCATCTCCGATGCTGCCTCCTCTCAACGCTGCATAATTCCAATATGACATATTTACACGATCAATCACTCCTCTAGTTTTTTACCTGATTGAAAAAAAAAGACGGAATGACTGAATACTTTCGTGTAAACGTTTCCTCGGCTACATCAGTGCCTGTTTTCAATGAATGGGGAGATCAGAAAGCTGAAATTGATATGCAATTACCTGGTAATCTGCTAGCTGAAGCAGATTCGGTTGAGAGAGCAAGAATGGGTGTCATGAAGATGCAGGTACCGTTGGCGAAATTGCCTATTACAAGCATGTCCATAGATACTGACAGGAGTTCTCCATCGTCGAATTATGTAAAATTGAACGGGTACATCACAGTTATACCCGGTTTTCCATCGCAAAACGCGATTTCCCCTACACCACCTACCCACCCCGTCTGGAATTGGTCTTCTACGTGGACTCAAAACTGGAACGTTTCACAGTTGGAAACCAGAGTTCACCACATCAATGGAGCGGAGATAGGTATTTCCCCCACTGTCTTTGAAATTAGGAAAGGCTATCATGAGTTCAGGACGACAATGGAACTCTTTAAAACCATAGAAACTGCTATTAATAATGCCATTTCTCAAAACGTTGACACCACTGCTGTTCCATGGTTCGGTTCCATTCCCCAAGTAAGACTTAGAGTTAATAGTGACAACATCATTTCTATAGACGTCTACCCCACCGAAGGAGTGTATACTATGCCTGCGCACTCTTTAGTAAATCAGGACAACATTCTTTCCTATACACATGATCCAACAAGTGATGAGAAGACACCTTACCCCGCAGGTGATGGTAATGTATTCAGTTCTTATACTATTTGCGTGTCTTCTTCAGTCGCAAATGTATTACCTAGTTTGCCATGGATTAAGCGTAAGAACTTTCTAGCTAATTGGCCCGCAGATGAAGAGTACATGTGGATGTTGGATACTGAACAGGCTTATCTTTCTTTCCAACCCGATGGGTTCCAAATGGTTGTTCCCTACACCCCCCTCTGGAAATATGGTACTATTGTTACTTATAATTTCCCGGAAAGTGATGCTATCGAGATGACTGACATCGAATCGATAATTTTAGTGATGAACGGTACAGCATTCAATCAACAAGTCTTCCCCGTAAACTTTACCCCCTCCTCCGCAGTAGCTGCTCAGATAGGAACAATTCCCATCATAGAAGTGTACTACCCTGCATGGGATAAACCTAGTGATAAAACGTCCACACTAATTGTAAAAAGAGATGAATTTTCTAATACTGCACCTATTAACATAAATCCTTCACTTTTGAAGGAAAGGACGATAAAGTTTAAATTGTTTTATATTACCTCGAAGGGTGAGATGAGAGAGATATTAATACCGAGAGAGAGTCCTTTCTCTTTCCAAATTGCTTTCGAGCTCACTCGTCGGACATAATATCCGGGTGACCGAAAGCATGCGTGTGAATACCATCAGGTAAAATATACCTTTTACCATCATTAACACTTATACTACACTTCCCCATCTTCACTGAACTAATTTTCAATGCTCTTCTTTGAAACACAGCGTTCTGGGTGTACACATTCTTTAAATCCTTTAATGCAGCTTTATACTTATCCCAGGTTAGTTCTTGATCGCGGGCTGCTTTCGTTGTTCCTTTCGCACGTTTTCCTACTTTCCCGCTCAGTGTTCTGTAACAATAGAGTTTGGACCTAAGAGCGATAACTTCCTCTATCAGATCAGTACCTGTCTCACTCTTAATCTGTCCACCCAAACCTCCAATAAGGTCAGGACACTTGAATTCTATGTATTGGAACAACGCTGTGGGGGTCCAACCAGGTGGGTGACTAATACGTACTATAAATGAATCGGTATCGGTGTAAACTAATTCCACATGAGGGAAAAGTGAACACAACTTATCGTAAAACAGTTCGTACATGTGCAGTTTGGCGTACTCTGTCACACAGGCACCTATATAGGTCGGTTTATCCAAAACAACTTTGTCACCGTCCATCTTTACGATACTGTTCTCCTCATCAATGGCAGTTATGCTAGCTACATTCCCTTCCTCCATCAGTCCGCGAAGTTTTTCTCTGTTTCTTATGACTAAAAATTTACCTCTGTTGAACGGGCTTTCGAAAGTTTTACCATATATACTATTTCCCATAAGCTTATACACCATTTTACCCAACTCATCATGTCGCTTATTTCTGCATTCAATGTTCAATGAAACATACCCCTTCAGGTAATCTCCTTCCTCGAAGAAAACTCCGTAATGAAGTCTTGTAAGTACAACTCCATGCTCAATGTACCATTTCAAAAGTCTCCAATGTACACCGTATTCCTTCTTATCATAAAGTGTACCGACTAGACCAATGAACGGTTTCATCTTTTCGCCATCATTAGCCGCTGACCAGTCCTTCAGAAATGGGTACAGCTCTCCATCTGCGTCAGTGTAGCAATCCTTCAATAGTTTATGTTCAGGTGCGAACGGGAATTGATCTGTCCTCCTCTTCAGTTCATCTGTGAAATGCAAATCGACACACAGACAGCATCCTTTATGTTGCTCAGTGAGACGAGGAACGAGTTGTTCCATAAAATATTTAGCAGGGTCATCATTCACGAGTTCGCTGAAAGTATACCAAAACATCTCGCCACACGGGTAATCATAACTTCTCATCACATGTGGATACAATCCGTTAACATCGAAGTAAATTATACTATGCCCCGCATCAGCCTTCGCATGTCTTAGCGGTGCACTGGTTACTCCACCTCTTGTCATGCTCATGAAGAATTCCGCTAATCTTGTGTTTTGATATAGGGGGAGCTCCAGTGAAGGATTGAAGCGTAGGAAGGCGTTCCAGGATGCACTTGGCATACCTATATAATCACATATATCGATTTTATGGGTCCCTGCCAGAGTGCGTCTTGCGTTCAGAAACACATCCGTGATCTGCATAACATCACAAAGTAAGTACAGGTTATGGTAATCCCTGGCAAAGTTCATCCTGTATGCTCTTTTAATTTGGTTCAGTTGTTTCTTGTTTTCTTCAAGATCTGCGACTGTGACGCCTTCACTGAAATATTTCAGGTTTTCCTCCAGTGGCTCAAAGATGGAGAAGAAAGTAAAATATGGTGTCTTTAACTTTTCGGGGCTATCAAAGAACTTGTAGGGGAAGAGGTTCTTATGTAAAACCAGATCAATCTGCTCATCGGGGAGGGGTGAATCTCTCATTGGATCGAAAATATCATGGAAGGTTCCGAAGAACTGTGAGAAGACATGTTTGTTGTGTTCAACATCATCTGTTCTCACGCTCGCTACAATTCTATCGAGCGACATTGTCATAAACTGGAAAGTATCCCCAATGACTATCTTATGCAATTCCTTCACACCTGGCTCCTTCCATCTCAGCCTTACCGATTGGAACTTGTTCATACTCTTCATAATGACTGATGCAGAGAAAGATTTCTCATGCTTGAGAACGTACCGTAGAACAAAATTAACATCATAATTCATTGCGTTATGGAAATAGACATAGATTGTACCATGCTCTCGCGAAAATTGTTTCAAGAGCATCATGAAAGTTTCCATTTCGAAACCACCGTAGAATCGTCCCTCGTTCGCATCATACAACCCAAAACTCATGAACTCATGCTCCCCGCTCTCTGCTATACAACATTCGAAGTCTGCAAAGTACAAGCGTTTATCAGGTAAAGTGAACTCTCCGTCTGTCTCAACTCCTTTCAGTGTCGTCTCCTCTGACAATTGGACATATCTATTACCACTCTTCTGACGCATGAAACAGTGCTTTTTATGGTACTCATATTCTTCTGCGGTGACGAACTTCAAATGACATCTCTCACATACCCCTTGGACTGTCATGGTGTCGGGACACCCTGAGATATTCCAGTGGTATTCCATTGCTCTGTCTTCGCTACCGCAATCATGATTATCCAGAGTACTCTTACTATAGAAAGTCTGGTGACACTTTGAACACGTAATGAAGATCTTACCACCTGTTATATTAAACAATGATTTGGAACTAGTTATCAGAAAATAATGCTTCCAGCTGCCACTCGATAGCATCAAAAGAGGAATTCTCTTCTCCGTCTTCCTCATGCTTGCGTAACACGGGTAAACTTTACTTATCGCTTTTACACCATCTCTTACCCCTATGTCACATATGAATATATCTAACCCGAAACCTTTCTCTAGGAATCTATCCTCCGCTTCCTTAAATATGCGATAAACTTCCTTGGTGGTATACACATCCTGATGATCTTCTATAAACTTCTCCATATCAGCTCTATCATACTTTATCTTCATCAGGAGTTTCTTACCCGGATCAGAATCAGGTATCATTTCGTACATACGGTTCAGTTTATTAGGGTCTATAAATTTTTCCCCGAAGACGTTATTATGATCCCATTTCAATAAAAGGAAACCCATGCACATGCAATAGAACAAACAAAGGTCATCCGTTTCGTTTTTTACCGTGGCAATAGCTTGGTTGTGGAATACCTCCCTTAGGAAAGGTTCCATCTTGGGGTTCCACTTAGCTCCAACTCTGAAAGATGCAATCTGTATCAAAGAGATACGTAAACATACTCTGACTCCTTCTTGTATCCTAATGACCTCCCCGCTATCAAAATCTTTCATATCAACATCTTCATCATCGAACAATTGATTGATGCGGTTATAAAAGAGATCCTTTATCTTTGAAAAAACGTCTACCACCTTGTCTAGGTTTACAGTATGATTCGTGTGGACAGAAACCAGCTCGTTTGTGACCAACTCCAAGCTCCAGTTATTGGAAGTAGCAGCAATTGTATTATAAATTCCGGGTATATCCTTATACATGGAAATTAAATACACGAGGTACATGAAAATTGCGATTTGTAAGTTCTTTACACTACTCCAATCAAACACTAACCCTGCTGAAGTGATATGTGGCATGTCACCATCAAAAAGAGAAGCTTCATCCTCATCACGGCGTATACACATGCGCTTGATGATATTGCGTACAAATTTCGCATCTCGATCAGCACCAGGATCAGGAACACCGTTTTCAACGTTGGTCCAGAGAGTATCAAACCGATCAAGATCGATACGATATTGTCCGTTAGCGTCCCTGAAAATAATACCCATTGTGTAAAGGCCGTTCATAAGAGTTCCTCTTGAAGGACTGCCAGTGGCAAAACCGTTGAACCACTGTGGAACAAACAACTGAGGAGCAGAATCAGGGTCCCTAGTCTCTGGAACGCCGCCTTCTCGTTCGATACGCTCGTTCTCATCTATCTCTACAGTGTCCATATGTGACATGGAATCTTCCAACTCTTGCAACGTCCTCAGATAAGGTGGATGTTGACGAGGTGGGTTAGCAGCAGCGACAGCAGGAGATGGGTACCCACCATCGCTTTCCTCGCCCGATGAAAACGAAGGGGCAGGGGGGTTAGCAGCGGCGGCAGCGGCAGCAGGGGAATGAGCAGGAGATGGGTACTCACCATCGCTTTCCTCACCCGATGAAAACGAACGGTTAAGAGGGTTTGGTCTGTTAAGTACCAAACGAAGTCTCCCATTGTTCGGTAATGGGGGAGGTGGTTGAGGTAGTCTCGGTTGCACACGTAACACACCTCGATTTGGTAGTCGATTCCTCAGACGTCTACGCCTTCTGGCTGCGTAATAACGTCTGTTTGCGTTCGAAAGATCCTGGGATAGCTGGTCCCAAGAAATGTCATAAGTGTCTCTATGGATAGGTCTTCTTTCTTCACTCATTTTTCGAAAAAATCATAACAAACAAAAAAATTTATAAAAAAATTTATAAAAATTTATAAAAAAAAAATCAAAGCAATACCATGAAAAATAAGAATTTCTTAACCGAAAACACCGAAAAAATTAAAACACCGAAAAAATTAAAACACCGAAAAAATTAAAACACCGAAAAAATTAAAACACCGAAAAAATTTTACTACCTCCGTCCGTCATTAATTATGGGATAGGCTACTTAGTGCACATTGACTTAGTGGACATTGACTTAGTGGACATTGACTTAGTGGACATTGACTTAGTGGACATTGACTTAGTGGACATTGACTTAGTGGACATTGACTTAGTGGACATTGACTTAGTGGACATTGA
>JAEEGJ010023325.1_pt1 | contig 13002 bp, 8 predicted proteins | sample 8958761 | NCBI WGS metagenome assembly JAEEGJ01 (sample SAMN16246546, study PRJNA631951) | gut metagenome | biome: gut microbiome; feature: rumen; material: RS-attached | host: Bos | place: Iran: Karaj | collected 2018-10
CCACATGAAAAAAACCCTCACGCTCGGTCGCGGTTCGTACGACATCCATGCGTTCCACGGCCATGGACGTCTCTCCGGTTATCGCCTCCAGCTCGACAACATGTTCAAAATGAGGAAGGAAGAAAACGTCACCGCGCCATGGTACGCCAACGAAACCGCCCTGCCCTCATCGGACGGCGGCGAACATTTCCAAGCCATCACCCTCTTCCAGAAATTCCTCTACAGCTGGGCGAAAGGCGCCATCGGATACAACTGGTATGATCTGCGAAACGACGGCTATGACGCCACTTACGGCGAACACAATTTCGGGCTCGTCACACGCGATTTCTATCCGAAATGCGCCTACGCCGCCTACAATACGCTGGCCTCTCTCTACACAAAGGCCACGTTCCTCTCACAAATGGATTTCGGCGCGGACATAGACGCCTTCGCCTTCCGCGCCGCAAACGGCGACCTGCTCATCCCTGCATGGAATCTCAACCGCGCACAGGAAAACTCCATGATCATTCTCCTCGGCGTCACAGGAAAAGCCTCCGTCATCGATCTTTACGGCAATGAAACACCGTTGGGTGTGGAAAACGACGCCGTCGCCTATAAAATCGGACGCAATCCCGCCACGCTCCGCCTCCAAGGGCAGGAAAAACTTCCAGCCAACGGCGGCAATTTCTTCACCGTCGCCGCCCACCAGCCCGTCATGACGGGAAAAGGCAACTGCAAGGAATACCTTGAACGCCAGAAAGACTTTTTCATCCTGCCCGGACAGGACAATTCGCTGGCCTTCATCTTCCGCAATCCGACCGCCCATGACATCACGGCGGTCATCGAGCTCGCCATGCCCCCAAACATCAACTGTCAACAGCTGAAGCAGTCCGTCGTCATCCCGACCAATTCTCAGAAAAGCATGACGTTCAAACTCATGGCGTCAAAGGATTTCGGCAGCAGTGGGATATCCGCCCCGATCATCGCCAATGCGTCTTTTGGAAGTCTCTGGAAAGGAGAGTTTACAGTCACCGCCAATCCCGTCGTCATGCTGCCCGCGAGCAGAAACTATCCGCAATTCATACTCAATGATCGCATGCAGTATGTCAAACTCGTGGCGGAAGCTCCTGAATTGCAGCATTTGACATGGAGCGGTCCGGAAGACCTCTCCGCCAACGTCTGGCTTGAACTGACAAAGGATGAGTTCATCCTCAGGGCAGTCGTCGTCGACGACGTCCATGTCCAACCGTATCCCGACGACAAATTATGGCAAGGCGACAGCATTCAGTTCTCGCTCTGTTTCGGCGACACGCCGTACTACGAGTTCGGCCTCGCACGCAATCAGGACGGCTCCGCCAACACCGCCGTCTATTCAGCCCCGCCCAACCGCCGCCCCAAGCTGAAATTGACGACCGCCCGAGAGGAAGCCACCCATACCACGACGTATGTCTGCACCATCTCGCGCAAAGATTTGGAACTTACTCCGCAGCGTGCACAGGACGGCTTCCTCTTCAATCTCATCGTCAACGACAACGACGGCGAAACCCGCGAGGGCTATCTGGAGATCGCCCCTGGCATCGGCCGTGAAAAGAGCGCCCGCTACTTCCAACTAATCAAAGAACGAAAATAAGAGTCCTGCCACAACGCCGCGACAGCGGCACCGCACGAAGTGCGGAACCATGCATAACCACAGGCAAGCGCCCGAAGTGGCGCGCAGCCTGTGGCAGAATCGCTCTACAAATTGCGCTCGTAAGAGCGCCACAATCCAACGCCCCCGCGAAGCGGATGAAAAACCGCCGAGCAGACGGAGCCCATCCAGATATTTAGCAATCATAATGTTATGTCAACTCAAAATTATCAGCATCATGGGCGACGTCTGCGAGGCATTTTTTTCGTGTCCATTCGTGTCCATTCGTGGTTCTCATAAATAATTCAGCATTAGGGAAAAAACATGTTCAAGAATCAATCCATCGATGTCGCCGCATTCATCTGGCCTTCCTACACAGGAGACGAACCGCGAACCAGAATGTTCTGGCCGGAAGGGATCGGCGAATGGCAATCCGTCAAAAACTCCGTCAAAGGCGCCCCATTCCACAACTGGCCGCGCAAGCCCCTTTGGGGCTACGTCAACGAGGCCGATCCATACGTCATGCAGATGGAAATCGATGCTGCCGCCGACCACGGCGTCAACGTCTTCATCTACGACTGGTATTGGTTCGACAACCGCCCCTTCCTCGAACAATGTCTCGACAACGGCTTCCTCAAAGCCGCCAATCGCGACCGTATGAAATTCTATCTCATGTGGGCCAATCACGATGCCAACAATGTTTGGAACATCAATCTCTCCGACGATTTCGGCAACACTGTCATTTGGGGCGGTGCCGTCCCGCGCAAGCAGTTCGAAATCATCGTCCATCGCGTCATCGAACGCTATTTCTCCCAGCCGAACTACTACACCATCGACGGCAAGCCCGTCTTCATGATCTACGAACTAGAAAATCTCATCAACGGCCTCGGCGGCGTCGATGAATGCCGCAAGGCATTGGACTGGTTCAGAGAAGAAACCGTCCGCGCGGGCTTCCCCGGCCTCCATCTGCAAGCCACCGCCTGGAGCAAAAACGGCACGAATCTCAGCGGTGTCGATGCCCATGGCGGTCTGAACCGTTCGCAGTTCGACGCGCTCGGCTTCGACAGCATCACCCACTACCAATTCGCGCATTTCACGAACATGAACCGCGACTACAAGGATATTCTCGTCGATGTCCAAAAGGAATGGGAGAAAATCGACGCCAACTATCCCATCCCCTACTTCCCGCATGTCTCCATCGGATGGGACAACAACCCGCGTTTCAAGCGTTTTCGCGAATATGTCTGTCGCAACAATCCGCCAGCGGAATTCGAAAAAGCCCTCCGTATGGCGAAAGACTACGTCATCGCCCATCCGCAACAGCAACCACTCGTTACGCTGAACAGCTGGAACGAATGGACGGAGACTAGTTATCTCGAACCCGACGACCTCCACGGCTACGGCTATCTCGATGCCGTCAAGGCTGTTTTCGCCGACAATTGATCATAAAAACGTCGGGGTAGCAAGGCCGTCTCGGCCTTGTCAAGGGCGGAGACGCCCTTGCTACCTCCTTTTTTGAAAAACAACTATTGTTTTTTCGTAAAGACGCTCTATATTAATAGGACAAACGGGGTGTAGCGCAGTTTGGTAGCGCGACTGGTTTGGGACCAGTAGGTCGCGAGTTCAAATCTCGCCGCCCCGACCATCGCTTTTCCCATAGCCCGTCAATGGCTTACCCATTGGCGGGCTATTTCGTTTCCGCCAACTGCCTCAAATCCCGCCACTCTCCACTTATTTTTTGAATAGAGTTGCACGGATGTCAAGAGAAAACATATCAAAATCTTCTCCGCGAAGAACAACGGGCGGTCTTGAGGTGCGAGCGGAGAAGATTTCAAACCTCAAATACGAGATATGAGACGTAAACCGCCGATCTTTTACAAATCGGCTTTTCGGGCAAAACAAGAGTCATTGGATATGCCACTCGCTCCCCTAGACGAAAAATAGCCGAAAGAAGAGATAAGAATTCCTAACATCGTCCGAATGTGATGACACTGGTGGACGAAACATCGTTTCAAGAAATCGTCCATGACAATTGGCAAAAGCTTACTGATACTATATATTTGAGGGACAGTAAGGAGACAGTCACAAAAATAATGACTATATAAGAATGAGGTCAGAATACAGTTTTCCACCTTAATTCAAGTTACGCATCATCTCATGAAGGCGACAGTCAAGGAGACAGGCAAGGAGACACCATGTCAAGGAAAAAGATAATACTGTGGACACTGACCATCGCTGGTGTGTTGATAATCATTGGCTTTTTTGCCATCAACATAATGCTAACTCGCCTCAATCTTTATTTTGACAAGATTCATCAGGATATGTCCATTGTTGAAGTTAGGCAAATGTTGAAAGAATCTTTCCATGAATCCAATGCAAATGTTGAACAAATAGAAAAGGAAGGTTACCCTATGGAGCATCTTGTCTCCACGGAACTGGATTTACAAGCAAAGAAATATTCTTACCACTTTTGTGGATTGTTGTATTTCTACGTTATTTATGATACTGATAACAGAGTAAGACTGACCATAGCAGCGTTTGAATAATAATAGCGGGAAAACAGCAAGAAATGGAAGACGCAATATACACGCTATAATACGTCAGGGAGAAGGCAAGTACTATGTTTTCTCAGCCTGCCTAATCAATTCCGTGCCACACGGTTGAAATGTGCCGTTGGAGGTTATATTAGATGAGTGACGAAAACAGGAACAAAAGGAGAGCAGTTTCGGACGGATGATTTTTTGAGACCAAATGCTGACAGACGATGCGATAGGAGAACGTCATGAGAATTTTTAAGAGTCCGAATAATTGGCGAAACGCACTCGCCGCAATCGGCCTATCCATAGGAATAGTATTATTCTTTTTTGGGTTTTCTTTTGCTCGGTGATCCTTCCGTCTGGTTGCGGGTAGCTTGTGTGCCGTTGTTGCTGCCGTTGCTTTTCGGTTCCTGGCTAAATGTCAAAAACATGGAGAAGAGATATGACAGAAATTAGAGAAGGTTGGGACATAGATGAGAATGGAAAACGTTTTTCATGGCGTTATGAATATTCTTCTAAAAATGGTTTGCTAAAAAGAGAAATCAGCACAATCGGAACAGAATATAAACAGATACAATATTATCAGTATGACTTACAAGGAAGGCTGAAACACGTATTCTCGTATGCTTTTGACAGAATAAGTTTTCTTTTGATTCAAGCAAAACACCAACAAGAAACGGGTAGAAAACAGACTGTAGATGATGAGATTATTACCTATGACACTTGTCATTGTTACTTAGATAATCGCATCATTGTCGGTTCTGGAACCATGTACTATTCTGAATTGCTGAATCAGAAGAAGCTGTTCCCATATACATTACGCCTGATGTCACCATATTATATTATGGAAAAGTGGTATCTTAACAGACCTGCTTATTTGACAAAAATGATTGAAAGGTATGAAGAAGCTCTTAAAAAACAAGACTTATCTCCTTTGTGTCCAAAAGCAAAACTAGTACACAGAGTTGAATTGTCTACTTCACTTTTTCCAGATACACTTCCAAGAATTCCCCAAAGTTTTAAGAAGGAAGTTAAAGCTATTTTTGAAACGATGTCATGCTAGTGTTTCGCGTCTGGTGCAAATATACATTTAGAGCTCAAGTGATGTTCCGTGCCACGCGGTTGAAATGCGCCGTCGGTGGATATATTAGATGAGTGACGAAAATGGGAATGGCAAAACTGTCATTCATCAAAGACAATCATCTATAGCGGACGACGTGGTAACTTAATAATACAGCTATGACAAGCGGGAAAAGCAAAATCATTCTGGGGCTTCTGGCAATGCTGGGGCTGCCCTGTACCGCTTTGGCAAATGCGGGAACTCCTCTTATGTGGGGAGCGATTGGGCATCTGGCACTGGGAAATATCTTCATAGGCATTTTGGAAGGGAAGCTTCTCCGTCGGAGAAACAGAGGCAAGGGCTATCAGGCAGTCGCCTTGATGATTCTTGCAAACTATTTTTCGGCATTTTGCGGAATGTTCATCATCGGCGCTCTGGATGCCTCGTGGGCACGTAACTGGACACTGTTGAATCTAAAGACAAACTTCTTTTTGATGGTCGTACTGCTTTGGCTGGCAACCATCCTGTTGGAATGGCCCTTCGTCTGGCTTGCAATGGGCAAGGAACTTCGCCGTTGGGGCAAGGCGTTGAAGATTTCTTTCATTCTGCAAAGCGTCTCATACGCCCTGCTTGTCGGCTGGTACATGCTCTGCGGCAACCATTCCCTGCTGACCTGCAAGATTGTCTCACCTGAGGAAATCGGCATCCCCGACAATGTGTGCATCTATTACATCGCCGATGATGATTTCATCTACAAAACCTATATAAGCAAAGACTCACCTATGAAAATCGCACAACTTCCCCGAAAACTCAGGGATGATGAAAAATCAGAAGGGTATGAGGCATTTCTGATTTTTCTTGCTGATGAGGATGAGCCGACAAAGGCAAATCTAATGGAACGAACATATACAAGAAGAGCTTTCGGGAGAAGTGACTTGATTCCAGTCATATCGCGTTTTAAGGACACGGACAGGGTGCTTCTTACGCCGTTTGGCAAGGATCAAAATCTTAAATATGGCGATTGTAATCCTTATATCGGACGTCCATTTGGGAACGCCATTGCTTCAAACTATCGTTTTAAATATGATGACTTCCTCACAGAGTTCGGGATAATTCTTATGAAAAAGCGAGAAAAAGACTCCCCGCCTCAAAATATCTATCCCAAAGAACCAGATGCTTATGGTTTCTCTTGGCAGGACTGGCTAGAAGATAGAACGCTTTTCGCCTTGGGGTCGCCAATTGCCGTATGGAGCATTAGAAACATCATTCAATTCGAAAATGACACCATTCTATTTGAGTTTAAAAACCATCAAATTTGCCTTTTCGACTATCGAACCAGGCGCATCGCGCTTCTCACCAAAGGCTACGGGGCAACCACCGCCATTGAGGAAAATCCAACGAAAGATTATGAATAACCAAAAGACATCCATTATTCCGTTCTTCTGCTGGGACGAACCACCTCGTCAATTCCGTGCCATGCGGTTGCAATGCGCGATAGTAAGGTTGCCGGATAACTACACCGGCAGAAGAAATTTCGTTTCGCGAAATCATCCATGACGCTTGGCAAAGGCTCACTGACATATATTTTATATCTAGTGACAGTAAGGAGACAATCAAGAAGACGCCTTAGCCTCAAATCCCTTGAGTGCTGTGGTAAAGAAACTGTTTGCCGCACGATTAATGCGGCTATCCAATCCAGAATATCTCCATAGCCAGAACCAGGCACTCAGACTCACATAAGATACAGCATAGAAAGTATACAAGCAAAAAGGAAAAACTGTTGCTATTATCATTCAGTTCACGGATCACGGCTTATCCGGATGATTTTTCCATCCAATGACGCAGTTATATTTAGCCACGGTCTCTGATGACAAGGTATATCCAGTACATATCTGAAAGTTACATGCCACGGGATATGCCAAGCACCGTCCAAATACACAGCCGCTCTGTACATTGTCTGGTAATCATAGTGGCAATCTTCCCATTTAATTTTTTCACGCACCACAAAACCTTCTTTTTCCAAAATGGCAATGGCTTCGTCGATATCCATGCCAAGATGAATCCTTTCCATGACCTGTGCAGCCACGGCATCATGAGCGACATTGGCGCGTGCATCAATGATTGAAAAACATGATGACATTAAAACTGGCACAGACAACAATACGCATAGTAAAATGAATTGTGACAGACGAAAAGATGATTTCATTTGTAGCGACTCCTGCCATCTTGGCTCGGCAGCTTCACTCTAATGCATGCTTCAAAGTTGGTGTTTGGTTCTCCACCATCAAGTCAAGAATATCAATATATAAAATAAATCAAACAATTCAATCATATATGCCATGGAAAAAGCAGACATCAGCCTCAGTCCAAAAAGAAGAAAGGAGAAACTTTCAACCCAAATTCTACTTGTGTCATTTGACTCAGAGACATTGGATGGTTATACCATTTCCTTCCAGCCATCGATACGTCCTTTCGCGGAATTGAAATACACGCCGATCATCTGGACATTTCCACAAATCAACGGTTAATCCATCGAATCACCAATTAGCCACCTTTCAGGTTGATTATTCCACGCACAATGCTAAATTTCCCCATGGCAATCTAGATATTAATTATTCAAAAATAAGGCAAAACAATCATGGCAGCAGATCTTCTCGCCCCCTGGACCTATTACAAGCGTCCATTCCGCATCTACGGCAATCTGTACTTTGTAGGTTTTCAGCCTGCATCCACCCACATCATCGACACTGGGGAGGGGCTTGTAATCATCGACCCAGGCTATCAGGAATTCCTCTACATGGTACTTGAAAACATCCGCAACCTAGGCTTTGCCCCCAAGGACATCCGCTACATCGTGCATTCACATGCCCACTTGGACCATGCTGGAGCCACCTTTGCGCTAAAGCAGCTCACTGGGGCAAAGACCTTCATGGGCGAAAACGACTGTTCAATCGCCAATGGGACACATCCTACGCTTACCGGCGTTGGCAACAAGCACTACAACCACTTTGAGCCGGATCAGCACATCCATGACGGCGATCATATCCGCCTGGGCAATCTTGACATGGAATGCGTCGAGACTCCCGGGCATACACTAGGTACAATCTCTTTCTTCTGGAACATAACCCAGAATGGACGCACCCTTCGCGCGGGCATGATGGGCGGTGCCGGTTTCAACACGCTTACTTCCAAGTATATCCACGAACACCAGCTGGAAGCTGAAGACAGAAGAGGCTTATACCAGAAAAGCATTCTGCGCTGCCGGCAGGAGCATGTGGATATCTTTGTCGGCAACCATACAGGGCAGAATGACACCTTTGGCAAACAGAAGCGTATGGAAGCGGGCGACACCGAGGCATTCCTGCACCCGGAGGATTGGCCGATTTTCCTGACAAACCTTCAGAAACAGCTTGATGAAATAAATGTCAGCGACCCATTATAACACGATTTGCAGAGTTAATTGCACAAAAACAGATGACATCAGCCTCAATTCGCGGGAGATGCGTCTTTCAGGGAAAACGCTTTTTCCAAAGATAGAAAAAAAAGAAGAAGGATGGTGTTTTCAGCGTGAAAACACTCAGAATATGCGAAAAAGGCCGCCGGACATCAATAACCGGCGGCCTGCAATTTGTCTTTTATTATTCTCCTTCAGCATCACGCACTATTCTTCCCTGAGGTCCAGGAGCGGCCCCTTGAACTTCTCCAGTATAAATCACTACGGGATGTCGCCGACGAGTATCCAGAAGATAATGCCGTTGCGAGCATCGTGAAGCGTGTCGTCATCCGCTCCATCAACTCCGAAATCATGTTTTTAATCGAAAAATCTTGTTTTTAATCGAAAAAGATAGAAATAATCATCTTTTTATGCTAAATTATAAAGAAGCAGGTGGTTGAACATGAGCGGTTATGCCGTTTATGACGCGAAGACTTCCACTATGCCTAGAGCAACAGTCGAAAAGCGACCATCGGGGCACCGCAGGAAATTCAGTCGATATTCCTGATGACATACACCAACAAAGGAGAAACCGATATGGAATTCAAGGAACTGCTCGCGGCATTCGCCGCGAAATACGGAATCGAAGGTCTCAACGACGCGGACGGCATGGCGATGCTTAAGGCTGATGACATCAGCGTGGAATTGCTGGAAGACCAGCAGACGCGGAGCGTGCTCGCCTGCGCCGAAATTGGATTCCCGCCACCAGACGCAGACGGAGCATTCGGCGCCATGATGCTGCAGGCCAACTTCCTGCTGCGTGGCACGGAAGGCGCGACGCTCTGCCAGAACCCCGAAACGGGTGCCTACGCACTCGTGCGCCCGTTCCCGCTAGCGCTTACGGATGTCGAATCGCTTGGTGCCGGCATCGAATCGCTCGTCAACCAGACGGAGAACTGGCGCAAGGCGCTCGTCGGCCTGCGCGTGGCTGAAGATGCGAGCTCGAAGGGCTTGGGAACGGACGTATCGCACCATGATATGATTGCAAACGGTTTTTTTCACGTATAATCAAACGCCACCATATGTAACCACACGCCACCTTACGTGTATATAGAAGACCACCATGCCAGAGAAAATCAACTCAAACTATAGCGCGAGCTTCCAGCAGTTCGTGGATTTCGCAGACAAGGCCTACGCGGCGAACAAAGAGGACACCTTCGCCCGTTTCAAGGGGATGACGCAGGAGGACTACCAGGGCTCGTTCGCCTCATTCCTGCGCTCGTCTGAAATGAAGGCGGCGAACGACGAGGTGCGCGCCATCTTCCTCAAGACGGTCGCGGACATGTTCGGCGGCGAGAAGTACATTCCGGACCTCGTGCGCGACAACATGAAGCTCGAGGACTTCGGCAAGGGCAAGCCCCTCACCGCGCGCCGCATCAAGCTCGTGAAGACCGCCATCGACCTGCTCGGCGGCGGCAAGTTCCAGAACCAGGCGAGCGTCGACAAGGCCGTTTCGAAGGGCTACCTCGCCTCCGAACTGCCGAAGCTCGCGCGCGTCGCGAACCTCTACCAGCAGGCGACGGACTGCACCGACGCCGAGGCCGAGGCCGCCGCCCTCGACCCGAACTCGAACGCGCGCCGGCTTTTCGACTGCGGAGGGCGCTTCACGCTCAACGCGGGGAACTTCAAGAAGGGGCTCTCCCTCATGGGCAAATTCGCGGATTGGTACGCGAACATCCACGACGACCGCAAGGTCGGAAAGCTTGACACACCGACGAAGCTCAACCTCGTCGACTCCCTCTGCTGCCGCAGCGCCGACAAAGCGGTTCTCAAGTTCCTGCTCGAGGAAATCGCCGTCAACGGAGGCATCCCGCTCGACGCGAACAACCCCGAGGCTGTCTTCGGCATGGCGAAGAATCCGGCAATGCGCTTCGTGGGGCGCGGCTACACGATGTCGTTCGCGAACTCGCTGGCGCAGATCCCGCCCGAGAAAAGGTCGGTCCTCTACGCCGTGTTCGACGCCTTCGACAAGCTCCCCGCCAACGCGGCGCAGCTCGCCGGCCGTGACAAGATCTCCCAGAACGCGCTTCTCGCTGCGCGGGTGATGAAGCATTTCGACGCCGTGACGGCGCTGCAGGCCAAGGGCAAGCTGGACCGCGCCCACCTCGTGCCGCTTCTCTACTCCGATTTCAACGTCCCCGCCAACGCCACGAACGCGCAGATCAACGGCGCGTATGAGACGAAGCTCGTCGCACACGGCGAGATCGTCGGGGCGCTGCACATGCTCGTCGAAAGTTCCGGCGCCACGATGGACGAGGCCGTTGCCGCCATCAACGACGGCAGGCGCCTCGACAACGCGCCGGGCATCACGTCCTTCCACGGGCACCTCGAGGAACTGGACGGCACCGCGGCCGGCGGACGCGCGACCATGATCGGCGATCTCGTCCGCCCCTCGACGCCCACGCTCATCGCGAACAAGGCGTTCGCCATCCCGCCGGAAAACGCAAAGTTCGTGTTCCATTTCCCCGACGGGGAGACGCTGGCCGCGAAGTTCGGCAGCATCGAGGCGGAGGACGTCCAACAGTCGTGCGACGCCATTGCCGACAAGCTCGAGGCGTTTTGCGGCGGAGTCCACCCGAAGCAGCTTTCAAGCGTCTATTTCTCGCTTTCCCAAAGCGGGATCGGCGGCAACATCAAGGGCGGCCTCCTGGCGCAAGGAATCCAGTCCAACGAGCACATGGCCGTCACGTTCACGCTCTCGCGCAACGACGAGACCGGCGCCGTCACGATCAAGTATTCCGAGCCGGAGGGCCTACCCGTCAAATTCAACTGGACGACGACCATCGACGTGGACGGCAACGCCGTCACGACCCCGATGCGCATCGACCACGGCCAGTACGAGGCCGAGGCGATGACCCACGCCGACGGCATCGCCGTCAAGCTGCCCGGCAACGACCGCGCCGCCGCCGATGCGCTCATCCGGGAGACGCTCGCCTACTGCGGCGACGACTTCGACCTCAAGGACATCGTCTCGAAGTACATCTACGACCTCTGCCTCAACGGGGCCGGCAACCAGCGCTCCACGGACCAGATCAAGGCCAAGGTCGACGCCCTCCGCGCCAACCTCGCCGAGATCCGCGCCAACTGCAACGGCAACGCCGCTGCCGAAAAGGCCGGCGTCAGGTTTCTCCACTGCCTTTGCGGCAAGAGCGTGCAGCCGGGGTTCATCGGCAAGTTCATGAAGGCCACCCTCACCGCCCGGCCCGGCGAATACGCCAAGCTCTCCCCAGCCTCCACGCCCAAGCAGCTGGTCCAGGCCGTCATCGACATGCGCGCCGCCATCGACAAGGTCCTGCGCGGCACGCACGTCACCGACGTCCTCGACGGCGATCCGGAGATCACCGCCGCGAGCGACTTCGCCGCCTCGCTCATCTTCTCCCGCTTCCCCGCCGCCAAACTCCAGGCCGCCGCCGACGCCTTCCGCAGCGAAAAGGCCCTGAAGCTCCGCTCGCTCGTCAGCGCCATCGAGGCCGGCGACTACCCCTCCAACGCCGGAAGACTCACCGCGGACCAGAAGGACGCCATCGAGACGCAATCCAGGAACATCGGCGGCCTCTTCGCGCAGTACAACCTGGCCGCGGAGAGCGTACTCGGCATAAACCGCGGCGAATACCGCGCCTTCGAGGGCGATTTCGACAAAAATGCGCTCGGACACCGGGAGGTCTTTCCGTTGTTCCTCGACCTCGCGAACACCCAGATCGTCTCGCTAGCCGAGGATGAGCGCCGGACTGGCAACATCATGGACGGGCTGGACAACGCCCGCGCCCACGCCGACAACGCCCTCGCGAAGGCCGGTGCAAACGGCAGCGACAAGGTCGACGAACTCATCTACGTGGCGCTCGAGTGCTGCGCCGCCAACCCCGACGCCGTCAAGGTCGCCGGCGACAACATCGACGCGATCCTCGTCTCGAACACGTCGAATCTGCGTTCACACGATGAAGTGCGCGAACGCGCCAACGCCATCGCCGCCAACTTCGCCGAGCTGAAGGCGATCTCCAAGGACAACACGGCCCTCTACGAGGCGGGCAAGCGCCTGCTGGCCGGCCTGGGCGGAAAGGCCCTGCCCCGGGGGATGATCGGCAAGCTCGTGCGCGCGGCGTCAAACGCGAAGATCGACGCCATCCGCAAGATTTCGTCCCGTTCGACGGGCCCCGACATCCACCACGCCGTCACGCAGTTCCGCGACAACCTCGTGCAGGCGATGGCCGCGAGCGGCGCCGAGGAGGCGACGGTCGGGGCGGACGAGAAACAGCCGTGCCGCAACTTCATCGCCGCGATCCTGATGAACCGCTGTGGCGGCAGCACG
>JAEEGJ010023329.1_pt1 | contig 13000 bp, 20 predicted proteins | sample 8958761 | NCBI WGS metagenome assembly JAEEGJ01 (sample SAMN16246546, study PRJNA631951) | gut metagenome | biome: gut microbiome; feature: rumen; material: RS-attached | host: Bos | place: Iran: Karaj | collected 2018-10
GTTTACGTTCCAAGATATGATTTTCATAAAAAAAGAATACATCAAATGTGCCTTGATTTCAAGACGGTTGTTTTTTTTGCAAATCCGTGGTAAATTTATATGCAAAGGAGTATCGTTTTGATTAAGAAAATTGCAAAAGGCTATGGAAACCTGTTTTCTTCGTTTTTTAAGATTCTTTTTCTCGCTGTTTTATGTCTGGGACTTGGTTTCCTGATCGTCTATCCGCTTTGGCTTTTTGCTTCGTCCGCGCCCTCTGCCTATACCGTATGCATGATGGTGGTCATTGCCCTTGCCCTGGTTTACCTTTTGTTCATGTCGGCAAGGAAACTGGGGTTTGCACGGTTTATGATAAGGATAGCCAAGCTGGTCCTTGTTTTTGGCGGTATCGGACTGTGCGTTTATTTTGTGTTTGCAAGTAACCGTATGGCTGCTTTGCTTGTTTTAATAGCAGTATTCGTTCTATATGGATTATTGGCTTTTGGGGTAAAGAAAAATGAAAAAAAGAATTGAGTTATTCTCCGTTTTGCTTTTGTTATGCTCTGTTTTTGCTCATTCGCAGGATTTGACGCGTATTCCCGAGCTTGTTTCCCGTAACCCTGTGTTCAAGCAGTATCAAAAACAGATTGAGGAAGCCAACAAAGCTGTGTTCATGGGTAAAAATCCCGCGGATTATCTGTATTTTTATGAATATGAATGCACCGAGAAAGATAACCTCCTTCAGCTGGCGGCAAGATGCGCGATACGTTATGACACCATAGCCACCCTGAACCGCCTGGATTCACCCGAGGATGAGCTTAATGGACGTGTCCTTCTTCTTCCCACGTTGAACGGCCTTTTCATACCGTATTCCCCGCAGACTTCCACAGAGATACTGCTTGCCAAGGAGTATTCTGTTGATGCGCTGTCAGGAAAATACGAAACCTTTGAGATTAGGGGAGAATATTTCTTCTTTTTGCCGGATGAAAAGTTTTCTCCAACCGAGAGGGCATATTTTCTTGAGCCGGGAATGGTCCTTCCCCTTGAAAAAAGCGTCCTGACATCGTCATTCGGCATGAGGGTAAGCCCGATCAGCGGAAAATGGCTGTTTCACAAGGGCATAGACATGGCAGCCCCAACAGGAACCCCGATTTACGCATGTAAAACCGGAACCGTGCAATATGCCGTGAACATGGACGCAACCTACGGAAATTACGTGATTTTAAGCCATGGCGGTGGAATGACAAGCCTTTACGCGCACATGAGCAAGATTCTGGTCCAAAAGGGTGAATCAGTCTCTGCAGGACAGGAAATCGGCAAGGTAGGCTCTACGGGTCTTGCAACAGGCCCCCACCTTCATTTTGAGATAAGGCTGAACGGAGAGGCACAGGATCCACAGAAATATCTCCCCAAAAAGCTCTAGTTCAGCTATTATTGGCAGTTTTTTCAGAAGGCAAAATTTTGCCCCAAGTACTGGAAAAATATCTGTTTTTTTAGTATAGTATCAATATGGGTTTAGAAAGTACAAGAGAAAATCGTAAAAAGAATCTCTCATTTTTTGCAATCCTTTTTCTTCTCTCAAGTACTGTAGCTTTCTCCGAACAGTTCAGGGTGCATAAATCAGTAGCCCTGCCAATCTCTCGGACGGGAAGCAAAAATACAGTCTCTGTGGGGGTGAATGACTGCATTGTCATTGAGCTCCCAAGCGACATGGAATTCATAGAGGGAGTGGAGCTGCAGTTCAAGGTGCCAAAGGAAGTCGCGGCATGGAGGGACTCCGTGGCATACTCCTTTTATGACGGAATAGTGCCTGAACCTTCTTCTTCAACAATAGACTACAACGGCACAAGGCGGACGACGGGAACCTTTGGATCCTCGCTGAGCCTTACGCTTAAAATACCGCTAAAAAAGAACCACACGATAAAGAAAGACGCATACTCAACCCTTATGTCATCTGTTCCGGAGGTGGTCAACGGCAAAATCTTCCTGAGGATGCAGCTTGCCATGAAGGGAACCAGCGATGACATTTATTCCGCCCATTTCCCGGTTACCGGAAGGCCCCTTTTCATAAACAAGGGAAAGCTTTTTGTCCAGCCTGTAGCACCGGACAAGGGGGATGTAAAGCCGTATACGGTATTTATTGACGGAAACCAGACGGATGTATCATCTGGCGTGCTTTTGACGCCCGGAATCCACAACATAAACATCGTAAGCGACTATTACAGGAATGAATTCAGGACGGCTACCGTAGAACAGGCAAAAAGGCATACCGTAAATGTTGAATTCCAGTCCATTGAGCCCATGGTGCGAATTGCGGCCCCGGAGGGTACCCAGGTCTATCTGGACGATTCTTATGTCTCAAACATCAATAATCCCATCTTTGTGTCCCAGGGAGAGCATCAGATACGCTTTGTCATAGGCGACTACGAGATGGTCAGGTCAATTTCGGCGTTAAAAGGCAGAACCTACAATGTCTCCATATCCATAAACGCCACGGTCACAGAGGAAGAGTAGGTCAGGCCAAAAAGCGCTGTCAAAGGACTGTCCCTATAGCGTAAAAAAATAAAATATCATTCAAGAAACCGCTATCTTTGCCGATATATATAATACCGGGTGTACAATTTATCCCCTCCCACCCATTTACACCCGGTTGCCTGATGGGCATGGCCGGCGATAGCCGGCCTCTTTTATTTGTGGGGAAAACTGTCATTATCTGGGGTTAAAGCCGTTCAATATGGGGCGGGTCCCGTCCAGACGGCCAAAAAGGGTGCTGTATAGCTTGAATTCACTTTTTGATGTTGTGCACCAGGCTATGACGGAAGGACTGTTCCTGAGCCTTTCTACGGCCCCTGCAAGGGAATTTTCATCTGCAGCCTGATCAATTCTGATAACAACCAGGGAACCATCTTCGTTACATCGTTCAACAAGGCTTTGGTCTACAGAAAGGGGCAGGGTCTTTATTCCTTTTATCTGGTCCATGGAAAGGGGAAGTCCGTTGAGCAAAAGCTGTTTTCCGTCAAATTGTATGTCCCGGAATGAGATTCTGTCTACCCGAGAGCATTCAATTTCGCCCTGTGGTGAGATCAATTCCGTGGTAAGGCTGTATATGGCGGGGAAGGAAGGGGACCACCATTGGATTCCCGTTGCCCGTGCCGTGGTAAGGGCCTTTTTCCCTTGAATTCCTGCAACAAGTTCGGCACACGGGTTTTCGGCATCTCCAACAATCGGTGCGTTCAAATCAGGAAACAAAACCTGCCTGAGGGAATAATGTGCATAATCATGTTCTTCTTTCAGACTTATTGTGGAGCTGAATTTGTTTTTCTCTGTCTTAACAAAAACATCGCGAATCAAATCACCGTTCATTTTAGAATTTGCGTCCTCCGCCTCTGAACAGGATTATAATGCTTTTTGCCAAAAAAGTTAAGGCAGACTTTTGCTTATGGATTATGAGGGTTTGTCCTGATATTTGCAATTCTATATGCATGTCTTCCAATGGCAACTGATATTATTATCAGCTGCATTTTGTACAAATCGAATTTCCATATACCCCTGGTAATCTGCCAAATATAAAATGAAAAGGTTATGACAACACCGAGGTAGATTATGGCAAAATATGCATAAAACAGTTTTTCCCTTTTTATTGCAAAAAACTGCAGTAACAGGAAAAACAGATAGAAATAGAAAGGAATAGATGTGTAACAATTATCAAAATGGACGTTAAATCCCAAATATCCTATTAAGAATGTAAAGTTAAAAATTTGCTCAAGCAATATCAAGCAAAATAGTTCAAGATCTATTTTTTGTTCTGTTAGAAATCTTGACAGTATTATTGATATTAGGAGAATTAAAACAAGATAGGGCAAATATGAAACATTATGTCTGGTAATCTTTAATTTCTCTTTTAATAGTTTAATTGTTGATACACAGTAAATGTTCTTTTCTTTTTTCTCATAGCAATAAAACCCTTTGTAATACGCACCGTTTGGCTTTGAAATCAGTTTTTCGGCATATTCTTCGTGACGGTGATTTTCATTTGTTTTTACAGGCAATAACCCATTGTCTTTTATTTCAAATATTTCACCATCCATTTCTTTACAGGTTTTTTCAGCATTTTCTTCTGTAAAGATATTATATAAGAAACCATCGTAAAAATCTCTTTTAAAATCTGTAAACAAAGCAAAAACAATCATGCCAACAATACCCAGTAAAGCGATTATTTGCAATGTTTTTTTATTTACCGTAAACTTCATCTAATAATATTTCCCTGGTATACTTTACTTTCTTGGTTTAACCCCTAAATTCGACCGGAATTTAAATTAGGTTTTCTGCTTAAAAGTTTATTCCTATATTGATTTGGAGTCAAGCCTTCCAATCCTTTTTGTGGACGGCATAAATTCTAATCCATCCTCCAGTTTTCTATTATTTTCCTTGCACTGCTTAAATCTGAAATTCTTTTTTCATTTTCTACCTATCTTGTCTTTATACAGTAGAAAACAAATTTATAAAATGGCATTATTTTAGGGGGGTAGACCAGCTATAGTAACTATGACGCTAGATGACATTAAAAAGCTTCCTCCGTTAACCGAAGAACAGATAAAGGAAATGAATGCATTTGTAAACACCGACTTCTCCGACTGTCCCAAGATGACGAAGGAGGAACTGTCCCAGTTCAGGCCATGGTATGAACTGCACCCTGATTTCGGAAAGGAAGAGAAAAAAGAATAAAATCGTACATAAAAGAAATGACAACTTGTGACGATAGAGAATAAAACGCTCTTATTCGTTTACAATTTTTGAACTAAAGAAGGATCAATGCTCAAAAGATGAATAAGTTTTCGGGCAGTGGGAGAAGGGGTACATTTGCCGCATTCCCATGCTTCTACAGTACGTTTTGAAACGCCTATCAAGGCTGCGAAAGATTTTTGCGTCATATTGAGGGAGGCCCGTTCTTTAGCGACATTTACATCCGGGAGGCTCTGCTTTCTGGCGTAAGTTTCGGCTCTAGCAGTTCCTTTTTCATAAGCCAATGCTTCATTCAGCCCCTGCATCAATCCGTCAAAGAATGAGATGTTTTTGAAGTTCTCTGCAATTTCCTTTTCCGTCAGGGAAGATTCAAATGTTAGTTCTTTCATAAACTAAGCCTCCTTTTTAATCTCTTCGATGATGTTTTTTATTGCCTTTTTCTGTTCTGCAGTCAGGTTTTCTTGAACGCTTTTCGGATATGCGAATAAGAAATACAATTTTTCCTTCAACAGCACATCAAGGTAAATAACTCTTGTACCCCCGCTTTTTCCATGATTACCAAGTTTAATACGAATTTTTCTTGCCCCACCAGTACCTTCGATTACATCTCCCAATTGGGGATTTTTCAAAAGTTCCTGCTCAAGTTCTCTTAAATTTTCATCTGTCAACCCCATTGCCTTCCAGCAAGAATTAAAGGTTGCAGTAAAAACAAATTCCCTTGTCATATTATTATTGTATACGATATTATCGTATATTATCAATAGTGAAAACTGTAAATAATTCTTGCCTTTTTCTGCTTCCACCTGTATAATAACAGCTAATGATATATAAAAGTAAAAGAAGTGAAACAAAACAAAAAGTCCTCATTCATTTGTTCACAGCAAGCCTAGTTTTACACCAAGAATATGATTTGGCATTTAATTTATTGTTGGTTTTGATACGTTATTCTTTTCTTTTACCCGATACACCCAAAGATAATAATTTTTCAAAACGAGAGTTTCCCCCACCCGAGGAACTCTTTTCCCAAAATTCCAATGGTGCCCGATACCTTGACCCCAAGTACAGCCGCTGGATCAGCGTGGATCCGGCTCTTGGTGAGTATGTGCCTGCTGCGGGTAAGTCTAATGAGACGGATAAATTGCCGGGAATGGGTGGAATTTTCAATTCGGTGAATTTAAGTCTGTATCACTATGCGGGGAATAATCCGGTGAAGTATGTGGATCCGGATGGGAGGATTTCAGGGTATTTAAACGATAGTACTGGGGCTGGAGGATTCGGACACTCTGCTATGTTTGTCCAATTATACAATAAAGATGGGACTACCAGTGGAATAGCAGTATACGAAGTTGGTTCTGTGTTTTATGATGAAGATAGTAAAATAGAATATGGATATGGGTTGAATGGTCCAATCACTGGAAGCAAAGTTCTTTCTCATGAAACTGTAGGAGGTTTTGCATCTTCAAGTAAATCATGTATGGATAGCGATCAAGTTGGTGTTTTTGTTAGGATTTATAAAGGTTCTGATGTTGAACAGATTCTTAACAATATGCGTAATAGTGAAGAAAAACAGAGATATGATAATGTACTAATCATGGATACAGATATGAAACAAGATATGTCAATATTGGCAGAAGCAGAAGTTTTAGGGAAAAATTTTGGAACATATAGGGACATACTGAATAACTGTACAGAATTTGCTGCAAAGGTTCTAAGAAAAGGAGACTGGAAAACAAAAATCAAAGTTATACCAAATAATGAAACAGATTATATCAGAAAGAACAATACGTTGCGTCCAGTAGAAAACTGGACAAAAACAGAAACTGCAAGTCAAAACATGGATGGGGTGGCACAATGAAAAAATTAACAATTCTGTTTATTATGCTTGCTTGTTCATTTTTAATATATGCAGAAAAAATAGAAATAACAAATGGGAGTAGAGTTTGGCAGACATCTGATTGTGTAAATTTTAAACCTTTATTTAGTTTGACTTTGGAGAGACCTGATCTAGGTACGACCTTAGTAAAAGAGTTGGCGACAGAAAGTATAGACACCTACAATAAATTTTATTTGTTGTACGCAGCGACAGGTGATTATGGCTTTGATTATCATTTCTATATATGCAACTATTTAGAAAATACCAATACACTATTATATACTATTAAAGCTAAAGATCAAGATAGAGACATTAAAAGTGCCTACTATTCAGGTGAATATGTTTACTGTTTGGAAATACCAAAAGATGAAAATGCCAAATACTATATTACTAAACGGACAATACAGTCTATAGAGATTATTGATGAGTACAAGATAGATATATTCTGTTTAGCAAATCAGGCGTATCATATATGGTCAATGTATGTAGATGAAAAAAATGACAGACTTTTATTCATAATTTCTAATAATGTAAATAATCTTCAGCAACAGTTTTAAAAATTTTTTCTCTAACAACAGGTAAAGAGGTGTTTTCCTCTGCGACAGATTTTCGTAGCATAAATCTTGATGAAGGGAAAGTATATCTTTCTAAGCAGAATAAGCTTTATACCTTGAATATTGTCAATGGTGTAAGCTTTTCTCCTGTCGAAATTGAAAGCTTTGTACCTAAAAAAGAAAAAATCGTTCATATTTGGAAAAATAATGATATTTATGTTCTGACAACAGAATATGAGAAATTTAATTTTATAATGAATTTCTTATTTGGAACCAATTCACACATTTATACCAACTATGCATGTAAATTTCAAAATGGTAAACTTGTAAAAATACAAAAATTAAAAATGCCCAAAAAAGAAATACGTTAAAAGTCCTTTAAGAAAAAAAAAGGAATAGGGAAATGAAAATTGAATAAATTCAGAATATTAAGTCAGATACAACTTTGCACTCTTCTAATAGAAAAAAAATCGACTGTAAATAGAGAATCCTTAAATACATTAATAAAAATCTCCGTATTCTTTATAAAATATGCATTTATATTAAATGATATACTATCAAAAAACAAATTTTTTACACGACAAATTCCCCCACTCGGGGACATATCGACCCAAAATTCCAATGGTGCCAGATACCTGGACTCCAAGTACAGCCGCTGGATAAGTACGGATCCTGCGTTGGGAGAGTATGTGCCGGCTGCCGGCAAGGGAAATGCCAATGATGCGGGTAACCTTCCGGGCATGGGTGGTATATACAATTCTGTTAACGGGAACTTGTATCACTATGCGGGGAATAATCCGGTGAAGTATGTGGATCCGGATGGAAAATACCCAGAAGATGCAGAACCTCTTTCATATAGAACTGCACCATTAGTATGGTAGTGAGGAAATATATGGATTATTACCTTACATGCGACAAACAAATGCAGATGGCTGGGCATTGTTAATTACAGGGAGAGAATAATGAAAAAACTGAAAAATCTTATTTTGTTAATAATTTGCTTGTCATTCATTTCATGTGCATCAAATAATCTATGCCTAATGGAAAAAGATTCTGAAGAAATTTTTGAACTTGTCATAAAAAATAATGAAAAGGAACCCATGTTCATACCTAAGTTTTATTTGAATTTGATTTCGGATGGTGTTGATAATAATCAGTTTGAGATAACTGATAATAACGGCGAAAAAGCATGGTTTTACGGAGTGTTTTATTATGCCAATATTCCCAAGTATGATGATGCCCCAGATGATTATATAGTTTTGAAAAAAGGTGATGAATATAGTGTAGAGATAAAATCTCTTGAAAAAAACTATTATTTTTTTAATGATTATGAGTATTTTTATATAAGATATGATGGATTCATGGGAAAGTCCAATAAACTTACTGTAAAAAAGAAGATTTTACCAATTGCAGCTCAAAACTAAGTTAACAAGTTGGTTTAACCCCTAAATTAACCCAGAATAGTTTTATATCCGAAAATAACATATATATCATACCTAATTAAAGTATATACTTTAGCCGGCTAAGGTATATACTTTAGGATGTTAAAGTATATATGAAAACCTCATCTGTATCCAAATCACTCTGATTTATAAAAACCTGGAAGAGAACTTGGAAATAATGGTTTAACCCCAAAATTCGACTAGAATTTGGATTAACCCCTAAATTCGGCCAGAATTTAAATTAGGTTTTCTACCTAAAAGTTTATTCTTATATTGATTTGGTGTCAAGCCTTTCAATCCTTTTTGCGGACGGCATACATTGTAATCCATCCTCCAGTTTTCTATTATTTTCCTTGCACTGCTTAAATCCGAAAAATAATACAGGTTCAGACATTCATTCCTTAGAATCCTGTTAAATGATTCTATGAAACAGTTGTCCGTCGGTTTTCCTGGTCTCGAAAACACGTGCTGAACGTTGTTCTTCTTGCACCATTTTTCAACTTCGTGACTCCTGAACTCAGGACCATTGTCTGTCTGCAGGTATCTGAAAGGTCCGTTAAGCTCAACAACTTTGTCAAGCTGCCTTGCGACTTCCTCCCCATTCATTGAAAAGGCTGGCGCAATAAGCGGAACCTCTTTCGTAACAGGATCTACCGCCGTAAGCATCTTCAACGGTCTCTTAAATCCAACGCTGTCTATCACAAAATCAATTGCAATCCACTTCTCCGGTGTTTCAGAAAGCCGATGGGCTGTCCTTTTGGGGACAAGATATTTTCTTCTGGGTCTCCTGTTCTTGATCTGCAGCTTGTTTTCCGCATAAAGCCTTTCGACTCTTTTGTGGTTTATTTTCCTTGTCTGACGGAGTTTCAGCCCTATCATCTGGCAGCCGTAATTCGGATGTTCTTCTATGATTGCCTTCATTTCTGAAACAATCAGGAGGTCGTCATCCGGCTTCCTTTTGTAGCGCAGTGTTGACCTGGCCATCCCAAGACATCTGCTTATTTTCCTCTGTGTAAGCCCGAAACGTTTCCTGACTGATTCAAACATCAGCCTTACAGTTCCGGGCTTGAGAAGTTTTTTATTACATCCTTCTGCACCATGTTTTCAAGGGACAGTTCTGCAACCAGTCTTTTTAATTTCCTGTTCTCATCCTCAAGGGATTTCATGCGCCTTACATCGTCAAGCTGCATGTTCCCGTATTTCCGCTGCCAGATATAGAACGTATTTTCGGCAATTCCATAGTTCCTGCAAACTTCGCTGATTGTCTTCCCTTCCTTGTGTTCCTGCAGTATTTTTACAATCTGCTCTTCTGAAAATCTCTTTTTCATTTTCTACCTTCCTTGTCATTATACTGTAGAAAACTAATTTATAAAATGGTATTATTTTAGGGGGTTAGACCATTTGCAGCGAAAAAAAAGGGGGATTCCCATTGGTCATAATATTTTTTCTTGTCAAGATCATCGTTATTTAAAACTGGAGGAAGTTGAAAACAATCTCCTATAAGAAGTAATTGTTTACCCCCAAAAGGTTTTGTTTTATCACACCAATGACGTAAGGCGGTATCGATATGGTCAATCATCCAGGAATGAACCATAGATATTTCATCAATTATAATCAAATCTGTATGATCTATAATCTGGTTTTTGTAAGAATCTTTGGTAACTTTCTTATCATCAAAAACATCAGTGTTCCATCTGAAAAAACTGTGTATAGTTTGTCCTCCTACATTAATTGCAGCAACGCCAGTAGGAGCTAATACTACATAGTTTTTATTCAAAATCTTTTTTAGATTTACCTTAAGGTATTTTATAAAAGTTGATTTTCCAGTTCCTGCACCACCAGTAAGAAAAATGATAGGGGAACCTTGTTTTAGATAATCATAAGCCTGTTTTAATTCTTTATTATCATTTATATCATAATCAGGTGGTAAATCTACTTTTTCCGAAATAGTTGCTTTGTTTTGAGACTTTTTAAGCTCGTCAGATACTAAAATCCATGTATTAGATGTTTTTTTATCTTTTAAAGTAAAAGCAGAAATCTTTTTTCCTATTTCTTGTTCCCAATCATGTCCTTTTGTCGTAGAACCATGCGAAATACCAGGCAAATTATCAATATAAACTCCTCTGTCTGTTCTAATCTGCTGCATATTTGTTTTCCAATTGGGACATAAAGATTTGCCAGAAACTACTTTTACAGATATAATTTCATAAAGATTGTCAGTTTCATTGTTTTCCATCTGCATTTATTTATTCCTCGCAATATTTGTGGCTTAGTAAAATATGCAAAAATTCTTCATCCCATTATACACCCCATTTCCCAAGAAAGCAAAATATTACAAGAATAATTCATTTCCTTGGCGTTTCTTTCGTACCATAATAGTCTATTTTTCATAAATACAGGTCAACTAACAGGCGACTTTATGAAATAAAAGCGACGCGTATGGATAAAATTCAATAAACATTAAACAACTAAACATTTGACAGTGTAATCACCTTGGCATATACTTGAATGCAGGAGGTCTCCAAAATGATGTATACGAAGGTATTTACAAGCGTTTTTAACGGAAAATGAAATGTGTATTCAAAGGATTGGACAAAGTGAGAAGAAAAAGATTTTGTTGGATTGTATTCTTTAGTTTGATTTTCTCATTCACCTTGTATGCTCTCGGTAATACTTTAACGGACCATTAAAGGATAAAGGAATTTTCTTCTTTTAGGATTATGGGCGAAATTGAATTGCGTACAGAAAAAGATATTAAAGCACCTGTAAGATACAGTACCTTGAATCATGAAAATGGAATGAACCTAAGGGTGTTGGAAATACTTAAAGATGATGTTCAGAATAATAAACCAGGAAAATGGCTTTATGTTATGCTTACATCACCTATGTGGGTAGACAACGGAGATTGGATTGAGAGATACCAGGAATTCTTGATCTTTCTCCCCGACGACATGCCAGTCTTTAATTTTAAAGAATAAAGAGCAAGTTTTTAAGCCAATTGCTTTCTGGTACGATATTGTTTATTCAGATTTGAGAATAGTATCATGATTAAATAAGTATGAAGCCAAACCTGCAAAGTTTGATACGAAAATTCAAATTGACAAGATTGTATGGTATCATATATAATACTAACAATGAAACGTATTATTGTAATCGATACAAATGTCATTTTGTCTGCATTACAAAGCAGCAAAGGGAAATCCTTTGAATTGATCTCAAAGATTGGAAGCGGTTTGTTCGATTTCGCAGTTTCTGTTCCACTTGTTTTGGAATATGAAGCGATTTTAAGGAATCATCTTGATCGGAATTTTTTTTCTGATTCCGATATTGATTATTTTATCGATTACATTTGCACCGCCGGAGTAAAAACAAAAATATTCTATCTTTGGCGCCCATATTTGAAAGATCCGTTTGATGACCATGTACTTGAGCTGGCAATAAACGCGGAAGCAGAAAGTATTGTTACTTTTAATAAAAAGGATTTTCTTGAAGCGGAAACTTTAGGAATAAAGATTCAGACTCCAAAAGAATTTTTGGAAGAAATGGAGGGATAAAATGACCATATTAAGTTTAAGACTTCCCGATTCGTATCACACAATGGTAAAGGAAATTTCTGCAAAGGATAAAATCTCAATAAACCAATTTATTATATCTGCTGTCGCAGAAAAGATTTCAGCTTTGGAAACTCAGGATTATTTGGAAGAAAGAGCCGCCCGAGGTTCAAGAAATAAATTTACGACAGTTTTGGCAAAAGTTCCAGATAAAGAACCAGCAGACTACGATAGATAATCACAACACGCCCCTTGCCATCTCAGTGCAAACTTTTGCCGTTTTTCCACAATTATATAAATGCAAAGTTTTTACGTTTTTTCCATCATTATTTTACTACAGAGTTTTTACGTTTTTTTGCGATAGCAAAAAATGCGAGCCTTCGCGAGCAAGTAAAAACTTTAAGAGCAAGCGATAGCTTGCGACTTGAAACCCTTCCTTCAATTCGCTAATATACAGGTATTAAGTGAGGTCCCTTTATGATAGAAAGAAACAGCGGTTTTGGAAATTTGGCGGCGGGATATCTGTTCCCGGAAGTTGCAAAGAGAAGAAGAGAGTATCAGGCAAAGCATCCTGATGCTAAGATTATCAGCTTGGGTATTGGAAACACAACCGAGCCACTTACACCACACATTGCAAAAGCGATGGCGGATTATGCAAGAGGTCTTGGTACTGCCTCCGGTTATTCAGGTTATGGTGACGAGCAGGGTAACACAGAACTCCGTGAAAAAATTGCAGAAGTCCTTTACAAGGGAATGGCAAATGCGGACGAAATCTTCATTTCTGACGGTGCCAAATGCGACATTGCAAGGGTTCAGACTTTGTTTGGAAGAAAGACCCCGATTGCAGTTCAGGATCCGGCA
>JAEEGJ010023330.1_pt1 | contig 12999 bp, 7 predicted proteins | sample 8958761 | NCBI WGS metagenome assembly JAEEGJ01 (sample SAMN16246546, study PRJNA631951) | gut metagenome | biome: gut microbiome; feature: rumen; material: RS-attached | host: Bos | place: Iran: Karaj | collected 2018-10
TGGAACAGATTGGTTACAGCAACAAAGCTGCCGTTCATCGGTATACCTGTGGGGTTTCCTTCATCATCAAGGGTACTCTGAGCATCTTTCTCGGTTTGACGGATGTGGCTGTCATCTGAACCGTCATACCAGATTGTGTCACCGCGGGTGATGATTTTGCTGTCGAGCACAGCATGGCTGTTCCCCCGCAGAGAGATGGTATAGTCGCCTGCTTCAAGCATATAGCAGCCGGTTGTCCCGTTGCCGTTATTATGCCAGGCTGCATAGGAGGTCAGATCATCCCAGGTAAAGCGGAGAGTCAGCTCTTCACTCTTGCCTGCTTCGAGCAGTGACGTCTTGGAAAATGCAACCAGATTGCAGGCCGGTTTTTCAATGTGCTCAGCAGCATCAAGTTCAGTATAAGGAGCAGTATAATAGAGCTGCACAACTTCTTTGCCTACCGTCGAGCCTGTGTTGGTGACCTTCACCTTTGCCGTTACAAGATAGCCGTCATCTGAAAGATCCGTAAGCTCCTGGGTAAAGGTCGTATAGGAAAGTCCGTATCCGAATGGAAATACCACAGCTTTGTCATAATCAAAGGAGGGGTCAACATCCGCTGCTGTCTCATAGTAACGGTAGCCCATGTAGACGCCTTCCATATACTCATTGTACATACCGTTGAAAGTACCGCCATCGGTATAACTGCCGGATGTGACTTTGTAGTTGGTATAACGGTGATCTCCGATAGACTGGTAGGAGGGATCCGCTGTAAAGTCTGCTGTCCAGATATCGACTGTACGTCCGGAGGGGTTATATTCACCGGTCAGGAGCTTTGGAAGAGCTGCGAAGCCATAGTTGCCCGGGTGAGCGACCCACAGAATCGCATCACATTCATATTCGCCGCTTACAGCAGGAGAAAGCTCCATCGGAGCAGCAGAATTTACAATCAGCACCGTGTTCTTGCAAAGCTTTTTCGCCGCTGCAATTGTGCCCTTTTCAGCTTCCGTCAGGGCAAGATAGTGCGGAGTGCCGTCTGCATAGGCATCAGCCTTGATATCTGAGCCTTCCTGCCCGCCACGGGTCACAAATACGAGGGCAGTGCCGTTTGGAACCGCCGCTGCACTGTCATAACCAGCAGGATCAAACTCCGTAATCGTAAAGTCTCCGCCGAGAGCACTGGTACCGCCTTTTGCAGCCTGTGTGCCTTCCGCTTCGATAAGCTTCATCAGCTTGCCGGCTTTCGTAACCGTATTGACCGCCTCAGCATTGAGCACAAGTGTTGAATCATTCAATGCCGCATAAGGTGTGACCGGTTCGTCCGCCCATTTGGCTGAACCGGATGCACTGCTCTGCCCGTAAGTTGGATTGCGGAATGCATAACCGAAAGGAACAATTTCACTTCCGGATGCCAGCGGCAGAACACCATTATTCTTCAGCAGGATACTGCCTTCGGCATTGACCTGCTCAGCAATCACATAACCTGCAGCTTTGGCTGCTTCCCCATCTGTATACTTCTGCTCGTAATATAAGCCATCCAGATTGCTCGCGCCGACCACTGTTTTTTTGCCGGCTCCAAGGAACTGATCCAGCGTGGATTTCATCATGACAGCTGCACTGTTTAGGATAATACCGAGCAGAAAAATAATAACCATCGGGATAATCAGAAGTGTTCGGAATTTTTTCTGTGACAATTTAATAATTCTCCAATCTCTGTGTTTCTTCCTGGTTATTCATTATCCTTTATCTTTTTGAAAAATACAGGGCCGTCTGAACCGAACGGCCCTGTACCGGGCAAGCCAAGTGCCGCCCTAAAAGGAGAGGAGGAAAATGATAGCTTAATTGGCAGCTTTCGCTGCTTTGTTTTTCTTCGCGGTAATAACCCACATGGCTGCACAGGCAACCGTTGCAAGGCCAAAGAAGGCAGCTCCGCAGAGGACAACCATTCTCCAAGCCGGGATCACCGTGATGATCTGCGCATTGCCGACGTTCATAGCGTGGCTGTGGGTGACGTTGTAGGCAATGTTCTTCGCAGCCGTCTGAACAGCAGTGACGATAGCCGGGTCTTTGTCCAGCCCGTCCAGTGTGGCCATACCCATGCTGTAGCCGTCCCACAGATCCTGACCGGCAAGGACACCGTAACGGTAATCCATGTACTTGGCATAGACGGAGCAGTCGGTAATAGCTGCGCCTTCCATACCCCATTCATCGCGGAGGATGCCGGTCATCAGGCCGCGGTTGGCACCGCTCCAGACGACGCCGAGGCGGTTGAAGGAGCTCATGACGTTGCCGCCTCCTTCTTTTACAGCACCTTCAAAGCCCTCAAGATAGAGTTCACGGATTGCCTGCTCGTTGGACCAGGTGGATATGCCGTAACGGCCTTCTTCCTGATCGTTGAGAGCAAAGTGCTTGCAGAAGACATAAACACCCTTAGCACGGATAGCGGCTACTTCAACCTCAGCAACCTGGCCGGCTACCCAGCCGTCTTCAGAGTAATACTCGAAGTTACGGCCGGAATACGGCGTACGGTGAATATTGGCTCCGGGGCCGTAGAGGCCGGCATAGACCTTGTCCGCACCTTCTTCGGTAGCATGGAGGAAGTCTTCGCCGATGCAGGAACCCATATCCTCAATCAGCTCACGGTTGTAGGTGGCAGCCATAACGTCCTCAGAAGTGTAAGCCATGGCGGATGCGCCGCCCATCAGAGAGGCGGTGAAGCCCTGGGGGCCATTCTCATCAAGCGTGCCGGGGAGGTTGATGGTCGGGGCTGCCTCCGTGAAGTGGAAGCCGTTGTAAATCAGGGTAGTCGCTTCACTGTACGGCAGCTGGCTGATGAGTTCCGCCCAGCGCGGATCATCATAGCTTGCTTCTGCCAGATCGCCAGCCTTCAGAGAGCTTGCTACACCGACAGCAGGCATTGTTGCATCGGGATAGTATTCCGCCTTCATCTTTTCCATAATGGCAACATGGCCTTCTTCAGTATCAATCAGGCCGTCCGCCCACATCTGTTCGGTAATCTTCAGAGACTGCGTGGTTGGCCAGGTACCCTGCCAGTCATTGCGGCTGAGGTAAGTAACAGTCTGGCCGCCGTTACCGGGATACTTATTCAGGTCGGCATTGTCAAAGAGGTTGGTAATGGGATTGCCTGTCTTGGCAGAAATGGCATAAGCGTGATTCTCGGAAGAATTGGTCCACTTGGAGGCAAGAGCTGCATCGCCGGTTCCGCTCATGCGGGAAGCGTCCGCACCCTTGGCCATCAGGATGTTGTTCACGGCATCATGGCTGTTGCGGCCGACGGTGAAGTAATAATCACCCTGCTCAAAAATGTAGGTCTTCTGGTTATTGGCATCGTAGGAAGTGAGATCTTCCTTATCGATGACGATATCGAAGTGCTCCGTCTTGCCGGCTTCGATCATCTTCTTGTCGAAACCGCAGATTTCCACAGCGGCCTTCTCAACGAGATTATCGCGGTCATAATCGGTATAGGGGCTCTGGAAGTAGATCTGCACTGTGTGCTTGCCGTCAACAGAGCCGACGTTCTTTACGTCAACAGAGGCGGTAAAGGTGCCGTCACTGTTTTCTTTGACGGAGAAGTTGGAATACTCAAAATCTGTGTAGCTCAGGCCGTAGCCGAAGGGGAAAGCGACATCTGCATCATAGTCATAATCGCCCGCATTACCCTGATTGAGCACATAGTCTTCATAGCGGGTTTCAAAGTAGCGGTAGCCGACGTAGATGCCTTCCTGGTAAACAACATAGTCGGAATTGCACTTGGCAATGCCGGGGTCGGTATTGTTCTGAGCCGTTGCGGTTGCATAATCAGCACCGTTAGTCCACTTATAAGCGCCGAAGTTCTGCATGGCAGGAGCGGCGTGATTATTTTTCATAAAAGTGTCAACAATGCGGCCGGAGGGGTTCACATCGCCGGAGAGAACATCCGCGACGCCGAGGGAGCCCGTCATACCGACATCACCTATCCAAAGCACTGCGTCAATGCCGTATTTGTCAACGAAATCAAGCTGCAGGGCGTTGGAGCTGTTGAGCAGGACAACGATCTTTTTGAAGGTGCCGTCAGCTTTCAGCTTTTCGAGATTTTCAAACATCTCGACCTCTTCCTTGCAGAGGCGGAGATAGTCGCCATCCGTCATGAACTCTTTCAGCTCTTCCAGGCCGGAGGGAAGATCAGCTCCTTCCCCGCCGGAACGGGCCAGGACAACCAGCGCTACATCGCCGTAATCTGCCCAGGTTTTCTTGAGAGCATCAGGGTACTTTTCCCAGGGAACTTCGTTGATGCGGTACTGGCCCTGGTTGCCGCCTGTTGTGGCAGCATTGACGCGCTTATAACCGGCAGTGGCGTAGAACTTCCACTGGTCGGTATTAACGGTGCCATCGCCGAAAACCGTCTCCAGCGCAGTCTTGAGAGAAACAGCATCATCAACGGACATGGAGCCGGAGCCCGTGCCGCCGTAAAGCAGATTGAAAGAAGACTGGGAGAATGTTGTGAACTTGGTGCCTTTAGCCAGAGGCAGGGTGTTATCGCGGTTGATCAGCAGAGAGGCACCTTCCGCTTCGATCTGGCGGCAGAGCTCTTTTTCATGGGCAACGAGATCTTCTTCGTTGTCCCACTCGCTCCAGAAATAAATCTTGGCATCGGGATCCGCAACAACCTTCTGGGTGGTTGCCTTCAGGAAGTTGTTGATAACCGGGCCGAAGCCGTTTGGTCCTGTCAGGGGGATGGCAACGGTGAAGATGGCAAGCAGGACTGCCATAAAGGGAGTCAGAACACGCCAGATCTTACCGGGCTTCTTTACCTTTGCTTTTTTTTCTTTCTTTTCGCTCATGATTGCTCCTTTCTTTTAAAAAAAGAGGGCGGATAGGAATGCTATTCGCCCTCTTGCGGGTATCATGCGATTCTTATTTCGCTTCTGCTTCCTCAGCAGGAGCTTCCTCAGCCGCAACAGCTGTTACTGCATTGCCGTCAACAGTCCATTCGGCAGCGCCCATGGCATCCCAAACCTGAGCGAAGGCACCGAGAGCCTCTGCATCAGGAGCAGTGACGGTCAGCTTGCCGTCAGCCAGCGTATAGGTGAAGCCTTCCTTGCCGAAGCTGTAGGCAGGATACTCAGCCTTCATGTTTGTCTCGTCGAGGAGGTAGAAAGCCAGCTCACCGGCTTTGTAGGCGCCTTCGAGAGCGGTGAGGCTCATGTCCTCATCATTGAGAAGGTAAGCGTGCTTCACGGCACCCCAGATCTGACCCTTGGTCTCAGCAGGCTCTTCCACCGGGGTGAGAACAACTGCAGAGCCGATCTTTTCATAGGTGCAGTCAAAATTCATGAAAGCCGCAAACTTGGCATTGGTATCATCCACGAGTTCAAGAGTCGCAGTGCCTTCCGTGCCGCCAAGGTTGATGGGCATGGAGTAGACATTGGAAGGAGCGGCCTCTTCAGCAGGGGCAGCCTCAGCTTCGCCTTCTGCAGCTTCTGCAGCAGGAGCAGCGGAAGCAAGCACAGAGATATCAGCGCAGGAAAGAGCATAATCAGCCATGACGCCATCACCGCGGTCTCTGGAGTAGGCAGCAGAGGCAGCATTGCCGTCGACTGTAACAGCAACATCTTCACCGCCGAGATTGAGTGTCAGAGCGCCGTCGGCAGCAGACCAGGTGCCTTCAACAGCCTTCTCATAGCCTACGTAGAAGAGAGCCTTGCCGTCAGCCTGGAGATAAACTGTAGCGGAATTGTCTTCCGTGGTGAACTGAGCAATGCTTTCGGGCAGCTCCGGCTCGACAGCATAGGCTGCAATCAGGGCGTTGCCGTCAGCAAACTGTTTTGCCTCACCGCCTTCTACGGTAACAGTGCGGCTGTAGCTCATACCGGGAACAATCGGGAAAGTCAGATCAAAACTATAGGTACCTGCAATCTCGTAAGCATAGGCGGTCTGATCATTGCTGGTTGTACCGTCAGCATTTTCAACGGCAAGCTTGACCTGCAGGCAGTCAATGCCGTCCTTCTGGACAGGCTTCCAGGTGCCCTTCATGAAGTCAACATCATAGCCGGTGTTGGCAGCAAAGTCAGATACATCGTAAGTGAGGAATCTGTAGCGGTCAACAACAGCCGTGCCGTCCTCATTGAGGTTGCACATGAAGGCAGCGGTCATCTGGGCAGCGCCCTGGCCTTCTTCAGCATAGACGCCAACGAGCTGATAGCTCTTCAGTTCTTCAGCTTTGGGCTCTTCCGTCGGTGCAGGGGTGGGTGCGGGGGTCGGTGCGGGCTTGGACTCACCGCAGGCAGTGAGAGCAAGCATCATCACAAGTGCAAGGATAAGGGCAAGTGCTTTTTTCATTTTCATTTTCCTCCAAAAAAATTTTTATGAACTAAGCATTTATCTTATTGTGCTCCATAAAGGCGGACACAATATGAACAAGAGCAACAATGCCGAACACAACGGCAAAGGCAATGGCAAGCGTGGGATTGCCGCCGAAGAACGGAACTTTTGTCAGCACATCGGCCAGCGGATAGGCTGTTTCCACCAGGTGGTTGGCAAAACCGACGCCGTAAGCCATCACTGCCAGAACCGGGATAATACGGGAACGGATGCATTCCCCGCCGATGGAAATGAGAGCACCGCCCAGCATCATACAGAGCGTGAGCGTGTTGAACACTCTGTCGTATTCACCTGTTACGGCATCCTTTCCGGCGGAATAAACAATCAGATAGGCCAGGCCGCCGACGAGAGCAATCACTGCTGCCGCGAAAGCAAGCCAGAAACCGATTTTTCTGTTTTTAAACATTACTTCTTATCCTCCTTCTTTTTGCCGTAGGCAGAGAGCAGGAACAGGATGAAGGAACCGAGCGCCAGAACACCGACGCCTACATTCAGGGCTATCGTCGCCGGCTTCCACCACGGGGTGTAATTTTCTACCGGAACTTCCTTGGCAAGGCCGTTTACCAGATTGCTGCGGGACATAGCATAGAGATAATTGTGTGCCACTTCACGGAGCTTGCCCCAGATAAAGCCGTCACGGTCTTTTGTGAGGTAATTGGAAGCTTCGGAAACACGGCCCGGATCGTTGTTGAACTGGTTGGTGCCGGCAGTAAGCGCATCACCGGTACCCATATAGGAGGCGGAGTCTTTGGAAGAGTCCGTCATGTTAATGCCCTTGAAGCCCCATTCGTTGCGAAGAACCAGCGTCATAGTCTGATAGTCAGAGGCAGTCGGGATGCAGCCGATGCGGTTATAGGCTGTCATAGTACCGAGAGAGTGATCTGCCTGAAGGCCGCCTTCAAAACCCTTCAGTGGGCCTTCGCGGTAGGTCTGCTCGGTCATAAACGTTGCCACGCCGTGCCGGTTCGTCTCCTGGTCATTGCCACAGAAGTGCTTGAACATGCCGGCCAGCCCTTTTGCCGCCATAGCCTTTGTCTGCAGCTCACCGCAGTAATAACTCATGATGGGGTCTTCGGAGTAATACTCAAAGTTGCGGCCGGAATAAGGGGTACGGTGCAGGTTGCCGCCGGGGCCGTAAATGTGCCTGAAGCCAAGCCAGAAGCTCTCTTCGCCAAACATTGCTCCGCGCTCCTCAATCAGCTCCTTACTGAAAGTGGAGGCAGCCAGCATTTCAGATCCGAAAAGCACACCGCCGGACTGATAACCGTCAGGGCCGTCTCCGCCGGCATAGGCAGGAAAGTCAATGGAAGCGATGGCATCGAGCGCCATTTTGTCGCCGACGATCTGGGCCAGCTCCGAAACCGTTAATTCATCGATCAGGGTTTCCCACTGCGGATCATCATAGGCAACGTCCTTCATGTCAATAAACTTCAGGCCGTTGTCCTGCTTATATTTGTAAGCAGAGATATCCGGAGCATCGGCAGGTTTTTTATACTGGAAGTTTTCCATCAGGTTTTTGATTTCATCCGTTGCAGTCAGCGTTTTCACTGTCTCGGGGAAGGTGTTCCAGTCAGCCCGCGTCATATAGGTAACAGCACCGGGGATAAAGTAGTTGAGGTCTCTGTCATCAAAAAGGTTGGATACCACTGCGCCGGTATAGGGAGAAACTGCCCAGGTTTTGTTATCAGTCTCCGCGAGGCTGACAGTTGCCGTCTTTGCGGCATCACCCGCAACATCGGCACCTTTCGAAGCGAGCGCATTGTTCAGCGCGTCATGCGCATCGTTGCCAATGGCAAAGATATAGTCCCCCGCGTCGAGCACATAGGAGCCCTGTTTAGTCTCATCTGCACCGTTGACTGCGTTGCGGTCATAAGAAGCAAAAATATAGTCAGAAGCCGTAATAGTGACGGTTTCACTTTCTCCGGAGGCCAGAAGCCCGGTCTTGCCGAAATCGACGAGCTGGATGGCACTTTTTTCTGCCTGTCCCTCTTCCCAGGGAGCGGAAACATAGAGCTGTACCACATCCTTGGATTTGCCGTCAAAGCCGCCGTTGTTGGTGACTTTCACTTCCGCCGTGACTGTGTGGGCATCTCTGTCCCAGTTCAGGTTCAGAAGCTCCTGTGTGAAGGAGGCATAGCTGAGGCCTGCGCCGAAGGTATAGGTCATTTCCTCGTCATAGTTCCAGCCGGCTGAAGAGGCATAGACGCCCTTTTCGGAATCGGCATTATGGATACCGAGAACCTGATCATGATAACGGGTCTCATAATACTTATAACCGGTGTAGATTCCTTCGGCATAGACAAGATACTTGTTCTTGTAGAGACCGGTGAGATTATCAAAGGTGAAGTCTCCCGCATTCTGCATAGCTGCAGAGGAAAGGGAGTTTGTCGCATAAGTGATCACGTTGCGGCCGGAGGGATCCGCTTTGCCGGTAATCAGGTTGGCAACCCCTGTAAAACCGTAATTTCCGGGGTAAGCTACCCAGAGGATAGCATCCACACCATAGTCTGGCAGTTCGCCGAGTTCCATGGCATAGCCGGAGTTCAGCACAACGATGATCTTTTTAAATCCGGCATCCCTGATCAGATTGAGAGTATCAATCTCTTCTGGATGAAGAGCCAGCTCACGGATAGCAGGACCTTCCTGCCAGTCACCCTGCAGGCCGTGGTTGAGGTCACCCTCTTCCCCGCCGTAGCGGCTCATGACGTAGATAGCAGCATCACTGTAGGATGCAAAGCTGCTTTCTGTGCCGGCGTAGGCAGATACCGGGATTTCACCGATCAGGCCGGTCTTTGTACGGGAGGAGGGAGTATTGACAATGGCATTATAAACCGTGTCATTGACTTTAACGCCCGCTTCCTTCAGGGCATCATACAGGTTGATGCCTGTGTTCGACGGACCGCCGGAACCGCCGTGGTAAACAGGCGATGCCGCAGCGTATCCGAAAAGCGTAACAGAGGCAGAGGTGTCAATCGGCAGAGCGCTGTTCTCATTGCGGAGAAGCACGCTGCCTTCTTCCGATGTGGAAATGACATGCTGCTTCAGCGCTGCACGCATCTCCTCCATCGTGCCGTAAGAAGAAGGATAGTAATTCGTGTCATCTGTGACGGTCTGCGTCGGGGGCAGGGTACCGAGGAAGAGGTTTACATCCCCTTCTCTCGTGTACGCCAGCGCCGTACCAAAGCTCGTCAGGCAGAAGATCACAATCAGAAGGCAGGTCAGGCCCCGCCAGAGATTGGTTTTCTTCATCGTCGTTTGTCAGTCTATAAAAGTCAGAGTGCGTTACTCAGTTGGAAAAGCCAGTGTGTACACCGAAATCGCTATAGTCAAAGCTGGAAGTCTTCACATTGACCTGGATGGTGGTTTCTGCGAAGGCGTTGGCATCAAGATACTGCTGCGCCGTCCAGGGATCACCTGTGCCGGCAATGGCTGCTCCGGTGGTCGGGTCTGTCTCAGCGGGGATGACGTACTTACCCATGGTTTCCGTCCAGTTGGCGGTATCGAGCCAGTAGCGCTGGTCAAAGCTCTTGACAATGCGGGTCGGCTTGGCAAGGGTGACATCCAGGAGATCATCATCGAGATCATTGGTCTTGCTGGTGTAGGTGCCGAAGAACTTGGTAATGGAATTGGTGCGCTCGTTTGCCGTGGCATCATTGGTGCTTTCGGAGAGCTCAATACCGGAGAAGGTGGACTCAGAAACGATTACTTCGTAGGTGTTGTTGTCATAGAGCGTCACTTCAGACTGGGCATAGCTCAGCAGATAGAAGTTGTAGTCCGGGCGCATGTTGTTGTACTCATAGCTGGCCGGAGAGAGATAAACGCCTGTAATTTTGGCAGCAGGCGCTTCTTTGGCTTCGCCGCAGCCGGCCACCAGGCACAGAGCAAGGACTACGCAAAGGATCAGTGTCAGTTTGGTTTTCATTTTCATTCTCCTCCTGTTTAGGGGTTTTCCCCTGAATTATGGCTGTATTTTAATGGAAAGCGTAAGCCTGCGCAAGGAACTTTGCGTAACCTTGTTCTCCCCTTGCCTAATCTTTTATTGACATTGACTTTTAAAAAAGAAATTGCTATAGTATATGAAAATATTGTAAACAATTCAGGCTGAGGAGGTGATTGCCGGGATGATTCATGTTGCGATAGTGGACGATGAGGAAGAACAGATTGAAACTACCAGAGGTCTTCTTCTGCGCTATGAAAAGGAACACGATACCGCCATACGGATCACCACTTTCAACAATGCAGTCACCTTTCTTGACCCCTATAAGGGCGATTATGATATTGTGATCCTGGACGTCAAAATGCCGTACCTTAACGGCATCGACGCAGCACGCAAACTGCGTGAAATGGACGAACAGGTCATTCTTTTCTTTCTCACCACGATGGAACAGTACGCCCTGAGGGGTTATGAAGTGGCAGCAATGGATTACCTGATCAAGCCAATCAATTATTTTGACTTTGCCCTGCGCTTTTCCAGAGCTGTCAAAAAGCTGGATAAAGAGAATGATCAATCCGTCATCCTGAAGACTGAGACCGGTATTGTGCGTGTTTTCCCCTCCCAGATCTATTATGTGGAAGTCAGCGGGCATTACTGTCTGTACCACACGGCTGTCGGCGAATACCGCCAATATTATTCCATTAAAAAGCTGGAACAGGAGCTGCGTGAGAATAATTTTGCCCTCTGCAACAGTTATCTGCTGGTCAATCTGCGGTATGTTGACCGTATTGAGGATCTGAGTGTCTTCGTCAGAGGGAAAGAGCTGCCCATCAGCCATCCGAAGAAAAAGACTTTTCAGGACCGTTTTGCAGCCTATTCTGAAGGGAGGCGGAAACGTTGATCGGATTTCTGAACAGCACCATCGGAATCTATACGATGGAAGCCGTTATGCTCGGCCTTACTTTTCTTGAAAGCCAGATGAGTATCAGCCTGTTCTGTTACGGGCTTAAAAGGCGGCAGTATTTCCCGTTTCTTTGCTTTATTATGACTTTCTTTGGCTTAGCCCTCGTCTATCTCCTGGCAATCTGGAAAACCGAAAACCAGCTGCTCGCTGTACGGATTGTCTGTTATCTGGCACTCTCTTTTTATAATATGATCTTTCTGTTGGCCTGTTGGGACGACAGCCGGGAAGAACTGCTGATGGCCTTTTCAGCCGGCACTGCCGCCTATCAGATCGGCAACAAGCTTTATCCGTTGTTGCAGAACATCAACGGTGTAAATGACCGGGAAACAATTGCCTTGTTTCCTCATCCGGAAATTACCAGCTGGGACTGGGTTCTTTTCCTGCTTTTCCGCTTCGCCACTTATGCTGCATTGATGCTCATTTTCCGGCCACGGGTACGGCTGATTGCCAGTAAACGGACACGGCGCAGTGTGGTGCTGCTTTCGGTTATCACGGTTGCGGTTGTCAATCTGCTCACCTGTATAGCCCGCTATTATGAAGGTGAGAGTTTCGCTATGAACATGCTTCTTAAGATCTTTGTAATTCTCTTCAGTTTCATGATTCTGATGATGGGACGCGGTATTTTTTCGGAGTCTCAGCACGCACGGGAAAAAAGCGTTCTCCGGGAACTCCGGAAACAGGATCAGCTGCAGTTTGAAACCGTGAAGGCTTCGATGGACATGGTCAACATGAAATGTCACGATTTGCGCCACATCTTCAACAAAATTGAAGACAAGCTCACGGAAGAGGAAGCATCGAAGCTCAAAGAAGCCATGACTTTCTATGATGCCGCCATTAAAACCGGCAATGATGTGCTGGATATCGTACTGTGCGAGAAGAAAGTACTGTGTGAAAAAAACGGCATTCAGCTTTCCTGTGATGCCGACGGCACAGGCTTCGGCTTTCTCTCTGCTTCAGAAACCTATTCCCTCTTCGGCAATATCATTGACAATGCCATAGAAGCCGTTAAAAAGCTTCAGGAACAGGAGAAAAAAATTATTCTCCTCTACTGCGGCAAAGAGGACGGCAAGCTGAGCATTGAGGAAATGAATTACTATGAAGGCGAGCTCATGATGATTGACGGGCTGCCGGCTACCTCCAAACCCGATGCTGCCCGGCACGGGTATGGCACTAAAAGCATCCGCTATATTGCCGGCCATCACCAGGGCACTGTTGACGTCGGCCTAAAGGACGGCATGTTCAGCATGAAGCTGACCTTCCCTATGAACGCCGCATAATTATCTGCACAAGAATATAAAATATCAGACCTGCTGAAGCAAAAAACGACAGCAGGTCTGATATTATTTAGTTGGGAATTATTCCTTATTTGTCCAGTTGGCGCCTTTGTCGCCGGTGTCTTTCAGCGCATAGGCAGGGTTCGGTTTGCTGACTTTGCGGAATACCGCCTCATCCGACAGTTCCCCGCTCGCGGCTTTTACACGCACCTCAGCACCCATCGGCACCGTGAACTCAAATACATGCTCACCGTATTTCGTCTCAAGCTTATCTCCGTTGACGTACAGTGTCACTTCATTCTGATTGGAGTAGACCTTGACGGGGATTCTGTCCTCTGTTCGGTCTTCATAGCGCTTTGAACAGATATGTACAAACGGCTCTTTGGACCAGTACGCTTTGTAGAGGTAAAAGCTGTCCTTCTTTGTCTTCCTGTCGAAGCTGATCAGCCCCTTGTGGTTCATGCCCGGCT
>JAEEGJ010023331.1_pt1 | contig 12997 bp, 8 predicted proteins | sample 8958761 | NCBI WGS metagenome assembly JAEEGJ01 (sample SAMN16246546, study PRJNA631951) | gut metagenome | biome: gut microbiome; feature: rumen; material: RS-attached | host: Bos | place: Iran: Karaj | collected 2018-10
CGGACCCCCAACCCTTCCGGCAACCCAGAACTATGCAGAGGGCAACATTTCCGGCTCACCGATGTATTCGGAGAGCGGCACGGAAAGCCTGGCGTTCAAGAATATCTGCGGAATCATCCGGCTGAATGTAAGCACAACCCTCAGCGGAAAGAAGGTTAGAAAAATCATCCTTTCCGCAGACCAGGGGATGAGCGGGGCAATCACCAACGCCGCAACTCTCGCTGCAGACGGCTATGTGGCAACCGTTTCCGGAACGGCTGGTGTAACTCTGGATTGCGGAGAGAGCGGAGTCAGCATAGGCAGCACGGCCACTCCGTTCCATTTCTCCGTTCCGGCAAACACCTACACCGGCCTGGAGATTACAGTTATCACCACAGACGGCCTTTCACAGACACGCACCCTAAAGTCCGGCAAAAGCATTGTGGTGGGGAGAAGCAGTCTTGCCGGCATCTCACTGTCTTTTAATGACATTATGCTGGTAATCGATTTAACCGAGTCCAATGACGAGGTAACCATTCCGGCCGGGGTTAACGCCAAACTGATTGGCAGCAACATTAACCGGAGTGTTATCATAGAGGGTGGCGGCTCCACCGTTTATCTGGATAATGCTACTATGTCCAAAATCAATGTTCAGGACGATGCTATCATTGAATTAACCGGGACAAATGCTATCAATTCTTCTTATAACAACCCTATCGATATAAAAGAAGGAAGTACCGTAACCTTCAGAGGAGACGGCACCATCAATCTATACGCTTATTATTGTTCCGGGGCAATTGCTTGTGAAAACAATAATGCCAACATAGTCATTGAGGGTGGCACTTTGAATCTGGTTGCCGGAGCAGGAGCAATCCACGCAATCAGTGCAGGAGGTTTAACAATCTCAGGGGGAACAGTAAGCACCAGCGGTAACATTTATGCAGAAAAGGATGTTACCATTTCCGGTGGAGAGGTTAACGCAATAGGCGGCGCCCAAGGAATATATGTAAATGGCGGGGATCTGCTTATCACCGGAGGAACGATTGTCGCCGAACAGACGGAAGGTCTTTCCTGGGGAAGCGGACCGAACGCACTTGTTGCGGGCATTGTTGTAAACACTAAAGACGGAGGCGGAGCCGAAGGCGGCAACCTGACCATTTCCGGCGGTACCGTCAACGCCATCGGGCATATCGGTCCCGGCATTGGTTCGGTCTGGACCCGAAGCGGCTGGTCTTATTCTTCCTGGACAAAGAGCATTGTAATTTCCGGCGGTACGGTAACTGCCAGCACGGAAGCTTCTGACTTTGGAGCCATACATTACAGTGGCTTTGGAAATGCGACAAGATGCGACGTGATCACCATTACCGAAGGAATCACTAAACTTACCCTGATCAAGGGAGCCACCGCCGCCAAGATGTTCAGTTCCGGCGATGTTTCAGCCACATTTACGGTTGACGGCAAAGACATGACCGGATACCTGACTGACCCCGCTTCTGTTGACTGGACCTTTGACCATATCCAGCGGACAGTCTCAACAACAACTAACGAAAACGACACCTGGACATTTACAAAGAAATAATCTATATGAAAACTATCGCGAAAAAGGTTTATGAATCCCCCTACATAAGGATTTATGAGGTAACTCAGCAATGCGTTCTCTGCCAAAGCGGAAACACAGAGAATTACGATACCGGAGAAGAGTATGATGACGATGATTTTACTTCTTAATCGCGGAGGAACTGTCATGAAAATGATATTTGTCATCATTATCGCGATAAGCGCAGGATTCCTCTATTCCTGCTCAAAGGAAGACGCCGTAACAGGGGAACCTGAAACCCAGAAGGGAAAGGTGGTGTTCAGGGCAACCACAGAACCCGCAACCAAGACCGCGCTGGAACAGGACGGGAGCTCCTACAAGGTTGTGTGGCAGAACGGAGACCGGATAACCGTAGTGGACGGGGCTTCAAATGTCGGAGTTTATTCAACGACAAGCACCACCACCCGTGCCGATTTCACTTTTGAAAGCGGAACGGAAGCCACAACTCCGAATTACAAGGCATTCTATCCGGCAACCATGTACAACAGCGGAACCCCAACCCTTCCGGCAACCCAGAACTATGCAGAGGGCAACATTTCCGGCTCACCGATGTATTCGGAGAGCGGCACGGAAAGCCTGGCGTTCAAGAATATCTGCGGAATCATCCGCCTGAATGTCAGCACCACGCAAACCGGAAAGAAAGTGCGGAAGATTGTCCTTTCCGCAGACCAGGGAATGAGCGGAACCATTACCAACGCCGCAACCCTTGCAACTGACAGTTATGCGGCAGCAGTTTCCGGCACTGTTGGCATTACGTTGGACTGCGGAGAAAGTGGAGTGGAGATTGGCAGCACAGCTAAACCATTTCATATAGCTGTTCCTCAAAACTCTTATTCATCGCTGAGTATTACAGTTATTACAACGGATGGAGGATTTCAGGTGCGCACAGCCAACAAGAATATTGCAATCACCAGAAGCAGCATAACAGACATTACACTGGCCTTCAACAATATGCAAAGTGTAGGCGGGTTGGTTCACTACTGGCCGTTTGACGGAAATGCCAAAGATATCGTGGGCGGCGTGGATGCAACCGTTTATGGAGCAACGCTGACTACAGACCGTTTCGGAAACGAGAACGGCGCTTACTATTTTGACGGCAATGACAAAATGATTGCGCCTGGTGCTGCCGAGTTTGGAACCTCTTCATTTACGGCAAATATCTGGGTGAACAGCACTCAAACTTATGGCTCCGGAAACCTGATGAGGACAGATGGCGGATATTACAAAGGATGGCTGCTCCGTTTCAACGGAGGAAGGCTTGAAATCTGGGAGGGCAGAACCAGCAACTATGCATTTGTGTCCAGCACTTCTTATGCTGACGGCAACTGGCACATGGTAACCTTTGTAAGGGATGTGGAAAATAAGGTCGGTAAACTTTATGTGGATGGAAGCTTCGTCGGTTGCTATAACATGACCGGCAGCATCAACGACGTTAGTAATGAACTCCGTTTCGGAACTTATGGAGATGGAGAATATTACAGCGGCAAGATGGATGACGCCCGTCTGTATGACAAGGCCCTTAACGATGCGGAGGTGTTGGCTTTATATAATGACACCGACCCTTATACTGACCTCAGCAAGACAGAAGCGGCAAACTGTTATCTGGTTCCCGCTGCTGGAATGTACAAGTTCAAGGCTACAGTAAAGGGAAACGGTGCTGCAGATTTGGGTGGCATAAGCAAGGATACGGATCCAGCTGACATAAATACCGCTTCTCTCGTTTGGGCCACTTTCAACACGACGGTTGCTCCAGCCGATGGTGAACTCATTAAGAATATCTGTTATTCTAATGGCTATGTATATTTCTCTACTGGCGATACTTACAAGGAAGGAAACGCTCTTGTAGCCATAAAAAACGCATCTGACAACATTCTCTGGAGTTGGCATCTGTGGTTTGAAAGCGACAACCTTGTATCCTTGGCCCAGACTTATCCGACTTCCGGTTATGTGGTGATGGACCGTAACCTTGGAGCCTTGACCAATTGCTATGCTGCAGATAATGCCCTTGATTTCGGCTTTGCCTATCAGCATGGCCGTAAGGATCCGTTCATGATGACTGCATCCAGAACAACTTATACACAACTCGGAGTTTTAGGTACCTATACGTCTTCTGCCGGATCTTCTACCGTCGCAAGCAGCATAGAGCGTCCAACCGTTGTTTTCGGAACAGATTCCTGGGGAGGAAACTCGGATCTCTGGTCTGCAGCATCCAAAACATTATTTGACCCATGTCCTCCTGGTTGGCATGTTGCACCGGGAAATCTGGTTTCAGGGCAATGGAGTTTGTTTACTATCCCGGACAACGACTGGAGTACTTATCACGGGCTTATGTTCAACGGCGTGGCTTGGTGGCCTGCTACTGGAGACCGATGGGGAGCCAATCACAATAACACAGGAACAACCCTTCGTGTCTGGGCTGATATCAGCGGGTGTGATATTGCATCAGACAATGGATCAACTCCACATAGAGATGTTTCCAATCCCGGCCATGGCTACAGCGTACGCTGCGTAAGGCAATAATTGCTAAATTTGGCTTAGGAATACTTCTGGAAAACTATGAAGCTTTGGAAAGCTTTTGCCATATCACTTCTTTTAGCCGCCTGCTCCACAAATAAGGGGAGCGGGCCGGCTGCGGTTGAAGTGGACGGCGTGGTTTTCCAGAAAATGGAAGTGGAGAAGCTTCCAGAGCTCAACCATAACAGGGGCGGACACTTTACCGTTTGCCTGAATGGAGAATTGACCGTTTTCGGAGGCCATACAGACGGCTTCGTTCTTGACAGGACCGCAGAGTATTTCAAAGACGGCAAGTGGACTGAGATCCCGATGCTTTATCCTCACGATTTCGGCTTTGCCGTAAAGCTTCCGGACGGAAAGATGATGCTGGGCGGTGGGGCCGCGGAGAATTTCGGCATCGGGCAAAGCTGGGGAGTGGAAATCTATGATCCTGAAACACATTCCTTCACGCCTGCAGGAATTCTCGAGAGGAAGAGAACAGGAGCCTCGGCGATGGCATTCAAGGACGGAAGGGTTATCATAAGCGGCAACTGGTATCACGACGACGACATAGAAGAATATTTGCCGGGCAAGGGCTTTTCCTTTGTAAAGCCTGTTGCCGTCCAGAGGAATCTGCCTTCTATTCTTCAGACAGACTCGTCTCAGGCGATTATCTTTTCTTCAAAAGGTGTCCGTGGAGATACAATCGGCATTACTGTTGACCGCCTGTATGGAGAACCATTCGAGGAGCCGCTGCTTGAAGAATGGAAAGTTCTGTCTATTTACAACCCTTCCAACTCAAGCGACTATTCAATCGGAGACTATACCTATCTGATTCACGTTATCAGAAAGGCAGACGGGCAGGATGCCATAATGAAAGTGGCCGGAGAGCATTTTTCCCTTTTAGAGACGGAAAAACCTATTCCTCTGCAAGGACTTGACGGATTGAAAATTACCTGGGGACTCAAAATAAAGGTAAACCGGAAAAAACGGACTGCCGTCATGATGGGCGTCGATGAAAAATCCCGTTTTTATGTTGCACAGATAAACTATGACGCAACCCTGGACGGAGGAAAGGCAAGCCTCAACCTTTACTACTCGGACATTCCTATGGAAACCCCTGTCGTCGATGAATGCTGGGACATTATGGATGACGGCCGGATCATCTTTGCCGGAGGGAATTCTCTTGACCTAAGGACGCAGCCGGCGGGGCAGGATAATTTCAAGACCGCCTCGAATGTCTATGCCTTCAGCACCCAGCCGAAGGCAAACGGCACCAGCACTCCTTGGCTCTGGTTTGGCAGCGGATTCATTGTTGTCGTCGGCTGTATCTTCCTGGCTTACCGCCTGATGAGGAATAAATCCAGGGAAGAGGAAGAGGCTGACACCTCAGAAGCCGCAAAGAAATCAAAGCAGGAACTGCAGGAACAGATTTCCAAGCTCATCGAGGAAAAGGAACTTTTCAGGAAGAAAGACATACGCATCAGCGACATAGCCTCTGAACTCGCCACCAACAGGACTTATATCAGCCTCATTGTAAACAGTTCACTGGGAACCAGTTTCTCGGACCTTATCAACACTTACCGCATAGAATACGCCCAGAAACTGATGACGGAACATCCGGAGATGTCACATACGGAAGTTGCGGAAGAATCAGGGTTCTCTTCCAGAACCTCGTTCCTCCGCACCTTCAAGTCAAAGACGGGCCAGTCCCCTACCGAGTGGAAGCAATCCCGGACGGTTTAATAGAAAGCTATTCCAAGAAGCTTCTCCAGCATTTCAAGAGCGTGGAAAGAATCAAAAAAGCCACTGAAGCGGAACTTGCCGCCGTAATAGGCAAGGCCGCCGCCAAGAAGGTCTTCCTCCATTTTTCCTCCTGATATAGGCCAGTAGCGGATTCTTTTACGATTTGCAACACACATTTATTGGATGTGTGGCAACCCCTTTTGTCATCAACAAATACTTTTACAAAAAAGTTTAATAAAGAAAATTATGGATATTCTTTTCAAAAACACAGGAAAAATGCCCTATTGGGCTCCCGAAGTCCGTGTATTTCGGGTTTCTTTAGAGACTGGCATTCTAGGTCTCAGTGGCGATAATGCTGACTTAACTGGAAGTGGAGTTGATGAAAGCGAGGCAGATGACAACGGTAATAATGTTTGGTAGTATTATGAAAAAGATTTTTGCAATTGCATCATTGGCTTGTTTAGCAACCTTATTATCCGGTTGCTCTCATGAATTATTGGAAGAACCTGTTCCTGAAAAAGAAGCCATCTCAGGAAAAGACGCAAATGCCATTACTCTCACAATTTCTGCTGTAACCAAAAATCCTCAGGTTGCTTCTTCAACCGGAACTAAAATATCCTTTGGCTCAGCAGATGCCACCTGGGAAACGGGAGACAAGATATATCTAATCAAGAGTGATGGAACCACAATAACACTAACTCTCAGCGATGGTGCCGGAACAACCAGCGGAACATTCACGTCAATAGATCCGGTCAGCGCTGGCACTTATATCCCTTACGCCGTGAGTGCTACATCTTTGTCAAAGGGATATGTCAGCGTTTCTTCAGGAGTTATAACTTTGAATCTAGCGAATCCGGGAGGTGGCACCTTGGCGGAAGCTCTGGAACACGACATCTTGAAAGGAACAGCTATAACTTTAACAAAAGGGCAGACATCGGCAAGCGTGGGTGGTCTTAACATTCATATTTTAAGTTTCTTGAGATTCAGATTCAGCTGTGCTTCCAAAGCAATACCTACAATAGGCATGAATTCCACTGGAGGAATAAACAAGGTTGTTACCATAGCAGCTAATGGAACTGTAACTGGCAGCGACTCATCAACAGGGGTCTTTGAAGTAACTTCTTCTGATGATGGTGCTGGCGTATATTCCGGTTACTTTGCCATATACGACAAGACAACCGTCAGTCTTTTGGCTCACGCCACCGATGAGGATGGCGGAATGTATACTCGTCTGGTTTCTGCAAAGGATGTTGCCGATTATGATGCAGGAAAAGTCTATGGCAAGACTTACACTCTAAGCGACGCAATGGTAACCTCCGCCTCTGAAGGAACTCTCAGCGAGCAAACCTGGGAAAATCTTGGCCTGAGCGTAAAATGGGCTAAGTTCAATTATGGCTCGACGGATGAATATTCTTACGACAGGAATGTAGGAAACTGTATAGACAGAGGAGAGTGTAACATACCATCCGATTGGGCAAATTGGCGCTTCCCTACCAGAGCTGAGGTTCAGGAACTTTTCTATGCAAGTCAAAGGACTTGGATTACAGGTTCAAACAACGGAGTGAAATTCAATAGCAATGGAAATTATGTTGCTATGGGGGCCGGTGGAAGGTATCGTTGCAATGATGGAAGCGGAAGTTGGGAGTACGGCGTTGGATCAGACGTGTATTTTTATATTGATGAAGGAGTAAGCTCTTCTTATAGCCACACTGTTAGGGTATGGGCAATTATCGGCAGTTCCGGCAATTCTTTGGGGTTTGGCAGCACAAATGCTGAAGACCGAAACCATTATTACTGGAATGATGTTGCCATGCGTCTAGTCTGTGACTACTAAAGGACTTGTTCTTGTTTTGAAGATTGTTTTTAAATTTGTTGAGGATGCCGTTTCCTATTAACGGCTTCAACAAGATATTTATGAGAAATCCGTTCTTGATAGCATTCTTGCTCATAGTCTCCGCCTGCTCTCAAGCTCCTGAGAGCGGGCAAAAGGCTATTGAGATGAATGGCTACAGGTTCCTGAGGCTGGAGACGGAAAAGCTGCCAAGCCTTAACCAGCCTCGCGGAGGACACGTGGTAGCGTATCTGAACGGAGAACTCACCGTTTTCGGCGGGCATACGGACGGGTTTATTCCGCTAAAGACGGCGGAATACCTGAGCGGCGGAAGATGGATTGAGGTGCCGATGCTCTATCCTCACGATTTCGGTTTTTCTGTAAAGCTGCCGGACGGAAGTATAATGATTGGAGGCGGCTGCGTGGAAAACTTCGGAATCGGGCAAAGCTGGGGAACAGAAATCTATGACCCCAAGACTCACGCCTTCGAACCATCCGGAGTTCTGGACCGCAAAAGGACAGGGTGCTCTGCGATTGCCTTCCCAGACGGAAGAGTCCTGGTTACAGGCAACTGGTACGCCGACGACGATATGGAAATCTACGAACCCGGAAAGGGATTTTCTTTCAAGAAGCCGGTTTCTGTCCAAAGGAGAAGTCCACTGATATTGCAGACAGACTCGTCTCAGGCCATTGTGCTTTCATATCTGGGCAACAGGGGCGACACCTGCCAGATGATCGCCGACCGCCTGGAAGGAGAGGCTTTCCAGATTCCTCTGCTGCACGAGTGGAGCATTTTTCCGCCAATAAACTTTTATGACTCCAGGATTTCTTCTATCGGCGATTACACCTATCTGATACCTGCAAAAAGGAAGATTGACGGCCGGTTCGGAATTCTAAAGGTTTCCGGAGAACAGTTCTCGCTGCTGAATATGGAAAAGCCGCTGCCAGAAAAGGGAGTTGAAGGAGATTCCGTGGCCTGGGGACCGAAAATCCAGGTGAACCGCCAGACAAGAAAGGCTTATCTTGTAGGATATGACCTGAAGAAAAACTTCTATGTCGCCGAGATTGACTATGACGCGACTCTGGATGGCGGAAAGGCAAGCATTGTCTTGTATTATTCCGATATCCTGAAGGATTTTTCACAGATTGACGAGAGCTGGGATCTTTTGGGAGACGGCAGAATCGTTTTGGCCGGAGGTTGTTTCTTCGGAGAATCCGGGGGGGCGCTCGTGGCAGACAATTTCAAGACAAACAGCTGCGTATTCGTCTTCAGCACCAAGCCAAAAACAAAGAGCCTGATTCCTTTCTGGATTATTGCAGCTTGCATAATTGCCGTAATAGGAATAACCGCCTTGCTCTACTCCCTTCTCCGCAAAAAGCCTGAAGAAAAAGAGGAAGAGAACAACCCGGCCGCCAGTAAACCGGACCCTAATCTAGAAGAGCAGATTTCACGGCTGATAGAAGAAAAGGAACTGTTCAAGAAAAAAGACCTGAGAATCGGTGACATTGCATCTGAGCTTGCCACAAACCGCACTTACATAAGTTTGATTGTAAACAGCTCTCTGGGAACCAATTTCTCAGACCTTATAAACGGGTACCGCATAAAATACGCCCAGATGCTTATGACAGAGCATCCTGAAATGTCCCACACAGACGTGGCGGAAGAATCCGGCTTCTCTTCCAGAACATCCTTCCTCAGGACCTTCAAGGCCAAAACCGGAATGACTCCTACCGAATGGAAGGAATCCAATTCGGCGTCTTAATAGATGGTGATTCCCAAAAGCAGGGAGCAGAAATCTTTGCCGCCCTTGCCGCCGTATGTGGCAGGAGTGGAGTTGCCGTAGTCTCCAGGCTTGTTGGTTCTGGCATAACGGACTCCTATGTACATCGGGAAGCCAATTCTCAGGAAATGGCCCCTCAGCATAACATCCGCTCCAAAGGAATAACGGTCTTCCCATTGGTAGCGGATTGTTGGAGCAGTGCCGGCTCCTCCGCCCGCAGCTCTCTGGAAATCAACCTTTGAGTAATCTATAAACGGTATCAGCTGCAGCTGCTGCAAATATGCAATCGGTCCAAGAGACACATCGCCGAGATAAATTGGAATTGCATAATCAGCCGTTGCCCTGATGTAGTTTCTTCCAAAGAAGTCTTCTGTATATCCCCTAGGAAGATCTATATGGTTATCTAGCCAGTATTTTTTGCCATTGACATCCTGCCTCTGATAGGCCGCACTGAGCCTCAGCCCCTGGTTGAAAGTCAGGCCCGGAACATATCCGTAAACGTAGGCAGAGTACTCAGAACCAAAGTTATCACCTCCCTTTGGGCTCAGCGATGAGGCCACCCTGGCTCCGATTCCCCAGCGAGGGAACACCTGCGCCTTGGCTACTTCCAGAGACTTGTAGGCACCCAAAGACATATTCAGCTGATGGCGGCTGAACTGCTCTATCCTGTAGCCAGTTGGAGACGTGGCGTCTTTTTCCAGTTCCGCCTCATCATTGCGGTAAGACCAGCCGACCATAGGAGTAATGCCGCTGCTCCAGCCAGCTCCGTTCCAAGACAGAGGAATGTAGGCGGCAGCATAGCTTCTCAGGGAGAATTTGTCTTTGTCGTACATTATCCTGTCGTTGAAATGCACCGTTCCCTCAATTACAGGATACCAGCCGCTCCAGTTGACGGTGGCGTGGCCGGAGTGAAGCCTTTTGGTCTTGCCCAGCAAACCGTCTCGCTTTTCATAGCCGTAGCCTAATGAAGCCCGCATAGTTCCAAGAGTGTTCTGCGTATAGACAGAAACGCCAGGCAAAGCCTCATCGTAGAACTCCTCAAAGTCTCCTTCCGTAACGCCGGTAAACTCTGCATATACAGGCGCCCAGGAATGCAGCTTGAAAAGGTTGGCGGTTTTGCTGTAATCCGTCTCCTTGAAGTCTGCTGTGTTTAGGGCAGAAGCATATTCTTCCACTTTCTTGCCGTACTTCTCCTGATACTGCTTTGTGAGTTCCTCTGCCAGCGGATAATTGTATTCCATCTTAGGATCCACTGCTATGGACACCAGCTTTTCCTTGAACGGGAATTCTCCAAGGTCTCCCACTTCTTTTATCACATAAAGGCTTTCGTCTTCACCGATAGAATAGCTTGTAACATCCCCCACTTGACAGGCAAGCCTTATTTCCTTTGTCTGAGGGTTCATCCGGCAAAGAACAGGAACTCCAAATCTGTCTGTGATGAAGAAAAGTTCTCCGTTATAATACTTGAGATCTTTCATAATGTGGAAAGACGGCGGCAGAATGTTTTCTGTTTTTGAGGTGTTTATTTTTTCTATGCTCATTCCTTCTTTGCCCAGAAGGATGCAGTAAACTTCATTCTTCTCTCCAAATGCATATGAAGTCACCTGCCCGTCAAAAGTGTTGAAAGACGGATTAAAGTCTGCATTTCCATTAACGCAAGTAATTTCGGAAAACATCTTCTGTTCTCCCGTTGATTGGTCTGGACTATAGGAAAGTGCATAGAGCGCATCGTTTCCGTTTGTGCTGGCAAATTGTGGAAGATAACGAGATTTCGAATCGTCGAAAGATTCCAGCTGTCTTGTTTTCAGGTCATAAGACATTATCGCATATTTAGAGTGCAGTCCCCAGCGTGGATCGGTGTTGCACTCGCTCCACCAGATTTTGCCGTCGTGATAAGCAATAGGCCCCAGTTCACATTCAAAAGCGCGGAGAGCCTTTTCTCTCCAGACATTTTCTTCCTTTACAAGAAGAACCAGCGTTGCCGGGCAGGTATAACTTTCAGTAACGGCTATGACGGAGTCTTTTCCTACGGCAGTAATGCTCTGGTATTCTGTAAAGTATCCTTTCTTCAAACCGGTTCTGGAAAGAGGGCGGTCCAACATAGATTCTCCCAAATCTTCAGACAGGGTTTCTTCAAATTCCTCGTTTTCGTTTAGTTCTACAAATTCTTTCAGCAAACTGTCTTTGACATATTCTCTATGAGTCTTGCCTGTATATTCCTTGAAGGCAGAAGCCACCACGTTTGCACTAACAAAATGCAGGGGTTCGTAGTTCAGAATCTTGTGAGCCAGATCAACATCTCCGCTATGATGGCGGGCCATTGCGTTTATCATATAGCCGGTTGTATAAGGGCTTGGAGAATAAGCCTTTACGCTTCCAAAACGCCAGCGGTCCCAGCTGCGGTTCTTGCCGTAGAAATGATCTCCAGCGTCTTCTCCTTCCGGAACAATGCACTTGAGGATTTCGCATAGGAATATGCCGCTGCGTCCTCTTCCACCGTGACTCATTTGGGTTTCAGCCACAACGGCCTCTCCTTCAAGAAACCACCTGGACGGATAGATGCCGGAAACGGCTCCTATGGCCTGGTCTCCAAAGGCCCAGTAAAGAACCTTGAAGAAACCGCGGTTCATATGCGCCATCTGCCAGGCGTGCCTTCCCTCGTGGCTTGCCAGAGACAAATCCCATGGCTCAGACGATATAGCTTCAAGTGGCGGCTGGGAAAAGAAGTCTATCTGCCTTGGGGCCCATACGGTAATTCCGTTGCTTTCAGCATTGAAAGGGTGCAGCACCAAAGGAAATCTTTTAGGAATACCATATGTGTATTTAACTGAATCGGAATAGATGCCGTAGAGGCTTTCCACTTTCTTCAGATAATCGATAGCAAGCATTTTATATCCATCACCCTTCCCGTTTTCTCGGCTTGACGGATAGATTATCTCAAAGTTCTTGCTCTGCATTTTCTTCCATTTCACGGAAGATTTTTCGCTTCCGATATCGTAATACTGGGCTGAAACTGTCGCTGAGAAAAACAACAGCAAAGAAGCCAGGCAGATTAAGCGTCTTGTTACGTTTTTGTTCATAAAGAGAAAATTTGCTTCAAATTTAGCGGATTTCATTTTTAAAACTCAACGATTAAGATTAAATTTGTTGTGATGAACATTGCAATGTCCATATTCAAGCTTCTCGGCTCTCTTGCCCTTTTCCTTTTTGGAATGAGCATGATGAGTGAAAATCTGCAGAAAGTGGCGGGAGACAAGCTGAGGGGATTTCTGGCAATGATGACCTCCAACGCCTTCAAGAGGGTGCTCACGGGTCTGACGGTTACCGCATGCATTCAGTCCTCTGCCGCAACCACTCTGATGGTGGTGAGCTTCGTGAATGCCGGACTGCTTTCACTTGCACAGAGTATTGGAGTTATAATGGGTGCCAACATAGGCACCACCGTATCCGCCTGGCTGTTCGCCCTTGTGGGATTCTCCGGAGGAGTGGCCACCGTGGCCGTTCCGCTGATTGCCGTTGGATTTATCATCACGATGGGCAAGAGCAAAAAGCGCAAGAGCCTGGGTATGA
>JAEEGJ010023333.1_pt1 | contig 12997 bp, 10 predicted proteins | sample 8958761 | NCBI WGS metagenome assembly JAEEGJ01 (sample SAMN16246546, study PRJNA631951) | gut metagenome | biome: gut microbiome; feature: rumen; material: RS-attached | host: Bos | place: Iran: Karaj | collected 2018-10
CACGGCTGGTACAGTCCTGATATCAGCTTCGCGAGGGTTGATTTGCCGCAGCCGGAGGGGCCGACGAATGCCACACTCTTTCCAGGCTTGAGGTCCAGGTTGAAGTTCTCGATCAGGGGATCATCCAGACGTGAGTATCCGAAGCTCACATCCTTCATGGTCAGCTGTCCCGAGAGCTTGTTGTAGGTCTCATCCGCTGACTTCTTCGCGTCACGTCTCTTCCACGTGATGTCTTCCTCCGTCTCCATGACATCATCGATGCGCTCCATGTTGGCGTGCATCTCCTGAAGGTCCTTCCTGAATCCTATCAGCGCGTTCGCCGGGGCAGTGAAGAGGGTGAGGATCCCCTGGAACGCCATCAGCGATCCTGGGGTGAAGTGTCCGTTCATTATCAGAAGGGCTCCGACGATAAGCACAAGGTTCCCGGTCAATCCCGAGACAATCTGCGGGACCATTCCCAGATGCTGGTTGACCTTGTTGGCCTTGTTCTGCTGGGCCACGACATTTGCCTGATAGCCGGACCAGAGCTCGAAGTATCCGTTCTCCGCACCGCTAGCCTTGATTGTCTCAATCATCTGGATTCCGGCGGAGAGTGTTCCTCCCATTATGCCGTTGCTGGTCATCTGCTCACGGGTTATGCGGGTGATCTTGATCGCTATCACTCGTCCTATGATGGCGTTGATCAGAACCGATGCCACTCCGATTATCGCAAGGATGACGCTGTAACTGACCATTATGCCCAGATAGAGGATCATCATGACTATCTGGAGCACAAGAGGCCCGAATATGGTCACCAGTTTTCCTGCGACCTCCACGTTGAGCTTCTTGCGGAAGCTGATGTCTCCCGTGAGCCTGCTGGAGAAGAAGCTAAGGGGCATCTTCAGCACATGCCACATGTATGAGGTGCTGCTCACAACGGAGATCTTGCCGTTGATGCGGTTCATGTAGTAGGCCTTGATCGCCTGTACTATCAGGTCAATTATGGTCAATGCGCTCAACAGGTACAGGAACGGTTTCTCCCAGCTCTTGTATTCTCCGGTCATGAGCCTGTCGACGAACAGCCTGGACATTCCCTGGCGGAAAATCGTGAGCATGCTGATGAGGAATGTGGTCAGAAGCACGAAGAATAGGGCAGCCGACATGTGGTTCAGGCGCTCCTTGATGAACTCCGACAGTGTCTTCCTGTGTCCCTCGGGCTTGAAGGACTCGGACGGACTGAAGAAGATGCAGAAGCCCGTGTATCTCTCCTCAAAGGCCTTCTTCGAGATCCTGTAGTCTCCCTTCTTCGGGTCGTTGATGTAGACGTCGCCTTTCTTCACTCCCTTGACGACAAGGAAGTGCGTGTACTGCCAGTGGACTATGCAGGGGAAGCTGGCTTTCTGGAAGAACTCGTCTGACTTGATCTTCTGGACATCTGCGTTGAGTCCGTAGCTCTGGGCCGCCTTTGCGATATGGTATGCGTTTGCTCCGTCCCTGCATGGGCCCACGTCTTCCTTGACCTTGCCGCCGGCAAGCCATTTGCCGTAATAACCGAGCACCATGGAGAGTGAGACTGCGCCGCTCTCCTGGTTCTCATACTGCATGATCACAGGGACATCCGCGATTCCGCTTGTGACAGGCTTTGGGATTGCTTGTTTCTTGCTCATTGTTACTTTCTTCCTCCGAACAGGAAACTGAACGGCTTGATGCGCTCAACGATTATGGTTGCCCCGTATGATCCGTCATATCCGGTAAGCCCACGGTCGACCGAGATCACCTTCTGGTCTTCGGAAAGTCCTGCAAGCGAGAGCTGATACTCGTCAAGGACATCACCTGCGCGCTGTGAGTTGTCGCTCTCATGCACATCACCTATGATGAAGGTCTTGTCTTCGATGACAAGCTCGTTGTCGTCCTTGATCTTCGAGACCTGGTCCTCCGGGATGTACAGGCTGACTGTGCCCTCGTGTCCTACGGCCACGGCCTTGACACTGACCGTGAGTCTTCCGAAGAAGCCCCAGACGACCATGCCAATGACAAATACGAAGAATGCCCCGAGCACCAGCCAGATGCTGACTGTTGTGAGGCGGATGTACTGGTTCAGGTCTCCGGGCTGGAGGTTCTGCTTTTTCTCTCTTGTGTTTGTTTTCTCGCTCATCTTGTTTCCGGACGGGGAGACTGATGGATTTTTTAAGGCATCTCCCTTTTCTGTGATGATATATTTTTTTATTCATGCTCTCAAGATGAATCTATATATACAGGGTGCATTATTGGGCCGAATCAACTTGAGGTTGAGCGTATATACAACCAATGGTATGATAAAGACAACCAACGGTACGTTCACTATCGGCATGATTAAGGCTAGCTTTTAGTCAGGAGGTTCGGAAATGACAGAGACTTTCGGACAGAGATTTTCAAGGTTAAGGAAAAACAAGGGTTACACGCAGGATGACATAGCCAACAAGGTCAATGTCAGCTCACAGGCAGTATCTAAGTGGGAGAATGACATCAACATGCCGGATGTGGGCATTCTGCTGAATCTGGGCGATCTTCTTGGCGTGAGCACTGATGAGCTTCTGGGCAAGGAGAATCCGGTTCCCGCAAAGTATGAGCCTGAGACAGTGCAGAAGGACATGAACAGGCTCATGCTCAGGATTATTGTGGATTCCAAAGAAGGTGACAAGGTTCGCGTCAATCTTCCCCTTCAGATAGTGAAGATAGCCATTGACGCAGGCGTGTCTCCGTCGGTGAGCATCGGCGGTCAGGGCAAGGTCGCGGACGCCATGTCCTCCATTGACTGGAAGCAGGTCTACTCTCTGGTGGAGCAGGGCCTTCTGGGTGAGATTGTCACTGTTGACTCAGCAGACGGAGACCATGTGAGGATTGTCGTTGAATGAGAATCAGTGTCGTTGCACCACGTGAGGACTCGGACAAGCGCTTCAGGCTGTTTCTTCCTGTACCGCTCGGAATCGCCGGATGGAGTTTCATCTGGCGTTTCCTTCCGGAGCAGAGCAGGATGTACGCGCCAATCGCGAAAGAGCTTGTCAGGGCCCTCAGGCAGTATAAGCGTGAGAACGGGTCCTGGAACCTTGTGGAGGTAAGCACCACGGACGGGACCCGGATCAGTATCAGGGTCTGACTTACTTCCTCTTCCTGCCGCAGAGTGCGGTGATCCCGTATCCTATCCCGTAGATCGCGAAGCCTCCGATGAAATAGTAGATCAGGAAGCAGAGGATGAAGAGCGGGTAGGGCTTGGGCTGCTTGAAGAAGATGCTCAGAAGCGGGAACTTGAACGTGCTGTTCGGGGCGATGTAGAAGAGATTCAGTGCAGTGCCCGGATTGGCATTGATCAGGATTATGTCCAGGATGATTGCGATTGCCACTGTGACAACCCAGAGAATGTAGCTGTAGATGAAGGTCTTGAAGCCCTCTTTTGAGAGAAGCCCGTAGGAAATCATCGCATAGACTCCGCTGCAGACCATCAATGCATGCCAGAGGATTGAGTGCAGTGAGATGGCGATATAAGAGGTTCCGATTACCGCAGCGGGCTTCACGAAGTAGAAGAATGCGGATGTGAAGCTCTGGAATGAAACGTAGCCTATGAATGCCTGCTTGAGCTTGCCGTCCTTCATGAAGTAGATGCATGGGAGAAGGTACATCGGGATTGAGCAGATCTGGAATGAGATCAGTGTCAGGTCCGCACCCTCGTTCACGGTGACCCTGAAAATGATCTTGAACGCCTCAAGCGCTATGAACACAAAGCCCAGGACGGTCATTGCCTTGTCCCTGCTTCTGCCTGTTCCCCTGGCCTTGATTCCGAGGACGATTCCTAATGCAAGGAATGCAAGCATTGTTCCGATGGCCGCGAAATGTAAGGGGCCGTAGTAGGCCGGAGGTGTCTTCCACATGGTGTGCTCCTTATCTTTTCCTAACTAATGTTTTGACAAAAATCACAAAACTGTCAAGAAAAATATTCAGGACAGACAGTCAGAAGGGCAAAACAAAGGCTGCCGCGGTGAGGCAGCAGCCTTGAAAAGGTTTCTTAAACCAATCAGCCGAGCACATATGACAGTGATGAGGCTGTGTTGGCGACCGTCATGATGGTGAACAGCAGGGCGTTGATGAATGCGCCGAGCCAGACTGTTCCGGTCTTCTTGTACAGGTTCCTGGAGATGATCGCCGCGACGATGAGGATCGGGACAATCGGGAACAGCACTATGTAGCCGAGTGCCATGCCGCCCTGCCAGAGGACTCCTGTTGACTTGAATGTGCCGTACTGGATCATCATCACGAGGAAGATACCGGCTACGTTGAAGAATGCGTTGATGGCGATGGTCAGCCACTCGGGCAGGTTCTTGGCGCTGTAGCTCTGGTTCGTGAAGCCGTTGATCAGATAGAAGATGGCGAAGATCTGCGTGTAGCGGAGCATTGTCGGAAGCATTGCCGGGATGTCGAACACCTTCATGTCCAGTGTCCAGATCCTGAAGTCGACCTTGAAGATTCCCCATGTGATGAAGAGGACAAGATACATTCCAGCGACGATGATGGTGCCGAGGAACGCGGTCTTGATGAATCCGAGCAGACCGCCCTTCATGTAGCCGACCTCGAACGGATTGACAACATACTCGTCCTTCTTCCTTGCCTTCTTGACGATGTAGTCGATCAGCCAGAACACAAGGATCACACCCAGGGCGAACAGTCCGCAGACAACCGCCCACATGCTGACCCAGCCTGTGGTGTCCTGGGGATAGAGGTTCGTCTTGGGGAACCATGTTCCGCCGATGCTGTTCATCTTCTGGATGCTGAAGCCGGAGAAGAGAGTGCAGATTATCGCGGGACAAAGGTACATGATCCAGCCGTAGATTCCCTTGACCTCTCTCTTTGCCAGAGGCAGGCTCTCATCGCGCTGGAGGCTCCTGAACAGAGGCAGCTCGAGCAGAAGGCCTGCAGCCGGGAAGATGCAGAAGAAGATAGCGATCAGGCCGATGAAGGAGAATGCCTCCTTGATCCACCATGTCTGGCTTGAGCTCTTGATGTACTTGGCGCCGTTCGGTGTCCCGAATGCGGTGTAGAAGAAGTTCACGACATCCTTTGCGCTCTTTCTCGAGAAGTGGTTCAGCGGATGGATCTCGTTGTTCTCATAGACGACCCTGAACGGGGCAGGGGCTGCGGTTCCCTCCTTGACCTCTGTCAGGACTCCGTTGATGTAGATCCCGTCATTCACGACATTGATCGGTCCGTCGAACTGGGCTCCGACAAAGCTTGCTGCTGCCTTCGAGATCAGGTACTGTCTTGCGATTGTCCTGTTGTTCTGGTAGTCCTGGCTGCCGTAGAAGAACTCATCGTCATTTGCCTTGAGGTTTCCGACTGAGACATCGGCGCCTGCGCCCATGAATGAGCTCCATCCCTGCATCAGGCCGGCCTTGATGATATGAAGGCCGTTTCCGGTTGCCTTGCCGTTTGCGTCAAATGTCGCTCCGTTGTCCGAGGACAGCACTGATGCGGTTGTCATTCCGCCCATCGAGTGGCCGGAGATACCGATCTTCGTCTGGTCCACGTAAGGCAGGTTGTAGACATACTTCGCGCTGTCGTAGAGACCTGCGGTTGCCATCATTGCGTTCTGGCTTCCTGAGTTCGGATAGTTGCCGTGACCCTCGCGGTCAATGGTCAGCACGACAAATCCGCGGCGTGCGAGCTCGATCGCGTTCTGCAGCTGGAGCTCCCTGTTGTTCAGGTAGCCGTGTGTCAGCACGACCGCCGGCCTCTTGTTGGTCTCGCTGGCTGCTTTGGGCACAAAGAGTATGCCGCTGACGACTTTTCCGGAGACGGTGGCCTTCTTTCCGTCAATCTCGACTGATCCCGAGTTCGTCTGATTGCGCAGGTCATAGACCTTGACCGTGAATCCGGCGCTCTGGATCATGCTTGCGAAGAAGCTGCTGCAGAGGATCACGCACAATCCGATGCAGAGCAGAATAAGGTTTCTCTTCACTTTCTCTCCCATTTTTTTCTCCTTTCGGGGTTTTCCCTGCCTTATATTCTCCGTTATCTCTTTCAGTAATACAAGAATTATTATATTCTTTGTCACATGGGCACATTAGCTAGGGAGCGGCTCGGTACCGAGCCGGTTAAGAGACTCATGTTCAGGATGGCGGCACCTTCGATTGTCGCCATGATCATGCAGGCTCTGTACAACATGATCGACTCGGTCTTCGTGGGCAAGATCAGCGCTGCGAGCCTCGCGGCGGTCACACTCGCGTTCCCTGTGACGATGTTCACGGGAGCCATATCCACGGGAATCGGTGTCGGAATCAACTCAAGCATCGCCAGAGGCCTTGGAGAGGGGGACCCGGACAGGCCGTCCAAGTCAGCCGCGAACGGACTGGCTCTGGGAGTGATCTCATTTGCCGTAATGTTCCTTTTCGGTATCTTCGGCGCAGGATGGTTCGTCAGGATGTACTCCACGGAGGAGCAGGTGATAGCTGACGGGATCATCTACATCAGGACCCTGTGCATGCTGTCATTCGGACAGATATTCACCCAGATATCGTTCTCCATACTTCAGGGGTCGGGGAACATGATCTTCCCTCTGTTCTCTCAGATAGCCGGAGCCGCGAGCGTGCTCATACTGGATCCGCTGCTGATACTGGTTTTCCATCTCGGTGTCAGGGGAGCTGCGCTGGCATCGGGCTGCGCACAGATAATATCCATGGCAGTCGGACTTTTCGGGGTGTTCGTGAAGAACAGGAAGAACCTGCCAGTGACACTCAGGTCCTTCAGGCCGGAGTGGAAGGTGATCAAGGACATCCTTGCCGTGGGAGTGCCGTCTGCGCTGACCCAGGCCACGACATCGATAGTGGGCGGCATAATCAACAAAGTCATCTCACGCTACGGCTCAGTGGCCATATCCGTGTACGGCGGCTACTCGAAGATAAGCACGTTCGGCGTCCTGCCGGTCTTCGGCGTCACAAGGGGAATGACCCCGATCCTGGGCTACAGCTACGGGGCAAAGAACCGCGACCGCTTCCTTCAGACCAGGAGGATCGCGATCTTCACCGCATTCTGCATCTCATCTCTTGCAGGGCTTTTCTTCGTGCTCCTGCCAGGTGTGGTCCTCAACATGATCAGTGCCACGGATGAGATGCGCAGGATCGGAATGACAGCCTACAGGATACTCGGGACATCGCTGTTCATCAGCGGGATCTCGATTGTCTGCTCACAGTGCTTCCCGCCGGCAAAGAGGTCCTACCTGACGATGATCTACTCGCTTTGCAGGCAGATCGGGCTGCTGCTTCCGATAATGCTGCTGCTCACGAGGCTCATGGGCATGACAGGTGTGTGGCTGTCATATGTCATCACCGATTACGTCGGATTCGGAATTGTAACCGCAATGAGCATCTGGTTCAGGAAGAAAGTGCTGGACACATGGCCCGCGGTTGTGGAGAATGATAATATAAGCAAAGAGACTACTGCTACAGAGGAGAGCGATAAATGAAATACAGGATTCTGATTACTCCGCTTTACGGAGTGAGCGCAGGCGGAAAGCTTCATTATTATTTCAACGAGAAAGGGGACAAGACATGCTACTGCGATGCTCTGCTCAGTGCAGAGGCAAGCTGCAAGTACGTGCTTGCCAACGACACCATTGATGAGATAATCACATTCGGCTCAAAGTCGACATATGACCCTGAGGACGGTCTCAAGTCTGTGGTGCTCAAGGAAGGAAGCACATTCTACGCCACTGACATAAAGGACATGTCCACATACAGCCTGTTCCGCTACCGTCTGGCCGAGTACCTTGACGACATCAACGTAGAGGAGCAGGACATCCGTGAGCTTCTGACAGAGGAGCAGCAGAAGGCCGCCACAGCATTCGTCGACGGTTTCTTCAAGAAATACAACAAATCGGGCAACAACCGCTTCAACAGGTTCTTCGACCATCTCATGCAGGACTCCGAGCTCAGGAACAGGCTGATGGCCTCGATGAATGAGGAGATAGAGGACTTTGACTCTCATACGATGAACTACATGACCTGGATGTTCCAGTATCTGTACAACCAGATGAAGGACTCATCCAAGATGGAGATCCTTGAGAGCAACTCAAACGTCAAGATCCGCTTTGTCCCTGTGGGCTCGGATGCGATCGGCGCGTTCGTGGAGAACTTCACAAGGATCATGAAGGACTTCGGTGATCCTGATAATCCGGCCGATGTCGAGATCTACATGTGTATCCAGAGTGAGGATGCGTCAGACACATTCGTCATGATGAACATCATGAACCTCATCAAGGCCGTGCCTGAGTCCAACATCAGCATAGCCAAGATCATCACCACCACCAGGAATCCCGACGGAATTGTCAGCGAGATCTCAGATGACACCGAGAAGTTCGCGGTCACCGACCTTCTGGCCGGAATCCGCGCCTTCCTCAAGTACGGCAAGACAGACATGCTCCTGGACTACTGGAACTCAACAGGCCTTCATAACTCCGACATCCAGCGCCTGCTTTACGCCATGCGCAACATCGACACGGGAATCTCACTCTGTGACATCTCGGATATCGAGCGCGGAATCGACAGCCTCAGAGAGCTCTTCAAGGAGAAGAAGGACCTCGGAGGATCATCATTTGCGGAGAAATTCTTCGGAATGATCGCTGAGAGCATCCGCCAGGACTACGGTCCGCTCCTCAAGAACGATGACGTCGAGTTCATCGACCTTGTCAGGTGGGCATACCGCAAGGGCTTCTGGCAGCAGACACTGACCATCATCGAGTCCAAGGCCCCGGATGACATCGTGGACAAGGGATTCTACTACTACAGCAACTCACCGTCATGCTCTGAAGTTGTCCTGAAGCATCTCGGACAGGCATATTATGACCTGAAGCCGTATGAGAAATGGAAGATCACGAACAGCGTCGAGCACTATTACATCAAGAACTACAGCGCCATCCACATGGCACGTAAGGGCGATCCCCGCTCAAGCCAGATGGAGGTCGCCAAGGGAAGGGTGATGGAGGTCGACAACAAGGAGATTGACGGCATTGTCGCGCATTCGATCTGCCCGGACAAGGATGCCCTGAGGAACCTCCTGTTCGCCTACTACTACATCGGAGTGGTGCGCAACAACACCAACCATGCGACGGAGGAGTTCGACGGATTCAGCTCCATCATGCAGGACTCTGATGTGGGTGAGAGGATGAACACCATCATCCAGTCCATAGAGTACTTCATCCACAGCTATGACGTCGTGGCTGATCTGGTGGCCCAGAGCGGTGAGGTCGCGGATGTGGACAAGATCACCGTGGACCAGATAATCGAGTACTCAAAGACCTTGAAGCCGAGGTTTGATAACAGATATCATAGAAGATAAAGATTACATAAAGGAGTGAAAAATGGATCTTAAGCTTAAGGACAAAGTTGTTCTCGTGACAGGTGGAACGGGTGGCATCGGAACAGCTATCGTGAAGGGTTTTCTGGCAGAGGGAGCAAAGGTTGCTTTCTCCTCAACAAGCCAGGCGAAGATTGATGCGCTCATCCCGCAGCTCGGTGCCGGTGCAGGCAAGGTCGCAGGCTTTGTTGCCGACATGAACAACGAAGAGGACATCAAGAACTTTGTCGAGAACGCAAAGGCTCATTTCGGAACAATCGACATAGTCGTGCCGAACGCAGGTTACGAGGGAAAGGCTCATCCTGTCCAGGACATGGAGCTCGGTCTCTTCGAGCAGGTCTACATGCTCAACGTGTTCTCAGTCATGCTCACAATGAAGTATGCAGTTCCGACTCTCATTGAGAAGAAGTCAGGTGCCATTGTTGTGGTTGCCTCTGCTGCAGCTTATGAGCCAACAGCCGGCAACAGCGCATATGTCTCATCCAAGTATGCTGTCTCAGGTCTGACAAAGTGTGTCGCACTTGAGCTCGGACCACTTGGAATCAACGTCAACTACGTCTGCCCGGGTCCTGTGGATACTCCGATGATGGTCCGCATCGAGAAGGATTTCTTCCCGCAGCTCTCACATGCCGAGGCAATGGCAGCTCTTGCCGGTGCCTATGCAATGGACAAGCGCTATGCAAAGCCGGAAGAGGTCGCAAACGCAGTTCTGTATCTTGCCTCAGAGGTCTCAGCCCACACAGCAGGTATGGGAATGCATGTCGACTCAAAGGTCGGTCCGACAAGCTGAGTAAAAGCTCAAAGGATAAGAAAATGCCCTGCAGGATAGCTCCTGTCAGGGCATTGTTTTTTGTCTCAGGGATTCTCAGATGAGCTTCTCGAGCTGGTCGAGCAGGTTCGCGAACTTGCGCGCTGCGGCATCGACAGGCTCCTGGGTTGACATGTCGACTCCGGCTCCCTTGAGGGTCTGGATCGGGAACTTGGATCCGCCGGACTTCAGGAAGCCCAGATAATCCTCAAGCTCCTTCTTTCCTCCGTTGAGGACGCGCTCTGAAAGTGCGATTGCGGCGGAGATTCCGGTGGAGTACTTGTACACGTAATAGGCGTTGTAGAAGTGCGGGATCCTCAGGCCCTCGAGATCTGATGTCTCCTCGAACTTCATCTCAGGACCGAAGTAGGTCTCAAGAAGGCCCCTGTAGGTGCTTCTGAGAGTCGAGGCGGTAAGAGGCTGGCCCTGTTCCTGCTGGGTGTGGCACAGAAGCTCGAACTCTGCGAACATCGTCTGCCTGAACAGAGTGGCGATGATGTCATCGATCTGTTTGGCGATGATGTAGGTCTTCATCTCGGGGCTTTCTGCGTTGTCCGTGAGGTACTTTGCCACCAGCTGCTCGTTGAAGGTCGATGCGACCTCGGCCTCGAAGATGGTGTAGTCGTAGCAGAGGAACGGGTTGTTGCGCTTTGAGTAGTAGCTGTGCATGCTGTGGCCGCCCTCATGCGCGAGTGTGAAGACATCTCCCAACACGTCCTCCTTGTAGTTGAGGAGGATGTAGGGCGCTCCGATGAATCCGCCGCTGGAGAAGGCGCCGCTGCGCTTTCCCTTGTTCTCATAGCGGTCGACCCATCTGTCAGTGGTGATTCCCTTGTAGATTGTCCTGACGTAGTCCTCTCCTAGGGGCTTCAGGGCGTTCTTGACTATCTCGGCCGCCTCCTCATATGTCTTGTGGGTCTTGACCGAGCTCACAAGCGGGACGTAGACATCGTAGTGTCTGAGCTCATCCAGGCCCAGGACTCTCTTTCTGAGTGAGTAATATCTGTGAAGGGTTGGAAGTGCCTTGTGCACTGATTCAATCAGGCCGGTGTAGACGCTTCTCGGGACATCGTCGAGGAAGAGGGCGGCGTCAAGGGCATTGTCGAATCCACGCACACGTGCGTTGAAGATGTCCTGCTTGACTGATCCCTCGTAAAGGGTGGCGATTGTCTGCTCATGTGCCTTGTACGTGCCGTAGAACTGCTCGTAGGCGTGGCGTCTGACATCTCTGTCAGGATTGATCATGAACTGTGACCATGTGCTCTGGGAAAGCGGCTGTCCGTCAATCTTTCCGAAGTCCAGATCTGAGTTGGTGAGCATTCCGAAAGCTTTCTGCGGGGTGCTCTGAAGCTCTAACTGCTTGGCAAGGATCTCCTCCTCCTTGGGGCTGAGGGTGTGCTCCTTCTGGCGCAGAGTCTTGTTCAGGTAAACGCGGCTGTCATCGAACTCCTTCTCCTGGATCCACTTGCTGAGGTTCTTGATCTCAAGGATCTCAGGATCCATGTAGCTGATTGCGGCCATCAGGTCTGTGTAGACCTGGGAGATGACGCCGATCTTCCTCTGGTTCTCCGGGTCGTTGTTCTCTGCCGCGAACTTGAGTGACGCATAGACATAGACCTGCTCTGCGAGCATGCGTGCATCTGATAGCCACTTCATGGCCTCAAGAAGGTTTGCAGGGTCTTTCCCGAGGGTTCCCTTGAACTTTCCGGCCTCGCCGATCTTCTTCTGAAGTTTCTTGAGGTCGGTCTCCCATGCCTCATCACATGGATAAAGGCTGCTGAGGTCCCATTTGTCGTTTTCCGCTACCTGACTTCTCAAAGGTATTTCTTTTGCCATAATCACTCCTTTATCAACTTGAGTATGCTTCTTGCGGCCTTGCCCCTGTGGCTGTAGAGGTTCTTGTCCCCGTCCGGCAGAAGGGCCATTGAGCAGCCTGCCTCGTTGCAGTGGAACACCGGATCATATCCGAACCCGCCTGTTCCGTTTGCCTCCTCATGCAGGATTCTGCCCGGGGCGTTCTCCACCGCGCAGTAGATCCTGTTCCTGTCCAGGATCATGACAATCGCGCAGACAAAGACAGCCTCTCGGTCCTGCTCGGGTTTTCCCTCCAGCATCCTGATCAGGAGCTGGTTCTTCTCATGTGCGCTGAGAAGGGGGCCGCCGTCCTCTGATCCGAAGCGTGCAGTCCTGACTCCCAGGAGGCCTGGCAGGGCAGGGACGATCAGGCCGGAGTCATCGGCCATGACCGGAATTCCGAGGCTCTCTGCCTTGTCATAGAGGGCATTTGCCTTGATCAGTGCGTTGTCAAGGAAGGTCTTGCCGTTCTCCTCACAGTCAAAACTCAGTCCCAGGTCTGACGGAAGCAGGACTTCGTAGTCCGAGAACAGCTGGCTGAACTCATGCCTTTTATGCTCGTTGGAGCTTGCAAGAAGTATCTTTCTGATTTGTGCCATGTCTTGAGGATAGTCCATTTAAGGTTGAAAGTCTATGCTATGCCAATGCCTCGTGAGGAAAAGCGGATCTGCTTTTGGGGCTTTGGGATCATTGTGATGTTGAACTGCTCAAAAGGCTCAAAGCGTTTCGGGACAGCCTCTCTCAGGACTGCTTCAGGAAGCATCATTATGCTTCTGAGGTTCGGGGAAACATCCGCCTTTCCTTCCTCATCCAATAACAGCCTGAGGATCTTCTTGGAGCGGTGGACAGATACTGTGACGTAGGAGGTCTCAACACCGAGGATCTCCGCTATCATCTGATGCTGGATGTTCATCTTCTTGTGGCTGATGCTGTTGTTTATGTTTTCCAGGCGCTTGCTCTGGTATTTGAGCTTGCTCT
>JAEEGJ010023334.1_pt1 | contig 12996 bp, 12 predicted proteins | sample 8958761 | NCBI WGS metagenome assembly JAEEGJ01 (sample SAMN16246546, study PRJNA631951) | gut metagenome | biome: gut microbiome; feature: rumen; material: RS-attached | host: Bos | place: Iran: Karaj | collected 2018-10
TCCAGGACCGGATGGAGAGCACGGGCTACACCCCGCAGGCAGACACCCTGGCGGCGCCGGCCTCCGTGGCGGACTCCGTGGCCCTCATGACCCGCCGCTTCGAGCAAGCCTCCGCGGAATTGGACAAGGAAACCCTGAAGGAAGAGGTGCTCGAGGTCATTTCGGGCGAAGCGATAAAACCCACCCCTCCTGTCATTCCGAGCGAAGCGAAGGAATCTGATCCTCCTGTCATTTCAAGCGAAGCCCAGAAATCTGATACCCCTGTCATTTCGAGCGAAGCCGAGAAATCTGAATCATGAATAGTTTCGAGTATATCGAGGTATCCGTCCGCCTGGAGCCCTACTCCGAAGAGACGGCCGAAATGCTGATGGCGGAACTCGCCGAACTGCCGTACGATTCGTTCGTAACGGAGGAGCCGGTCCTGAAGGCCTATATCCCCCTGTCGGAATACCGCCCGGGCGACCTGAAGGTTGTCCTGAGCGGCTATCCCGACGTGGCCGGTTTCGAGGCCGTTCCTATCCAGGGCCAGAACTGGAACAAGGAATGGGAGAGCCGCTTCGAGCCCATCGTCGTGGACGGTATCGTCACGATCAAGGCCGGCTTCAACGAGAATGTCCCTCGCACGCGGTTCAACATCTGGATTGACCCGGAAATGGCCTTCGGCACCGGCTCGCACAACACGACCTACATGATGATGCAGCGGATGCTGGGGATCGAGAATCTCATCAAGGGGCGTGTCGTCCTGGACATGGGCTGCGGCACCGCCATCCTGGGCATCCTCGCCGCCAAGATGGGCGCGCGGAAAGTTTTCGCTGTCGACATTGACGCGGTCGCCGCCCGCTCCGCCTGGGGCAACGCCCGCTGGAACCGCGTCTCCCGCCGCGTGGAAACCGCCTGCGGCGACGCCTCCCTCCTCCAGATGGGCTCCTACGATGTTATCCTGGCGAATATCCACCGGAACATCCTGCTGGAAGACATGCCTACTTACGTGCGCTCCTTGCGGCACGGCGGCCGGCTCCTGATGAGCGGCTTCTATGAGGCCGACATCCCGGCCCTGCAGGAGCGCGCCGCCTCCCTCGGCCTCACCTTCGTCGGCCAGACCCTCCGCGAAGAATGGGCCTGCGTGGAGTTCTCGAAAAATTGATTACCTTTGCAATCCCTAACCATGCGGGTGTGTTGGAATTGGTAGACAACCCAGACTTAGGATCTGGTGGCGCAAGCCGTGGGGGTTCGAGTCCCCCCACCCGTACCTTAATACAGGGGGCTCTGCCCCCTCATACACCCCCGCGGCCTTTTCGCCTTTCCGTATTTGCCGCCTTCGTCGTCAAATACCCGGCCCGGCCGGGCGCCTGATGGCGCCTTCGCTTCGCTCCAGGTGCTTCTATTCAGCGTCGGTGCTGTGCCAGACTCCCTCAGTGCTCGTACAGGTCCATTTTCTGGACCCTTACAAGCATTTTCGGCCATTTTTGCTCGCATCGGTCCACGTTTTGGACCTGTACTAGCACTTTGGTTCAGATTAGATCCCTAAGAAAAGTCAATTTCTGTAAGAATTTGAAGTGCTTTATAGCCTTTTGACATATAATCATCTTCTTTGTTGTATCTTTACAATGTGAGAAAGATCTGCCATAGTTTTCTTCTATTTGCGATGCAAGATTTTAGTCATTACGTCATTTAGCCATAAAAGACGTTCCTATGAGAAGATTCATTCCAGTTATCACAGCCCTTTTGGTGGCTTCAGGACTAATGGTAAACTCCTGCAAGAAGGCATACACCCCAGATGATATCAGTGACGAAATCTATCATCTGGTCCTGGAACTCAAACCCACTTCCGTGGACGAGTATCTGTACAACTCTGAGAAGGTGTATCACTTTGACACCTGGAGAGGCCCCGACGACTTTACTTGCCTATACTCAATAGATGGGAAGTTGATGGCCTATTTCGGTGGATTCACTGGAAAAGGAGATGGACGATGCACCGATTTCTTCGAAACGGCGGTACTCATCCGTACCGTCTATGCCGATAGTCAATGGATTCGAAGCAAATAGAAGCTACTCAACTAATTGATTATCAAAGATTTATATTTCTGAGAAAAGTCAATTTCTGCGAGAATTCCGATGCAAAACCCCGGCAATCTTCCAAGACTGTCGGGGTTTGTGTTATGCCAATTAATTCGAATTTATCTTTCTATTTCCTGGTCCCGATAAAGAGGGTTGTTGAGTAACTCAGGGTTATCTCCAATAAATGCTTTCGCTGCTTCTTCATCACCTTGGAGTTGCCACATCAACCATGCTGTTGCATAGCCGTCAGCGGTATACAACATCATTCCGTGATCGGCACCGATGCGTCTTGCCATGGCTTTATCTGAAGACGAGACTTTGTTGAACATCCCGATCATTTTGTCAATGGGGATGACAAATTCCGTTTCAAATTGAGTTTCTGTTCCAGCAATCATGAAGATGGGTACTTCAATCTTATCTAATTCATAGAGCCACCCAAACCCATGCGCGGTTTCTTCATGTGTCGGACTTAAAGCTACAGCTGTTTTGAAATAATCTTTATAGGGACTGATGGATAGTTCTGTCAGGCACCCCGCGCCACCTTGCGAGTGTCCTTCCAAACCTATCCGGGTAAGATCAATCTTATTGAATAAAATGCCGTTAGGATCTTGGTTCTGCGTTATCAAAAACTCAAGCGTCTGGTCGGTTGATTGGCCAAAACCGGAACTGGGATGTTCATTGCCGATTACAATAAAACCCCAGGAAGCCAAGTGTTTCAGCACTGACTGATACTTACTGGCTTTCACTCCTGTGCCATTTACCATGATTACAACTGGATATTGCCGGTCGGTCTTTTTTAGTTCCTCCGGAAAACAGATAGTAAACTTTTCAAGATCCCCATCGGCATCTATGGTAATTGTTTTTATATCATAGTTTCCTTGAGCCAGATACTTTGCTTCAATGATACCTCCTGTCTCTGTTCTGTCGGTATAGTTGTTCGGGGCATTCGGTTTGAGAAAAACGAATATAAGTAACACGACAATCAAAAAGAAAATGGTCAGTATCGTGATTCCTAGAACTTTCAAAAATTTCTTCATATTTCCTCTTGCATGTATTTCGATAGATCAGAGCAAACATACGAATTCTACGGCACAATATCAAACCCGCCGACTATTGGTGTGTTCAAAAAAAACTTAGAGTCCAGCGTCTTCATTTATCCCATATCTACCTGAATACCAAATAGATACACCTCTCGAAAATCATCATAATTGGTTCGATAATTGTCCCATTGCCCGTACAAGGCTACTTAACTGATTGATTATCAGAGATTTAGATTTCTGAGAAAAGTCAATTTCTGTGAGAATTCCGATGCAAAACCCCGGCAATCATCCAAGACTGTCGGGGTTTGTGTTATGCCAAAGATGCCGAATGTACCAGGCTAAACGTTCTTCCCCAGTTCAAACGCCTCCTGGAGTTTGGGATTTCCGCTGATTTCCCGCGGATTATTGACACCGCCGCAGAAAAGATGGGCTTTGAGAGCTGATTTCTCATAACAGTCGATCCATCCCTGAAGCCCGCTCTCGGCGCGCTTGGGCGTATTCTCCTCGCTTTCGGCGGCTGTGGTAAGCAGATAGATATCGCGGAAACGGTAGTCCTTGGGATACATCGCGTTCATCCGGTCGATGAGGGTCTTCATCTGGCCGCTCATCTCATAGTAATAGACGGGTGTCGCCCAGCAGACGACATCGGCATTCAGGACACTGTCCATGATAGCCGGAACATCATCCTTGAATACACAGGCGCCGGTTTTCTGGCAGGACAGGCAGCCGATGCAGAACTTGATTTCCTTCCATTTCAGGGAGATGAGTTCCACCTCATTTCCCGCGCTCTTCGCACCTTCTGCGAACTGTTCCGCCAGGGCATGGCTGTTGGAGCCCGGACGGAGACTGGTGGATATGACAACTACTTTTTTCATCAGATCTGGCCGTTGGCTTTAATCAGGTCTGCCAGGCTGACGTTCGGATTGCGGTAGCGGGCATTCCGGTTCGGCTCCTCCGGCTCCGGAGGGGTCGGAATGATGGAGATGGCCTTCTGCGGGCAGTTGTGGACGCAGGCCAGGCAGTTTTCGCACTCCCCTTCGGCGACGGAATGGCCGTCGACCACCTTCCAGGAGCCGTGCGGGCAGACCGACGTGCAAACACCGCATCCGATGCAGGCGTCCGTGGCGAAGACAATCCTTTCAGAACGGGTGGCGGCGGGACGCCGGCGGTCACGCCCGGAGGAACGATAGTATCCTTCGCAAATCATCCTGTCCATCTCGGTGACCGGCAGGATATAATTTTCGCGCTTGTCGATGGCTGCGAGTACGGCGGCGATCTTCTCGGGAATTAGCTGGTTCTTCGGGTCCGCCTTCTCCCGATCTGCATCAAAATACGGCAGGTAGGTATCGACCATCTGGATCGTATTGATGTAATTCATCTGGAAACCGTTCTCCTTGGCCAGATTGTCCACGAACTCCGGGAAGATCGTGCTATGGGCGCCATAGGTACCGATTGTGAAGAAATAATCGGCCTTGAACGTGGAACGGGCGATGAAGTCCTGCACGATGGCCGGCGGGATGAAGCAGTAGACCGGGCAGACGAAGCCGATTTCTTCCGCCTCATAAACAGGATTCTCATTGTGGATTTCCTGCGAGATGCTCAGCAGGGTGCCCTCTTCTCCTGCGATCTGACGGGAAACATAAAGGCTGTTGCCGGTGGCGGAGAAGTAGAAGATCAGCCGTTTGATCTTCTTTTCATTCTTGGTGTTTCCGCAGGCGGGAAGGGTAGGCATGCAGGTCGCAAGCATGCCGAGGCCCAGCACCTTGAGGGCCTTTCTCCGATTGATGGGGCGATTGATTTCCATACTGGTTTGATTTTTACAAAAGTAGCGTGTTTCATCTGAAACGGCATAACACATTTTTGCCCATTATTAACCAATTTCGCAGATAATCATTATATTTGTCAAACCTCCAGAGACTCACACGCATGAAAAAGGTTTTACGCATAACCAATCCGAACGTCTATGCGGCTTATGTCAACGCTCCCCCGCTTCATCCGCTTGTATGCATCCTCCGTTATGAAGAACTGGGGCTCTTCCGCCGAAGCCTGAACCTGTACAGCGTGTATGGACTGTTCATCCAGGACGAGTTTGTCAAGGGTATTTCCTATGGAATGAAAACCTACGAAACCCACGGTCCTTCCATCATTGCGGTGGCGCCGGGGCAGATCGGAGGCGTGGAAGACAACGGGGAACTGATAACCCGAAAGGGATGGGTTCTCCTTTGGTCTCCGGAATTGACTCAAGGGACCGCCTGGGAGAAAAAGATGGAGGGATACGGTTTCTTCTCCTACTATTCCAGCAACTCGCTGGAGATGACGCCAACGGAATGGGACCGGATTTCCCTGCTCATCGGCCAGATGCGTAAAGAAGTCCAGGACCATGAAGACAGCCCTGCCCTACGGGGAGTGCTCCAAGGTTATCTCCATGTAATCCTCGAGTATTGCAACCGCATCTATCTGAGGCAAGCGGCTTTCGGGGACAAGGATTCGTCCGACATGCTCAAGCGCTTCCACCAGCTGCTCCTCGACTATTATGCGGAGAACAAGCAGTTGAGCCTGGGGGTCCCCTCCGTCCAATATTGCGCGTCAGAACTGGCGTATTCTCCCCGCTATCTGGGCGACATGATCCACAAGGCAACAGGTGGTACAGCCATCGGCTACATCCATTTTTTCGTGGTTGAAAGGGGGAAAAGCCTCCTGATGCATGGGCACAATGTCAGCGAAACGGCCCATTTGCTGGGATTCGAATACGTGCATCACTTCAACCGGATCTTCAAGAAAGTCACAGGCCTCACCCCTTCGGAATTCCTGGCGAAATAGGCGTTCACGTGTCCAAAGAACACGGAAAGCGAGTCTCGCCAATCCGTTCTACATCTACCTGAATACCAATAAGATAAACCTCAAATAAGTCATCCAGAAAAGTTAGATATAAGTTAACGACCCCGTACAAAGCCATATAAGTAATTGATTATCAGGGATTTAGACTTCTCAAAGAAGTCGATTTCTGTGAGATTTCAAGATGAGAGAGAGTCCCCTATCGATGCAAAACCCCGGCATTCTTTCAAGATGTCGGGGTTTGTGTTATACCGATTAATTGGAATTTAACGACTACTTGACTCTTCATTCATGATAATCACTGCTCTTCCACTCGTATTTCACGGTTTCCGGGACAAGGTACCTGCCTATCTTGTAGTCGATGTTTGCCTTGTGGGCCTGGCTGAGCTGGTAGCACCTCCTCACATAGAACAGCTTACCGTCTTTGATGAAATGGGCGCCCGTCTGATGGAAGCGGAAAGGGATATCTTTCGCAACGCATTGCTCGCGGATAGACAGGATCCAGTCATAGTCGCATGGACGGGCATCGACCCCTGACTCGCCGCCCACCGAGACTTCCTCTATTGTTTCATCCAGATAGGGGGTCAGGTTCATGGCCGTGATCAAGGGTGATGCAATGATGCTTTTGTGCTTGATGGGGAGGGATCGAAAAATGGGTAGACGGTAATCTGCCATCGTCTGGTTCTCCACAGTGCAGCCCACTATGACATTGTCGTAGCCGTCGCCCCAGTCTTCGGGCACGCACTCCATGAAACGATCAATACGCTTGGTGAAAAAGTAGAACCAGAGATCGCTCCGCAGCTTCATCATCTCCCAGCATTCCGGACGCCAGGGGTCAGCGTCCTTCAGCAAGAAATCGGATGTAAAACAGGTAAATACGACCTTGCCGCTCTCAATCTTCCACGACCGGTCCCGCTTCCGCTTTATCGGGAGATAGAAGTTCCCGGTCTTCCGGCACTCACTGCTCGAAATCTCGCTGCCGTACATTTCATCCTGGCGGTACACATAACAGTACTTGCACCCGGGGCTTATCTTGGTGCAGCCGTGCCACGGGTTCCAGTCAGCATATATTTCCCAGTGCTCAGACAACGCAGATGAAATTAACGATGGCAAATATCAGATGGCAAATGGCAGGATGACGAATAGTGGGTTCAAAGGGCATGCCCGCCGGAGACTTTGATGACCTGCCCCGTCAGCATCCTTGCCTTGTCACTGGCCAAAAACAAAATCGTATCGGCGATATCTTCCGGTTCGATCAGTTCCGCCATGGGAATCAGCGATCTGACCTTTGTTTCAAAGTCGGCATCTATCCATCCTGTCTGCGTCGGCCCGGGTGCGACACAGTTTACCGTGATTCCATATTTGGCAACCTCAAGGGCGATGCTGCGGGTAAGGGCCTCCAAAGTGGCCTTACTAGCCCCATACGTGATCTGCCCCGCAAAGATTTGGGCTGCATCTGTGGAGATATTGATAATCCTTCCGTAATCACTGCGGTGATGGATCAGTTCCCGCATCATCAGGATGCTTCCCCGGACATTAACCGCAAAAGTATCATCGATCACGTCCCGGGTGACACTTTCTATGGTATCATGCCCGGTTTCATCATCCGTGGCCGCATTATTGACAAGGATATCCACTCTTCCGAATCGGGTCAGAGCCCTTGAATAGATCTCCTTCACCGCGGCCTCATCGGAAATGTCACTTTCCAGCATCAGACAATCGGCATCGATTTCCCGGAGCCTGTTTTCCAAAACCCCGGCATCACCCGCATTGGCCGCATAGTATCTGTCCGCCCCATTTCTGTCAGTCTTCTCCGCATCGAACGGTCTGAGCACTCTTTTATATACCAGGACCAGCTTTGCCCCCTCACGGGCAAAGGCCAATGCGGTGGCCGCCCCGATCCCCTGCGGGTTATTCACCCCCGTGATCAGCACGACCCTATCCTTCAATCCATAATCAATCATCTACATTGCCTCCGTAATTCTCAAAAGATCCGATGGTAGATTCCGAACAAATTTACGAACTCTTCAGCACATCAGCAAAACAGGGTTGTCGCCTGTTCCAAAAATGGCGACACCCTCAGCGCCTGGTGTGTATTCTATATCTATTGGAATTCAGCTTATAACTTCCCTCTCTGGTGGGAGATGGAAAACTCCGCAGCTTCTTTCAGCCAACCCATCAACTGGTCATCAATCTCATCGACGGAACTGACTGATACATGATGCGTCCACCGATTTGGCGCAACTTCAGTAACAACTCCAATGCGAGGATGTCGGCAGGGCATACCCAGACCAAACGTGACCGTGATATAAGGATGGGGCATTTCAGCCTTGCGCTTGATTCGAAGCAGGGAAATGCAGGCAAACAGCCGGGCATTGTAATAAGAGACCTGCGTCTTCTGGAACTCTCGGCGCACCGTGGCATACACTCCACATTCCTCCAGGATCCGCTCATTCAGTTCCATAAACAGTGGCAACGCTCCCGGCTCCTCTGCGAAGAACGCCTCCGGTGATGGCTCTGTCCATGGCGTCAGAACAACCTCCACCTTATCGCCGAAGGTCTTTCCCGTCAGTTTCCTGATTGCCTGCGGCATGCCCAGCAAGTAACAAATTGACCCGTCTGGATTCTTTTCGCCCATGTTGACAATAGTTCCGTCATACGGAACATCGTCAAAAGTAGCGTGAACCCGCAGCCGTCCTTTCCCCGTTTGCTTTTTCAGGTTAAAGGGAATCCGGATATAGGATGCATTCATATCAGGATGCTTGCGTATCTCTGCCGTGAAAGGAGTATAATAAGAATCAGACATTGATATAGTTCCAATAATTCAGCGTAATCGTTCCTTATCTCAAAACTTCAGCGACGTGCTGAACTCCAGGGTGAAGGGCCGGATGTAAGTGCCTGATGTCAGATAATCCTTGAAAGGGGCGGGGTCGACGGCCAGGGAGGCGGCCTGGATGCCGGCGCTTGCACCGGTCTGATTCAGGAAGTTTACCACATTCACTCCGAAACGGACCTTGTCGTTTAAAGCAAGGTCTATCCCGGCGAACGTCTCCCAGCGCGCCTTGAAATACAGACTGTTGGTTATGTTTACGTATTGGCGGCTATAATAGCGGGCGGTCGCCCAGAAACGCCACTTCCCCGGACTGTAAGACGGTTCCAACTCCATCTCCACGGCCGGAGATCCCGTGATGTATTTCCCCGAAAAGTCGAAAGATTCGGAATAACCGTCGCTGAATCTCGGCTGGAAGCGATAATCGCTGTAGCGAGGCGAACGGAGGGTCAGCAAGCCGTGGAATTGGAAGTCTCCCTCACTGATCAGAGCATCCGTGGTCCATCCCAAGACCACCATGCTGTACAATGAACCGACATAGATGCTTTCGTTATAACCGGCCGGATAACCGCCGCCGGGTTCCGTCAGCTCGTGCGTCCAAAGGTCGGAATAGTAATTGTTGTTCTGCCGATAGTAGGAAAGCATGGATTGGAGGTCCAGCCAACCGTTTTTGAAACTGAAACCGCCGCGCACGAGGAAATTGTCTTTCGGCAGGTCCGAAGGGAGCGATGCCTCGCCGTACTGCCAGAGTTCTGCGTGCTGGCGGGTGGCGATGGCATCCAGCTCCAGTCCCCAGGAAGGGTTGAAACGGTACAGTGCAACCAGCGTGGCCGCACCGTTGAAGTCATTTTGTGAAAAGGGTGTACGGGTAACCCCGGGCGCCATCAGGCTCCAGCCCTCCATACGCGTATTGTTCTCCTTCCCGTCCAAGTTATAGGCCCCTTCCCCGTGGATGCGGCTGTATTCCAGGCGTAAGCCGGCTCTGACCGACAGGTGCGGGACAGGCGTCCATTGACCCTGTCCGAAGAGGGCATATCGGCCTTGGCCACCCTCCAGAAACTGGGCGCCCGTGTTCGGAACATAGAACAAATTCCCTCCATAATACAAAGCGGCAGGATTCTTCTGCGCCTCGTAGGCGAAGTTCGTCGTCATCATGTGGACCACGCTCCTGTTAAACCAGACGTTCGCACCGGAAAGCCATTCGAAGTTCCCCTTCCGTCCTTTCAGGGTCGCCGTGGTGAACCACTCGTCGCAATCGTCCTGATGATAGAACATATACCGGGTCTGTACCTTTCCGTCGTAGGGCGTTCCATCCGCATACGTGTAGCCGGACTGAAGGGCGGCATTCTCGATGGAACCGAGCATCGCTTCCGTCAGGTCGCAATGGGACAGGCGCAGGCGTGAGTTCAGGGTAAACGTGATTCCGCTGCTGAAATTCCGCTCAAGCCCGGCGGTCAGGATGTGTATGGGAATTCCGCCATCCTCCACGAAACGGCGGGACTTCAACTGTCCGTCCGCAATGTCCACATAGTCGAACACCGCCGTGGCGGGCAGATACTGGTCATGACCGAGAACGAAATCGCCATAGGGTCTCACACTCCCATCTCCTACAAATACAAATGGACCGTAGGGATCGCTCAAGTTCAGTTTCTTCGTATAGACATAGGTGGAGAAAAAGCGCCCGCTCCCGTCGGAAAACTGTTTGGAAAGCCCGGCCTTATAGTACTGGATGTGCTCCTGGAGATAGGTCAGGTCCAAGTGGTTCGAGCCGCGGTTGAGATCCTGGTAGACATTGAGATCAAGCCCCCATCCCCGTCCCAGAGGTGTAGCATAGTTGAGGTCGATCTGATGGCGGCCATAATGGTTGACGGTATAGGTCACGGCGCCTTCCGGACGTCCTGAACCGACTCGGGAAACCGACATGGGGTAGAAGCCCGTCTGCCCCAGTTGCAGGGCGGATTCATCCAGGCGTGTCAATTCCAGGGTTTCTGTCCCAAGCCCGCTCCGCCAGGACCAGAAACCCGGAAAGAAATCATTGAACATCGATGTCGGCAGGCCGTCCTCCAGGATGGCACCTCCCCACTGCGGGATTCCCAATGAGATGATGCGTGGCTGGGACTCCGCCGATGCGTTCAACAGGACGTTCTGGCTGTTGCGCCGCTCCCCCGTTGAAAGCGTATCCGCCTGTTGCGCTTTGGCAGACAGACTGATACAAAACATTGCGGCGAAGACAAAGGCTCTATGCATGAACGACGGGATTCTTATTCTAACAATGGGTGCGGTCGTTTTCTATCGCAAAGATAATCATTTTAAAGGAGTCAACCTTCCACCCACCACGACGGATGTAACCTTGGGGACAAAGCATTCAACTGCCAGTTTATAATGCTTTCTTTAAACTCCAGCTGCCCATCTTGTGCCCATTGTACTCAATCTCACGTTCATCGAATACCTCATAGCCACGCTTGAGATAGAAGTTCAGGTTCTTCTGTGAGTTGGTAAAGAACACGATCTGCCTGCCACCGCGTTCACGGACATAATTCTCCCAATACGCAATGAATTTGGTGCCGAGACCGATTCCTTGCACAGTGGGATCTACAGTTAGTGAACTGGCATACCAGATATCCGGGCCAGTCTTCTGATACGCATGACAAGGTTTTCCGGCTTCAGTATCCATGGCAAGCCAATCGTCGATACGTTTCCGGCCTCCTGCCTTGTATACGTTCAGCCATCCGTGCAACACATAGGACAGGTCAGACGGCTTTTTGTAGTCAGGAGCATTGAGCTGGGCCGTTGCCACAATCTTCCCATCCATTCTGGCCGCCAACTGATGCACCCGGCTGAAATTAGTCTTGTATTCGTGTGTGATGACAGACAACAGCACCCGGTTTCGCTCTTCTTTGTCAGGGAACCAGTTGGTAAAGTATTCGTAGTCATCAAATGCACGAGTCGCGAGTTCTGCAGCCTGACGAATCTCTTGACGTTTCAATAGGCCAAATACAAGTGACATTTCGTAATCTGACAAAATTCCTTATTATCTGAACAAACATACTAATTCTTCAGCACATCAGCAAAACGGGGGCATTGCATGTTCAAAAAATGACAACACTCCGGTGGCTGTCAGTTACTCCATATCTAATTGAATACCAAGCAGATACACCTCTCTAAAATCGTCAAAATTGGTTCGATAATTGTCCCATTGCCCGTACGAAACCCTGCCCGGCCTCGATGGCCGGGCGGTTTCGTACACGGGCGGGGGGGGGACTCCGTCGGTCCACGTTACCCCTCCCCTAACCTTTCGCCCGAGCCGAGAGAAATCAAACTTGTTCAGATTTCCGAGGCGAGAAGAAAGGAAAGACCGCAGGTCTTAATCCCCTCCCTCGGGGGAGGGACTCGGCGGCAGAAGCCGCCGTTCGCCTGCAGGCGAAGTCGCTGCGCTCCGAAGGTGCTTCGATTCAGGGTATGTGTAGTGCTGAGGCCGTGTTCTTTGTGCTTCTCACTGGGGTCTGCGGATAACGGCTTTGTAATTCGCTGATTGACTGAATATTGCGTTTTTTCAATCCGCAGGCTTCATCTTTTTTCGGCTGGTCTGTGGACACAGGTTTTTGAATCGTATGGCTATCAACTTGTTACAACACTACTTTCCGCAGACCCAGGTCAACCAATTTCAGGACGATACTGGAGGTTGGGAACCGAACCAATCGCAAATATCTGTCAATCAATTTATTATTAAATGCATCGTTCCGAACCTTTCATTTAAACGGCAGGTTTGGAACCGATGGTTTCATAATCGGCTAATAATCAGCACCCTGGAACATAGTTGGTTCCCAACCTCACCCTCTACGCAAGCAAAACCCCGGCACTTCCAAGACTGTCGGGGTTTGTGTTATGCCGATAAATTCGAATTGATAAACTAGCGAGTAAGAATAAACACCCTCAAATCCATCGTCTTCCCGCCCTTCACGACAGTCCCGACCTTCGTCTCCTCCAGTTGAAATCCATTTTTCTCCAGCACCCGGGCCGAGGCCAGGTTCTCCGGGAACACTTCGCCGATGATGCGTTCCAAAGCCAACTCTTGGAAAGCAATCCCGCAGATCTGCCGCACGGCTTCCGTGCCGATACCCTGAAACCAGAATGGTGTTAGTATCATATAGCCAATCGACCCGACATTGCGTTGATCTTCGGCCATCCTCTCCACGGAAATGCTGCCGACAATCTGTCCGTCCATGACGATAG
>JAEEGJ010023337.1_pt1 | contig 12995 bp, 11 predicted proteins | sample 8958761 | NCBI WGS metagenome assembly JAEEGJ01 (sample SAMN16246546, study PRJNA631951) | gut metagenome | biome: gut microbiome; feature: rumen; material: RS-attached | host: Bos | place: Iran: Karaj | collected 2018-10
TGTATTTCTCTATGGAACCGCTTATCTCCTCAAAGCTCTTGCCTGCGTTCTTCATCTCAACCATCTTCTCAAGAATCAGCACTTCGCCGGGACCGGTGGACAAAGAATCCACCACACAGATCTTAGCATCAGGGTGTTCCGAAATGTATTGTTCTTTGGCAACACAGGCACTGTTGTAAGTTCCCGACAATCCGCTGGTAATAGTTACCACGTAAATTTCGTCCGCTCCTTCAAAAGCATCCAGCCACGCCTGGGTAGAAGGACAGGCGGTAAAAGAACGCCCCTTGTGAGAGTAAAGATACTCCAGCATATCATGAACGTTAAGACTCTTGTCATCCGTAAAAGTACGCTCACTTGTGGAAAGCGTAAGCGGCACCGCTTCAAAATTGATGCCCGGATATTCCTTTAAATCGCAGGCTGAATCAGCAATAAATTTAACCATAGTACAAATCCCTTTAATTCGATTTTTTGCAATGTAGTTTTAATAACCACGTGTATTCTATCACAGTACTATATATTATGGAATGACTTTATACAAATTTAATAGAAAAAACGGAGACCCTCAACGGATCTCCGTCTCAATACCGGTTTTCTTTAGCAGGCTTCCCACTTCATTCCTTTCCTGATGGCCAACTGCTGGGTTTCTTCCATGGGAAGAGGTTTGCCAAAGAAGAAGCCCTGAGCCTTTTCACAGCCTATCTTTTTAAGGAACTCATAGTGTTCTTCCGTTTCAACACCTTCACACAGAGGCGCAAGTCCCATGCCTCTTGCTCCGTCCACTATATAGTTCATCAAAATGCCTGTCTTTGAATTGTGGTCGTAGCTTCTTAAAAAGACCATATCCAGCTTTAGCACGTCAAGAGAATACTCTGTGAGCGAATTAAGAGATGAATAACCGCTTCCGAAATCGTCAAGCCATATCTGGTAGCCAAGCTCTCTCATCTTAAGGCACTCGCTCTTTATGCGACCGATATTATCGTTAAGAGCACTCTCGGTAATCTCTATATCCAGCATCTCCCTGGGAACATTATACTTTTTACGTGTTTCCTCAATCAGACTGCATATATCGCAGAGTTCAAAGTCAAGCCTCGAAATATTCACCGACGCAGGAACCATGGGGTCGCCGTTTTCGATAATTCTGTTATAGTCTTTGCAGACCCTCTCTATTACGTAAGCATCTATCTTATGTATAAGATGGAACTGCTCAAGAGTCTCGATAAAATCTCCCGGCGAAAGAAAGCCGACCTTCGGATCCACCCATCTTACCAAAGCCTCATATCCGCAGATTTCTCCTGTCTTCACTCTGATAACCGGCTGATAATATACCTTAATATATTCGTTTTCTATTGCCTCATCCACATGGTCTACCACATACTGCTGCTTGCGAAGCTTCTCTCTCAGCATCTCATCATATACACTGTAGAACAAATCATGTCTGCCTTTGATGCTGTTGCAGGCAAGTCTCGCGTGGTCGCAGGCGAGGCCGATTTCCGTGATTCTTCCGTCAAGGTAATATACACCTGCTTTAATGCGGACTCGCTTGCTACTCTCGGAAGAGTTCAAAAGAGTTCTGTATACCTTTTCGATTCCGGTGATAACGTCTTCTTTTTCCATTGTGGAACATACCACGAAATGGTCATCGGAAAAACGGGAACAGATATCCTCCCTGAATACTTCCTTAATGATCTGTGCAAGGTCACAAAGCAGCTCATCGCCGAGCCGGAAACCGTTTCTTTCATTAAATAATTTAAAATTGGGAATGTCGAAATGAATTATGGAAACGTTCTTTCTGCGTCCTTTGGGAGAAGAAAGAAGCATCTGGACGCTCTGGTAGAAAAATGACATGTTAAGAAGCCCCGTAAGGGAATCCGTTTCGTGGTTCATGGAAAGAATCTCAGCTTCCGCATAGGAATTTCTGCTTCTGTTGAAGTACTCGTTTCTGTCTACATCCACTATGAAAACATAAAAATAACTTCGTCCGTTTGTGCCGTGCATAAGATGTCCGAAGTCTTCTATGTATTTCACATCTCCCTGCTTGGTTATAATCCTGTAACGCACGTAGTCGTGCCGCTTTTCTCCAAACAGAGTCTGTGCCTGTATCTGATTTTGAATTTTTACGTAGTCGTCCGGATGAACCATACCGGCGAAAGAATTGTGCGTGAACTCTTTAAATTCTTCAAAGGTTTCGCACCCGTACAGTTTTATGACATTTTCTTCGGCAAAAAGAATTTCTTCGCCGTTTCCGTGTTCATATATAAAGAATCCGCCCGGAAGTCCCGTGGGGATATAAGCATTTATGGATTTATTCTCCATGAAAATCCTCCTTTCCGTCTAAGCGTATCCTATCATACAAGTCGCACAGAATTATTAAAAACTCCCAATTCAGCGACTAAGCAGTGCCAAATCGGGAGTTTCGTAAATATTTACCGTTTAATTGTTGTAGTATTTTGCCTGAGCGTTCCAAAGCTCGCTGTATCTGCCTTCTTTGTCCGAAAGAAGTTCTTCATGGGTGCCGGTTTGCACTATTCTGCCCTTATCAAAAACCATTATTTCATCGCAGAATCTGCAGGAAGACAGTCTGTGGCTTACAAAAACCGCCGTTTTGTTGTTCACAAGCTTATTGAAGTCTTCGTAAATCTGCGCTTCGGCAATAGGATCGAGAGCCGCTGTGGGCTCGTCCAGAACGACAATCGGTGAGTCTTTGTACAGCGCTCTTGCCAGAGCAATCTTTTGCGCTTCTCCTCCCGATATCATAACGCCTTCTTCCGAAACATCCTTATAAAGAAACGTCTCGGCGCCCGCCGCCATAGACTTATATCTTTCGCCCAAAGAAACCTTCTTTATGCATTCCTCTACCTTTTTTAAGTCGTAGTTCTCCGCAGCGGCAATGTTCTGCCCGAGGCCCAGAGAAAACAATTTAAAGTCCTGAAAGACAAAGGAAAACAGTTTCATATACTCTTTGTAATCGTATTCCCGGATATCTCTTCCGTTAAGAAGGATTTCCCCTTCCGTAGGGTCGTACAGTCTGCAAAGAAGCTTAACAAATGTGGTCTTGCCGGCTCCGTTGGCACCGACGAGCGCCTTCTTTTTACCGCTTGTAACCATGGCATTGATATTCTTCAATACATAATTGTCGCTGCCGGGATATTTAAACGAAACATTTCTGAATTCAAGGGTGTAGTGCGTTTCGTTTCCCACACTCTCCGTTCCCGTGTTTTTTCTGCTCGGAATGTCGAGGTAATCAAAAAGCCTGGCCATGTGTGTCGTGTAAACCCTGTTCTCCGAATCTGCGTAAACAAGCTCCGAAAAACTGTGCACAAGTTTTGAAAGAGCCGCAACATACTGAACTATGCTGCCCACCGCAAATGCTCCGAGTCCTGCTTTGACCACCACAAATAAGTAGCACAGGACGTTGCAGAGTCCCTGAGCAAACGCCAGCAATCCGGGATATGCGCTCATCTTGTCTATGGTTTTGCCGTCTTCATTGTTGTGTTCAATAAGCTTGACCATCTCACGGTCGGCGATTTTGTCCTGCCTGTAGATTCTTACATCTTTGGCCTTTGCCGGATTGTCATAAAGTTCATGGCCAAAGAACATAAAGGCGCGGTTGAACCAGACTGTTCCTTCGGTCCACTTCTCAAACGCCTTTTCTTCTTTCTTTCGGAGTTTTGCGTTCAGAAGCCCCGAGGCAATAACCAGTACTGCTGCCGCAAGAATCCACAGAGATGAATCCATTATGGAGTTTCCTGTTCGAGCCACAAAAAGTGAAGCTGTAAGGGAAATCGATGCAACGATTCCCACAAGAGCCTCCACTATTCCGGTGGTATCCCATACCAGCTGGGCGAGGCCGTTTCCGAACATAAAGAGATTCTCCTCAGCCTTCTGTTTCTGCTTTTGTATTCCCTGATCTTCAAGGTCCGCGTAGTCAAGACTCATTTGCTTGTCCGCAAAGATTTTGGGGAAATAGCTCCACATGCCGGTTTCTTTTTCCGCAACCACTTTATTAAGTGAATTCTTAATCATGGAAAAAAGGAAGTTAACAAACACCGTAAGCAGGACATATATCGCCAGCTTCTTAAGGCTCTTGGTCCCTGCGATTTCGTTTATTATCCGGGCCGAGAACCATATGGTTATAAAGGGCGTAAGAGTGCCCAAAATCGACGCCGTTACTTTGGCCTCTATTAAGCCGGGGCAGTACTCTCGCAGTATTTCATAGCCGCGTTTGGTAATCTGCAGTCGTTTCTTAAGCTTCATACGCGTCCTCCTTTCTCTCAGGATTTTCCCTGTAGTATTTGGCCTGAGTTTCAAAGAGTTCGTAGTAGCGCCCTTTTTTATTAAGAAGTTCTTCGTGAGTGCCTTCTTCCGCAATTCTTCCGTTTTCTATCAAAAGAATGCGGTCGCAAAACCTTGTGGATGCCAGTCTGTGGGAAATAAAAATCGTAGATTTCCCTTTCATTACCTCATCGTAGGTTTCATAGAGACGATTCTCGGAAACAGGGTCGAGGGCCGCCGTAGGCTCATCCAGGATTATGACGGGAGACTGCCTGTATAGCGCTCTTGCCAGCAAAAGCTTCTGAATCTCTCCTCCCGAGAGATTTATTCCGTCATCCCAGAACGACTTGTCATATTTACTTAAGATTCCGTCTTTAAGCGATGCAACCTTATCCCAAAGTCCCGCTGTCTTAAGGCATTTTTCAACCTTTTCCCGGTCAATTTTGCCCGCCACATCTTCCGCAACGATTTCCTCAATTGTAACGGGCATCAGGGAATAGTCCTGAAATACTGCGCCAAATAACCGATAGTATTCGTCGCGGTTGTACTCCCGAATGTCCCGGCCGTTATATAAAACCCGTCCCGAAGAGGGTTCCGTCAGCCCGCACATAAGCTTAACCATGGTGGTTTTGCCCGCACCGTTAAGCCCCACGACTGCAAGGTGCTCGCCGGGCTTCAAAGTAATACTGATATTTTTAAGGATATCTTCTCCGTCTTCTTTGTACCTGAAGGATACGTTTTCAAGACGGATTTCCGAGGGGCTTTCTTTGTCCGGCAAAGGCGCTCCGCCGTCTCTTAAATATGCTTCCGGGTATTCAAGGTATGACCTTATGCGGTTAACCGACAGATTCAGTCCCGATATGTGTGTAAGCTGCGAAAGAAGGCTGTCCAGCCATGCCGAAAAGCCCGCAACAACGCCGAAATACAGTACAAAATCAGCCACCGAAAGATTCTTTTTAAGCACCATATACAGCAAAAATGCGTATGTCACACCTTCTCTCAAAAGCGAGAATCCGCTGTCTGCCGCCGAAACACGAAACAGTTTGGAAGTGTATTTTTTGTACCAGTTTATAACTCCCTTTAAGTTCTTTTCATAGATTCCGTTAAGCCAAACGGCCATGTTGTAGAGACGAATGTCCTTGGCCGCCTGCATATCGTTGGTCGCACTTATCACGTATTGCATGCGCTGCTCGTAGCCGACTCTCTCTTCCGTGTTAACGGCCACCCACTTGTTGAGCCTGTTGTTAAGAAAAAAGCTCACCAATGACGTGACACACAAAAACACAATCAGAATCGGATTAAGTGCAGCCAGTATTCCAAAGAACGCCGCCAGCCCCAATATATTCGAAAGAAACTGCACCGTAGCATCAAGAATCTGAATAAAATAGGAAAAGTTTCCGTTGCAGCAGGCAAAGCTCTCATGCTGGAGCTTTCTGAAATGCTCATCCTCCTGATTCCTGTAGTCGGTTGTCAGCCCTTTTTTGGTAACCTTCCTTAAAAAGAAGGCGTTAACTTTAAATTTGTGCCAGTATATCAATCTGTCCAGGTACTTCTGCAAGCCTGTCAGTATGGCAAGACTGCCTGTCATTATAGCAGTTATGACCAAAAGCCTGAGGATTGTTGCCTCACCCGTTATCTCGTTGATAACAACTCTCGGCAAAAACGTAGTGATCGTGGGTACAGCGCAGTTAATAAGGACTATTAATGCGCAAAACAGTAATAGCCTCGGGTATGCCTCCCCGACTGCGCTGATACAATAAGAGAGATTTTGAAAAACAGTATATTTTTTATCTTTATTCATTTTTATACCTTTCTTTGTCAAAAAAAGACCACTTATCCGGAAATAGATAAGTGGTCGAAATATACCTGATATATCGAAAGTTCTCTCTTATCTGTCATCCGAATAATTACATACGCCAATAGAACCAAAAACGCTGTATGCGCGTCTGGTCTTCTTAACGAAGTATGCAGTTCCGGATGCGAAAGTACACATACTGAAAATTCCTTTCATCTTGTTACAATTAGGTTACTATATATTAATTTCTGTGTCAATCCTATTAATAACGAGTGGATTATTCGTTTTTAACGGCTGCATAGTATTTGCCGTTTGCAGATACCTGTTTTAAGAACCTGTCAGCTTCTTCCGATAGTTCTTCAAAAATATCCGTATCAATGTTGTGTCCGAAATTGGAGTACATGATAAGCTTGCAGTTGGGTAAGAGACTTGCGGTTCTCATCATTAATTCAGGTGTGCTGATGGGGTCTTTTGCTCCACCCAGAATAAGTGTGGGCGTCTGAATGGTGGCCAGCGTTTCGCAGAGCTTCTCTTCTGTTTTGCAATAAAGAAGAGGTCTTCCGTAGTCAACGGCTTTTTCTCTCGGGTCAGCTTCCGGAAGCTTTTTAAGCCATTCTTCACGCTCCTGCCTGCGCACTAAGCGGTCTTCATCATTATTAATAGGCGGGTCGAAGGGCGGCGGAGCATCAATTATGCCCTGCATCATCATCTGTCTGTAGGACATTACGCCTTCTTTGAGACTATGGGGGCCCGGCACTACCGCAACAAAAGCAGATACTCTTTCAGGATGTCTGAGTACCAGATGCCAGCCCAGTCCGGCTCCATGTGAAGCACCCATATAGACAAACTTCTTTATATTAAGTGTATCCGCAAGACATACCACGTCATCCGCAAATTTGTTGTACCAGTCTTCACCGTAATCTTCCGTCACATAAGAAGACGGAGCAAATCCGCGAAGTGTCAGGCAGTACACATGATAGCCCATCTTGGCAAGGTACTGATGCATCCCCTTGGGATAAAAACCCACCTGAGCGGAAAGAATATAATTGTCGCCCTCGCCGTATTCTTCATAGAATAGCTTCAAATTGTCGCTTGTTGTAATGTAACCCATTTCAAAATACCTCCCAAATTGTATTACTTTACCAGATAACTGCTTAAATCCAACTCTTCAACAGTCTCCTCCGGGGTTTTGTCCGTGTTGTCAAGTAAGTGCCCTCGGTTCTCCGGCATTGCCTCCAGTTCTTTTTTCAGAAAAAGTGACCTTTCTATCAAATCCACATCGCCGCGGGCACGGATTCTTTTTTCTATCTCGGATTCGCTTGCGGTTAAAACGATGTAGTAAAAATCGGCATTGTATCTTGAAGCCAATTCTCTGACACGCTCAAATTCAGTCTCTATTACGTAGTCAATTACCACATCCAGTCCCTTTTTGAGCACTCTCTCGGCGGTGGAAATGATACAGTCCCAATTAAACTGAAGAATCTCTTCCCACTGCACAATATCGGAGGCTACCCCGTCTACAAAGAAATCGCCCTTGTCTTCCGACTCTACAAATCCCTGGTGAAAATCATCTCCATGAATCACATATACTGATTTTCTCTCTGTATTTACAAGATGCCTCGCATATTTATCCGCAAATGTGCTCTTTCCGCAACCGCAGGGTCCGGAAACAAAAATTATTCTTGCCATAACCCATATATCTCCTAATTAATAATCTCCAGCAGGTCCGGCTCCACATGACATTTCAAAAAAAGGACTTCCACTCCGGCTTCTTTGGCCTCCGATAAAGAGGTACCAAATTCGGGATGAGTGGTGATATTCGGCCTGACTTCCGATATGCCGTCCATTTGGATGACGAATGCCAGCCTCGCCTTTATGCCCGCCCGCGCAGCTTTGGCAAGTTCACGAAGATGCTTCACTCCTCGCTCTGTAGGTGCATCGGGAAAATAACCTATTCCGTCAAACTCAAGTGTGCAGCCCTTAACTTCCATAAGGTACAGCTCTCCCGTCTTCTCCATATAAAAGTCGATGCGCGAGTCTCCATATGTGTATTCCGGCACAACTTTGTCGTAATCCTGCCTGTCCAGCCATTCTTTGACTACTTTATTGGGAGCCTGGCTGTCTATGTTAAAAAGAACGCCTGTATTCTTCCTGACCGCCACCAGATCGTATCGGGTCTTTCTATCGGGAGTCCCCGGCGCATTAAGCCAGACCTCACATCCCGGCACCAGCAATTCCTTGCATCTTCCGGTATTCTTAACGTGCACAATTTCCCTGTGCCCGTCTATATCCACTTCCGCTATGAATCGATTGGGACGCTTTATGAAGATTGCCTTGGTAATGTTGTTGTATTTCATAAAAAAACCGCCGCAAAAAAAACCTTAATTGCAAACCACTGGCGTAATTATACCACAGTTTTGCTTTTTCTTGCGTCGGTCCTTATAATATCGTTTACTTTATTTGCCCGCCAGTTTTAGAAACTTTTTGTCGTTCATCTGCTCGTTGGTGACATATTCTCCATCGAAAAATAAAGCGTAATTAGTAATCGGTGTGGGAGCGTTTTGAGCCGCTTCCCTGCTTTCCAGGTGGATTGCCTTAAAGGGGATGTTGTTTTCTTTTGCCGTCTCCTCCACTATGGGGACGTATTTGGCATTGAAAGGACACTGGCTGGTGTAATACAAAACGTATCCTTTTTCGTCTGTATGCGGGTGCTTTGCGCATTCTTTGAATTGGGGTCCGGGAGCGCCTTTTTCAAAGGGCAGGTACCATAATTGTATACCGTTGTCGGCTTCGTCACTGACTTTAAATCCTTTATATGTTAAAAACTTAGGGTCGGACAAAAAAGGCAGTTTTTTGGCCGCAGCCAGAACGCAAAGCCCTTTCTTACCCTTCTCTTTACTGTCTTTTATGCACTCTGCCAGAAGCTCACTCGAGTAGCCGTGTCCCTTAAAAGAACCCGATACCCACAGGCAGTCTATGTACATATATTCCGTGGCTTCGATGGGAACCCATGCATTTTCGGCGGGAATGTACTCTATAAAGCATTTGCCCCGCTCCGCGCTTTTCAAAAAAACAAGCCCCTCATCAAAACGGTCGGAAAGCCAGACTTTCTTGGATGATACCTGAACGTCTTTGTTGTTGGATATGGCACAGCAGATGTGTTCTTTTTCCAGATTATCTTTGGTAACTCTTATGTATTCCATGGTTACTTCCTCCTGATTGGATGGCGTATTACTGTCTTTAACTTCTCAGGTGCGACTTTTCTCGCATCACTTAAATATATCTCGTGATGAAGTCTCTTATCTGTGATATCAAGGACGTATCCATTATCTTCCATGTATCGGTGCATTTTATCTACTGTAGCCGGCTCATCGTCGTAGGACCCGATATGCATGCACTGTACACAAAGTCCCTCGTCGCAGGAAAAAAACTCTACTTTGGAAAAGTCCTGCTTTTTCTTGTCGGTTGCTTCTTTTACCGCCCAGCGGAAATCCTCTTCAGTCACAAAATCAGGAAGGCGTATTACCGAAATCCAGTTAAAAGCTTCTTTGTGAGCATAATCGACTCCGACTATGCCGTCCATCCACCAAAAACCTTCCAGGGGCGGAACCACATAGTCATAATACCCTTCAATCCGATGGTCGCCCTTCTTACTCATTTTAATGGTGAATGCAATGGCATATAACAGCCCGATTGCCGCTTTATATTCATCGGCTTCATCGTTTGGGTCCCCATGGCCGCGAACAGCTATATAGTTCATCTTCGGAACCGTCACTATCGCAGGCTTGTCTTTGGGCATGTAAAATTCTTTGTATTCTTTTTTGAAATCAAATGCCATAGCTATTTAATACTCCTCATACACCATATCTTACACTGTTCAATTCTAAGCCCCGGGGGATTATCACCCTGCTCCGGGTCATTGGTGTACTGCAAAAGAAGCTCACACGGAAACGTCTCACACTCACCGCAGTGCAAATGCCTTTTCTCCCGGCAACAGACAGCCACAGGACATTCACCGTGGAAAGGGTGACCGTCTGTCTCGATACAACCTCCGCAATTACAAGGCTCTTTGTACTCACAGTTATAGCAGTGGAGTCCGCAACGGGTATCGATGATAATCGGTTCCGATGCAAGAATTTCTGCCTGCTTCTTTTTACTGAAGCTGTTAAGTACCAGAGTATATGCGTCCTCAAGCATATTCTTAAGAAGGTCATCGGGGACATTGCCGTCTGCTTTTACAGAGTTCCAATTAACTTTATTCATGTAGTAGCCGGGAATTATGTCCTCATATTCGCGGCGAAGCGCTTCCGCCTGCATGGGCTCCAGCTTTAGGGTGATGTAATAGGGTTTATTTGTGTCATCCCTGCATATAGCAGCAAACATCTTGCTGCCCAGCTTGTAGCGTATCCAGTTCCATTCTTTCTGAAGGTCGCGGATTACACCCGGCTTGCTCATAAGGTATTCATCGATCCATTCGTATTTCATCAATTCGGCTACTCCTTTATTGTTTAACAACCTGACAGTCATTGAATTTTGCAAATTGTTTAAGAGCTCGATCCAGTGCCGCATTCATCGCTTTTGTCTGTCTTACACCCGGCTCCCACCAAAGGCCTTTAACATAAAGAACGCCTTCCTTGCGGTTCGGAACTGCTTCTATCCTTCCGACAAATCGGTCTCCGTATATAATCGGAAGAGTGTAATAGCCATACTTTCTTTTATCCGCAGGAGTATAGATCTCCCAGGAATAGCGAAAATCCCACAAAGAAAGAATCAATGCCTTGTCCCATAAAAGCGGGTCAAGCGGCGCTATGAAAGACATTCTGGGCTTCAAATCGGCTCGGTCTTCAAGAATATCGCGCATCAGCGCTTCATCTTCGGCAAGGTAATAGAAAGGCGCCTTTATCCCTTCTACCATAACCGGAAGGATTCTTTTATCGGCAGCCAAACTTGCTAAAACCGTCTTTCTGATATCCGCTTTCAGTTCAATGCCGAGAAAGGCAGGACTGTTTTTGTCCCACAGAAGTCCGATTGCACCGATTCTTCGGAGTACCCGCCAGGAAAGAAAATCCAACTCACTTTTACAGGGGTTTTCTGCCTTCAATATAGATGACGGGATGTATTTTTCCGCAAGATCATAATACTTTCGGCTTCCGTTTTTATGATGAATAATCAATTCTCCGTCTGTATACAGCTGTTCCAAAACAGAACGTGCCGCCTGAGACTTTTTTTGCCAGTTACCGCTCCAGTGCATGGTGGAGTGCCAGTAAATCTCACCTTCAATCGGCAATGTATCACTGCAGACCGGGCCGTTTTCTTTGATATAAGCTATCGCTTTTTCTTTTAACTCCTGCAGACCCTCAAAAGAATCGCTCATTAGAAGGCTTCTGTCTCTGTAAGCGGAAAAATACGGCCAATCCCCCGTCGGCCATATGGACAATTCTTTGTCCGCATAGTCCATTAGTCTTCTGTCTTTATACAAAAGCTCACTTAACATTGCTTTTTTAAAGCCTTTGACTCTGGATTGCAGTGTCAGTTCCGCATTTTTGCCGCATACGTCAACAGGGTCAAACTGAATACATCCGGCCTGACGTATATACTCATAGGCGCCTTCTTTGCCGATGAATCTGTATGAACCTATAAGTCCCTGCTTGGCAAGAATGAACCGGGTCGCCTGCCGCTTAGTAATCGTAAACATAAATCAATCGTCCTATCCGCAATACGCAACAGCATCCGCCTGAAAAAGAAGACCTTCTTTGCCACCCACATGAGCAAACTCTGTCTGAATGGATTTTCTTACAGGATACTTGCCGTTAAATCGCTGTCTGATAATGTTCTCCATAACAGGAATGTTCCATACGTCTCTGAACAGGCAGTCCATCTGCACCACGGATTCAAGCGTAAGACCCACCATGGCAAGTCGCTCCTCCATGTTGTCAAAAGCTCCGTTAATCTGCTCTTCAATGGTCCCTCCGATATTTCCCACGCAGTAGCTTAAAAAGCAGAAGTCTCCTGCCTTAATAATCCCCGAATGTGCCCAGTTTTCGTTTACTTCGTATCTTTCAATCTTACCCATTTCTTTTCCCTCCGTAAGTCTCAATCATAGATTCCGCAATTTCTTTTAACCTCTCACGCACTTCAGCCGGTTCGAGAACTTCAACCTTATCGCCGAAAGTCAGCATCCACATGGTCAGGTCGTTTATATCGCTGTAATCCTGAATCAAAAGAAGCCTTCCGTCTCCCTGAACCTCATAGCAGTCCGGTCCGAATTCTTCCACCAGCCTCCACTTCATGTCTGCATCAAATAAAGCTTTCAGCAGGATATTACGCGGAAATGCCAGTTCTGAAGAAAGCTCCGGAACAGGCGCATTCCGGCAAATAAAGTCTTTGTCCGTTTCCCTGACTTTGTCCATGCGGTTTAGCTTGAACAGGCGGTAGTCCTTTCTTTTGAGGCACCAGCCATATACGTACCAGCTGGACCATTTAAAAACAACATAATATGGCTCAATGGAACGCTTACTTTCTCCCGAAGGCGCATAATAATCAAACTCAATGATGTGCCTGTTTTCTATCGCATCCTGTATAGTGGCTATCTTGGGTGCAAGAGATGTTTTGTACCAGGATGACAAGTCTATTAAGATAGAATCCCTGCCGCTGATAAGTTCCGAGGAACCTGCCTGAATCTTCTCCATCAGCTGACCGTAATACCTGCTTCCGCTTACACTGTCAAGGCTCCTTAAACCTGCAAGAATCATCTGCATATCCCGGGAAGTAAGCAGTGTTCTGTCCATGCGATATCCGTTCATTATACTGATACCGCCTCCGGTTCCCTGAGCTGTGTGAATCGGTATGCCTGCCTGACTCAGAGCTTCAATATCTCTGTTGATGGTTCTTCTTGAAACCTCAAAATAATCTGCCAGCTCCGGCGCGG
>JAEEGJ010023339.1_pt1 | contig 12994 bp, 11 predicted proteins | sample 8958761 | NCBI WGS metagenome assembly JAEEGJ01 (sample SAMN16246546, study PRJNA631951) | gut metagenome | biome: gut microbiome; feature: rumen; material: RS-attached | host: Bos | place: Iran: Karaj | collected 2018-10
AGCGAGCTTGGCTTGAATCCTAAGAAGGCCAAGCGTGCCGGATTGCTGCACGATATCGGTAAGGTGCCCGACGAGGAGAGCGAGTTGCCACACGCTATCTACGGTGCCAAGATTGCCGAGAAGTTCAAGGAGAAGCCCGATATCTGCAATGCTATCGGTGCCCACCACGACGAGATGGAGATGCAGACCCTGCTGGCTCCTATTGTGCAGATTTGTGACGCCATCTCTGGTGCACGTCCTGGTGCACGCCGTGAGATTGTCGAGGCATACATCAAGCGTCTGAACGACCTTGAGGCCATCGCTATGAGTTATCCTGGCGTTACGAAGACCTATGCCATCCAAGCTGGTCGTGAGCTTCGTGTTATCGTTGGTGCTGACAAGATGGACGATGCCGAGACGGAGGCTCTGAGCGGACAGATTGCTTCGAAGATCCAGAACGAGATGACCTATCCCGGTCAGGTGAAGATTACCGTTATCCGCGAGACACGCTCTGTGGCATACGCGAAATAACTATGGATCTCCATCAACGTAGGCGAATCGTGGAGTGCGTGCCCAACTTCAGTGAAGGGCGCGACATGAATGTTATCAGACAGATTACCGATGCCATTGGTGCCGTAAAAGGTGTCAAGGTGTTGAACGTTGATCCTGGAGAAGCTACCAACCGTACTGTTGTAACCTTTGTGGGCGGGCCTGAACAGATTGTGGAGGCCGCCTTCCAAGGTGTTTCCAAAGCTGCACAGCTCATTGACATGCGTCAGCATCATGGCACCCATCCTCGAATAGGAGCCACCGATGTGTTGCCATTGATTCCTGTGGCAGGCATATCGTTGGAAGAATGTGCAGAACTGGCACGTCAGCTGGCAGAACGGATGGCCAGCGAATTGGGTATTCCCTGCTACTGCTATGAAGCATCTGCTTATAAGCCTGAAAGGAAGAACCTGGCCGTCTGTCGGCGTGGCGAATACGAAGCGCTGAAAGAGAAGCTGACGACGCCGAGCCGTATGCCTGACAAGATGCCTGTCGACCTGAGCCGTGCTGAACGTACGGGCTGTTCTGTTGTCGGAGCGCGTGACTTCCTGATAGCTGTCAACTACAATCTGAACACAACATCAACCAGCATTGCTTCTGATATCGCCTGCGACGTCCGCGAGAAAGGGCGTCCAGCCACCAAGCAACCTGGTACGCTGAAGTGTACGAAGGCTATTGGCTGGTATATCGACGAATATGGCATTGCCCAAGTGTCGATGAACATGACCAACATCAACGTTACTCCGCTGCATGTGGCCTTTGAGGAGGTATCCCGCTGTGCTCAGAACCGTGGTGTCCGTGTGACAGGTACAGAGATCATTGGCCTTGTTCCCAAACGGTCACTCATTGAGGCCGGATGCTATTTCCTGCAGAAGCAGAACCTTTCGACTGCTATTCCTGAGGAGGACATCATCAATATGGCCATCAAGTCGATGGGATTGGACGACCTGAAGCCGTTCAATCCCCGCGAGAAGGTCATTGAATACCTGATGGACGACAACTTATGATGCTGTCTCGTCGTCACCTTTCCGGAAGAGGTGTGTGAAATGCTTTGAATAGAGCTCAGAAAGGCCTTGGCGATTGTCAATGGCCTCACCTACGACGAGCATCGTGGTAAGGGTGAGGTGGTTGTCATGAACAATCTTCGCCAGGTCCTTGAGTACGCCACGATAGATTTTCTGATCGGGCCATGTCAGATGGTAGCATGCAGCAACGGGGGTATTCTCAGGGTATTCCTGTAACAGTTCCCTTTGAACATCGTCAACAATAGCTGCCGAGAGAAAGATGCACATGGTCGACTGGCTCTTTGCCAGCAGGTGAAGTCGTTCTTTCTCAGGCATGGGGGTACGGCCTTCTCCTCGTGTGAGGATAATTGTCTGGCAACGTTCAGGGATGGTAAACTGACTCTGGAGTTCAGCGGCAGCAGCTAAGAACGAGGAAATACCTGGAGTGATGTGATAGTTCATACCGTTGGCATCAAAGAACGCCATCTGTTCCTGAATGGCACCAAAGATGCAGGGGTCGCCAGTATGCAGGCGCACGATGTATTTCCCCTGGTCGTAGAACTGTTTCATCAGCGCACATTGCTCCTCAAGTGCCATATCTGCTGAAGAACGGACAACGGCACCTGGTTTATGGCACTCTGTCAGTGCCTTGGGAACCAATGATCCTGCATAGAGAATCAGGTCGGCCCGTTCCAGCATCTTACGCCCTCGCACACTAACCAAGTCAGGGTCGCCAGGACCTGCTCCCACAATCTCGATGTGGCCTTGTTTTTCGCGAAGATGTTTGTAGTCAATCGCCAGTGCTGCTGTCCAGTGCTTGCCCTTCACTTTAGGAACGATGAGTTTTCCGTGATTGGAACCAAGAATGGCTGCTGCCTCACAAACGCTGGGGGTACCTACATGCTTCTGAACAGTATCGCTGGGATTGGGGACATCAACGGCAGAGAGCTCTTCAGCCGTGAAGAACACCACTTCCTCGTCGTACTCGTCTTCCAACAGTTCTACAAACTCCTCGTCCTCTTTGACGTCGATGGTACAATAGCGATGGGCACATGGCAGGATGCCACGATGAGCAAAGGCTTCGTCTATTTCGTCATAGATGACTTCGTAGTCGTCTGGATGATGAGCCAATCCAAAGCCGATTGTTCCTACCATCGGCACGAAATGCAGTTCCAGCATGCCGAAAGGTGCATGACGGATATAGGGAGACACGATGATGAGCAAACGGTATTTCGCAGGATCAGCCTGACTGATATCGTCGATGATGGTGACGTGGTCAGGTTTGGTGGCTTCCAGATAGTCAGTTCCTTCATCACGAGCCTCCAACAAGAGTGCAGTAGGTTCTCGGTTAACGAAAGCAAAGATACACTGGTTCATGTCTTCGATATCACTGGCGACTGGCCAGCCGAACCTGTCTTCGAGTGTGTCGAGAGCCCACAAGCCTGCGTTGTCGCTTTGTGTGGTGATGACTTCGCGAGCGCCAATAATCGCAGCCACATCACGTGCTAAATCGTTGGCTCCTCCGATATGCCCTGAGAGTACCGAAATAGCATTCATCCCAAGGCTGTCGACGCAGACGACAGCAGGGTCTTCATGCTTGTCTTTGATGTAGGGTGCGATGGTTCGTACACAAATACCCATCGCTCCGATGAACACAAAGGCCTCGAAGTCCTTCCAACGCTTGCCGACATTGGTACGGCTGATGATTTCTGCCTCATGTTTTCTGGCAAACAACTGACTTAGCAACAGTCGAGCCATGTGCTTGCCTTCTTCGCTAATCTGTATAATGGCTATCTTCTGCATTTCAATATGGTAATAGGGTGATTGTCGTTTAACTGAATATGGAGTGGGGGGGCTTGTTGGAGATGCAGTGCTGTGCACGCCTCGTCCCAAAGCTGGTGGCTGTCCGTGAGTACCTTGGGAGCCTTGACGCTGTTCATCACAATGACGCCATCGGGAGCCAGATACTGTAGTACTTTGGCCATGATGTCCTTGAGGTGTCCCCTGTGTCCCCCAATAAAGACAGCATCGGGATGCCCCATCGAAGAATCGATGGGAATGGTGGCTTGCAGGAAGTCGCCCATGTGGACGTTAATGCCTGGGGCACCAAAACGGCGGGCATTGTCGTGGATGATGCCTTCGCACTCAGGACGAATTTCGAAAGCCTCTATCTGCAGATGCGGGAATTGCAGGCGCGCTTCGATGGAGATGCTGCCTGTACAGAAGCCGATGTCCCATAGCACGTGACGTCGGGGCAGGTCAAGTGCCTGAAGTGTCAGCAGACGGATGGGCATTTTGGTAATCATTTTCTCACGACCGTCCAATAACGCAAATTCATGATCAGGAATGCCGAAAGGTGCACAGCGGTTCGCTTGCCACACTCCTTCCTTCAGGTGGGAGCGCCGACCCTTTTGTGCACTTTTTTGCAGGATGATGCAGTTGGGATGTTCATAGACGGCCTTTTCGTCATACTGTCTTACCCGTTCCTTCTCTTCATTGCCCAGGTTCTCGCCAACCGTCATCAGGTAGTTCGTATAGCCGTATTCCGTCATCCGCTGATGGATAGCGTGTGGTGTCTTTGTCCTATCTGTCAGACATCCTATCATCGTTTCACCATGAATGAGAGCCTCGTCCAGTTTCTGCCAATCGCGACCTGTGAGCGACACCACGTGCATGTCGTGATAAGCGACACACATCCTATGAGCCAGCATCTGCAAAGAATTGGGCGATGGGAACACCCTCATCGTTACCCCCTTGCATTCGCGCTGAACGGTGTTGGCAAACCCGAAGAATAGTGGGTCGCCTGATGCAAAGATCACGACGTGGTCGTAGCGCTCATACTGTTCAAACACCTTTTCCAACGGGACGGTGATATCTATCCAAACAGCACCCTTGGGCAACAGTGTGGCCACAATCTCATGATGACGTTTGCCACCAGAGAATACACTTCCGCTCTTAATGGCATCTGTCACCTCTGGTGGAAACCATAGCTTCCTACTGTCGCTAATCCCTATGATGTCACACGTCTTCATAAGTCACGCCCAGGTTTGAGTTGTTCAGCATCGTCAAAGGTCAGAATGGCATTGCAGAGGGTTGCTGCCAGATTCGAGCCACCCTTGCGTCCCTCGACGATGATCTTGGGGATAGCACGGAACGGCTTCACCATGTGCTTCGATTCACGGACATGCACAAAGCCTACAGGAGCAGCAATGATGCCAGCAGGATGCGCTTTGTCTTTACGGATGAGGTCGCAGAGTTCCATGAGGGCAGTTGGTGCATTGCCGAAGGCGAAGAGGGCATCGTGATGTTCCTCGACAGCCAGCCGGATACCCGCCTGTGTCCTTGTTATTCCCAACGATGCTGCCATTTCTGCCACGCGAGGGTCGCTGAGGTAGCACTTCGCCTCGACACCCAGTCGTTGGAGGGCTCCTTTGCGGATGCCGCTGGTAACCATTGTGACGTCAGTGACGATTGTCTTCAGCGTGCCGTCCTTAACCTTATTATATAATGTCTCTACGGCTCCCTCGTCAGTATAGAGAATATGCTCCATTTCAAAGTCGGCTGTCGTGTGGATGGCGTGTAACAGTGCCCACTTGTGACCGAGTGGATAGTTTTGATGACGCAGTTCGCTGGCGATGGTACGGAAAGACTCCATCATGATTTGCTGACCGGGTTTGATGTCTGCCTGCTGTTCTTCCCGATAATATCCTCTCGGGGTAATCATCTTCCCGTCAGCGATGTACGTCTGCGAGTTGCCAACGAGTATGACTGTGAACATATCGATGTCCTCAGGGTCGAAGGCACCCAGTGTGGTGACCGTTATCTCCTGTTCCTCCCTTCCTGCCTGACGTACAAAGCCCACTGGGGTTTCAGGGGAGCGCTCTTTCAGGAATAATTCGATGAATCGGTAGAGTTGCCAATAGCGCCCGTGCGACTTGGGATTATAGATGGCCGTCACGAAATCGCCCACAGCAGCAGCCTTGATACGGCGCTCAATCACTTCCCAAGGTGTCATCAGGTCGCTCAGGGAAATGATGCACATATCGTGACCAATAGGCGCCCCCAACAGCGATGCCGCCTTTTGGAAGGCTGAGATGCCTGGGAGCACGTCGACAGAGACGGCGACGGAATCGCCGTCCACCGGACAGCGTTCGCGCTTCATCTCGTAGATGAGTGGCCCCATACCATAGATGCCGGCATCGCCACTGGATATGACCACTACGGTCTTTCCCTGTTCGGCTAATCCAAAAGCCTGCTCGGCCCGTTCGCGCTCCTTCTTCATGCCTGTGTCGATGCACTCACATCCCGGCTTGACATAAGGTTCAATGAACTGGAAGTAATACTTATATCCTACGATGGCATCTGCCTCACGTACGGCTTCGAGTACGGCGGGGGTGATGTCTTCCTTGCTGCCAGGGCCGATGCCTGCTATGATAATCTTTCCCATATATTGTTGTTATTGGTCGTTCGTTACATTCTCACCAGTGCTGATCCTGTAAAGTGCTGTTCGCTGCTGTTCAGCTGAACGGCATAGACACCCGCGGAGAGTGGTGGCAGTTGCAGGGTCATTTCCTGCGAGGTGACTGTCAGCGTCTCTTGATACAAGCGTGTTCCTGTCAGCGAGTAGATGCTGACGGTGATGGGTGATGGGTGATGGGTGATGGGTGATGGGTGTTGGGTGGTGGGTGATGGGTCATTGAAAATGAGGCGAAGCCCGCCTTCAACGGGTAGGACACGCACGCCTTCAGGTTGATGGCTGCTGAGCTCCTGAATGCTGGTGGTACCCAGGATGTCGAGCAATCCGCGATAGGCGTCAATCTCTCCGTAGCCGTATTCGTTGTTGGGGTAGGAGAGTGACGTGTCAGGATGCTTGCAGGTGCGGCTGAACACGTCGATAATCTGCTGACGGGTCAGCGTGGGGTTTGCCTGGAGCCACAGGGCGATGATTCCGGCGACGACAGGACAGGACATCGAGGTGCCTGATTCGGCTACCCAGTAGTAGTCGCGTCCAAGAAACATGAAACGTTTGACCACATGGCTTTTGAAGTAGTTGCTTGGCTCATTCGCCATGTAGAAGCTACTGAACGAGGAAATGATGTTGTATCCCGGAGCCGTCACGTCAGGTTTCATCAAACCATTCATGGCAGGGCCTGTTGACGAGGCATTCATGCGCCGTCCCTGCTGTTGTGTGGCAGAGGCGTCAATCCTATTCCCCTCGATGTTGGTGAAGGCCAGTCGGTGGCTGGTGCCTCCTACGCAGATGACCGCAGGGAAGAATGCCGGAGCCAGGATGTTATGTCCCTGTGTGGCAGCATTCCATCGTGGGTCGGTATCAAGATTCTCCAGTGCTGACGAATAGCTGCCGTATATCTCCACCCGGCTCATGGTACTCTCTGCTGTGAGTGCCATCTTCGGCAGCTGGTCGATGTTACGGTTGGCATTCAGCTGAAGCAGGAAGATGTCCTCTCCTTCCTTGAATTCCGACGGATAGCGGCTGACGCAGACAGCGCAGGTGTCAGTATTGAAAAACAGCGTGTCAGTCAACAGCGAATCCAGGCGTTCGTCAGTCGACGAGATGGCGATGGTGTGCGACGGCGTACTCCCCTGACCGTAGGCGTAGAGCTTGATGTTGACAGGGCCATCAGCTTTCAACCGATAGAGGGCACCCTTGTTGTAACAGCGGATGAAGGCGCCAGCCACTTCTGCGTCTTTGGGTTTCTCGGCATACGTCAGCGCCCTGTTCTCGTTGCCTGCAGCCACGACGATGATGCGTCCAGGTCCTGTCAGCTTTTCCAGGAATTCTGCAAAGAGCCTGTCGTCTTCGTCAAGATAGGCCGTATAACCCTCGCTGAACGATGCTACGCACGGTTTGTTGTGCTGCTGGGCATAGTCGAAGAGATATTTGAATCCCAAGGCGTCTGTGGCTGTCGTGTATTTATAGTAGTCGACGGAATCGATGTAGATGATGTCGCTGCTGACGGCATTGCTCACCAGACAGATATCACTTTCGTAAGCCACACCGCGATAGTTGCTGTTGAAGCCGCTGCCTGCTGCGATGCCCAGCGTATGGGTGCCGTGCGACTCTGTAGCCCCATCGGTGGAACACTGATGCATCAATACTTCTCTCTCTCCCACGTAGTCACGCCCCACAGGCAACTGACTGTCGATGGTGTCCTTCGACAACATGTCCCAGATAGCGCCGATGCGATAGCGGCTCATCGTCTTGTTGTTGTAGAAATTGGGGTGAGTCAGGTCGAAGCCGATGTCCATCAACCCCACGACGACACCCTTGCCGGTGAAAGCCCGATGCTGGGCAGTAGACTCATAAACAGGTGAAATATTGCTGATGGTTGGCACCGTGTCCATCAGCGGCTGTGACGACTGTCCGGCTTCTATGCGGAGCACGGCAGGGTGGCTGGCCAGTGCTTTCAGTTGTCGAAGTGGAATGGTGGCTATGGCGATATCGTCCAGCTGGGCATATTTCCGACAGCCATACCTGTCGAGGACGCTGTCGTCGGTGGTTTGAACAAAAGCGGTGATAACGCGCGTATCGTTGCCTGCCGAGCGGCGTGCCGACGGCTTGTCAGCAGCCACCGCAGCGCGTCTGACCAGTGCCGACATCTTCCGGTAGTCAGTATGCTGCGCCCACATGTTGAGGGCTACGATAGTCATCAGAAATAAGGTCACATAACGCTTCATGCTGCAAAGATACAAATAAATTAGGAATTAGGAATTAGGAATTAGGAATTATTTTGTACCTTTGCGGCATGAAAAGAATGACAGTTATTTTTCTATGGTGCTTTTTCGCCCTCTTTTCTGTGTCTGCCCAGCCTGCTGGTGTCGTGCTCGATACGCTAAGCGTAAAACACATCGACGGCAATGGGGTGACGCATGAGGGCACCATCGTCTGCAACAAGAACATCGCTGGCGACCTGCGTGATATCTTTGCTGAGCTCTACAGGGCCAAATACCCCATCGAGCGCATCCGACCCATCTCCGAGTATGATGACGACGACGAACGCTCCATGCAGGCCAACAACACGTCGTGCTACTGCTATCGACAGATAGCAGGTAGCAACAAGCTGTCGAAGCATGCCCGCGGAATGGCCATCGACATCAATCCGCTCTACAATCCCTGCGTCTCGCGCAAGAAGGACGGCACGCTCAAGGTGGAGCCGTCGACGGGAAAGCCTTATGTCAATCGCAGGGCCTTGTTCCCCTATAAAATACGAAGAGGCGACCTTGCGTATCGTCTCTTCATACAACATGGTTTCCGTTGGGGAGGTGACTGGAATTCCAAGAAAGACTACCAGCACTTCGAGAAGTAAATTACCGGATGAACAGTAGTTCGCGGTACTTAGGCAACGTCCACAGACCGTCCTCCACTATCATTTCCAGCTTGTCGGTCTCATAGCGGATGGCCTCCATCTTGGGACATACCGTATCGTGATACTGGATGGCACGCTGATGGATGTCTTCCACGCGGTTGGCCACGCGACGGGCATCGGTCAGTTCCTCCACCAGCGTTTCTATCTTCTCCGTACGCTCGGCAATCTCCTCGATGAGTTTGATGTTTCGTGCCGACAACTTGTTGGCCTTCTCGGTATTGAAGAGGGTTGACGAGAAAATGTCTTTCATGCCCTGCACGTTCTTGATGAGCTTCGACTGGTAATGCGTAGCCACAGGAATGATGTGGTTCATCGCCATATCGCCTAACACGCGCGCCTCAATCTGCACGGTCTTGACGTACGTCTCCCACTTCACCTCGTTGCGTGCTTCCAGCTCCTTCCGGTTCATGACCTTGGTGCTTTCAAACATCTGGATGCTGCTGTCGTCGAGGTAATGCTCGAAGATGACGGGACACGACTTCTCGACGTCCAATCCGCGACGCTCTGCTTCCTGCACCCATTCCTCTGAATAGCCGTTGCCGTCGAAACGGATGGGCTTGCAGCTCTTGATGTCTTCGCGCAACACGTCGAGAATGGCGTGGAACTTGGCGGTATGACCAGTGTTCCCGGAGAACTCAGGATATGTCGAGTATTCCGCAATCCGTTTGTCTACGCGCTCCTTGAAGCTGTTCAGGGCTTCAGCCATCGCTGCATTCAGGGCAATCATGGCCGATGCACAGTTGACGCTCGAACCTGGTGCACGGAACTCAAAGCGGTTTCCCGTGAAGGCAAAGGGCGACGTGCGGTTGCGGTCGGTATTGTCGACAATCAGGTCGGGAATCTGAGGGATGTCGATGACGCGTTGGAGGTTGGACGTTTGGGGTGTGAGGGTTGAGGTTTGCTCAATGCTGTCCAGCAGGTCGGACACATACTTGCCCAGGAACGACGAGATAATGGCTGGAGGAGCCTCGTTGCCACCCAGACGGTGCGCATTCGTGGCACTCATAATCGAAGCCTTCAGCAACCCGTTGTGCTTGTGGACGGCCATCAGCGTCTCGACGATAAAGGTCACGAAACGCAGGTTCTCCTCAGGCGTCTTGCCGGGAGCGTGCAGCAGTACACCGTTGTCTGCTGACAAGCTCCAGTTGTTGTGCTTTCCGCTTCCGTTGATGCCGTCGAAGGGCTTTTCGTGCAACAGCACGCGGAAACCGTGGTTGCGTGCCACCTTCTTCATCAGCGACATCAGCAGCATGTTATGGTCGACAGCCAGGTTGCACTCCTCGAAGATGGGTGCCAGCTCAAACTGGTTGGGAGCCACCTCGTTGTGGCGTGTCTTCACGGGGATGGCGAGTTCAAGTGCCTGAATCTCAAGATCTTTCATGAAGGCTACCACACGATCGGGGATGGTACCGAAATAGTGGTCGTCCATCTGCTGGTTCTTGGCACTCTCGTGTCCCATCAGCGTACGACCAGTCATCAGCAGGTCAGGACGCGCAGAGTAGAGCCCTTCGTCGACGAGGAAGTATTCCTGTTCCCAACCCAGGTTCACCTGCACCTTCGTCACGTCGTCATAGAAATACTGGCAGACATCCTTCGCAGCCTTTCCTACCGCATGCAGCGCACGGAGTAGGGGAGCCTTGTAGTCCAGTGCCTCACCCGTATAAGCGATAAAGATGGTGGGAATACATAGCGTGTCGTCAATGATGAACACAGGCGATGTGGGATCCCAGGCACTGTAGCCGCGCGCCTCAAAGGTATTGCGGATGCCACCATTGGGGAACGACGAGGCATCGGGTTCCTGCTGCACCAGCAGCTTTCCTGAGAACTTCTCTATCATGCCACCCTTGCCGTCATGCTCCACAAAAGCATCGTGTTTCTCGGCAGTACCCTCGGTCAGCGGCTGGAACCAGTGTGTATAGTGCGTGACGCCCATTTCCAGGGCCCACTTCTTCATGCCGTCAGCCACAGCGTCGGCAATGCTTCTGTCAAGGCTGGCACCGTTGTCCATCACGTCAATCATCTTGTTGTAGATGTCCTTGGGCAGATAACGGAACATCTTCTCCTTGTTGAAGACGTATTTGCCAAAATATTCCGAGGGACGCTCTGAGGGCACCTTCACCTCGAGGGCACGCTTCTTGAAAGCCTCCTCTACTACCTGAAATCTTAAATTGTTTGCCATTATAATTTACAATTTGACGATTTACTATTTACAATTTATTTATTTATCGATGAAGCGACGTGTCAGATCGTCGTATGCTTCTATTCTTCTGTCTCTGAGGAACGGCCACCAGCGGCGCACCTGCTCAGAACGCTGCATGTCCACCTCGACGACGACCTCGACCTCTTGGTCCATAGGTGCCTCATACAACAGTTCCCCCTGAGGACCGGCCACAAACGACGTGCCCCAGAACGGGACTGCCTCCCATCCCACGCGATTAACGGTGATAACCGGTAATCCGTTAGCGACCGCATGTCCGCGCTGTACCGTCTGCCAAGCCATACGCTGGCGCTCTTGTTCCTCCTTGGTGTCGTGGGGGTCGTAGCCGATGGCCGTAGGATATATCAGCAGTTCTGCCCCTGCCAGCGCCATCAGGCGTGCTGCCTCGGGGTACCACTGATCCCAGCACACCAGTACACCCAGACGTCCTACGCTGGTGTCGATAGGCTGGAAGCCCAGGTCGCCCGGCGTGAAGTAGAATTTCTCGTAATAGCCGGGATCGTCAGGGATGTGCATCTTGCGATACTTGCCGGCGATGGTGCCGTCCTTCTCCAGCACCACAGCGGTGTTGTGATACAAGCCTGTGGCGCGACGCTCGAACAACGACGTGACAATCACGATTTGTAATTCTTTGGCGATTTCGCCAAAGAACGCCGTCGAGGGTCCTGGAATCGGTTCTGCCTGGTCGAACACGCTGACGTCCTCCGTCTGACAGAAGTACAAACCGTTGTGCAGTTCCTGCAATACCACGAGTTCTGCACCCTCCTTTGCCACCTTGCGAATCTTCGCTGCCAGCCGTGCCTTGTTGTCTTCACGGTCGCCCGTATTGTGCTGTTGTATGATACCTATCTTCATAATGCCTGCAAAGGTAGTGCAAATCGAACGAAAAACCAAATATATTTGAGTTTTTCTGAAATGCCGCCTTCTTTCACCAAGGTGAAAGGTACGAATAAGCGAGGGTGTGCATAGTTGTTACGAGATGTTAAATTTATTGAAAAACGATAAGTTTTTATTGATTTTCTTTGGTGGTTCGAAATAGAATGTCTACTTTTGCATATCGAAATTCGATAAATAAACCAATTAAAACAATAAAGACGATGGAATTAAAAACTTATTTTCGCAAGGGTGAGAACCTGTTTGGAGTGGGATCTCTGCTGATTCTGGCAGCTTATGTGGTTTTTCTGATGGTGGGCGACGTCAACCGTATGCAAGCCGCCACCACACAGTATGATTATTATCAGAACCTTATCTATCTGATAGAGAATATAGCCAAGAGCTATTTCTGCTGCTTCTACATACTGATGTCCTTCCTTACTTATATCCATAAGCAGTACTCCAAATGGTGCATCAGGCTGTATTATCTGTTGGGCATTTCTGCATTGTTCTATTTCGGCTGGGCCGCCATCTTCAGCAAAAACGTGTTTAATCACATCGAGCCTGAGTACCTTGAGAATTTCCCCAGAATGGTTCACAGGTTGTATACGGGTCCAGTGTTTTGGATCATCGTCGGCTACTTCTTCACTCCCAAGATTCTGAAAGACGCCCAGAAGTTGCAGGAAGAGCAGGACTTAACGATTTAGTCTATGGGACAGATTATAGTAAATCTAGATGTAGAACTCGCTAAGCGCAAAATGTCGCTCAGCGAGCTAGCAGAGAAGGTCGGCCTCACGCTGGCCAACCTCTCGATTCTGAAGACGGGCAAGGCCAAAGCCGTACGCTTTACCACTCTCGAGTCCATCTGTCGCGAGCTGGGTTGCCAGCCAGGCGATATCCTCGAATATAGAGATGAATAATATTTGTTAAATTGTTCGACTTTCTGTCGACTTAAATGTATTAAATATAAATGAATAAAGATT
>JAEEGJ010023340.1_pt1 | contig 12993 bp, 11 predicted proteins | sample 8958761 | NCBI WGS metagenome assembly JAEEGJ01 (sample SAMN16246546, study PRJNA631951) | gut metagenome | biome: gut microbiome; feature: rumen; material: RS-attached | host: Bos | place: Iran: Karaj | collected 2018-10
CCAATACTTCGCATGAATATTATGGTTTTCTAAAGTGCCCTCGTCGCATTTTTATTTTCATGTGTCTTTTACACGTCGGTACAATTTTGATTCAGATTCTTTTATAGAGCGGACACACTAATAGCTTACAAAAATGGATTTCAATATTCCATAATATGTACTTGGGTGATTTTGGAATGAATCTAGTAAAATAGAAGCAGGTTTTGAATAGTATAAGCACGCTGAGCCAGGACGGCGAAGCGAGCCCGAAAATGAGAATGGATTCGATTTAGAGGGCGGTGCTTATACTAACAAAACCTGCTTCGTTATTTTACTTGATAAATGGAACATGAACCCAAGTACATACTTATGGAAATTGAAATCACATTAATATAACTGGTGTCCGCTCCTAAAAGAATCTTTTCAAAATAGTCCAGTCGAGTACAAAGACACATGAGAATGCTCCTCGCGGGCACTTAAGAAAACCTATAATATTCGCGAAAATGTATTGGTCCCCCTAAATACCAGCGTCTCAGCTAAGAGAGGCGGGCCTTTGCCAGAAACACTGAGAAGGGCCCCAATAGCGGGGGATTGTGATTGACTTTAGCCGTTAAAAGTGCTAAAGTTTACGCATTGAATACTACTAGGAGGAGAAGTATTATGAGAAAATTATTAAGGTTGATGGTGGCATCAGCATTGGCACTTTCTTTAGTGGCATGTGGTACTGATGCAGCTGCACAGCGTGAGAGCAATTCTGATGCAGCAACTACAGAGAATAAAACAGCGACAACAGACGACAAGACATATAACGTAGGTGTTATCCAGCTCGTTCAGCATCCTGCACTTGATGCAGCTACACAGGGATTTCAGGATGCCCTTGTAGAGAAGCTTGGCGACAAGGTAAACATCACTGTAGAGAACGCATCTGGAGATAATTCTACATGTGCAACAATTGCCAATTCATTCGTTTCAGACAACGTGGATTTGATTATGGCAAATGCTACACCAGCTTTACAGGCAAGTGAGACAGCTACAAGCGAGATTCCAATCGTTGCTACTTCTATTACAGACTATGCAACAGCTCTTGATATTAAGGACTGGAATGGCGCAACAGGCGTTAACGTTACTGGTACATCAGACTTAGCTCCACTTGATGGTCAGGCAGATATGCTTCACGAGCTTTTCCCTGATGCTAAGAAAGTTGGTATTATCTATTGCTCAGGTGAGGATAACTCAATCTATCAGGCAACTAAGATTACAGAATACCTTGAGAAGTATGGCTATGAGGTTACAGCTTATACATTCTCAGATTCAAGTGATGTAGCAACAGTTACTCAGTCAGCATGTAGCTCAAGCGATGTTATCTATGTTCCAACTGATAACGTTGCAGCAAACTGTGCTGAGACAATCAACAATGTTGCATTGACAGCTAAGGTACCTATCGTTGCTGGTGAGGAAGGTATCTGTAAGGGATGTGGTGTTGCAACACTTTCTATTTCTTACTACGATATAGGACATGCAGCTGGTGAGATGGCTTACGAGATCCTTGCAAATGGAAAGGCTCCATCAACAATGGACATCCAGTATGCTACTGAGTTCACAAAGGAATACAACGAAGCTATTGCTAAAGAGCTTGGCGTAGAGATTCCAGACGATTATGAAGCAATCGCAACAGAGGACTAAGAATCAGAGTAATATAACAATAATAATTTTGGGCAAGGTCAATTTCTGACCTTGCTCTTTGGAGTTTAAAATGGGAATTGAAACATTAATTGTAGGAATGCCAGGAACAGTGGCACAGGGTATCATCTACGGTATTATGGCCCTAGGCATTTTCATCACATTCAAATTACTAGACTTTGCCGATCTATCTGTAGACGGCTCATTTGCAACAGGTGGTGCTGTTGCAGCTATGACAATTATTTCAGGTCACGCTTGGTATCTTGCATTGCTCTTGGCATTTGTAGCAGGTGCTTTAGCAGGACTTATTACAGGCTTGCTCAATACCAAGTTTGGTATTCCACCAATTTTGGCAGGTATTTTGACACAGCTTGCACTTTATTCAATCAACTTACGTATCACATTAAATCAGCCAAATACACCTATCTCGGTTGATAAGTATAACTTGGCTGTATCACTTAGATACAAGACAGATGCACTTATTACAGTGCTTATATTTGCTGCAATTATAATTGCAATAATGTACTGGTTCTTTGGTACAGAGCTAGGTTCTGCAATCAGAGCTACAGGTACCAACCCAGCCATGTCTAAGGCACAGGGTATCAACGTCAACGAGATGAAGGTATTTGGCCTTGTTATTTCTAATGCCATCGTAGCCTTTGCTGGTGCCCTTAGTGCACAGTTCAATGGTAATGCAGATGTCAACATGGGACGTGGCGCCATTGTAATAGGCTTGGCGGCAATCATTATCGGTGAGGTTCTTTGCAATGCCCTCTTTAGAAAGCATGGCAACTTTATCCTTACCCTTTCATTCGTTGTATTTGGCGGTATTCTCTACTATGTATTTATCGCTATAGTTTTATGGCTCAAGATGCCAGCCAACGATATGAAGCTATTTACAGCTATCATCGTAGCTATTTTCCTTGCAGTACCATATATCAAGGGACAGATGAACAGCTCATTTACAAAAGCAGCTAGGAGAGGAGGTAACAAGAATGCTTAAAGCTACCAACTTACAAAAGACCTTCAATCCTGGAACAATAAACGAAAAGGTTGCACTAGCCGGTGCAACACTCCATCTTGAGGAAGGCGAATTCTGCACAGTCATCGGAGGAAATGGAGCAGGTAAGTCTACATTTCTTAACGCAGTAGCTGGTGTTTGGCCAGTTGATGGCGGCACTATCGAAATCGGTGGAGAGGATGTGACAGGACTTCCTGAGTACAAGCGTGCCAAGTTCTTGGGACGAGTTTTCCAAGACCCAATGACAGGTACAGCTGCCAACATGCAAATAGATGAAAATATGGCTTTGGCACTCCGCAGAGGTAAGCCTAGAGGATTAAAGTGGGGTGTTACCAAGGCAGAGCGCGCTCAGTATCACGAGATGCTTAAAGAGTTAGACCTTGGCCTTGAGGATAGACTTACTGCAAAGGTTGGACTCCTTTCTGGTGGCCAGCGTCAGGCGCTTACACTTCTCATGGCTACACTTCAAAAGCCACAGCTTTTACTTTTGGATGAGCACACAGCGGCTCTTGATCCAAAGACAGCAGCCAAGGTATTAGAGATTACAGACATGCTCATCAAGGAGCACGGTCTTACGGCCATGATGGTTACACACAACATGCGTGATGCCATTAGATACGGCAACAGACTTATTATGATGAACGAGGGCAAGGTTATCCTCAACATCAGCGGTGAAGAAAAGCAAAAGCTCACAATCGAGGATCTTCTCCACAAATTCGAGGAGGTATCCGGAACAGAGTTCACAAACGACACCGAAATTTTATCTAAATAAACCAAAATTACCGCCAGTATTATGCTGGCGGTTTTTACTATATTTACAGCAATTAATTATGTATTAAAATTTTATTAAAACCATTACTTTTAAGGGATTTTATGGTATCTTAAGATAAGATAAAATTTAAGGACTAAAGCGGTAAATACATGGCTTGAAAAACAAATCTACAATTTTTATTACCGATATTAGTCTTATTTAATCGGAGGAAGTTGTGAACGAAAATAATAACAACCAAAATGGGGGAAACAACAAGAAAAATCATCAACCCTTCTATACATTAGCTATATTGGTGCTTATCGCATTATTTTTTACTAGCATGATGTACAAGGGGGCTTCATCTGGAAATAATAAAGAGATTTCTTATACAGAGTTTATCAATTTGGTAGAGGATGATCAGGTTAAGGAAGTCAATTTCAAGGATGAAATCATCAATATTACATTAAAAAAAGGTGTGACTTACGGTCTTAATGAGCAGGAGAAGACGCTTTTCCAGCTTTACAACAGCGGTCAGGATGCATACTTTAAGCTTTACACCGCATACAATTTTAACGACCATGATTTGATTGATATATTAAAAGAGCACAAGGTGGATATCAGCGGTACTATACCAGATTCCACAGCAGCTATTATTTACAATATACTTTCATTCGTAGTGCCACTTGTTCTTTTGTGGATAGTTCTTGGATTCCTAATGAAGAGAATGGGCGGTGGCCCAATGGGAGTTGGTAAATCCAATGCCAAGCTTTATAACATGGAAAAGGCTACTGGAGTTACATTCAAGGATGTAGCAGGTCAGGATGAGGCTAAGGAGTCTGTGCAGGAAATGGTAGATTTCCTCCACAACCCAAAGAAGTACACTGAGATTGGCGCTAAGCTTCCTAAGGGAGCCCTTCTAGTAGGCCCTCCAGGTACAGGTAAGACTCTTCTTGCCAAGGCTGTAGCCGGTGAGGCGGGAGTTCCATTCTTCTCACTTGCAGGTTCAGATTTCGTTGAGATGTTTGTAGGTGTTGGTGCGTCTCGTGTCCGCGATCTTTTCAAAGAGGCACAAAAGGTAGCACCATGTATCGTATTCATAGATGAGATTGATGCCATTGGTAAGAGCCGTGATGCTCACTACGGCGGTGGCAATGATGAGCGCGAGCAGACACTTAATCAGCTCCTTTCCGAGATGGATGGATTTGATTCAAACAAGGGTCTTTTAATACTTGCAGCTACTAACAGACCAGAGGTACTTGATAAGGCTCTCCTTCGTCCAGGTCGTTTTGATAGACGAATCATCGTAGATAGACCGGACCAGAAAGGTAGATTAGAAATCCTTAAGGTTCATGCCAAGGATGTTAAGATGGATGAGTCTGTTGATTTGGATGCAATCGCACTTGCTTCAGTTGGTTTGGTTGGTTCTGATTTGGCCAACATTATCAACGAGGCTGCAATCCTTGCTGTTAAGGATAAGCGTAGATTCGTCAACCAAAAGGATTTATTTGAGGCCTTCGAGCTTGTTGCCGTAGGTGGCAAGGAAAAGAAGGACAGAGCTATGAGTGAGAAGGAACGCAAGATTGTTTCTTATCACGAAGTTGGACATGCTTTGGTATCCGCACTTCAGAAGGATGCTGAGCCAGTACAAAAGATTACAATTGTGCCTCGTACAATGGGTGCACTTGGATATACACTTCAGACTCCTGAGGAGGAGAAGTTCCTTGAAACCAAGGATGAGCTTATTGCAAAGATTGTCACATTCATGGGCGGTCGTGCTGCAGAGGATATAAAGTTTGGAAGCTACACATCAGGAGCAGCCAATGATATCGAGCAAGCTACCAAGATTGCAAGAGCTATGGTTACTCGCTACGGTATGTCAGAGAAGTTTGGTATGATGGGACTTGCAACTGTAGAGAGCCAGTATTTGGATGGTAGGGCATCACTTATCTGTGGTGAGAACACAGCAGGTCAGATTGACGAAGAAGTTCTTCAGATGATTACAAATGCTTATGCCAAGGCTAAAGAGCTTCTTAGTGAGAATATGGAAAGTCTCGACAAGATTTCTGATTATCTTTTTGAGCACGAGACTATCACTGGTAAAGAGTTCATGAAGATTTTCAGAGAAATCAAGGGCATACCTGATCCAGAAGAGGAAAAAAAGGACTCTAAGGATGATGAGACAGAAAGCAAATCTGAAGATTCAAATGAAGATAAAGATGCAGATATTTTTGAAGAGTAAAAAGTATGGTAACTGAACAAGACCTTAGTAAACTCCCGGACCAACCGGGAGTTTATCTAATGCACGGTCGCAACGACGAAATTATATATGTGGGCAAGGCTTTGTCTTTACGTCATCGCGTGAGACAGTACTTCCAGCCTAGCCATGATGAGGGCCTTAAGAAGAAACAGATGGTTCAAAATATCAATTATTTTGAATTCATCGTCACAGATTCTGAACTTGAAGCCCTTATTTTAGAATGCAATTTAATAAAGGAGTATCGTCCAAAGTACAACACAATGCTTCGGGACGACAAGACATATCCATATATTGAAATCACATTGACTGAAGCATATCCAAGGGTACTATTTTCAAGAAGGCTCAAGAAAAATGGTAGCAAATTCTTTGGACCATTTACCTCTGCCGGTGCAGTTCATGACACTATAGAGCTTGTGCAAAAGCTTTACAAGATTCGCACCTGTGCACAAAAACTTCCTGAGAATATTGGAAAGAACAGACCATGCTTAAACTATCATATTGGACAGTGTCTTGGACCGTGTCAGGGCAATGTTTCTGTAGAGGAATATCGTAAAAACGTAGAGCAGGTAATCAATTTCTTAGACGGAGATTATGCAGATACCCTAAAGGATTTAGAGGGCAAGATGCTTGCGGCATCTGAGGAAATGGATTTTGAAAAGGCTGCTATTTATAGAGATTTAATTGAGTCTGTAAAGGCTTGTGCAGGTCGTCAAAAGGCCACTCAACTGGATGGCGAGGACAGAGATATCATCGCAATGGCAACAAGTGGGGAGGATGCTGTTGTTCAGGTATTCTTTATTCGCGGTGGCAAGATGATTGGTAGAGAGCATTTCTTTATCAATGTGCGAGTGGATGACACCAAGGAGGAGCTCTTAGAATATTTCCTCAAGGATTATTATACTGGCACACCGTTTATTCCTCGTGAGATTTACGTTCAATATGATTTGGAAGAATCTGAGCTTATAGAAAATTGGTTAACAGGCAAAAAGGGCTCGAGGGTTTATATTCGAAGCCCAAAGAGAGGCTCCAAGGAAAAACTTGTGGAGCTTGCGGCCAAAAATGCACAGATGGTTTTGGATCAAGACAGAGAAAAAATCAAAAAAGAAGAGGGCCGCACAATTGGAGCCATGAAGGAAATTGCAGACTTGCTTGGGCTGCCAGGTGCAAGCCGAATGGAGGCTTACGATATTTCCAATATTTCAGGATTTCAATCGGTAGGGTCTATGGTTGTGTTTGAAAAGGGAAAGCCAAAGCGCTCCGACTATCGCAAATTCAAGATTAAGACTGTAGATGGACCAAACGATTACGCATCTATGCATGAGGTTCTTACAAGGCGATTTTCTCATGGAATCGAGGAGCTTGAGGCTAATGGCGGCGATGCAAAGGATAGCTTCACAAAGTTTCCTGACATCATCATGATGGATGGTGGCAAGGGGCAGGTAAACATTGCAAAGCAGGTTATGGCCGAGCTTGGCTTACATATCCCAATTGCTGGTATGGTTAAGGACGACCACCACAGGACAAGAGGACTTTATTTTAATGACGAGGAGTTACCTATCGACACTCATTCTCAAGGGTTCCAGCTAATTACTAGATTGCAGGATGAGGCCCACAGATTTGCCATCGAATATCACAGAAGTCTTCGAAGCAAAGGCCAGGTTCATAGCTTCTTAGATGACATCGATGGAATTGGACCAAAGCGTCGCAAAGCTCTCATGAAAAAATATGTATCAGCAGAAAAAATGGCGCAGGCTTCCGTGGAGGATTTAATGGAGACAGAATCCATGACAAAAGAGGCTGCAGAGAATGTATACAACTACTTTCACCCTAGGAATTCATAATCAAATGATATATCATATTAGATAGCGATATGTGTAAGAAGCGGAGGGCGTTTAAATGGCAAACAACAAATTTGTAACAGTAGCGACAGTACAGGAAAGATTCAATCTTACAAACTTCACTCCAGAGCTCAACTTAGAGGATGCACATGTAACAGTAGCAGATGTCAACAGACCTGCTTTACAGCTACACGGTTTCTACGAGCATTTCGAGCCTAGTAGAATTCAGCTTATCGGAAACGTTGAGGCGGCCTATCTTTCTAAAAAGACCGAAGAAGAAAAGGCTGAGAGTTTTGCAAAGCTTTTCTCTTATGAGTTACCTTGCGTAATCTTTTGTAGAGATGAGCAACCAAGCCAAGCTTTACTTAAAGAGGCTATCAAGGCCAACGTGCCAATTCTTGGTACAGGCCGTTCAACATCAGAGTTTATGTCTGATTTGATTTTCTCATTAAATATGGACTTTGCACCATACACCACTATTCATGGCGTATTGGTTGACGTATATGGTGAAGGCTTACTTATCACAGGAGAGTCTGGAATCGGTAAGTCAGAGGCTGCTCTTGAGCTTATTAGACGTGGACATCGTCTTGTATCAGATGACGTGGTAGAAATCAGACGACCAAACAACGAGAGATTATACGGTCGTGCGCCATCTATCACACAGTACTTAATCGAGCTTAGAGGTATCGGAATCATCGATGTTAAGTCACTTTACGGTGTTGAGGCTGTAAAGGCTGAGCAGAGAATCGATTTGGTTATCAAGCTTGAGGATTGGACTAAAGAAAAAGAATTTGACCGTCTTGGCATGACAGAGGAATACATGAACATCCTTGGAATAGATGTTACATGCCATTCACTTCCAATCAGACCAGGTCGTAACCTTGCCATTATCTGCGAGACTGCAGCGGTAAATCATCGTCAGAAAAAGATGGGTTACAACGCAGCTGAGGAGCTTTATCGCAGAGTTCAAAATAACATGGCAGGCAACTAATTTAAATTATTAGGAGTATATAATAATGGAACGAAAGAACGCATGGAGTAAGTATACTTCAGAAAAAGAATCAAAGAAGGTATTTGATTTTGCGGAGGGTTATCGTCAGTTCTTATCGCAGTGTAAGACTGAAAGAGAATGTGTATCGTTCTTTATAAAAATTGCAGAAAAAACAGGCTACAAAAACCTTGAAGAGGTTGTAGCATCAGGTAAAAAGCTTAAGGCTGGTGACAAGGTATATGCAGTCAATCAGGGCAAGGAACTTGCGCTTTTTAACATAGGTTCTGAATCTATTGAAAATGGTATCAACATTCTTGGCGCTCACATTGACAGTCCAAGAATGGATGTTAAGCAAAATCCTTTGTACGAGGATACTGATTTAGCATTCCTTGACACCCATTATTATGGTGGCATCAAAAAATATCAGTGGGTTACAATTCCACTTGCTTTACACGGTGTTATTGTTAAAAAGGACGGTACAACTATAAATGTAAATATAGGTGAGGAAGAGTCAGATCCAGTATTTGGCATTTCAGACCTGCTTGTGCACCTGGCATCAGATCAGTTGGATAAAAAGGGTGCCAAGGTTATCGAAGGTGAAGATTTAAATGTTATTATCGGCAGCATTCCTGAGTTTAGCAAGGCTGGCAAAAAGGAAAAGGACGCTGTTAAAAACAATATACTTAAGCTATTAAAGAGCAAGTACAAGATGGAGGAAGAGGATTTTATCTCAGCCGAAATCGAGGTAGTTCCAGCAGGGGCAGCCAGAGATTTTGGATTTGACCGTTCTATGATTATAGGGTATGGTCACGATGACAGAGCTTGTGCTTATCCTTCTGCTATAGCTCTTTTACACAGCAAAAAGCTTAAGAAGACAGCATGTACTCTTCTTGTGGACAAGGAAGAGATTGGCTCAGTTGGTGCTACAGGTATGCAGTCTAGATTCTTTGAGAATACAGTTGCAGAGCTTTACAATCTTGTTGGAGATTATTCAGAGCTTAAGCTAAGACGAGCACTTACTAATTCTAAGGTACTTTCATCAGATGTATCTGCGGCAGTGGACCCAACATATCCAAGCTCATTTGAGAAAAACAATTCCGCATACCTTGGCAGAGGTATGACCTTCAACAAGTACACTGGTGCTAGAGGTAAGTACAATTCCAATGACACATCAGCAGAGTTTGTTGGTGAAGTTAGAGCCATTATGGAAAAGGACAATATCTATTGGCAGACAGCGGAACTTGGCAAAGTAGACCAGGGTGGTGGCGGCACAATTGCCCAGTACATGGCCCTCTACAATATGCAGGTTATCGATTCAGGAGTACCTGTTTTATCAATGCATTCTCCATGTGAGATTGTATCTAAAGTAGATTTATACGAAGCATTACTAGGTTACGAGGCATTTATTAAATATGCAGAATAAATACAAAGATTTAATAAACCAACTGCAGAATGATTTTTCAGATTTGGAGATTCTTTCTGATGAACCAATGAGTAAGCACACCACCTTCAAAATAGGAGGACCTGCAGATATTTATGTGGAGCCATCTATTGTTCAGGTGGTTCCACTTATTAAACTGTTGAAAAAGCAAGCTATACCATTTATGGTAATAGGAAATGGAAGCAATCTTTTGGTAAGCGACGATGGTATAGAGGGAGTTGTTATTTCTTTTGCTAAGCCAGCGGCGGATATTCAAATTGATGGCACTAGCATTACAGCAGAGGCAGGAGCGATGCTTTCAAGTGTAGCTAATCAGGCGGCGGCAGCAGGTCTTACTGGTCTTGAGTTTGCATCAGGTATTCCTGGCTCTATAGGTGGAGCAGTTTATATGAATGCTGGTGCTTACGGAGGAGAGATAAAGGATGTGCTAACGAGTGTTACAATCCTTACACCAGAGTTTGATTTGGTGGAGCTTACACCAGAGGATTTGGACCTTTCTTATAGACATTCTTCTTTAATGGAAAAAGGAGGAATAGTCCTTAGTGCCAAGCTTGAGCTTCAGCTAGGAGATAGTCAGGCTATCAAGGCTCAGATAGAGGATATTAGGCAACAGCGCATCAACAAACAACCTTTAAACTTCCCAAGTGCTGGCTCGACTTTTAAAAGGCCAGAGGGTTATTTTGCTGGAAAGCTTATAGATGACGCAGGTCTAAGAGGTTATACCGTAGGCGGAGCACAAGTTTCTAATAAGCACTGCGGCTTTGTTGTTAATACAGGTGATGCCACATGTGCAGATGTGTTAAAGCTTATGTCGGATGTTGACGATATAGTTTTTGATAAATTTGGAGTTCATCTCGCACCAGAGGTGAGAATTATCGGGAGGAACATGGATTGAAGCTATTAATTCTAACAGGCATGTCCGGAGCAGGTAAAAATACAGCTTTCAAAATGTTAGAGGATATGGGCTATTATTGTGTTGATAATTTGCCTATACAATTACTGAAGAGTGTGGTGGAATTGGCTGAAAATGGAGGCTTCGACCAGAAAGTTGTAGTGGGAATTGATGTACGTAACGGCAACGCCATGAAGCTTTTGCCGGATATATTGCAGGAATTGGATAACGACCAAAGACAGTATTCCATCCTCTTTTTGGATGCGGAGGACGATGTACTTATCAAACGTTACAAGGAGACCCGTAGAAACCATCCGCTTTCTGGAAGGGAGAGAATTGCAGCAGGTATCGTTAAAGAGAGAGAGTCCATTGGCTTCCTTCGAGACGAGGCTGACTACGTTATTGACACGACCCATCTTCTTACAAGAGAGCTTAAAGAAGAATTGGAAAAGATATTTGTGGATGATGTAGATTACAAGAGCTTGTTTATAACTATCATTTCATTTGGCTTTAAGTATGGTATTCCAGAGGATGCGGACTTGGTATTTGATGTCCGATTCCTTCCAAATCCATATTACGATACAGAGCTTCGCCCATTTACAGGCAACGACAAGCCAATTCAGGATTTTGTCTTAAAGTATGACGAAGCTCAGACATTTTTAGAAAAGACTACTGATTTGATTCAATTCTTAATTCCTAACTATATAAAGGAAGGAAAAAATCAATTGGTTATTGCGGTGGGTTGTACAGGTGGCAAGCACCGTTCAGTTTGTCTAGCTAACAAAATATTTGAAGCGTTAAACAATGATGAGTCTTACGGACTTAAAATAGAGCATCGCGATATTGGCAAGGATGCGTTGAGAGGAAAATAATTGTCATTTTCAAAGGATGTAAAAAAAGAACTATTTTCAATAATCCCTAAAAGCAGACATTGTCTTGTGGCTGAACTTGCAGGGATTATTGTTATGCAAAATATTCAGACCTTTCAGTTTTCAACCGAAGAACCGTTAAATAGAAAGGTCTTTACTTTATTAAATAAAACACTTAATATAGGGAAAGATGTCACAGCACTTACTGCAGATGTCTTTTTTGAGACTGAAAAAATGCTCAAGCTGTCTGAGGACGGCACAATGGTTGATGAGCTTGTATTACAGCAGCCTTGCTGCAAGCGAGCCTTCCTTAGAGGAGTATTTTTGGCAGCAGGTTCCATATCAGATCCTAGCAAAAGCTACCATTTTGAGGTCATATGTCACAATGAGTCACAGGCGCTGTTGGTAATAAAAGCCATGAATGCCTTCGATATTGATGCAAAAATCGTCAAAAGAAATGACAAGAATGTGGTATACCTTAAGGAGGGAGCTCAGATTGTCGAAATTCTTAGGGTGATGGAAGCAGCACATTCTGTAATGGACCTTGAAAACATTCGAGTTGTCAAAGAGGTGCGTGGTAGAATAAACCGAAAGGTTAACTGCGAGACAGCCAATATTAGCAAGACCGTCAGTGCGGCAGTGCGTCAGATTGAGGACATCAAGTTGATTGATTCCAAAATCGGGCTGGACACATTGCCAGAGCAGTTACAAGAGATTGCACAGGTGCGGCTGGATTATCCAGACACCCCCCTTGGAGATTTAGGTCAATACTTGGATCCGCCAATTGGCAAATCTGGGGTTAACCATAGGTTGAAGAAGCTGGCTAAGATAGCAGAGGATTTACAATAGCTGGCAAGGTTTTAATAGTTATTCAGGAGGACGTCATGCAAAAAGAAATTACTATTCAGATGTCGAATTCGATGGAAGCAACACCTATCGCACATTTAGTGCAGTTGGCAAATCAGTTCACCAGCTCTATTTATTTTGAGATGGACGAGAAAAAGGTAAATGCAAAGAGCATTATGGGTATGATGAGTTTGGTATTAGCTTCTGGCTCGAGAGTAGTTATAGATGCAGCAGGAGATGATGAGGAAAAAGCAGTAGCTGAGCTTTCAGATTTCCTTACAAAATAATTTTTCAGAGGGTTTTATGTCAAAGAGATTATTATTTATACTTAATCCTCGCTCAGGCAAGGGACAAATTAAAGAATATCTTGCAGACATCCTAGACATTATGATCAAGGCTGGCTATCAGGTTAGTGTGCATGTTACACA
>JAEEGJ010023342.1_pt1 | contig 12993 bp, 14 predicted proteins | sample 8958761 | NCBI WGS metagenome assembly JAEEGJ01 (sample SAMN16246546, study PRJNA631951) | gut metagenome | biome: gut microbiome; feature: rumen; material: RS-attached | host: Bos | place: Iran: Karaj | collected 2018-10
CGAAGAATTTCAGCAGATGGACGTCGAGAAAGAAGAGGAAAAGTCTTCTCTTGATGTTGTGAAGATGTATAAGGATGTGCTAAAGCACAAATGGCTCTATGTCATCATCCTGCCTTGTGCTTTTGCTTTGGCAGTGGCATATACGATGGGACAGCCCGATTTCTATACGTGTACAGTCACGTTGGCGCCCGAAATGAAGTCTAACACCTCTTCTCTGGGGGGAATTGGGGGTATTGCATCTTCTTTTGGCCTGAATGTGGGAGGGTCCCAGGCAGGAGGTGACGCCATCTATCCCTCGCTCTATCCCGACCTGATGAATTCGGTCGATTTTAAGACATCCCTGTTCCCGGTGAAAGTGACTCTTGAAGGGGATAAGGAAAAAGGTGAACCCTCACGGACGATGTCTTACTATAATTATCTGGCCAATGAACAAAAGGGTCCTTGGTGGTCTAATCTGTTTGGTGGCTCTGCACCTCAGAAAGCCATGGAGGAGCCTAAGGTTGATCCCTTCCGTCTGACACCGAAACAGGCGGCGATAGCGGCTGCCATTAATAGTAAGGTCATCTGTGATGTGGATAAAAAGACGATGGTCATTTCAATCAACGTGGTCGACCAGAATCCTTTGGTCGCTGCGCAGATGGCAGACAGCGTCAAGGAGCGTCTGCAGAAATTCATCATCGACTACCGGACCTCGAAGGTCCGTGTCGACTTGGCGTATAACGAAAAGCTCTATGCCGAGACCAAGGCACGTTACGATAAGGCCCGCCGTCTCTATGCGGAGTTTGCCGATGCCAACCAGGATGTCATCCTGGAGACCGTTCGTCAGCGTCAGAACGAGTTGGAGAACGAGATGCAGCTCCAGTACAACGCCTATCTGCAGGTGGCAGCGCAGCTGCTGACGGCCAAAGCCAAGGTCCAGGAGGAGACACCGGCTTTCACCACCCTCCAGTCGGCCACAGTACCCCTTCACAAATCCGGTCCTCAGCGTGCGTCGAAGTGTCTGATTTTCACGATCCTCGCCTTCCTCCTCACCACCGCCTGGATCCTCTACAAGGAAAAAGACCTCCAGCCCCTCCTCGGCCTCAGTTAAAGACATAGTAATAATTTAAGACATAGTAACAGATTAACAGATAATTTGTCCCGCGTCAGCGGGACATTTGTTATTATATTACTCTGTCTTTTAACTGTTAATTTGTCTTTGATTTGTTAGTCTGTTACTCTGTCTTTAAATTGTTAATCTGTCAAAGAAGTCCTTTGACTTCTTCCAGGAATTCCCTCTGTTTACGCTGTAGCCCCTGTTTCTTCCAGCTTTGGATGATCTGTGTGATCCTCTCCATCTCCCCCTGGTCACCAGTCAGTTTCGCCAGATAAAACCTCATCCGGAACTTCAGCATGCTACTGTCTTTCAGCCGCTCCATCGCCTTTCTCAGCCGTTCAGTGGCAGCCTCAGTGTTTTCCCCAGTCACCATAGCCCCCATAAACAGAGGCAGTGCTAGTTCCCCTTCCGTAGCAGCCGTAAACCCTTTATACCGCGCCAGTCGTTTCATGGCCCGTTCCATCTCTTTCTGGGTCACCTGATACTCCCTTAACATCCCAATTTGTTGGTCCGAAAGGACAAACAACAGTCTGAAAGCCTTCTCAAACAACAATTTCTTATCCGCCTCCACATCCTTCGACCGGTAGTCATCGCGGTCATCCAGTTTTTCTGTCTTTAAATCTGTTATTCTGTTCTTGGACGAGCCAAGCGAGCAAGCTCGAGTCCTCTGTCTTTTACTCTGTTCCTCTGTCTGAATACTTTGCATGAGTTCCGGAGTCAGTTCAATCGTTGCAAACGCCGTATTCTCTACCGCCAAGGCAAAAACTTTCTTCCGCTTCCCCTTGATCCGTACAATCTTCCCTTCGTACTCCTTTGTCCCGATGGTTACTCTGACAAGTTCCCCCTCCCTCCATGCGATCTCTTCTGGCGAGAAGTAGTTTACCACCTGTTGGTTCTCCGCAACAAATGCCATAAACTGTCGCATGTCGTGGTCAGAGACGATAAGGCGGTCTTGGTGGTTAGAATAAGCGGAATGGCGGAAGAACAGACGATCCTTGGAGCTGAGCATATAGTCTTTCAGCTCCTCTTCTGTCCCGTGGGCGAAGATCAGTCCTGCGATGGCAGGCACCAGGGTTTCCTGCTGCCTGTTCCTCACGCGTTTCACTTGATATTTCAGAGGCACAAAACACTCGATGTGCTGGAGTTTCATCGCGTCATAGATCTTGATTTCGCGATTCACGGTAGTCGTTCCCAACACAAACCAGTAGGCCTTTTCTTTGTCTAATTGCTGCATACTGCATGCAAAGTTACGACTTTTCCCCAAAATTCGTATAATTATTGGCTTTTTTTTTGTTTTAATCAGAAAAAAACAGTACCTTTGCAGCGGAATAAAGGAAATCGATTTCTACAAGCATCCTGACTTCCACTTGTTAATATACGTTAAAGTTTAACTAACACATTGAACCTCAGCGGGTTCTGCATTGTGTTGGGAAGGGGTTTTGTAAGTTGTGTTTAAAAACAGGTTTTTTAAAAGTTAAAGAGTTTGAATTAATTTGGTCTTTTCAGAAATTCTTCTTATCTTTGCATCGTTAAGTTTTGAAGTCTAACTCTAAGAAAGACCGAAAATGAAAAAGTATTTTGTAAATTTCGCAGCCCTCAGTGGCTTTGCGCTCTTCTTTAGCGCAGTATTAACCCTCAGCAGCTGTTCTGAGGAAGTGATGAACCTTGAAAACCAGGAGACCCTCCCCACAGTCCCGGTCCACATCCGTGTGAATGAGTTCTCGGTATCGATGGGAGATATCCCGGATGCTCACACGCGAGGAGTAGAGAGTCCAGCAAGTTATAGTGCGCTCAAATGTCTGACATTGGCTTTCTATGATGCCGAAGGAACGAGTATTTACAACTCTACTCAGGTGAAGTCAGCTCCAAGTACATACAGCGCTTTTGGTGATTTTTCCTGCGATCTCCCGGCTGGTACGTTTACGATGGTGGTCATTGGACGTGATTGGAGCGAGGGTGACGAGTTCTCATTGACCAGTCCTACTGTGGCAGCCTATACGAGTGAGCGAGTGCGTGAGACCTTCTGTGCATCGCAGAGTGTGACGGTGACCAACAGTACACCACTGGATCTCTCAGTGACACTGAGTCGCATTGTGGCCAAATTGAATATCCTGTCTACGGATACTCGTCCGGAAGGGGTAAGTAAGATTCGGACTACGTATGCAGCAGGCAGTAGGAGTTTTAATCCGACTACGGGACTGGCGATAGGTAATGCAGGTTTCTCAGTGACGAATACACCGAGTAGTACAGCAGTGGGGCAGGCGATAAATGTTTTGAACTTCGCCTTTTTGTCTTCGGATGAGCAGACGATGGATATCACGCTCGAGGTGCTCGGTAACAGTGATGAGGTGTTGATAACGAAGGTAATCCGGAATGTGCCCCTGAAGCGCAACAGAAAGACGATTCTTAGTGGTCCGGTCTTTTCTCCATCCACCTCAGCAATATCTTTTATGGTGGATACCGGCTGGGACGAAACCACAGTGAATTTCTAGATCCGAAAAATTTTTTAAGCCCCTTCCCTGGACAGGGAAAGGGGTTTGGGGTATAGGTCGAGACCCCTCATTACTGGACTCGAGCTTGCTCGCTTATTCGAACGTAGTGAGTCTTAAGAAGGAGGGGTAGGGGTGGTTGAAACCGGGTCTTAGGGGCTGTCCCCTAGTCCTAGGAGATGATACAAAGTAAACGATAGCAATGGGTGTTTACGAAGAGCAAATAGTTCCAATCAAGATTTCGCGATTGGCTGAATATGTATCCCAAAGAAAGCATATTTCTTTGGAAGAAGCCCTTGCGTATATTTATATAAACCCAATGTACGACCGACTCTATGATGAAGGTGCTAAGTGGTGGTATTTAAGTACCGAAGCCCTGTATGATGAGTTTGAGTCAGCAAGAAAAGATGACTGTCGGTTTGTTAGATCCGAAGAGTTTGAATTTTATACCTATACGCTTGAAAAGTATGCCTTAGCAAAGGGCCTTACAGGATTGCAGGCTTTGGCTCTTCTTAAGCGATACAAGGCCGATGATTTCCTCTTAGACCATTATGACTTGCTTCACACTCAGGGCACGGGATATGTAATTGACGAAATAGACCGACTCATTCGACATAGGAAAAGAAAATGAGGCTCAAGGCCTATAAGACATACAACCAACTTCCTTTTCATTTAGTACGTGTAATCAGTGCATTGCGGTTTGTGGAGAGTTATGAGGTGAAAGAGTAACTACTATCATCTTCATGAATCTGAAAAATGATACAGAATAATTATTTTGAGCAGTTTGAGGAGTTGTATTCCCGATGGTCTGTGCTGGATAAGGTAGCGAAGGAAATGCAGATTGCGAAGATGTGGCAGCAACTGAGCGCTACGTATAATTATATCTGCCAGTTGTACCAAAGCAGAGGCTATTTAACGGTTGCTGAATCAAATTATGCTAGTCAGATATATCAGATGCTGGTAGGATTGAATACTCAAAAGATGAAAGTTGACCAGGAACTGACTGATGAGATGATTAAGCATCTTATCAAGATGAAAGCTAAACAAATTTGATAATGAAAATGATGAATAGGGGGCAAGTCCCCGTGTATTGATGACTCAACTCGGTGGTAGTGATGTTTGACTGTGTGACCCCTCCAATAGTATTCGTGAGTGCAATACTTCGTACAATCGGTAACATTTATAAAATTACAAAACTAATAGGAGGACTGATTATGGAAACAATAGAAACAAAAAAAGACACCAATCTGACAAACTTCGCAATGGAAACATTGCTCGTGGTGGGCAATCTGGGGGTTTCGTAGCCTTCTCGCGAAACTGAGTTGAGTAGATGCCCCCGCCACCCACGACACTTCAAATATTAAAAAAGATCGATAATATGGCAGAGAGTAAGTATTCTGAGGATGTGCGACAGCACCTTTCATTCATTCAGGGAGTTATTACTCGTATGAACTCTAATTCATTCAGCATGAAAGGCTGGATGATAGCTATCGTGTCAGCACTGGCTGCGGTGTATGCTAGTGATTCGTATAACCCATGCGGTTATATATACTTTGTAGTGGCCATGCCAGTTGTTCTAATTTTTTGTGGATTGGATGCCTATTACCTCAAAATGGAGAAACAGTATCGTAAGTTATATAATCAAGTAGTGGAGAACACTGAAAATACAGATTTCTGCATGGATGCAAGTGGTTTTAATGTGCCATTCTATCAGGCATTGAGGTCTCCGTCAGTGTGGGTGCTTTATATTTCAGTAATGGTTCTTCTTGTAGCAGCTGTTGTTTTACTATCAAGATAAGCTAATATGAGTTATATCATTACTAAAGAACACCTCAGACTTCAACGAAGAGATACCAGTACTTTTAGCGCAGTTTTAAACGAAAGCCGAAACGCACGCGTTTCTGATTCTGCGAGAGATGGAGTCACGGTATTCCTTTCCCATAAACATGATGAAGTGGAAGTTTTGGAAAATGTAATATCTCTGCTTAAGAATTGCGGTGTATATGTTTATGTTGACTGGATGGACGAAGGGATGCCAAAGAAGACCTCTGGTTTGACAGCCATTAAACTTAAGAAGAAGATAAACGATTGCAGAAAGTTTGTCTTTGTTGGTACTGAGGGTGCGATAGCATCCAAGTGGTGCAATTGGGAACTTGGCCTTGGTGATGCTAATAAATATCCCGAACATATTGCTATCATTCCCATTGCAGACACAGCAGGCCAGTATTCAGGGAGTGAGTACTTGCAGATTTATCCTGTGATAAAGACTCTCTATAATTCCATCAAAGGCGACTACGTTGTAGAGTGGGGTGATAAAAGTGAGTCACTCGAGGATTGGTTAAAGCGTTAATAATTATGGGACATAACATCTTTGTTTCATACAAATATAAAGATAAAAATGTACGTCAGTTCCCTAATGTTACTCCGTATACATGGGGGCGGGATTATGTTGACGTGTTGGAACAGTTGCTACCAGATAATGGTCAGGTATATTGTGGAGAACAGGGAGATGATGATTTATCAAACAAGTCTGATGATTATATTTACGATCACTTGAAGAAGATGATATGGCCAACGACTTGTACTATAGTTCTGATTTCAGCAGGAATGAAGAATGCAAACAGTTACGACAAGAATCAGTGGATTCCATGGGAGGTATATTATTCCTTGCGGGAAACAACTACGGACAGGGGTACAAGTCATCGTAATGGTATAATTGGTGTGGTTATTCCAGATAAGAATGGCAGCTACGATTATGCTATAAGCCAAGGTAACTGCTGTGATACTCCGTGCCGCATCATTCATAGAGATTGGATGTTTAACATCTTGAAGAAGAATATGTTTAATATCAAACAATCTAATACCTATCAATGCGAGAATGGTGATACTATTTGGAAGGGTGAATGCAGCTATATCTCTTTAGTGAAATGGGATGATTTTATTAAAAGCATCAACTACTATATAGAAGCAGCAGAAACGAAGAAAGATCATTGGGATAATTATGATTTGCATATAAGCGTTAATGCTTAGTGTTTTCGTTGTCATTGTTGCAATTAATAGGTTTAAATAATGATCCAACTTAATCCACGAAATGAAGCGATATTTGACATGGGGAACATTGATCAGGACAGTGAAAGGATTGTGGGGATGATGAGATGATAAAGCGTCTTATCAAGATGAAAGCAAAGCATATGTGATTCATCTAAGGGGATAGAACCTATCTGTGGGGTCTGGCCCTAGTGATAGAATCTTTGCGAAGGAGTTGTATGGAAATAAAGGATATGTTCGGAATAGAGCCTATAGGAGAGGCTGGACTTGAAGTTGTTAAGGCTTCAATCAAGGGTGTGTCCTCGTTTCTTGAGGTCGTATTTAAGCCTGGCTTGGAAGAACTGGGATACCTTGTTAAAGATCAGGTGCGTTTATGGAGGCTGAATAATATACTTCGAACGCTTGAGAAAGCTCAGGGCAAATTTGAATTCGATGGAAAGGAGATAAACCTTACAGCTAATGCCCGGGTTGGCATTTCCATTATGGAAGGATGTTCGGAGGTGGATAATGAGGAACTCCAAGACCTATGGGCTGGGCTGTTCGTTTCATCATGTACTCCAGATGGCAAGGATGATAGTAATATGAACTTTGTAGACTTGCTTCGTCGAATGAGTTCTGTTGAAGCAAAGATTCTTGACTATGCCTGCCGTAATTGCAATAAGTATATTTACCCCAATCAATTAATAGTAGCAGAAGATATCACGGTGTCATTCGATACATTAGTTAAAATTGCTGGGACTGATGATAGATACCGACTTGATAGTGAGTTAGACCATATGCGCTCAATAGAGCTGTTATTACAAGGAGGCTCATTTGCAGACAGTGGAGGCGGTTTTACAGCCTCAGATGAGAGTCTTGAGGCTAATATCACTCCGAGTCCTCTTGCTCTAAACCTTTATTTTAAAACTCATTCTCTAGGTATTTTGCCAAAAGTCTTCTGGGGCGATAAATTGAAACCCCGTGATGAGAAAGCTGACAAACAAAAACAACAGGATGAGTTTGATAGAATAATCTCTGAAATCAGTAAATAATTCATGTAACTGATGTATATTGATTTAGAAAAATGAGTATATACATAATATCTCTTGAGTGGGCATCAGGTATGGTGCCTGATGTAACTGGACTTGAGAAGTTGCTAGCAGCGAATTTCAAATGGCTTAAACTTACAGAGCATAGCTATCTCGTCAAGAGTGCGAGTGCACCTATCGATATAAGAAACTTTATTACCAGTTCCTATCCCAATATTTTTCATATATTTATTGGTGAGATGAAGTCGTCTGCTGCATGGAGAGGCATGCAGTCATCGAACGAACGTATTAAAGAGATTTTCGACAATGAGTAAGAATAAGCCAAACGTTTCCAAAGCTATACCTGCGAAGTTCACTATTGATGAGAAACATTGCTTTCACGGAACTGGTTTCACTGTGAAGGAGGTGCAGGACGCGATGGATGCTTATCATCGAAAAAAAAAGAGCCATAATGACTGGCTCTATAATGATAACATCCCAATCTTCGTTGATGCTAACGTGCTACTAAACGTTTATTTCTCGCCTGTACCATTGCGCATTCATCTTGCTAAGTTCCTTCAGAATAATCGTAGTAGGTTGTTTGTCGTCAATCAGGTAGAAAAAGAATTTATGCGTCATCGGCTTGATTTTATAGACAGGTATCGTAGTAACCTCACACAGGCGGCAAAGAATTTTAGAAAAGCGTGTGAAAATGTAAGTGTAGATTTTTCAAATTTATTTTGTCAGTTGAAGGATGCTTCGATGAATATTAATTTCATCGATTCACTACCAGTCACATACGAAATGATAAGAGATGCAGAACAGATATCTGACAATAATCATATACTTAAGGAAGAGTATAATGCACTTCAGGATAAGTTGAAATTGATAAAAGAAAAGTTCGAGGAGGAATATCATGAGTTGTATGAGAAAATAAATATTGAGTATCGTGACCCTATTCTAATTGCTATTTCACAGTTGAATATTCTGCCGCCTTTGGACGAGAAGGAACATGAATTTGTAGAGAATCTATATCAGAAATTGAAAATACGATTCGATGAAGGGAAGGATTCTGAGTCAGCATATTTGAGATTTCCGGGTAGTGGGGAAAAGAATACAGAAGAAAAACTTGAGCCATGGGGAGATCTTGTTATCTATCATCAGTTGCTTGTCTATATGGCTGAACATAAGAATGACATTATCTTCTTGACCAATGATAAATCGAAACTTGATTGGATGAAGAAAGATGGTAATCCCTATAGTTATTACATAGCTGATGCCTATAAAAATACAGGGCAGACTCTTTTTATTATTCCTGTGGACGATTTCCTGCCAGATGATTATAATTCTTCAGAAGAAATCCGTTTGGATGAGGATTCTATAGGAAATGTTTCAAGCTACAATGGGGTGAGTTATTATGCCTTTACAGAAAAGGACGGTTTAATAAAAAAGCCTGAGCTTAAAAATATTACCGAAGAAGAACTTATGGTGGAGTTGAAGAATTACTCACTTTGGACAAAGAATGCGGGTGATGATTCTGTTAGCCATACATATTTTGTATACAACCTACTTGGAAAGAAGGGATACCGATATTCGACGACGCTGGAGATTATAGAGAAGTTAATAAAGGATGGTAAAATTGAATTGTCCGATAAGGATAAGGGTGGAAGTAAGATTCGCAGAATTCGAATAAAGGAAAATGTACCTCATAAAAAAGAATTAGTAAAGAAATAAATGGAAATAGTTTTTACTTGAGAAAACAATAAGACTGTAAGCTGTCAATTTTGACGTCTTGTGTATGAAAGAGGATTTTGATACCTTTCTTTGCAAAGCAAAGGGTACAAAGAAACGATTAACGCTCGTTCAAAGAATTCACCTGTCAACTGTCAATTGTCAACTGTCAATTAAATTTCGACTTTCAACTAAATGAAATCTCTGATTCAAACAAAGTCTCGCGACTTCGCCATCCGCATCATTAACTGCTACAACTACCTTGTTGAGCAAAAGCGCGAGCAGGTGATGAGCAAGCAGCTTCTGCGTTGTGGTACCAGCATTGGTGCAAATACCAGAGAGTCAAAAAACGCTCAGTCCAGAATGGACTTCCTGAACAAGTTGAATATTGCGCTGAAGGAGGCCGACGAAGTGACGGAGCAGCGAGCACAGAGCCAAACTCGTTTGAGCTATGTCGAGTCGCGTCGGAACTCGACGATAGTCAAACAGAGTATTGGTTAGACCTACTGCATGAGACAAAATATCTTGATGACAACCTTTACAAGTCCATCAATGATGACTGTGCTGAACTCATCAAGATACTCACCGCGATAATAAAAAAGATCAAAGAAGATCCAAAAAAGAAATAACTGTCAATTGTCAACTCTCAACTGTCAATTAAATTAAATTCTGATAAGCGAGTTCTTGGGCATCTGTTTCCTGAGCAGCTTCAGAACCCCTCCTCCTTATCAGATTATTGATAATTCTAATGCAATTATTATGAAAGTAGTACTTTTAGCCGGAGGCTTCGGTTCCCGCATATCTGAGGAATCCGTATTCAAACCCAAGCCAATGATTGAAATTGGTGGCATGCCTATACTATGGCATATCATGAAGGAGTTCGCTTATTATGGCCATAATGAGTTTATCATTTGTGCAGGATATAAGCAGGAATATATTAAGGAGTGGTTTGCCAACTACTTCATCCACAACAGTGATGTCACCTTTGATTTCCGCAATGGGAGTAATGAGGTAACGATTCATGAAAGTAAACTTGAGCCTTGGAAAGTGACCGTTGTTGATACAGGCTATAACACCATGACCGGAGGTCGTATCAAACGCATCCAGAAATACGTGGGCAATGAGCCGTTTTTTATGACTTATGGTGATGGCGTCTGTGATGTAGATATCAACAAATTGTTGGAATTCCATAGGTCTCATGGAAAAAAGGCTACGCTCACTGCGGTCAAGATGAAACAGGACAAAGGCGTTCTTGATATTGAGGGAGGAGCTGTGAAATCATTTAGAGAGAAGAATCTTTCTGATGGAGCACCAATTAATGCAGGTTATATGGTTCTTCAGCCAGAAGTCTTTGAACTAATTGATGGCGATGATTGCATTTTTGAACGCAAACCTCTCGAAACTCTTGCTCAACAAGGCGAGTTGATGTCTTATATTCACGAGGGTTTTTGGCAGTGTATGGACAATATTCGTGAGAAGACGATGCTTGACAAGCTCCTCCAAGAGAACAAAGCCCCATGGAAAAAGTGGGAAAGAACAGTACCAAATATCAAATGACAGATGAATATTGATATCTTTAACGGTTCATTCAAAAGTAAACGAGTCCTTGTAACAGGCCACACCGGGTTTAAGGGCTCTTGGCTCAGCATCTGGCTCCATGAATTAGGGGCTGAGGTCGTTGGTGTTGGTCTTGAACCCTTCTCAGAGAAAGACAACTATGTGCTCTCTGGAATTGGTAAAAAAATTAAGGCTGATATTCGTGCTGATATACGTGATGGTAAGATGATGAAGGAAATCTTTGCTCAGTACCAGCCTGAGATTGTCTTCCATCTTGCTGCACAACCATTGGTACGTCTCAGTTATGAGATTCCCGTAGAAACTTACGAGACCAATGTGATGGGATCCATTAATATCATGGAGGCTGCACGAGTAACAGATTCAGTGCGGGTCGTAGTGATGATTACCACCGACAAGTGCTACGAGAATCGAGAGCAAATCTGGGGCTATCGCGAGAATGAACCTATGGGTGGTTATGACCCTTATAGTTCTTCAAAAGGAGCAGCAGAGATTGCAATAAGTTCTTGGCGTAGAAGTTTCTTTAATCCTGCTGATTATGGCAAGAAGCATCATGTAGCCATTGCCAGTGTTCGAGCAGGTAATGTAGTAGGAGGAGGCGATTGGGCTAAAGATCGTATCGTGCCTGATTGTATCAGAGCTTTGGAGGCTGATAAACCAATAGAGATACGTTCCCCAAAGGCTATCCGTCCCTGGCAACATGTATTGGAGCCATTATCTGGTTATATGCTTTTAGCCAGCAAAATGTTGCAGGAGCCAACCAAGTATTGTGAAGGTTGGAATTTCGGTCCTCGTACAGAGAGTATAACTCCGGTATGGAATGTAGCTACGATGCTGACAAAGTATTATGGACGTGGCGAGCTGAAGGATGTATCTGATCCAAATGCCCTCCATGAGGCTAATCTCCTGATGCTCGACATTAGCAAGGCAAAGTTTCAACTAGGTTGGGAGCCTCGCACTAATATCGAACAGTGTTGTCAACTGACGGCAGATTGGTATAAGCGTTATCAACAGGAGAATGTCTACAATCTCTGTGTTGAGCAAATAACCAATATATTTGAATAGTTTTTCATATTATGCGATTATACGAAGCAAATTGGATAAGAGTATATTCAATATTAAGTATCGTTGTGTGGCATTGCATGGTGTGTCCGATTGCATGCTGGGGATTGTTAGAACCTTCAGGATTTACTAAAGCTGTTAATGCAATATTTATTTTTTTTATCCCACAAGCAAATATGCCGCTATTTACATGTTTAAGTGGCTATTTGTTTGCGCATTTGTATGAAAGCAAAAAAGATTCATATACCACTTTTCGAGGAATCCTCAAAAATAAATTTAATCGATTAGTTGTACCTTTCCTGATAATAGGTCATTAGTGTCCCGTTAAAATTGGGACGAGTTAAATATTAATCAAATAGCCCCGGAATGAGGGGACCAAATTGTTCTTTGACATCGTTGAATTTAGTCTTTTCAAACAACTCATTCAAGGGAGTCTTGTCTGTCAGTGAGATACTGAGGATTTGCAAGACCTCATAGGTCGAGCGCTCCAGTCTCATATCATGTTGCACGATAGCGACCAGACAATAGGCAATGATGGCTGCACTGATTTGGATCCTGACGGCATTCTCTGTTCTGCCCCAGAATTTCTTGATCTTCAGATGCTGCTTCAGCCACTTGAAGAAGAGCTCAATCTGCCACCTGTTCTTATAGAGATCGGCAACCTCAAGCGAGGACAGATGGAAAGCGTTGGTGAGGAAAGAGAACTCGCGTCCTTGCTCCTCATCATAGAACTTAACCAGCCTGAGCTTCTCCTTGTACTTCTTTGAAGTGATGTAATCCGTCAGCATAATCTCGGAATCAGTTAACACGTTTCGTGGCATTCTTCTCCGCCATTTGATACACTTGTACTGCAAGTTTTTCTTTGCCCGGACTATGAAGAATGACTCATGCTGATGGATGCGATAGAGTTCCTTGAAAGCATTGTAGCCACGGTCGAACACGTAGTAAGAGCCTGATTCATAAGGTATTTCCTTCATGGCCTTCG
>JAEEGJ010023343.1_pt1 | contig 12993 bp, 11 predicted proteins | sample 8958761 | NCBI WGS metagenome assembly JAEEGJ01 (sample SAMN16246546, study PRJNA631951) | gut metagenome | biome: gut microbiome; feature: rumen; material: RS-attached | host: Bos | place: Iran: Karaj | collected 2018-10
CCAGATTTGTTCTTTTTCTCGCTCACTCCGAGAAAAATGAACCAAAAAGAGGGGTGCTACCCCCAAGGCCCCCTTCAAAGGGGGATGCAACCGCTCCTCCTGTCGCTCTTACATTAAGGTAAGCTGGGACCATCAAAGGTCCCGCTTGGTTTTTATCGACTACGCTGAACGCTGGTCGATTATGTGAGCGATATGGCTGCGGTAGTAGCATAGCCTTAATAACACTATGCCATCGATTAACACCGGGGGGCTGGGGGCGAGGAGCCCCATTCAAATAATCATGGCTCGCCCTTTAGGGCACAGGCTTTGCGAGCCATACCAACGCTCGATCTCTGATCGCTTGCTACTGAAAGGACGCAAGAACTCTGACGTAGGGCGGCCCTTGCCCGTAGTCAATTAAGCCCCTGCCCTGGAGAGGGCAGAGGGGTTTGGGGTGAAGGTTGAAGCCCCTTCTTATGAAGAAGGGGTGGGGGATGATGGAGGAGGGCGAGGGTTTTATTATTGGGGGAAGATGGGGTTGAAGTCGAGCTTGTGGGCGTAGAACTGGGCGCCGCCTTTGGTGAGATGGCGGGTGTCCTGGCTGATGAACTTCTTGTCGGGGGAGAAAATGGCCACCTCGCCGTCGTTGCCAACCAGTGCTGGAGTGAGCAAATCGATGTACTTGTCGTGCCATTCTGCCTTCATCTCGTTGTTGAGGCGGATGAAATAGGGCTTGATCCTGACGGTCTGCTGGAAGTAGTCCGGGCGATGACGGTTCTTGTAGAAGATGCCGTTGCTCTCACCGAAACTCTTGGTGCCAATGCCCCATACCTCCGCAGAGGGTTTGAGGCTCGCCCAGACGTTGTCGGGGACGGCATGCTTCCAGTTGTGAATGAAGATGTAGTCGGCCTGACTGACCCGTTCGAGGTGCTGTTTGTCGAAAAGCAGTACTTTGTCTTGGAAGAAGTAAGACAGGTTGATGCGGTCGGCCATCGCAGACTCCAAGAGGATGTTGGCCCAGTCGCGGGCGAAGCTGTTGCCGACGACGAGGACATTCAGTCGGCCATTACTGGCCGGGAAATCCCGGTCGTAGGCATAGATGCGGTCCACGTATTCGCCATGCATATTCCGATGGACACTGTCCATGCTGACATCCAGTTCAGGAATGTCGCGAACGACCCCGGCATGGAGATAGATGCCCAGGGCAGCGGCGTTGATCAGGCAGAAAGCCACCGACGTGACGATGCGCGTGGAGAGACCCACCTTGACCTTCTGTTCCACCCACCGATAGGAGAGGTAAGACAAGACCACGACAGCCACCAAGAAGACGAGGACAAACACAGGAGAGAGTTCGCCAGAGACGAAGTAGCGATAGAAAGCGAGGACCGGCTGATGCCAGATGAAGAGGCTGTAGCTCATCCTGCCTAAGAGACAGAGCACCTCCGTCTGGATGAGTGCGATGAACAAGCGACTACGGTTGTTAGCCGACAGCAGCAAGAGGACGGTGAGCCCCACCGACAGCGGCAATAAGACCATCTTGGGGACGGCGGTCAGCCCACTGTTGATGACGAGCAGCAGGAGGATGAGCGCCATACCACTAAGCCAACGGCAGTCTAAAAGCCTCCCCTGACGGTGGCTGAGCCACATGCCGGCCAGTCCGCCAGCAGCCAGTTCGAAGAACCGGTAATGGAGGAGGTAGAAGCGGTCGCCCACCGAGGCAGCCGGATTCAGGTAACATGCGAAAGACGCCACCGCCAGGCCGATGACGGTCAGCGAGACCGCCCTATCGAAACTGAAGCCGCATCGGCTGGCCAAGCCCTTCACCAACATGACGACCAATGGGAACAGCAAGTAGAACTCAAACAAGATACCGATGTACCACGTGTGCATCAAGGCCTTGTAGTCGTTGACGATGTCCCAGTAGTCAGCAGTCGTGATGGCCGCCAGGATGTTGTTGGAGAAGAAGTTGGAAGCCACGACCGAGCTACTCAGATTCTCGTAGTCGTCGGGTAGCATTCCCCAGTAGCCTACCAGCAGTGAGCAGGCAGAAGCCAGCAGGAGGAGCGGCAAGAGTCTGACGACCCGTTTCTCGAGAAAAGAAAGATAGCGGAACCGTCCGTCGGCCACCTCACGGATGACCTTCGGCATGATGAGGAAGCCATTGATGGCGAAGAAGACATCCACCCCCAGATAGCCGCACGAGGAGATCCCCATGTGGTAAAGCACGACGGCTATGATGGCAAACCCCTTCAGCAGGTCAAGGTCGTCTCTGTAGAACTTTTCAGACTGACTCATTCCAGATGCCTATCGGATGAACAGAAGTTCGCGGTATTTGGGGAGAGACCAGAGGCCATCCTCGACAATCATTTCGAGGTGGTCGATCTCGGAGCGGATCGCCTCCATCTTCGGGCAGACCGTGTCGTGGTAGGCGATGGCCCGGTCGTGGATGCTCTGGATGCGGTTGGCGACCCGACGCGCCTCGGTGAGTTCCTCGACGAGCTGTTCGATGCGCTCGGTGCGCTCGGCAATCTCCGTGATGAGCTTCATGTTACGCGCCGAGAGCCGGTTGGCCTCCTCGGCCGGGAACACATCCTTCATGCCCTGTACGTTCTTGATGAGCTGCGACTGGTAGTGGGTGGAGACCGGGATGATATGGTTCATCGACAGGTCGCCCATCACACGCGCCTCAATCTGAACCGTCTTCACGTAAGTCTCCCACTTCACCTCGTTGCGGGCCTCGAGCTCCTTGCGGTTCATGACCTTCGTGGTCTCGAACATCCGGACACTGGAGTCGTCGAGGTAGTGCTCGATGATCTTCGGACAAGACTTCTCGACGTCGAGCCCCCGACGGGCCGCCTCCTGGACCCAAGCCTCGCTGTAGCCATTGCCGTCGAAGCGGACAGGCTTGCAGGTGCGGATATCCTCACGTAGGACGTCGATGATGGCCGATACCTTATTATCACCCTTGGCTATCTTAGCATCGACCCGCGCCTTGAAATCGAGGAGCGCTTCGGCCATCGCCGAGTTAAGCGCAATCATTGCTGAGGCACAGTTGGCCGAAGAGCCCGGTGCACGGAACTCGAAGCGATTACCCGTAAAGGCGAAAGGAGAGGTGCGGTTGCGGTCGGTATTGTCGATGATGAGGTCGGGGATCTGCGGGATGTCGATCTCCATGCCCCGTTTGCCTTTCAGATTGAAGAGGTCATCCTTGTCGGAGAGTTCGATATGGTCGAGGAGTTCGGTGAGTTGTTTACCGAGGAACGAGCTGATGATGGCCGGCGGCGCCTCGTTGCCACCCAGACGGTGCGCATTCGTGGCGCTGACAATCGAAGCCTTGAGGAGGCCGTTATGCCGCCAGACCGCCATGAGCGTCTCGACGATGAAGGTGACGAAGCGCAGGTTCTCCTCAGGCGTCTTACCAGGAGCGTGGAGGAGGGCAAACTTGCCTTCACGCCTTTCAGCCGTGAGACTCCAGTTGTTGTGCTTACCAGAGCCATTGATGCCGTCGAAAGGTTTCTCGTGGAGCAAGACGCGGAATCCGTGGTTGCGGGCCACCCGCTTCATGAGCGACATGAGGAGCATGTTGTGATCGACGGCGAGGTTGCACTCCTCGTAGATCGGGGCGAGTTCAAACTGATTGGGAGCCACCTCATTGTGACGCGTCTTACAAGGGATAGCCAGTTCGAGCGCCTGTATCTCCAGATCCTTCATAAACGCCTGTACACGGTCGGGAATGGTGCCGAAGTAGTGGTCGTCCATCTGTTGGTTTTTCGCGCTCTCATGCCCCATCAGCGTGCGTCCCGTCATGAGCAAGTCAGGGCGGGCCGAGTAAAGCCCTTCGTCGACGAGGAAATACTCCTGTTCCCAACCGAGGTTCACCTGAACCTTACGTACATCATTGTAGAAATAACCACAGACCTCGTTTGCCGCCTTCGTGACGGCCCGGATGGAGCGGAGCAGAGGCGCCTTGTAGTCGAGTGCCTCGCCCGTGTAGGCGATGAATATGGTGGGGATACAGAGTGTGTCGTCGATGATGAAGACCGGCGATGTCGGATCCCAAGCCGAGTAGCCACGCGCCTCGAAGGTGTTGCGGATGCCACCATTGGGGAAAGAAGAAGCATCCGGTTCCTGCTGGACGAGCAGCTTGCCACTGAAAGTCTCCATCATGCCCCCCTTGCCGTCGTGTTCGACGAAGGCATCATGCTTCTCAGCCGTCCCCTCCGTGAGCGGTTGGAACCAGTGAGTGTAGTGCGTCGCCCCCATATCCTGGGCCCATTTCTTCATGCCCTCAGCCACCGCATCAGCGATGCTGCGGTCGAGCCGGGCCCCATTGTCGATGACGTCGATAAGTTTCGTATAGACCTCGGCAGGGAGGTAGCGATACATCTTCTCGCGGTTGAATACGTATTTGCCGAAATACGCAGACGGTCGTTCGGAGGGAGTCGGTACCTCCAGCGCCTTCTTCTTGAAGGCCTCTTCTACGACCTGGAATCTAAGTTGGTTTGACATACGGTTTGTATTGGTTGTTTGTTTGCAATCATTTATCAATATACCTGCGGAGGATATCCGTGTAGCGGTCGATGCGACGGTCGCGCAGGAACGGCCACCAGCGACGAACCTGTTCGGACCGGGCGAGGTCGATCTCGATGACGATACTCTCCTCGTCGTCGTCACAAGCCTCGTAGAGGATCTCCCCCTGAGGCCCAGCTACGAAGGACGAGCCCCAGAACTGGATGCCCCCCGTCTGACCACTGGGATCAGGCTCGAACCCAAAGCGGTTGACAGCGATGACCGGGAGACCGTTGGCTACGGCATGACCACGCATGACCGTCTGCCAGGCCTGACGCTGGCGCTGCTGTTCCTCGGGCGTGTCGTTGTCGGCATAGCCGATGGCCGTCGGGTAGATGAGCATGTCAGCCCCCTGGAGCGCCATCAGGCGAGCCGCCTCGGGGTACCACTGATCCCAGCATACCATCACCCCCAGGCGACCGACGCTGGTGTCGATGGGATGGAAGCCGAGGTCGCCCGGCGTGAAGTAGAACTTCTCGTAGTAGGCGGGGTCGTCAGGGATGTGCATCTTACGGTAGATGCCCGCTATTGAGCCGTCGCGTTCGAGGACGACGGCCGTGTTGTGATAGAGTCCGGTAGCGCGCCGCTCAAAGAGCGAGGTAACGATGACCACCCCCAACTCACGAGCCAGCTCGCCATAAAGTTGAGTCGAAGGTCCGGGGATGGGTTCTGCGAGGTCGAAGTTATCGACATCTTCTGTCTGGCAGAAGTAGAGCGAGTTGTGCAGTTCCTGTAGGACGATGAGTTCCGCGCCACGTCGGGCGAGGTCTCTGATGCCTTCGGAGAGGCGACTGATGTTGTGCGCTACGTCAGCTGAGATGCTCAGCTGCAGGAATCCAATCTTTATCATATTTTGGGAAATTGCATGGTACAACAATGGAGCGAGCCGTGCTGGCGGATGACAGCGCGGCAGTCGATGGGGACCATCTCCCTGTCGGGGAAGGCCTGCGCGATGAGGCGGAGCGCCTCGGCGTCGAGGTCAGGCTGGTCGTAGGTCGGATAGAGTACAGCCCCGTTGATGACGAGGAAATTGGCGTAGGTGGCCGGCAGACGGTCGCCCTTGGTGCCCAGAGCGTCATCCGTCTCGTAGATCGGTCGCGGCATGGGAAGTCGGAGCAGCCGGTAAGGACGCCCCTCAAGGGTGCGGAAAGACCTGAGTTGTTCCTCCATGAGCTTGAGTTCGGCATACTGCGGGTCGTCAGGATCGTCGCAGCCCACATATAATAAGGTGTCGTCGGGACAGATACGCACCAACGTGTCGATATGACCGTCGGTATCATCACCGATGAGGTTGCCATGATCAATCCAGAGGATGCGTTCGGCATGGAGTTCTTGGAGCAGGCGCGCCTCAATCTGTGCTTTTGTGAGCGGTTGGTTGCGGTGAGGCGCCAGCAGACAGCCCGAGGTGGTGAAGACCGTGCCCCGGCCGTCGCTCTCGATGGCCCCTCCCTCCAGTACGAAGTCGAGACAACTGACATAGTCGCCAGCGAGGGCCTGCGCGTCGTAGAGCCGACGATTAAGGGCATTGTCGAGATCAGCCGTGAACTTCTCACCCCAGCCATTGAAACAGAAGTCGAGCAGGCGGCGGTGACCCTGGTCGTCGATGAGGGAGATGAAACCATGATCGCGTGCCCACGTGTCGTTGGAGGGTAGGGGAAGTCCCTTCTCGCCCACGACGAGGAGCCGTTCGCGACGGGCCATCTCGCGCGCCATCACCTCATAGGTGGCCGTGATCTCATCCAGCATAGGTGCCCAATCGGTAGCGGCGTGCGGCCAAGTCAGCTGCACCCCCTCCTGAGGCTCCCATTCAGCCGGCAGTCGCCATGCTGCCGCTGTTACACGTTGATTATTCGTCATTTGCGGCTGCAAAATTACGAAAAATCGTGTAAAAAGCCAAATTTATTTGGCCTTTGTGTATGCAGAGTGACGAAAAAACACTATCTTTGCACCAAAAATACCACGATGCTGGAAGTAAAAGACGTGACGATCGCCGTCGGCAACAAGGTTGTGACCACCCAGTTCTCATTTATCGCCAGAGACGGGCAGGTGACCTGCATTACCGGACCAGAAGGTTCGGGGAAGACCGTCTTTGTCAGGACGCTGATGGGTTTTCTGCCCGTCCAGGAAGGCTTCGTCAGTGTCGATGGAGAACTGTTGACCACCCACTCCGCCTACGCCTTCCGCCGGTTGATGGTGTATCTGCCGCAGGAGATCCAGGCCCTCGCCCATCAGCTCGATGAACCCGAAGCCCCCCAGGGCGCGACCGACGACTATGCCGTCTGGGGCCCCGTTCTGCCTGAGGCTCAGGAAGTTAAGAAGCCAGCGGCACTATCGCCAGAAGACGTGTTCAGGCTGATGAAAGAGACGCTGCTGCGCCAGTCGGACCGGCGGATTATCATCGCCGACGACCCCCTGTCGCACCTGACGCCAGAACTCTCACGATCGCTGCTGGAACTGTTGCGCAGACAGGCCGAGGACGGTAAGACCGTCGTGGTGACAGGCAGAGAACCCCTCCTGTTGGGACTGGACGTGCCAGTCATCACGCTGGGGGGCGAAGGAACCAACAACCAAACAGAATCAGAATCATGACAGGAACGATGATACTACGAATCATATTGGGGCTGCTGCTGTTGTTGATACCAGCCGGTGTGCTCTATCTGTGGGACAAGAAACTGCTGCACAGCCTCGGGCTGGGTGTGGCGAGGATGGCCGGACAGACGCTGGTGGTCTGTCTGATGGTGTGGGCGCTGCTGCGCTATGACCATGTGTGGGCCAGTCTGCTCTGGTTGGTGCTGCTCGGTGTCTATACCTCGCTGATCATCCTGAACAAGGTGAAGGGCCGTCTGCGCCTGTTGGTGCCCGTCAGTGTCGCACAAGTGGTCGGAACCCTGTTGCCAGTGAGTTATCTGTTGACGGTGCTACTGCCTGGTACAGAAGGCTTTACGGCCCGTTGGCTGGTGCCTGCCGGTGCCCTGTTGATGAGTCATATTACCGCCAGTCAGATCCGCGGTCTGAGTACCTATCTCTCCGCCATCGAGACCGATCGAGAGCAGTATGAATTCCTCGTGGGTAACGGCAAGGAACACCTGGGCGCCGTCATCCCGTTCGTGAGAAGAGCCGTGCAGGCCATCCTGTCGCCCTCGGCCGCGCAACTCACTGTGACGGGGTTGTTTACGATGCCCCTGCTGTTGGCAGGTATGCTGTTGGCAGGCGCCGCTCCCCTGAACGCCTTCATCGCGATGTTGCTGTTCACCTGCGGGTGTCTGGCAGGGTCGGTTATCGCCCTGATTCTGAGCCTATGGCTCTGTGACCGCTACTTATTTGTTAAAAACGCTTAATAAATCAAGAGGCCGGCTGCTTATCCCGGCCTTTTTTTGTATCTTTGCAGCGTGAAAATTAAGGAGGTATTGAGCGCCCTTGAACAATTCGCGCCTCTGCCCCTGCAAGAGAGCTGGGATAATGCCGGCCTGCAGGTTGGACTGACAGAGACGGAGGTTTCAGGGGCATTATTGTGTCTGGACGTCACCGAAAAGATCGTCGATGAGGCCGTCAGCAAGGGGTGCAATCTGATTGTGTCCCACCATCCGCTGTTGTTCCGCGGTCTGAAGACCCTCAGTGACCTGACCGACGTCCAGCGGACTGTCAGAAAGGCTGTCCGGCAAGACATCTGCGTCATCTCGATGCATACCAACATGGACAACGCGGTGGGCGGCGTGAACTACGTTATCGCCCAGAAACTGGGTCTGACAGACGTGAGGTTCCTTGTGCCGACGAGTTCTGCCACTACAGAGAGTGGGAGCGGCGTCGTCGGAGAGCTGACGGAGCCGATGGCTGCCGACGACTTCATCATCCAGGTGAAGCGTACCTTCGGCGTGGAATGTGCCATGTGTAACGAACTGCTGCGCCGCCCCATCAGACGCGTGGCCCTCTGCGGTGGGGCAGGAGACTTCCTGCTCGACGACGCCGTGAAGGCCGGTGCTGATGCCTTTATCACGGGCGAGATGCACTATCACCAGTACTTCGGCTACGAACAGCAGCTGCAGATCTGTGTGATCGGTCACTACCAGAGTGAGCAGTTCACCACGGAGATCTTCGAGGAGATCATCCGGCAGGCCTGTCCTGGGGTGAAGACCCTGACGGCAGAGACCTGTACCAACCCTATCTACTATCTCTAGAGACCTAGGAACATCCTAGGACGTCTAGGATATCGAATATATAAACATCAACGAAAAAAAGAATTATGGCAAAGAAAGATCCAACAGACTTGACTGTGGAAGAGAAGCTGAAGACCCTGTATCAGCTTCAGGCCGCCCTCTCGTCGATCGACGAGAAGCGAGCACTGAGAGGCGAGTTGCCCCTCGAGGTTCAGGACCTGGAAGACGAGATTGAAGGTCTGACCACCCGTGTAGAGAAGATCAAGGCAGAGATTGCCGACTTCCAGCGCGCTATCGCCCAGAAGAAAGGTGAGATCGTTGAGGCTGAGGCCAGCGTGGCCCGTTATAAGAACCAGCTGAACGATGTGAAGAACAACCGTGAGTACGACACGCTGAGCAAGGAAATCGAGTTCCAGACCCTGGAAATCGAGCTCTGCAACAAGAAAATCCGTGAGGCCAACGCCCGTATCCAGGATAAGCAGGAAGAGTTGAAGGCCGCTGAGGACCTGATCGGAGAGCGTAACGGAGACCTGGAAGTGAAGAAGGCAGAACTCGAGGAGATCGTGGCCGAGACCCGTGCCGAGGAGGACAAGCTGAAGGAGAAGGTGAAGGACCTGGAGTCACGCATCGAGACCCGTCTGCTGACCTCCTTCAAGCGTATCCGCAAGAACGCCCGCAACGGCCTTGGTGTCGTCTATGTGCAGCGTGACGCCTGTGGTGGTTGCTTCAACAAGATCCCGCCCCAGCGCCAGCTCGACATCAAGATGCACAAGAAGATCATCGTCTGCGAGTACTGCGGTCGTATCATGATCGATCCAGAACTGGCAGGTGTGAAGATCGACAAGGTGACCGGTGAGGAGAAGAAGCCGCGTAAGCGCGCTATCCGCAAGACCGCCTCGTCGAAGAAGACCACCGACGCCAGCGATATGGAGTAAGGAAAGAAGTCAGAGACTCCCGTAGTCGGGAATGTCCTTGAGAAACGTGTAGGACCGGTTGGAGTAGTCCATCCGGCAGACATAGTGGGAGAGGCCATTGCTGACCACCAGATAATCCACTTTCAACAGAAGATTATAGACCGATATCTGGTCGAACGTCTTCTGTTGGAGTGTGACGGTGGGAGCCTTATATTCGACAATCATCCGCGGGCGCGCCTCCAGATTATATAATAAGGTGTCGCAGCGGAGCTTCTTCTCTCCGACCTTCAGTTCCACCTCGTTGGCCAGCAGCGTCTTAGGATAGCCCTTCTGGGAGACGAGGAAATGGACGAAATGCTGTCGGACCCACTCCTCAGGCGTCAGCGCCACATATTTGCGGCGCAGGAAGTCGAAGATCATCTGGCGGTCACCCTTCGTGGTGATTTGTGCAGGAAAGGCGGGTAAGTTTAACTGAAACATCTGCGATTCGGATTTGACGGCGCAAAGATACAAACAATAATTGAAAAAACAACATGGCCGAAGCAAAAAATGCGAGTTTTGAGCACATCATGAAAGACCTGGAGGCGAGGAAGTTCGTCCCCGTCTATTACCTGATGGGCGACGAATCGTACTATATAGACCGTATTGCGGACTATATCGCCGAGCATGTGCTTCAGCCAGAGGAACGTGACTTCAACCAGACCGTGCTCTTCGGTTCCGATGTGACTGCCTCGCAGATCGTCGATGCCGCCCGTCGCTATCCGATGATGTCGGAACACCAGGTGATCATCGTCAAGGAGGCCCAACACGTGCGTAATACAGAGGCCCTGGAACGCTATTTCAAGGCTCCTATGGCCTCTACGATCCTCGTGATGTGTCATAAGAACGGCAGTATCGACGGACGCAAGAGAGAGTACGTCAAGGCCATCCAGAGCGCTGGTGTGCTCTTTGAGAGCAAAAAACTCAAGGATAGAGAGCTGCCAGCCTTCATTGAGGGCTATCTGGGGCGGAGAAACATCGAAATAGACGCCAAATCCACCCTGATGATAGCCGAAAACATCGGTTCTGACCTCTCCAGGCTTACCGGAGAGCTGGACAAGCTCATTCTTTCGATATTTGGAGAAAAAGGCGCTGACGGCTCTGAAAACGCGAAAAATGGACGCATTACTCCCCAGATGGTGGAGGAACAGATAGGGGTGAGCAAGGAATTCAACGGTTATGAGCTCAGAGACGCTCTGATCAACCGAAATGTGTATAAAGCGAACCTCATCATCAAATATTTTGACGAAAATCCAAAAGCAGGTAGTCTTTACGCTTTTCTCCCGTTGCTCTTTAATTACTTCCAAAATCTGATGATCGCTTATTATGCACCGAATAATAAGAGTCAGGAAGGGGTAGCAGAGTGGTTGGATATGAAGTCACCCTGGGCTGCCAAGGACTACATGACAGGTATGCGAAACTATGCCGGATTGAAGGTGATGCAGATTATCTCCAAGATTAGGGAAATAGATGCTAAAAGTAAGGGTCTGGACAACCCCAATACCCCTCCAGGGGAGCTCATGAAGGAATTGATTTTTTACATTTTGCACTAAAAAGTCAGTTTTTCCCGTTCTAGAATTTTCGATTTTCGCGCTTTTCAGAAGCACTTTTTTTATGCTGAAAACCCAATAAACAGAGGAGGTCTGGGCGATTTCAGGCCCCTCAAAACTCGCGTATTTCCAGAATTCCGTCCGATGGTCCAGAATATGCGAGAAATGGCAAATTCTGGCATTTTCGAGTCGTTGGAATTCGGGTTTCACACTTATTAATGTTTTGTTTTGGAGATTTCATTTTATAAATTAGAATTTTAAGTAGGTTGTATTTGGAATTTAAAAGATGAAATTTGAGGTTTACAAATATATTTCGAATTTCAAATTCAAATATTGAAAGATGAAAATTTTGATTCGCTTTTCTATATACATGAATATGCATTCTTGTAATATGGATAATAAGTAGCTAAAGACCAAGCAATTATGAAAATCTGCTTAAAAATGGTTCATATTTACAAACCCATTTAGCCTATCAGGACTGTATAAGGTGACGGATTCCATATAGTTTTGTGTAAATACCCTATTTATAGTCAGTTTCTTACGAAAATATGCTTTATATTATCTTTGTAAAGGTTTGTTTCTGTAAATTTACGTTTGTAATTACGAAGCTAAAATTCAGCTTTCTATCCCATTCGATTTGTAAATGTAAAAACGAAAATTAAAAGTTTAAAATTCTAAATTTTTGCTTCATAGTTTGCACAATTCAAAAATTTGCTTTACCTTTGTAAATCGAAACGAAACCGGTCATTTTTGGCCCTCAAACAGACTTGAAGCAACATGAAGGATCGAATCAGGCAAATTATGGAGTCGCAACATATGACTCAGCAGGTCTTCGCCGACTACATCGGGTTGGCCCCTGCAACCCTTAGTAGTATCTTCAACGGACGCACCCGCCCTACCCTTAATGTGGTGGAGGCGCTCAAGAGAAAAATTCCTAACATCAATTTCGACTGGCTCATGTTAGGTGTCGGACCGATGTATATCGACCAGCCGATTGATGAGGCTGCCGCAGAGCCAGCGGACGACCATCAGGAACCGAGACCCAGGATCGAAAATCCGATGCTCGATTTTGATCAGAGCCCATCGCCTACCCCGCAAAGTGCCCCTCAGCGCGTTGCTTTTGTTAATAGTGTCAGAAGTACACGCTCGGAAACCGAAAGAGAGGATTTGAAAATAATTGACAAACCACAAAGGAAGGTTATTGAAATCCGCGTATTTTATGATGATCAGACGTGGGATACGTTTGTACCCGCGAAGAAATAAGCCCCCTTATAAATTTGGTTTTTCGCCCACTTATTCGTATCTTTGTGCCCAAAAAGGACAAAGATACGTTTTTTATGAAGAAGTTTTTGCTCGATTTGAGCGTTAAATCCGTTGAACAGATCCATCAGCGCTACGTGCTTATCAAACTGACAGACGAAAAACCCCTGCCGAAGATGTTGCCGGGCCAGTTTGTCGAGGTGCGTGTCGATGGTTCTCCCGCCACATTCCTGCGTCGTCCTATCTCCATCAACTATGTCGATGAGGCCCAGAATGAGCTCTGGCTGTTGGTGGCTACCGTCGGTGAAGGCACGCGCAAAATGGCCAGTCTGAAGGCTGGTGATGTGATGAACTGCGTTTTGCCCTTGGGCAATGGTTTTACGCCCGCGAAAAACGGTGAGAAAGTGCTGTTGATAGGTGGAGGTGTCGGTGTGGCACCATTGCTCTATATGGGTGCCCAGATGCAGCAGTCAGGCCTGGAACCCACGTTCCTCTTAGGTGCTCGTACGGCAGGCGATCTGCTGATGC
>JAEEGJ010023344.1_pt1 | contig 12993 bp, 10 predicted proteins | sample 8958761 | NCBI WGS metagenome assembly JAEEGJ01 (sample SAMN16246546, study PRJNA631951) | gut metagenome | biome: gut microbiome; feature: rumen; material: RS-attached | host: Bos | place: Iran: Karaj | collected 2018-10
AACGGATCGTTCATCTTATCGGACAGATACTTCATGCTGGCATTGCTGAAGGCAATGGCCAGGAAAGTGACGGTCAGGACGGCGGAAAGAAGCCACAGGGAAGACCAGTGCTTTCCCAGCACCACCCTTCCTTCCCGGCGCACGAACAATTTAAAATAATCGTCGAACAATGGTTTCATCACTTAAATCTTCTTTCTGAGAAAAGCCTCGAATTGCTCCGCCATCAGGAACGCCGTGCCGTTACTCCAATGCTTCCGATCCTCGTCCGGGACGAAAACGGATTCCTGGTCGATGAGTCCATAAGTCAGGACCTCACCGTCGGCATCGTGTTCCTCGCTCTCCTGCTTCCGGACCTTGATGACGACATCGGCAAAGGTGGAAGCAAGATGGATGTCATGGGTGACGATGATGGCTGAACTTCCCTGCATAGAACTCAGCTTGTCCGAGAGGAGTTCCATCGCCTTCATCGCATTCTCAGGATCGAGATTGCCCGTAGGTTCATCACCGAAAAGCACTGTGAAATCCGGAAGGATGGCACGGGCGAAGGCAAGCCGCTGCTGCTGCCCGCCAGACAGTTCCTGCGCCATTCTTTCCTCACCCAGCCACCCAAGGCCCAATTCCGTCAGGACTTCCTCGGCTTTTTGGAAGGATTCCGCCCGGCTGTAACCCTGCAGCATACGGGTGATGGCAATATTCTCGTAAGCTGTGAAATTGCGCATCAGGTTCGTGCTCTGGAAGATGAAGTTGAAATGCTTCAGGCGGAAATCGGACAGGGCATCGTCGCTTCCGGTATCCCAAAGGGCGACCAGATCCCGAACTGTGCCGTCCTCCTCATGAAACAAGAACTGCGTGGAAACATCCGGAACGATGGTATTGTTCATCATTCCGATCACTTCCAGAATCGTACTCTTCCCGATTCCGGACTCTCCGACGATAAAGACTTTCTTCCCCCGCGGAATCATCAGATCGCGGATTTCCAGGACGACCTTGGATCGCCCCGGAACGAAAGGACGGTCATACGAACAGCGCAGGTTCTTGATTTCAAACAGCTTTCTGTCCATCGTGCGTGCTACGGCAAGTATTCAATCGGAATCCAATAATACATTTTACCGTTGATACGGGAAGAATTCAGATACGGATTCTTCTGGATTTCCAAAAGCATCCGGTATTTCACGGCGAAATCATTCAAGAAACGGCGCCCCTGCTCGACAGAAAAAGCCTTTCCTTCACGAATCTCTTTCAACTTGGCCCCCTTGTAAGGGGAAGGTTCATATTCGATTCCTTCGAAAATCCGAAGGGCTTCATAACACCCTCTCTCCTCAGGCTTGATCTCAACATTTTCCGGGACCTTGGACAGCAGGTCCAAGAGATTGCTATAGAGTGTGTTCGAGACTTCACCATTCATCAGTGCCATCTGATAGAACGTAGAGAACTTTTCCATCATCTGGTTGAATTCATCCTCATCATAGGCGGCAACCAGTTTATAGAACTTCCTGTTGGTACGGTCCGCTGAGGTCAGATAAGCCAGGGCGAAGATCGTGGACAGTCCACCGGAACCGGACGCCAACTCCTGCTTCTGGACTTTGATATTCCGGCTCACCTGCGCGTAAATCTCGTTCAGGTGGCTGACGAAGACATCCTCATCGACCAGTCCTTCGGCAGGGAAAATGTGCGTTTCGTCGGAAGCGGATGTAACTCCATTCAGAAAATAGGAAGCCTTGTTGACGCCATCGGCCTCTTTCACGGTCTGCATAACCGAATCCAATTCCGATCCCGTCTTGGAAACGCGCGCGCCGATCTTGGTATACAGCATGTCCATCACCTGATAGTTGAACAGGCCATACGCACCTGAACTCGGATTGTTCTGGAGTTGGATGCCATAAAGTTTGACATTGGTCGCATCCAGACGGTCGGCCAGATTCTTGGGCAGTTCTTTGTTGTCCGACGCATCTCCCCTGCCGCCGACCACAATGACGACATTCGTCTCGGAAGGGCGGAAATCCGCTTTGTCCAAGGCATCCGAAATGCCCTTCAGGAGAGCAGGATCACTGGCATTGTCCCGGTATCCGTATTTGCCACCTTCCTGAAGGAACGTCTCCAGCCGACGGTCCCGGGAATCATACTGGCCTTCGAACTCCGTTGCAAAATCCTCGTTCCGGACATCCCTGTAAAACTGGATGCCAACGCGGACGCTGTAGCCGAGAAGTTCCGACCGGAGGGACTTGAAATTCTCAAAAATCAGCGGATAATACTGCTCATAGGCCCGGGATCCGTCCAAAACAAAGAGAATGTTGACATTATTCAAGTCGGCACCCAGTTCGTCTTCTGATACTGTCGAACCAGATGCATTGATATCCAGGTATGATGAAGTAACGGGGATGGCGGAAGTGTACACGACGGATTCCGGACTGTTGAGTAGCGGAAAACGCCACTGTCGTCCCATTGTCCGGTAAAACTCCGTCTTATACATGGGCATTTCGTACGTCGTGAAAGGGATCCTTCCCAACTTCGTATCCAGCGACTGGTCTGCGTAAATTTCGCTGTACACACCTGTACTGCTAAAGGACTGAACGTCGTCAATTTCCCAAGTCGGTTCCAACGCAAGTCTCCCCCACCAGGGAATCACGGATTGACTGTCCACCCAACCATAGATATTCTCCGGATTCTCACCGACTTCCTTTTCAAGGGCAAGCAAAAGCATGGGACCTTCCCGCTTGAGAATGTAGAAAATGGAATTGGGCATTGAAGGCAGTTTGACGAAACTCTTCGGAGCGGTCGGATGCATAAACAGTTTCCCAACGTTGTCCGCAGCATTGCTGAGTTGCACGGAATTCCCGATCAGGCATTTGGTGTATTCTCCCGTGTTGCCGACCAAAGCCTTGTTCCAAAGAATAAGATTCTCCATCGGCACCCATCCTTTCCACTCCGCATTCGCAGGGATATACGGGTAAACCCCACCGTCCTCGGGAACGGAATAGACCAAGGCGAAATTATTCTTGATCTGGGCAATGCGGACTTTCTCGCGAAAAGACAGGGATGAATAGGCATCCTTGGCCTTGGCTGCCGCATACGTCACATTGTCGTCACGGTCACTATAAACATCCCAATAGTTCTTTCCGGAAGAAACCTGATCCGGTGTCTGACCATATTTCTTGGAAGGGAATGATTGAGCCATCGTTTCCGAGAAGACCCCCTTCACGACCATGTCGGGTTGGAAGGCTTCGCTCCGTTTCGGCAGACTCTTCAGCGACGATTTCTGGGCTTCAGCGACGAACCCCGACAGGCACAAGGCCGCCAATAATAATGCGATACTCTTTTTCATGACAAGGATGTTATTTAAGGAAGGTCTTCCGTAGGAATCCAATAATATTTGGCACCATTGAACTCACGGACGAACTTGTACGGCTGTTTCTGGATCCGTTGGAGCTTCTGGTACTGACGCTGGAATTTCTTGATGATGGACTGGTACTCCGTCGCATTCACGGCCTGGGTAGAAGCAATCTCAGACAGGGTCCTGCCACCTAACGTCATCGTGGACGTATTCAGACCGGCGACCATGCCCATAATTCGGTCATAACTCATTCCGTTGATCTCGGAATCGCTGATATTCGGGATCATGCCCTGAACCAGGGCTTTCAGTGCTTTGATATAAGGTTCACGTTCATTTCCCTTCCGTTGAGCTACCTCGTAGAGCGGAGTCAGCCGAATCATCAGAGTGTTCATTTCCTGTTGAGAAATGAAGATAACTGTTTTATAGAAGTCCCGGTCGGATTCAACATCCTTTCTAGGCGTATAACCCTTGAAGGAAACGGTCGTGTTGGATTGCTTCAAAAGTGCCATCTGCTCCTTGCCAACGCGCTGTTCCAGCCACTTCTGGTCCAACTGGGGTCCGGTAATCTCCGTATTCCCCTGGAAATAGTTGGAGGCCGAGAACACGCCGTTGGCGAGGTCGTTCGTCAATTCCAACTGGTGGTCGACCGTCGTCTTGATCTTGATCACTGAAGAAATAATCTGAGACTTCAAATCATCAACGGAAAGAACGCCGGACTGGACATACTTGTGGGAACCGACGTACAAGTCACCTTCGATGCTCTTTGCGTTATTGGAGAACTCATATTCGCTCTTTTTCAGCTTCGAGGTCACCTTCACCTGAGAGTCCAGTTTCGAGAACTTCGCCTGAAGGCTCTCCTGGATCAGGTCGCACATATTGTCGTTGAACATCGGGAAGGAAGGATCGCTGCTGTTCCGCACCTGGAAGCCCATGATGCAGACATTCTTCGCAACAAGCTTATCCACGATGGTTTTTTCGTTGATATCAGGATAATCACCTGCGTCACCGCAGTCACCGATTACGAACATGATGTTGGATTCTTCAGGGTTGAAGCCGAAGGAATCCAGAGCTGAATTGATACCATAATAGAGGGCTTCCTCCATCGTTTTGTCTCCGCCGCCACTCTTGATGCCGTAGGTGCCACCCTTGTTCAACCAGTCCGCCAGTTTCTGATTGTCCGGGCTAGTCATCGGCACCATCTCCGTAACATATTGTCCATCAGCCTTATCACGATAAATCAAAGCGCCCACCTTTAACTTCATCGAGGATGAGAGATATGCATTGATTTCCTTGATGACATCACGAACAGCCGGGAAGAACGGTTCCATGGAACGGGTTCCGTCAATGACGAAAGCGATATTGATCTTTGATAGATTCTCCATCAACTGCTTCGGGAGCTGAGAAGCCTTCTTCTGAGCATCCGTGGTTGCATTGATGGCCGTCTTGCCGCCGGGAGAACTGAAAGTGGAGCAATTCCAGACGTCCTTGGTATTATCATCCAAAATTGGATAACGGAGCTGATTGCCGTCCATCCGATACATATAGGGATCATAAGCAGCCGAAGACTTCTTTTTCTCAAAGGTAATCCAAGAAGCCTTGTCCTTCATGCTCTTCTTATCGTAGATGTTCGCTATCACGCCGCGCTGAGAGAAAAACTCCACGTCTTCAATCTCCCAGGTCGGTTCCAGGCAGGAACGCTGATTCCAGGCAACGAAAGAGTTCCGGTCCACCCATCCATACAGAACCTGGTCGGTGATTCCATTCATGGTATTCTGACGGGAAAGCAGTACCAGATCTCCCACCTCTTTCATGACGAAATAGTAGGTGAAGTCCACGGACATCGGCGTAGACTTGTCGGTGTTCTCCGGATTCTTGAAGAGAAGTCCAAGACGATTGTTCGAGAGACTTTCATCAATATTAGCGCAAAGCATAGCTTTGAAGTAGATACCTTTATCATTAACAGGACATACGTTCCAAAGCAATAAATGTTTCATTGGCACCCAGCCTTTCCAAGTAATCTCACTGGACAGTTTCGGATAGGTTTCCTGTTCCTTCGGCTCGGTATACACCAAAGCGTATCCGTCCTGAATCTGGGCGATGCGGACTTTCTCGTTGAAATGGAGCCGGCTCACCTCTTTCTGGGAATTAGGAGCGGCATAAGCCACATTGTCATCGCGCTCACTGTAAACAATCCAATACTCCTTTCCATTCTCGCCACGCGACGAAGAACGTTGGCCAAAGTCACGGGATTGCGCCAATTTCCGCACATCCGTATCCGTCAGCATCGCACTATATAGCACGTCCGGCCGGAAAGCCTCGCATTTTTTCGGCAAAGTGGTGGTAATTTGCGCATGGGACGGCAAAGCCATCCCAAAAACACATACGGCACACAACAATAATCCTTTCTTCATATCCTTACTTAATATGTTAAAACTTGGAAATGATATCCGACACACAGGTCGTTCGGACCAAAGGGAAGCGTCTGATTCACTGAGAGGCCGTCCCCTTCCTGATGAAGGATGGACATCGACACGTAATCCTTGGCCCAGTCCGCATCCATGTCCATGATGAAATACAAAGCCGCAATTACCTGCTCATTATAAGACAGGTCCCAAAATGTAGGGGTGACATAATAATTGAATTCGACCCGGGAGAATGCCCGAGAACCATCCTGCTTGACGAGCGGGATATCATCGAACAATCGGGAAATGATCGCCAGGTCGGAGGAAGGATTGACCGTCGTCTCCGACTTGGTGACCAGCGCTTCAAACAGTTTGTCCATGTCTTTCTGGTTGTCATTGGGAAGATTCACCTTGACAATAACCGGCTCGTCCCAGTTAGCCAGATAGAAAATAGCGGCGGAAGTACGCTCCACCCGGGCGAAATCGTAAATGTCTCGCAGCTCCTCTACCAGCGGATTGACCTTGATATTGTGGTCTTTCATGACATAATAGAACTGCAGACTCTGCTCCTGCGCGAAAAGGACGGAGGAGCAAAGGATGGATGCGATCAGAAGGACGGCCCGTTTCATTGCTGCAGTTGTTTGACATCCAGACTGACAGAGGAGATCCGGCCCTGGGGATCATAGCTCATGCCCGTAATGGTCACGCTTTCCCAAGAGCGTTTGAGCCGGTTGATCACCTCATAGAGGCTGGCCGGGGCGGGTTCGTCTTCATTCAACCCGGTGCAACTCAACTTGCAATTCGGCGCGACACGTCCATTCAGCGCGGTCCTGGCCGCATTGGAATCCTTCCTATTGAAAAGGGAGGCAAGTTCCGACTGCTCCACTTTCTTGACCGTAGCCACCTGCTTGGGCACGCAGCCAGAGACCAGATAGTACTCAGACCGCTGTCCGGAGGCGTCCTCGACGAACACATAATAATTTCCGGACTTGGTCGGCGGAACCTCGAAAATGGCATCCGTCGTACGCTGGTCATACTCGTTCAAGACGACCTTGTTATTATCGGTCAGATGGAATACGATACCGTTTCCATCGGCATGGGCACGGAAAAGGTACACCCCCGTATTCGTCTGATAGCTCGGCGTGTCGATCTCCGAGACCTGGAGCGCACCCGCCGCAGAATTGGCCTGTTCCCGAACCGATTCCTCCTGGCCTGCCATTTCTTTCTCCTCGTTCTCCGGAACAGCAGAACGCTTACCGCCCAGGGAACCGACAAGGTAATAACCTAATGCGGCACATACGATAAACAACAGGACAAGAAGGATGGTCTGAATCGTCTTGTTCATAACTCAAAGCTTTATTTTCAAGCCAGCGGATAACCAGATGGCCTGTCTATTAAATGAAACGCAATCCACAAATGAATGATAGGCAAGTTGTCTTCCACCCGCATACACCACGGGAAGGATGCTGGACGAATTACCGGCGCCAGCCCGGTAGAAAGGCATATTGGTCGACGTAAAAGCAGGAACGATCAGCCCATACTCATATCCGCCAGAGACAAAGGCATACAGGGATGAGACCAAACGGACGTCCACGCCGATCTGGCCGAAAACGGAGAAGTCATAGGGGTTCTTTCCGTACGATGCCGCCGCAATAAAACGGTCAAAATCCTGCGAAATATTCACAGGAGCATCGCCGGCGCGAGAAAAACGGCCTTCAACATGAAAAGGAGTCGAAATGGTTGCCGACTGACTGAGATAAGCCTTCGCACCCAAATCGATGGAAAGGGCACCCCATGTACCCAGAGAGTTCTCATACTCAAGATATAACGGGAATACGAAATCCCGATACGAATAGCCTTCCCGAACGCTGTTGATCTCATAAGAGAGCGGAGTGGCGGAACCGTACTGGTAGCTGAAGGAACCGGCCGACATTTCAACCTTGCTCCAGGACATTGCAGCACCGGCATACAGGATCATCCGGCTGTTACGGCTGAACTTGCCAAGGCTGAGACCAAGGTCAAGACCGGCTTCAGTCGCTCCCGAGGACGCATTGAAACCCACATTTTCAGGCGCATGTGTAAAATGGAACGCGCCCGAAATCGTGGTGGAGAATCGGGGTTTCAACCGGATATGATACTTTTTGAAGACAGGCATCAGCACATCATACTGCGAAGAAGATGCTAGCTTGTTGAATTTCAATACGACGTCATTGTCGTTGACCGCCAGTTGGTCCATATCGACGATGGCCTGGTCGAAGTCGTTGAACACCACCTTGCTGTCACCGGTATACAGGTAGTCGGCATAATCGGTATCCGGCCGCATCAGGACGGCGAAGGATTTGTCCACTGGATGGGAAGGTCTCCTTTGCTGCGCCTGTATGCCCGCAATACGGACCACGTCCTCATCGGGATGATAGACCATGTCCAGGACCAGCGTGAAATCTGAGTGGTCCGGGTAAAGCTTGTCCGAATCAAACAGGACACCTCCCGACTTTCCGGTATAGACGGACGCGTCGATCAGCATGACATACTTGTTCAGGACAATCCGCCGGTGCCATAATTCCCCTTCCTGATAGAAACCGCCGTCCTTCCGGATCCGGCTGATCTCCGTCCTCAACAGGCTGCCGTTTTCCAAATTCACCAGTTTCGTATAGGCCGTCGGCGAGACCAAGTCCTGATAACCGGGCGTTCCCATCAAGTCGTTGTACACGCATTCATCCTCTTCGTTCTCGAACAGGCGGATGAAAGCAAACACATCTTGGCTGTCCGACAACGATGACGTCCGGATATACTCATCCAACGTGTTCAGAATGAGCATGTTCATGTGCCTGCTCTCCGAATCGGAGGGCTTTTGGGCCCACATGCCCAAAGGCAGAGCGGAGAGCAATAAGGCTGTAACGAGAATCCTTTTCATCAGCCGATCAGCAATTTAACCAGGAATCCGACGATCAGTCCCGCCATCGGAACCACCGCCCAAACCCAGGCAGGGTACAGGTCGGCCGGCTTTTTCGCAGGCTCCTCGGCAAACTCCGGAACGGGCGACGCATTCATCGGGTTCTGGGGTTCCTTGTTCAGGACCGTCTTCTTCACCTCAGGGACAGGAGGCTGAACGGCAGGTGTCTCAACCGGATTCTCAGGTTGGGAGGATTTCGTGACATGCCCCCAGGTGACGGGCGGATTCTCCCCTTCCAGATACCGGTCAATATAGTTGACCAGCTGCTGGGCAGTAGGACGGTTCCATGGTTCCTTGGTCATGCAGGCCTGGCAGATCATGTTCAATTTATCCGAGAACACATCCGGAAGTTCCGGAAGGTCTGCGCCCTGCTTCTGCAAGCTGCCTCCCATTCCGCAGAACGGGAGCTCACCCGTAGCGAGTTCATAGAGAGAAACGCCCAGCGACCAGATGTCGCTGGCCTTCACTGCCTGGTACTGCTTGCTGAACCGTTCCGGGCCCATATAAGAGATAGCCCCGGCGGAGTTCAACGCCATCGCACTCTTCCGGAGCGAAGCCCGGAGCTGCTTGCTGATGCCGAAATCCGTGATGACATAATCCCCGTTCTTGTGGATCAGGATATTGTCCGGCTTAATGTCCTGATGGATGATCGCCGGCTGCTGCGCATGCAGATAGGCAAGACCGGCTGCGACATCCCGGGTGAAACGCCAAAGGTCGTCTTCGCTCATCTGCCCGGCAAAACGCGTCACAGCACCCTCGGGACAGAATGGCATCACCAGGAAAGGACGCCGGTCTTCCGGATTCACCCCCAGATAATTCGCATGGAGAAGGTTGGAATGATTCAATTCGAAGGAGAGTTGGAATTCTTTCTTGAAATCCTGCAAACCTTTTTCATCCATCGCGACATAGATCTTGGTAGCTACTTCCAGATCTGTCGCTTTGTCGATGGCGACCCAGACTTCACCGAAACTGCCGCTTCCAATATACCGCTGGAGTTCGTAGCGGTTGTCAAGTAAATAACCTTCAGTGTACTGCATACGGCTAAGCAATTGAATTCAAGTCAAAATGAAAATGATGGGCTTCATCCAGGGAAATGATGCCGAAATGGAATGCGGCCCAGCCCAAGGCGGCAAGCACCAGCAAGACCAAAAGCCACCAGATCCACCTGTTTTTACATGATCTGCGGCCGGTTTTTTCGGTCGTAGCGCCTACAGGTTTCTGTTTCCGGGATGGCTCGCCCGGGGCGACCGTACTGCCCAGTTCGGACTCCTTCACAGCGACACACTGCAGAATTCCGATCGTTATGTTGTCATAGCCGCCAGCTTCCAAAGCGGCTTTGAAAAGTTCGTTCTTGACTTCCTCGATGCTTTCGTGCTCTTGCATCAGGACTTCCAGCATCTCCTCATCGCGGACAAGCCCGCATAGGCCGTCGCTGCAGAGGATGATGCAGTCGCCCGCAGACAGCCTCTTACAGATATAGTCGGGCTGCGCCTTGACGTTGGAATCGCCCAGGCTACGGGTGATGATATTGCTGTTGGGATGGTCGAATGCCAACTCGGCATCGAGTTTCCCGGCATCCACCAATTCCTGCACGTAGGAATGATCCTTGCTCAACCGGCTCAAACCTGACTGCCGGTTGAACAGATAGGCGCGGGAGTCACCGCACCAGGCCACATGGACGACATTCCCGACAACCCAGGCAATGACAATGGTCGTTCCCATTCCAGAAGTGGAGGGATCTTCCTTTACCCTGCCCTTGATCTCGCTGTCGGCGTCTACGATGGCCTTCTTGAGAAAAGACTCGATATGATTGCTGCAATCCGTTACCTTGGAGAAATCCTCGATCTCACTGAAGGAACGCCGGATTCCGTTGACTGCCAGTTCAGAAGCCACCTCGCCGGCATTCATTCCTCCCATACCGTCCGCGACAACGAGGACAGCACCGTTTTCCCCAAGGGAAATGACTTGGTCTGTATCCGAAGGGACGTACCAATCGGAAGTAGTCAAGTCCGGATTGACAATGAAATTGTCTTCATTGTTACTGCGAACCAACCCCACGTTAGTCGCAACGGTTATTTTGAAGGTAAGTTCGGACATAATGTTGGGGATTATAAAGAAAAACGGGGGCGTCCCGAAGACGCGGGACACCCCCGTTTCGGATTATGATTACTCTTCCACCTTGGAAATGCGGGACATCAGGTCGTTGATCCGGTTCTCAATCGGAACAGACGCCTTCTTGGCGTCACGATAGTAACGACGGATGGCCTCAACCTTGCGCTTGAAGACCTGGAGCTGGTCCTGGTCCTTCACATCATAGATGCGCTTCTCGGCTTCGGTGAGGAGGCTGCGGAGGACATCGTGCTGGACATCAGCATCGGAGATCTTGTAAGCCTCGAATGCAGAGTCAGAAGAGGTGATGTTGTCCCAGGTGACAGGGATGTTGGCGATGTTCACCTGCTCGACCGTGGTCTTCTTGGAGGAGCCACACGCAACGGCGGCGATAGCCATTGCAAGGATAACGATGATTTTTTTCATAATGTAAAATAATTAAAATAGAGTTATTGCTTCTTGGTTCCGAAAAGGCCTTCGGTCTTTTCTTCCTGACGCTGGAAGAGCGGCTTGTCCTTGATTTCCTCGACCTGCTTCTGCAGTTCAGCAGCCTGGGCCTTCGCCTTATCGGCTTCCTTGCCGGCCTTGGCGGCCTGGTCGAGAACTTCCTGCATATCCTTGCTCAGGTCTTCGGCAGTCTGGACGAGTTCACGCTGGCGGGCCTGGGCGGCCTGGAGTTTCTTCTGGACAGCGGCCTGCTCGGCTTCGGACTTGTCCTTGGCCTCGATCAGTTCCTGATTCAACTGCTCAATCTGCTCACCGCTTGCATTGAGTTCATCCTGGACCTGGATGATCTGCTCCTGCTTGCTCTGGAGTTCCCTGTCGAACTTCTTGGCCTGAAGGATATTCCAGGTGACAAGTCCGGCAACGGCAAGAAGCAGGATGATGGCAAGCGTCCAGATGGCGCGCTTGTAAGGACGGAGAGCCTGCTGGCGGAAGAGGCTCAGACGCTCAGTCATGCCGATGCTGCTGACAAGGCTCTGCTTGCCCTGAGGGATGATGAAGCCCATCAGAGGGCCCTTGGAAGAAAGACGGATCTCGTCACCGGTCTTCAGAACGACATCGCCCTGGACAGGCACACCATTGACGAAAGTGGGGTTCGTCTGGGAAAGCGGAATGAGTTTCCAATTCTCGCCTTCTTTCACGATAGCGGCGTGCCGACGGCTAACGGTCTCGAAGGACTCGTCGAAACGAACCTGGCAAGCGGAATCGCGGCCGAGTTCGATTTGGTCGACAATGATCTTCTGAGACTCACCGGCATGGTGGTACACAGACTCAGTCTTGTGCTCCAGGATGTAGTACTGACGTCCCGAGCCATTGAACACGGCTCCCAGTCCGGCTCCTACCGAGCCCGCAACGGTTCTTTTGTAGTTAGTCTCCATAAAGAAAAACTGGTTTGATTAAAAAGTTAATAAGATAAGATTAAATGGTTTCAAATCTCAGTTTGATATCTCCGACCGTGATGATATCCCCGTTCTTGAGCACCCGGCCTTCACGGCCGACCGAATCCGAATTGACATAGGTTCCATTGGTGGAATCCCGCCACTCCATCGCTACGGAATCCCACTGACCGTCTCGGATCAGCCAGTAGGAATGGCGGAGGCTTTCCAGCGTGCAGTGTCTCCTGGAGAGATAGGATTCCGTAAAGTCATTCACGCAGACAGCATTTTCCGGATCACGTCCCAGTGTCAGCAATTGCTTGTTAACTTGAAGAATCAGTTCATTCAACCGATAGATTCTTCCGTCTTCCCTACCATGCATCACCCGCAGTATGGAAACACCTTTCGGGGGCAGGATTTCATCGACAACAGGCTTGCTGGCAGCGATATAGGAAGGTTGTACTACGTCATCGGGGATGAAACTCATCGCTTCCTTGGCAGACTGGATCCGTTCCTTCAGATTCGGTTCCAGGCAACGGGAAATCAGCGACTCCCACCGCCTGCCGACGGCATACTCCCGCAACAGGTTCCGGTTCCATTCTCCGGCCTTTCCCCGTTTCTGATACATCACAAGATCATTCTCATTTTCCAGTTTTCCGAAAGGAAGGGCTCCTGTGATCAATTGATACATGACAACGCCGAAAGAGAAAAGGTCGGTCGTCGGGAGGACCGTGCTGTTTCCACGGGCCCGGTTAACCTGCTCGGGGGGCATGTAGGCGTATGTCCCGAAAATCTGGCTCGGCTTTCCGAAGATATTCC
>JAEEGJ010023345.1_pt1 | contig 12993 bp, 8 predicted proteins | sample 8958761 | NCBI WGS metagenome assembly JAEEGJ01 (sample SAMN16246546, study PRJNA631951) | gut metagenome | biome: gut microbiome; feature: rumen; material: RS-attached | host: Bos | place: Iran: Karaj | collected 2018-10
TGCCGAGCCCGACAGCTGCCACAAGCTCACACGCGGACAGTTCCGTTACGACTTCGGCGACGAGGCCGGCTACACGCCGCTACTGCCCATGTTTACCCTGGGTCATAACTTCAAGCCTTCCAACATCCACGCTGGTGGTCTGCGCTACCACGGAGCAGGCATGATTGTCAGCCAGCTCATCAAGGACGGTCTGATGAAGGGCGTTGATATCCCTCAGCTCGAGACCTTCGATGCTGGTATGCTCTTCGCACGCACCGAGGGCATCATCCCTGCTCCCGAGAGCTGCCACGCCATCGCAGCCACCATCCGCGAGGCCAAGAAGTGCAAGGAGACGGGCGAGGAGAAGGTCATTCTGTTCAACCTCTCCGGCCACGGTCTCATCGATATGCCCAGCTACGAATCATTCATCAAGGGCGACCTGCAGAACTACACCGTCACCGACGAAATGATTGCAGCCAACCTCGCTGAGCTGGACAAGAAATAACTGTCAAGTCAGAAAGGCCTTCCGCCTCCTGGCATGCCACCCCCTGGAACACCACCGCCCATTCCACTGGCGATGGTGTTTTTTGCTTCTACGCTGGTTGACGTAGAGCCCAGATAGAGCGTATAGCTTTCGCCGTTAGAAAGGCTCGGTGCGCTGATCACGATGGTGCCGTTGTTGTAGCTGTAGGGCGGCATGGTGAAGCTGACAATGGTGGTGTTACCGCTCTTCACGGTCACGGTGCTGTTGGCCTGTACGCTGCCCGTGGTGCTGATGATGCCCTGCGTAGTGCTGCCCAAGGAACCGTCAAACCGTCCTCCAATGCCGAAGATGTTGCCGCCGCTGATGTAGAGCTTGTGCTGCTCATCAATGTCAATGCCGGCCTCCGCGCCTCCTGTTCCGAAGGCAATGAGCGTGCCGCCCTTCAGGTACATGTTGCCGTTGGAGTCAATACCGTCGTTGTCGTTGCCTATGGCCACCACCGTGCCGCCGCTGATGGTCAGGTTGCCCGACGAGTTGATGTCATCGTCGTGGGCCGGCACCAGCACCGTGCCGCCGCTGATGTCCAACGTTCCCTTGCTCTCAATGCCCTCGGCGTTGTTGCCGCTGGTGCGTACCATGATGTCGCCGCCGGTGATGGTCAGCACGCCGTGCTCGTTCTTCGTGCCAATCTTGATGCCCTTGGGCGACGAGGTGTAGTCATCGTCCAGGTTGTCGGTGTTCCCCGTGTAGTTGTGGCTCTCCTGCGTGCCGTTGCTGTAGTAGAGACCGCCCGTGGTAATGATGCGTATCTTTCCGCCGTTGAAGTAGCCCTCCCAGTCAGCCTTCAGGCCCTTGCCGCCGCTGCCGGTAGATTTCAGATAGACTTCCCCGGCGTTGACGGTGAGTATAGAGTCACACGCTATGCCTGCCGATGCCTTCGTCTCCAGGTCTTCATCGTCCCATTCGCCATTGCTGGTGCTGACCACCGTCGTACGTCCGCCGTTGATGGTAATGTCGATGTCGCCGTTGATGCCCTTGGCACCGGGTGCCGACACCTCCACGTTGATAATGCCGCCGTTGATGTGCAGGTCGTCGCCTGCCTTGATGCCGTGGTTGGCCGTAGAGTTGACGTAGAGGTTCACGCCCTTCTCAATGACAATGTTGCTCTTGCCGTGAATACCATTATTATACGTACCATAGACCTCCAGCGACCCCGAGCCGCTGAGAATCAGCTTTCCCTTGGCAAAGAGCGCCCCCTTGTGGCTGTCGTCGGCACTGGTGCCGTCGATCAGCCTGTTCTCACCATTGAGCACGACGAACGCCTTTTTCTTGCTTTCAATGTCGAGTGCCGTGCTGCGCGTGTTCGTGATGTCGGCGTTGCTCAGGTTCAGCTCAAAGTCCGTCTTTCCGTCAATGGTCAACGAACCGTCTGCCGTTGTGCCGGTCACCACGTAGCAGACGCCCACCACGCTGCTGTGGTTGGCCGTCACGTCGTTGCCGTCCACGGTAATGGTAACGCCGTTCTCCTCCTTGGCTATGGGGTTCGACATGTCAATGTTGACCACCGTACCAAACGAATTCTTGCTGATGTCGTCACTGGCCTCCGGATAGGTGGCAGCTGCTGCTGACTCAGGCTCGGCCGTTGTCTTGTCAATCGCAATGTTAAACGAAAGCAGTTCGCTGCTGCTGTCGCCTGAAGAACTCTGGCCGCCGTTGGCTTCGTTGCCAGGAGTGAGTATATCATCAAAAAGGTCGCTCAGCGGATCATCTGATGAGCACGCTGTAAGAATACTGACAGATGCAAAGAGCATCATTGTAATTTGAAACTTTTTCATAACTGTACGAGTTTTGGATTTATTTTCGTCGCAAAGTTATGCACATCCTCAGGAAGCTCCAAATCTTTTCAACAAACGCTCCCATTCCGTCAACGAAAAGAACAAGTAACTGTGCCGGCATGGCCCTTAGTCAGAACACAGAAGGGTCTCCGATGTGCACTCATTGCTTGCGGTGCTGTTTGGGATGAAGCTTAATGTCGAACTTGAAGTTGGAGCGGAGTTCCTTGAGCGTCGATTTCGAGAGGTAGGCGCGACCTTGGCGCTTGCCTTCTGGGAAGAGAAACTGCAGGCGTTTGCCGCCTAAAGGCTTCTTCACTACGACGCAGGTTGAGGTAACCGACTCGCCGAGCTGGAAGCCGCTGGTAGCGGCACGACCGCTGAACTCGGTCGTGGTATCTACGTCCTTGTCATAGAGATCAAGGATGGTGTCGATGGTAGCCAGAGCTTCTTCGGTAGTGGCACCGAGACGGATGGTGACCTCGTGGAGGTTCTTTATCTCTGTGCCGAGGATTTCGTCAGCTCCGAGGAAGTCGGCGACGCGACCCAGGCTGAGATAATAGCCGAAACTATCCTCCTCGTCGCTGTCCTTATAGGTAAAGATGCTGTAGTCGCCGTGGTCGGTCTCGGCCTCGGCAACTTCCACCCGCATACCGGTGGGCTGGTTCTGCGCCTGTGTGCTCGTGGCAATCATGATGGCGACTGCGGCCAATAATAGTATCTTTTTCATATCAGTCTCACATTTTAGCGTTTCTGCCTGCAAAGATAAAGTATTTGGGGCGAATGAACAAATTTTAGTGATTATTTTTTATCGGCCGACACTCTGCCGTTTTGTCAGCAAGAAACGACAAAATGGCAGAATTTGGGATTTGGTACGCTCCTTGCATTGATTAGGGTGAGCGCCGCAAGGAGCTCACGAACAATAAACATCGTATAACTTAAAAAATAATTAGGAGGTAAAAATTATGATGCCAATGATGAGAAATTCCGCATGGTTACCCACAGTGTTTAACGACATTTTCGACAACACGTTCGTACCAAAGGCCAACTGCACTGCACCGGCCATCAATGTAAAGGAGAACGACAAGGCCTACACCGTAGAACTGGCCGCCCCGGGCATGAAGAAGGAGGACTTCAATGTTCATATCAACGACGAGGGCAACCTCATCATCAAGATGGAACAGAAGCAGGAGAACAAGGAGGAAGACAAGAACACTCGCTACCTGCGCCGCGAGTTCTCGTACACGAAGTTCGAGCAGACGCTGATTTTGCCTGACGACGTTGACAAGAACAAGATTTCAGCCAAGGTGGAGCACGGCGTACTGACCGTGGAACTGCCGAAGGAGGTAGAGACAAAGGCGAAAGTGGCACGCCAAATTGCCATCGGATAGATTCATAATGTGTTAGTTGTTGGTAAGCCCGGTGCATGTGCATCGGGCTTTTTTTTCCGAGCGGTAGCAAATTTTTCACTCTTCACTTTTCACTTTTCACTTAAAATGATTATCTTTGTACCCAAATAGCAACTACCAACTTAAAAACAATGACACTATGAATCACGGGACAAAGATATATGTAGCAATGACGATGGCCGTCATGGCATGCCTGCTGGCGGGCTGCGGCAAGAAGGCACGCGTGGCAACCATTGAGTTCAAGGCCGTGTCAAAGGCTGACAGCATGATCTTCGAACGGGGCAGACAGCTCGACTATCAGGGCATGCTGGCCCTTACCGACAGCTTTGAACTGGCAGGAGCCATCTCGGAGATTGCCGCCAACCGCTGGCGTGGTGTGGCCTACAACTACCTGGGCAGCGTGCGTCAGTCGGAGTTCTATTATAAAAAGGTGTTCGACGCCCCCATCAAGACCGACGCCGACAAGTATAACTACTACAAGTCGTCACGACGGCTGGCAGAGATACTGGTGAAACGCGGAGAGTATGAGGAGGGACTGAAAACAGCCCTGGAAGCAACGGAAAAGATGGAGAAGTGGGGCGGCTACTCGCCCAAGGACCTGGCCATTCTGCTGAAGACCATAGGCTGCTGCCAGCTGAACCTGGGGCGTGACAAGGAGGCTGCCGGCAACTATGCCACGGCATACGGGAAATACCGGGAGCTGCTGGAGGACACCGTCACCGTTCGTGAGCTGAACGACGCCATTATGGCCACCGACGACATTGCACTGGACTACATCAACATGAGCCGGTATGATGAGGCGCTGCACTGGGTGGATATTGCCGATACGCTCATGAAACAGCGCACAGAGCTGGCGCCTGACTACGACGTGCCGCTCATTCAGGAGTACCAGGCCCGTGTTACCCTGCGCCGTGCCATTGCCCTGCAGGGACTGGGACGTGACAAGGAGGCGCTGCAGGCTTACCGCTCGGAGCTGGACAACCCTTACGGACGGACGGACGACGGGAGCATTGAGGCGGCCGAGTACCTGATGGCGGCCCACCGCTATGGAGAGGCTGCCGACAACTACAGCCGACTGGACCGCTACCTGGCGAAGCACGGCATGGACCTCACGCTGGACAACATCCGCATCTATCTGCTGCCCAAGTACCGTGCCAACATTGCCGCTGGGCGCAGGGACAGCGCCGTCTATATCGGCACCATGCTCTGCAACGCGCTTGACAGTGCCATAGTGAGTGCCAAGAACAGCGATGCCGCCGAGCTGGCCACCATCTACGACACGCAGCAGAAAGAGGAGCAGATCATGCAGCAGAAGGCGTCACTGGCCCGACAACGGCTCTACGGCATCAGCGTGGCCTCCGTGCTGGTGCTGGTGTTCCTGATTATCTACGTCTTGCACCGCATCAAGGCACAGCGACGGCTGGCCCATGCCTACCAGAAACTGGAGGAGGCCAACCTGCGACTGGAAGAAGCCAACCAACGACTGGAGGAAGCCAACCGGCAGCTGGAGCAGAAGAACGAGCAGCTGACGGTGGCCAACGCCCGAGCCGAGGAGTCATCGCGGATGAAGACCGACTTCATTCAGCAGATTTCCCACGAGATACGCACGCCGCTCAACATTCTCAGCGGCTACACGCAGGTTGTCACCACGCCCGGCATGGAGCTGGACGACGACACCCGACAGGACATCAACCGCCAGATTACCGAGAACACCGACCGCATAACGGGACTGGTGAACAAGATGCTGGAACTGTCGGACGTGAACAGCAAGGCGGTGCTGGAACGCAACGACCAGGTGCTGGGCGTGCAGATTGCCGCACAGGCTGCCGAGGACAGTGGCATTACACAGGCTTCGCACCTGAACTTCGACATGCAGTTTGGCGAAGGGGCCGACAGCGTCATGCTGCAGACCAACCTCATCTCGGCAACCCGGGCCCTGACGCTGGTGCTTGACAACGCCAGGAAGTTTACCAAGCCGGCAGAGGCCCTGAACGCCAAAGCCAATGAGCAGAAGAACGCCATTCTCCGCATGGCCATGGCCGACGGAATGCTGCAGTTCATTGTAGAGGACGACGGCATCGGCGTGCCTGCCGAGGAGGCTGAACGGATCTTCGACGAGTTTGTGCAGCTGAATGAGTATTACGACGGAACGGGCATCGGCCTGACGGTGGCCCGCAGCATTGCCCGCCGACTGGGCGGCGACATCGTGCTGGACACTTCTTACGACAAAGGTGCCCGATTCGTGATGAGCCTGCCCGTGGAGTGAAGGTTGGATTACGGATTACAGGATTACGGAGTGGAGGAGGAATTCATCTCCGATAGCAGGGTGACGGCATCCCTGACCGTCGGCATGTCGGTGATGACCAGTGAACGGCGTCCGTTCTGCTCGCGGAGCTGACAGCGGCGCGGATGCTGGCCTACATAGTCGAGGATACGGTCAAAGGCCTGGCTCTGATAGAACGGACTTTCAGTGTTGGAAACGAAGAAGAGGGCCATGCGTCCTTGCTTGAGCACAATTTTCTCAATACCGAACTGCTTACCCAGACGGCGCAGGGGAACGACCTGTAGCAGTTCTTCGGCCTGCTTGGGCAGGGGGCCGAAGCGGTCGAGCATGCGGCTGCGGTAACGCTCCAGCTCGTCATCACCCGAGAGATTATCCAATTCACGATAGAGCAGCATACGCTCAGAGTCGCTGGGCACATACTGGTCAGGGAAATACATCTCAAGGTCGCTCTCGAGGGTACAGTCGGAAACGTAAAGACTCTCCCCCAGCCCCTCTCTTTGAGAGAGGGGAGCAGATAGTTTCGGCCCTTGATTCTGCCTCCTCCCCTCCCTCTCAGGGAGGGGTTGGGGGAGAGTCCTGGCCTCATTCCTCAGCTCCGTCACGGCTTCGTTGAGAATCTTCAGGTAGGTCTCGTAACCAAGGTCGGCTATGAAGCCGCTCTGCTCAGAGCCGAGCAGGTTGCCCGCACCACGGATGTCAAGGTCCTGCATGGCGATGTTGATGCCGGAGCCCAGGTCACTGAAGTTCTCCAGCGCCTCCAAGCGTCGGCGAGCCTCCACATTCAAGGCGGAGAGCGGCGGAGCCAGCAGGTAGCAGAACGCCTTGCGGTTGGAACGTCCTACACGGCCACGCATCTGGTGCAGGTCGCTGAGTCCGAAGTTGTGGGCCCCGTTGATGATGATGGTATTGGCATTGGGAATGTCAATGCCGTTCTCCACGATGGTGGTGGAAAGCAGCACATCATAGTCGTAATTGATGAAGTCAAAGAGTATCTTCTCCAGTTCCTCGGGTTTCATCTGACCATGTCCCACGGCGATGCGGGCATCTGGCACGTGCTTATGAATCATCTCCTTCAGACGCTGCAGGTCATTGATGCGGTTATTGACGAAGAACACCTGACCGTTGCGTGACATCTCGAAGTTGATGGCCTCGGCAATGATGTCGGGCGAGAAGGTGTGAATCTCCGTCTGTATGGGGTAGCGGTTGGGCGGCGGTGTCTGGATGGTGCTCAGGTCACGGGCACCGACCAGTGAGAACTGTAGCGTTCGCGGTATGGGCGTTGCCGACATGGTGAGCGTATCGACGCTGGTCTTCAGCTGGCGCAGCTTCTCCTTGGTGCTGACGCCGAACTTCTGTTCCTCGTCAATGATGAGCAGTCCCAAGTCCTTGAACTGCACCTGTTTGCCAATGAGCTTATGGGTGCCGATGAGTATGTCAATCTGTCCGCTGGCCAGGTCTTTCAGGATGGCAGTGGTCTGCTTGGCGCTACGGGCACGGCTCAGGTACTCCACACGCACCGGCATGTCCTTCAGGCGTGAGGAGAAAGTCTGGTAATGCTGGAAGGCCAACACGGTAGTGGGCACCAGAACGGCGGTCTGCTTGCCATCGACGGCCGCCTTGAAGGCAGCACGGACGGCCACCTCGGTCTTGCCGAAGCCCACATCGCCGCACACCAGGCGATCCATGGGACGTGAGCGTTCCATGTCGGCCTTCACGTCGTTAGTGGCCTTGAGCTGGTCGGGGGTATCCTCATAGAGGAACGATGCCTCCAGCTCGTGCTGCAATGACGAGTCGGGGCTGAAGGCAAAGCCTTTCTCCTGACGACGGGCAGCATAGAGCAGGATGAGGTCGCGGGCTATATCCTTGAGTTTCTGCTTGGTACGCTCCTTCATGCGTTCCCACTGACCCGTGCCGAGATGTGACAGGCGGGGCGGCTCACCGTTCTCCTGCGACTTGTACTTCGACACCTTGTAGAGCGAGTGGATGCTGACGTAGATGGCTCCCCCACCCTGATAGATGATTTTGATCATCTCCTGATAGCCATCTCCTTGCGGCATACGGACCAGTCCGCCGAACTTGCCGATGCCGTGGTCGATGTGGACGATGTAGTCGCCCACCTCAAACTGCTGTATCTCCTTCAGCGTCAGTGCTACCTTGCCGCTGCGGGCACGGTCGCTCTTGAGGTTGTACTTGTGGAAACGGTCGAATATCTGATGGTCGGTAAACACGCAGAGCTTCAGGTCGTGATCAACAAAACCCTCGTGCAACGTCTTTTCGACAGGGGTGAAGAGACCTACCCCCATTTCCTCCCCAGAAGGGTTTAAGATTTCCTTCAGTCGCTCATTCTGCTTCTGGCTGTCGGCCAATATATATATATGGTACCCGCGAGACTGGTAGTCGGTCAGCGTCTGCTGCAACAGCTCGAAGTTCTTGTGGAAAAGGGGCTGAGGGGAGAGTTGAAGGTGGAGGGTTGAAGGTTGATGGTGGAGGGTGGAGGATGGAGGGTTGCCAAGCAGGACTTGACGGAAGGCCTGGACCTCTTGGGCAAACTGGGTGCCGGTGGTGAGCTGCACCTCCTTACGCAGGGCGGCAATGATCTGTGCCTGCTCTTCCTCGGTGGCACCCTCGGTACGTTCCTGGATGGCCTGTGCGGAGAAACCCTCGTCGTAGGTCTTGCTGATGACCTCACAGATATACTTCAGGTTCTTCATCACCAGCAGCGTGTCCTTGGGCAGGAACGACAACAGCGACTCACGGCTTTCCACCTCGCCCGACAATTCCGGGACGATGTCAACCTGCTCGCGGCGGTCACGCGACAACTGGTTTTCCACCTCAAAGGTGCGGAGGGAGTCAATGTCATCGCCAAAGAAATCGACTCGGAAAGGATATTCGCTGCTGAACGAGAACACATCGAGAATGCTGCCACGAAGGGCAAACTGACCGGGCTCATAGACGTAATCCACCTCACGGAAGCCCAGTTCACGCAGTCGGGCGCAAACCGAATCCACATCGACATGCTGTCCGGTATGGAGGCTGAGCGTACGGTCGTCAAGGCGTTTCTTCGAGACAACGAGCTCTGCCACTGCTTCGGGGTAGGTTACTATGTAAAGCCGGGCCCCACCAAACCTCCCCAAAAGGGGAGGCTTACCTGCGGACTCCGTAGGTAAGTCCCTCCTTTCGGAGGGATTTAGGGAGGCCAGCACCTCCGTACGCAGGATTTCGTTGGCTGCATCGCGCTGTCCGTACTTCACGGAACGGCGGTAGCTGCTGGGGAAGAAAAACACCTGCCGGTCGCCCAGCAACTGCTGGAGATCATGATACAGGTAACCAGCCTCCTCGACATCCTGCATGATGAAGAGGAAGGGAGCCCCACCCGACTTCCCCCGATGGGAGGAGCTAAGGGCAGCGAAGTACATGGCAGTGGCTGACGACATGAGTCCGCTGAGGAAAAAGGTCTTCTCCGACTTTTTCCCCAACACTTCCGCCAAGGCCTTTACCTGCGGCGACATGGCGTACAATTGCAGTAATTCCTGTATTTTCATACGAATTGCGGCACAAAGGTAATAAAAAAAGTTGAAAGTTGAAAGTTGAAAGTTGAGAGTTGAGAGTTTTTTTTGCCGCTTAACCTTTTTTACCTTTTTACTTTTTTACCTTTTTACCTTTTTAATTACCTTTGCAGCAAAATCAATAAATAGTCATGCACGCAAGCGACAGTCTTATCATTATCCCGACGTACAACGAGAAGGAGAACATCGAGAAAATCATCCGGGCCATCTTCGGACTCGAGAAGTGTTTCCATATCTTAGTGATTGACGACGGCTCACCCGACGGCACGGCAGCCATCGTGAAACGCCTTATCAGCGAGGAGTTTGGCGACCGTCTGTTCATTGAGGAACGCTCGGGGAAGTTAGGACTGGGCACTGCCTACATCAAGGGCTTCAAGTGGGCACTGGAGCGCGACTACGAGTACATCTTCGAGATGGATGCCGACTTCAGTCACGACCCGAACGACCTGCCCCGACTCTACAGCACCTGTCATGACGAAGGTTACGACGTGGCCATAGGCAGCCGCTACGTGAGCGGTGTGAACGTGGTGAATTGGCCCATGGGACGTGTGCTGATGAGTTATTTCGCCTCGAAGTACGTCCGACTGATTACGGGTTGCAACATCCACGACACCACGGCAGGTTTCAAGTGCTACAAGCGCAGGGTGCTGAAGACCATTGAGCTGGACAAGATCCGCTTCAAGGGCTATGCCTTCCAGATTGAGATGAAGTTCACGGCCTACATGATTGGCTTCCGCATCAAGGAGGTGCCCGTCATCTTCGTCAACCGCCGCGAGGGCACGTCGAAGATGAACACAGGCATCTTCGGTGAGGCATTCTTCGGTGTCATGCGGCTGCGCTGGGACGGTTGGAACCGGAAATACCCGAAGATAGTTGAGAGTTAGGAGTTAGAAGTTAGAAGTTAGGAGTTATGAAATTCCTTTATAGAATCTATCAGTTGTTGGTTGTACTGCCTGTAACCGTATTGATTACCATTATTACAGCACTTACCGTTGGCATTGGAACATCCATCGGTGACGGCCATTTCTGGGGTTACTACCCTGGCCGTTGGTGGGCTCGGACCATCATCCGTATCTGTCTGCTGCCCGTAACGGTGGAGGGACGTGAGAATCTGGAGAAGGATCAGTCCTACGTTTTTGTTTCCAACCATCAGGGAGCATTCGACATCTTCCTCATCTACGGTTTTCTGGGCCGTAACTTCAAGTGGATGATGAAGTATCAGCTGGGCAAGATTCCTTTTGTGGGCTATGCCTGCCGGAAGTCGCACCAGATATTCGTTGACAAGCGTGGCGTGGGAAAGGTACGCCAGACGTATGAAGCCGCCCGTAAGACACTGGAACAGGGCAACCTGAGCGTGGTGGTGTTCCCCGAGGGCTCACGTAGCTTTACCGGTCACATGGGAACCTTCAAGAAGGGTGGCTTTGTGCTGGCCGATGAGCTGCAGCTGCCCGTAGTGCCACTGACCATCAACGGTTCATTCGACATCATGCCCCGTACCCGCGACTGGCATTTTGTCAACTGGCATCCCTTACGACTGACCATCCACCAGCCCATCTATCCCGTAGGACAAGGCACACAGAACGTGCAGGCCACGATGAACCAGGCCTACGACAGCGTCATGTCTTCCTTGGAAGAAAAGTACAAAGGCTTCGTGGAGAATCCAGACCAGTGATCATCCATTGAGCTTTGAGCATTGAGCTTTACCACTCACTACTCACCACTCACTTTTTCTTCAGCGTAATCACCACTATTTCCCCTGGCATACCCAGTCGTAAGGGGATGAGACCGCCCACGCCAGTGGTGACGAATAGCGCACGAGGTCCCTCATAGACGAAACCTCCCCACTCATCTTCCTTCAAGGCTAAGGGCGACCAGCCGAAAATGCCAAACTGCATGCCGTGGGTATGGCCGCTCAACGTCAGTTGGGCATGACACTCACCCAGAATGCTTCTGCGCCAGGCAGAGGGGTCGTGCTGCAGCATAACCATGAACGAGGTAGTATCCACGCCTTGCACGCTCATGCCGACATTGCCCAAGCGAGGCATGCCAGTCACATTGCCACGGTTCTCCATACCTGCCAGCACCAGGCTGTCAGCACCTCGACGAATGATGCGGTGCTCGTTCATCAGCAGGTCCCAGCCCAAGTCACGCTCGTATTTCTCTGTGAGCAGGCAATTCGCCTTTTTCGTTTCCTCGTCGCAGTCCTGATAGACGTCATAGTCATGGTTACCCAGAATGGAATAGACGCCATCAGGCGCATGCAGACGGCTCAGCTCCTTGCTGTAAGGAAGTGTCTCTGACGGCCAGATATTCTGAATGTCGCCTGTAAAGACAATCATATCGCCCTTTTGAGCCAGTATGCTATCAACCATTCGAGGGATATAGTCCCCACGGTGGTTCTTGAAGGAACCCAGGTGCAAGTCGGAGAACTGCACAATGCGGTAGCCGTCGAAGGCCTCAGGCAGGTCGGCCGATTCATAGACCACATGACGCACTTCCAGCTGTTCGAAGCCAAACGTCAGGCTATAGCTGAACAATCCTATCAGGATACAGGCAAGGACGATACCGGCCTTGCGTCCCCACCGCTTCGGCAACAGCCATCGGCATAGGAAATAACTTACCAACGGTAAGACGACGAAGCCCACAAGAAACGTGAGCGGCGTGGAAAAATAGGAAATAAAGATACTTTTCTCCATCAACTTTGAATTTTTATAGGTTAGCAGCAAGGAAACGCCGCATGGTGTCAACGGGCAGGTTGCGACGACGGGCATAGTCCGTCAGCTGGCGCTCATCTATCTTTCCCACAGCAAAATAGCGCGACTGCGGATGAGCCAGCATCAGTCCGCTGACGCTGGCATGGGGCTTCATGGCACCGCTCTCTGTAAGATGGATGCCAATCTGTTGCAGGTGAAGCAGCTCGTCGAGCAGGAAGTTCAGGCTGGCATCGGGCAGCGAGGGATAGCCCACTGCAGGACGGATGCCCTCAAACTGTTCGGTGTGCAGCTCGTCCATCGGCAGGTGCTCATGCCGGGCGTAGCCCCAGTAGGTCTGCCGCACCTCTTTGTGCAGGCGTTCGGCAGTGGCTTCCGCCAGACGGTCTGCCAGCAGCTGCATCATCATCTTCTCATAGGGGTCGTGGTCGAAATCATGTTCCATGCCTTCATCCACGGAAGTGGCAAAGAGACCAATCTGGTGAGTGGGACTTGGTGAGGGGTGAGGGGCATGAGGAGCTATGAAGTCGGCCAGGCACAGGCAGGGACTGCCCTGCTGCTGGCGCAGAAATGGTATTCGCACTTCGGGGTTCCCCTCACTTGGAGAGTGGTCAGGGGTGGGCCTCACTATCACGTCATCCCCATCGCTATAGGCATCGAGCAGCAGGAACAGCGCATGTGTCTGATACTTATTGCGGTAGCGGGCAAGTCGGGTTTCCGCCTCCTCA
>JAEEGJ010023346.1_pt1 | contig 12992 bp, 11 predicted proteins | sample 8958761 | NCBI WGS metagenome assembly JAEEGJ01 (sample SAMN16246546, study PRJNA631951) | gut metagenome | biome: gut microbiome; feature: rumen; material: RS-attached | host: Bos | place: Iran: Karaj | collected 2018-10
GTTGATGATGGCGGGGATTTCAACGATTTCGTTGGATTGTCTTTCGAGTTCCTTCTGGAGTTCGATTCTCTCCGGAGAGCCTGGTCTGTATGCTTTTACAGGCTCGTTGTCCGGCTTCGCAAATGTAATCAGTGCGTTGTTCATTATGTGTTATTTAAAGATTTGAAGATTTGAAAATTTCAAGATTAAAAATTGCGGTGCAAAGATAATAAAAATCATTGCGAAAAACTTTGTTGCGAAAATTTTCGCAATGATTATCCTAGTCGTTTGATGGCCTGTAACCGATGTGTATGCTCATTTAACTCCTTATTGAATATGCCCGTCTGGTCTAAGTAATCAATGCGGACCTGTCCAGAGCAGTGGATGATTTGTTCGCCACCTATGACGATGCCTACATGGGTGATGCGACCGTCCTCGTCGCCGAAGAAAGCCAAATCGCCGGGCTGGGTCTCTTGCAGGAAGTACACCAATTCGCCTTCCTTCACTTGCTGGGATGAATCACGGGGGAGAAGGAGTCCGGCCATGCGGGCACAGACCTGAACCATGCCCGAGCAGTCGATGCCCATTGCAGTACGGCCACCCCAGAGGTAAGGTGTGCCAAGCAATATTTTGGCATAATTCACCATCATTTCTGGATGGAATTCGTTGGGCATTTCGATGGCATCGGGATGCGGCTCATAGAGCGGCGTGCCCAAAGTCAAGAATTTGCCCTTGTATTCCGCGATAGGCTTATTAATAAGGTAGATTTTATTCGTCTTCAAGGCGTTGAAATCTTCCTCGCTGATTTCACAAAATTGTTTCGCCTGAATCCAGCCTTCGTAAAAAGCAAAGGCCCCTGAGCCAGTCGAAGGACCGTCAGTTGGGTAAACCGAAGGACCGTTGTCTTTTCGGACGAGTACCCATTCATGGGCTTTGTCCAACACCTGATAAGTTTCATTATAAAGCAGTTGGCTCACCATTTCGGAAGTGTGTCGGGCTTCCTTGCGCATGGCGATGGCAGATAAATTGCAGATGCCGTAGGTCATTTTCTTGTCGTTTTTGTGACCGCTAAATTAGACAACATATCGTTGCAAAACGCCTTTTTTCGTTGATTTTTTTGGAGTGATTGGAGTTTTTCTTAATTTAGCACACGATTTTCAAACCGAGGACTAATTTTAAATCATTGGTTATGAGTAAAATAAATGATTTTTTCAATAAGATAAGGCACAGCTATTATACAGGGGCCAAGGTTTTTGCTTTTTTGGTGGCTATCGCGTTGGTATGTTGGCTGATGCCGCGCACGGGCAAGTTCAAGTACGAATACCAGCTTTCTAAGCCTTGGCAGCACGAGACCCTTTATGCGCCTTTCGATTTCCCGATTTACAAGGACAATGAAACCTTGATGGCCGAGACGGAAGCGGCAGCGGCCAAGGTGAAGCCGATTTTTGTCTTCAACGAAGAGGAGATGTCAGCCTCGCGCAATGCCTTGTATAACGCTTTTGAGGCGAGCTGGGACGACCGTGGCGGCTTCGACAAGGATGTGAACATGGATTACCTTTTTTCGGTGTACGACTCCATCGAGGACCGTGGTATCGTGGCCTACGACAACGCTACGGCCAATTTGACGGCAAGTACCGAGGTGAGCGTCATCCGCAACAAGGTGATGCGCACCGCTCGTTACGGCGATTTCTACACCCTGAACGAGGCTACTGATGCCGTGGCCAACATCATGCAGCAGAACAAAAAGGGAATGAATCAAAAGGTATTGTCGGAACTGCTCAACGGGGCCCTTCGACAAAACGTGTTTTACGATGCCGAAATCACCAAGCTTGAAGTCGACAAGGCGGTGTCGTCGGTTTCACTAACTTACGGCATGGTGCAGAAAGATGAGAAAGTGGTCACGGAAGGCGAGTTGATCGATGCACACACTTACGATGTGCTGAACTCACTGCAACGGGAATACACATCACGCTCCATGTCGAGCGACGAATCGCTTCGTGTGTTGTTGAGCCAGCTTTTCCTCGTCGCGTTGATCTTTACACTGATGGGCTTGTATGGCAACAAATTGCATCATAAAGTGTTTGCCGACCTGAAGAGTCTGGTGCTTCTGCTGACCCTCATGCTGATCATCATTTTGCCGAGCTATATTTTGGTCAAGGTCGTGCCTGGACTCATCTACATGATGCCGGTGTGTCTGTTGGCCATCATGGTGGGCTCGTTCTTCAATTTGCGACTGGCTTTTTCCACTCAGGTCTTCGCCGTCATGCTGATTTCCCTCGTGGTACCCAATCCTTTCCAATTCATTTTCATGCAGTTGGTGGCCACGGTGCTGACGGTGTTCAGCATGTCGAACACAAGGGCGCATCACCGCTTTATCCAGTCGGCGCTGTTTGTGTTTGTGGGCTATCTTTTGGTCTATCTCGCTTTCACTTTCCTTTCCACCTCCGAAGTCGACTGGTCGGATGTGTTCCTGCTGCTGATGAATGCTTTGCTCACCTTGTTGGCTCAACCGCTCATCCTTATGTTTGAGCGTATCTTTGGCGTCCCAACTTCGCTTTCTCTTCTGGAGTTGAGCAATACCAACAGTCCTTTGCTCCGTGAGTTGGCGACCACTGCACCTGGCACTTTCCAGCATTCCATCCAAGTGGCTAACCTTTGCGAAGAGGTACTATTCGAAATTGGTGGCGATACGATGTTGGCTCGAACTGGTGCCTTGTATCACGATGTGGGCAAGATAAAGAATCCGATGTATTTCACTGAGAACCAACATGGTGCCTATAGCCCGCATAATGACCTCTCCAATACCGAGAGTGCCGAAATCATCATCTCGCATGTGACCGACGGCATTGAGTTGGCGCATAAGGCGCATGTGCCAGAGCGTATCATCGACTTCATCCGCACCCACCATGGCACGCGTCGCACCGATTATTTCTACATCAACGAGCAGAAGGCCCATCCCGACGAGGAAATCGACCCCACGCCGTTCACTTATCACGGCCCGGCACCCTTCTCACGCGAGACCGCCGTCCTTATGATGGCCGACAGTATTGAGGCCGCATCACATAGTCTGAAAGACCCCGACGAAAAGAAAATCAGCGACTTGGTCGACAACATCATCAACAAGCAGATGGAGGCGGGGCAGTTCCTCAACACCGACCTCACTTTGCACGACATTGAGACCTGCCGCAAGGTTTTGAAGAAGAAGCTGATGAGCATTTACCATGTTAGGATTGCTTATCCAGAGAAATAAAACACAAAAATGCGTTATGACTAAGAAAATGAAGAATTGGAAGAAGGTAATACTCATTATTCTGGCTGTCCTTGTGATATTGGTCGCTGCTGCTTTCTACTTTCTTCCAGTGAGATTGCTTATCCATACTTTTACAAACAATGATGGTGAAATGACAGAGGTCCGGTTCGGCGACACCATCCCTTTCGTGATGAATGGGGGCCAAATGCTGTTCAAAGCCGAAGTAAATGGAAAGCCGGATACGTTGATGTACGATTCGGGCATCAATTCGTTGATGCTGTTGATGTATACACCGAGCACACAGCCTGAGGGAATGAAGTTCTACCGTCATCGGGTGACGGGTGCCGATAAGAAGGCTAAGGTAAAGGCGACGACACTGCCTGTCATGATTGGGACGAGTAGGGTAAACAACTCAGGAATAGGTTTTGCTGTCTTGAATCCCGAGCCGCCTCTTTGTGAAAAAAAATCTATTTCCGACCACCATCTGTTAGGATCGGAAAGCCTCAATGTTGGCCATTATATGCTTGACTTTACGCATCGTGAAATAGTAATAATCGGTTATTTAGAGTCAATTGACACTACAGGATTCATCCCCATCAAGTGCTCGATGAAAAGAAATGCCTTGTGGGTTTATCCACAAATCAACGGCGTGGAATATGAATGCATTTTTGATACGGGTAACGGTAACACTGGGTTTTTGTTGAAAGATGAACAACGGGTGAAAAATCCCCAAGTGAACGATTATGTTTATGAAGGCTCGTATGGAAACGCCATTGGTGGCCGAACGAATAAGCAGAGGTTTGTCCGTGCTCAGCAAGAAACGTTTAGTATCGATGGTGCCGAAAAAAGGACCGAAATCACCTATGTGAAGGATCTGCCGTTCAACAACATGGGCCTCAAGGCTATCTCGCAGTTTGACTGGATTGTTTCGGCTTCGAAATATGGTCCAAAAGTATATGTTAGGCCCCATGCTGTCGATGAGGATAAGCCTTCTGTAATGATCCGATACAAACTCATTGTTGACGATGGCAAGTTGAAGATTTCGGCGCGCCTTGTTGATGGAAAAGAAGTATTCAAGGTCGGCGACCAAATCATCTCCGTCAACGGTGAAAAAATCACCGAGGAGAACATCTGTTATTATTACGACCTGCTGACCGAGAACAACGACTGGTCGGGGTTTGAGATTCGGGTGAAGTAAGTTTTTAGGATATGCTTTGCATGAAAGTCTATTATACTGAAATAACATATTAAAAATGAACAGGTTGTTTAAATATTGTGTGCTTTTGTCGATGGTCTTTGCCATGACTTCCTGCGGCACTGTCGGCCTGTTGATTCATACGGCCAAAATCTTTAATGATAACCAGAGCTATAGTGTCAACTCGGCGTGTGACACCATCCGTTTTGTTGTCAACAAGAAGAACCAAATGTTGCTCAAGGCTGAAATCAATGGGGAAATGGACACGGTGATGTATGATTCAGGTGTCAATTCCTTTGCTCTGCTCATGTACACGCCAAGCACCAAGCCAGAGGGAATGAAGTTTTATAATAATCGGGTTTCTGGGGCCGACAAAAGGTCAAAAATCAAAATGACGACTTTGCCGGTAACAATCAAAACAAACATGGTGGTGTCGGAAGGACTAGGTTTCGCCAATTTAGGGCCTGAACCACCGATTTGTCAAAGAGAGGAGGCTTTGTCAGCGCATAATATCATTGGCTTTCAAGGGCTTAATTTGGTTCGTTACATGATTGACTTTACCGATAATCAGATGTACGAAATACCTGATTCCTTGAGCATCGACACTACGGAGTTCATTCCCATCAAATGCAAGTTGTACAGAGATGTTTTGTGGGTCTATCCGCGAATCAATGGTGTGGAGTATGAATGCATTTTCGACACGGGCAACGGTGCTGCTGACTTTTTGTTGCAGGATGAGCAACGTGTCGGCAACCCTCTTGAGAATGATTATGTTTTTGAGGGCTCTTACGGACAAGCCATTGGAGGACATACCGAAAAGCAGACTTTTGTGCTTGCAAATCAGGAGCGTCTTAGTCTTGCCGGTGTTGACAAGGAAACAGAAATTATGTATGTGAAATCGTTGGCAAACAACAATATGGGTCTTAATGCGATTTCGAAATATGATTGGATTATCTCGTCTCGTGGCGGAAATCTAAAGATGTATGTCAGGCCTCATGCAACCGATGTCGTCAAGCCTTTCGAGGCACCTGCCTACCGTGTTTCTACTGCCGATGGAACATTGAAGATTTTGAACCGTCTCATCGACGGCAACGAGAAGTATAAGGTCGGCGACCAAATCATTTCAGTAAACGGCGAAAAAATCACCGAGGAGAACATCTGCCATTACTATGATTTGTTGACCGAGAACAAGGACTGGTCGGGGCTTGAGATTCTGGTGAAATAACTAACTGCCTCCGGTCCCTCGTTGAATATCAAATCCAACACGCTCAAATCAGGCGCGAAGGGAAACTTGGTGCTGAAAACTTGGTAATACTCTGGAAACGAATCGTTTTCATTGGCTTTTTTGGGGCTGAATGCCTCGCGCAGGTCGTTCTCGGCCTTGCGCACATAGTCCGTCGTGTGCACGATTTCCTTATCCACCTTCAGCATCTTCAACACCGCTTGCAAGGCCGCATCGTTCAAGTCGATGAGCCGCTCGAAATTGCCTTCAAAGATAGGCCTTAGATAGTCGTAATAATGGTCGAAATAAGGTGTAGCCTTGTAAGCGGATTCCAAACAACGGCTGTGGATGTGCTGCCAAGGCTCGATGGGACTGATAGCCATGTCCTTGGTCATGGTGTGGTTGCCGTTGACTTTCACTACGGGTACACTCAGACTCTCCACGCCATTGGCCGTCATCACGCGGCAACGGTTGCGGTAGGTCTGCTTGTGGTAGGTCTCCCACACTTCAATGACTGGCGCGTCCTCTTTCAGAAAGTGCGCCATGTAGCTGATGCTCGGGAAATATGCTGTGGTGAAAAGGGTCATTCCTCTTGCTTTGGCTTGTCGATAAGTTCCTGTTCGATGATTGTCCGTAAACTCTCCTCGGAGGGGAGACCATCTTGCCTTTTAATGCGACTGCCCGATGCGGGGATGTAGTAAACAACGGGGAGGCCTTTGACTCGAAAAGCCTTGGTGAGTGCTGGCTCTTCATCCACATTGACTTTGTAGATGGTTAGGTTGCCCTCATATTCCTCAGCCATTTTCTCCATAATGGGAAGCAGCATCATGCAGGGACGGCAGCTTTTGGAATAAAAGTCAATGATGACGGCCGTATTCCCTTTGAAGACAAGGGAGTCGGGATGCTTTTCGAAGTCCCAGATCTTGTCGATATAGTCTTGGTAGGTGATGTGCTGCATCTTTTTGTCTTTTTCCAAAGAACAAGAAGTGGCGCATGCCATCAAAAGCAGAAAGGAGAAAACAAAAATCCTCTTCATGACTTTCCTTCAAATTCAAAAATCAAATCTTGAATCTTGAATTTTAATTTTTGAATTTTGAATTTTGAATTCCAAATCCCTATTTTATCAGTTGCTCCACAACGACTTTCCTATAGCCTTCTTCAGGCATCGCCCCGACTTGCATCATAGGTTGACCTTCCATGGGGATGAAAAGCACCATGGGGATGCTTTTCACGTTAAACGCGGCAGACAACTCTCGCTCTTGGTCCGTATTGATTTTGTAAACCAACAGCTTGCCGTCGTATTCCTCGGCCAGCTTCTCCATGATGGGCGCCACGCGACGGCAGGGACCGCACCAATCGGCGTAGAAATCAATGATGGCTGGTAGTTTGCCTTTATATACAAAGGTGTTCGGATTGCTCTCGAAGTTCCACACTTTGCTCAGAAACTCTTTATAAGTCAGATGCTTTACTTTCGATTCCACTTTCGTTTCCTGCGCGTTGGCGCTGAGGCCGAAAGCAATAATAGCCATAGCGATAAGGATGGTTTTTCTCATTGTTGTTCGATTTTTCGGGGACAAAAATAGCAAAAATCGTGCAAATGGCTCTTTTTTCATTACCTTTGCAGAAAAAATTGTAGGAATCATGTTAATCGTCAATATCAAAGAGCTCGTCGGCATTGAGGAACAAGGCCGACTGCTGAAACGCGGCAAGGAAATGGCCGAATCAGGAAGAATCAAGAACGCTTTCCTGTATATCAAAGGAAAAAAAATCGAGGACTATGGTCCGATGGATTCGGAGATTTGCCGTAAATATCTTGCCGAGAACCATCGTGTTTACGATGTGAAAGGCAGTGTGTTGATGCCCGCCTTCTGCGACTCGCACACGCATTTAGTCTATGCCAATTCGCGCGAATTGGAGTTCGTCGACAAGATCCGCGGCCTCAGTTACGAGGAAATCGCCAAGAGGGGAGGAGGCATCCTCAACTCGGCCAAGGCAACGGCTGCGGCATCGGAGGACGAACTCTACGACATGGCCCAACAGCGTCTCGACGAAGTGATGCGTATGGGCACGGGTGCCATCGAAATCAAGAGCGGCTACGGCCTGACAACCGATAGTGAGCTGAAGCTTCTTCGTGTCATTCGACGGTTGAAAGAGAACTCGCCCTTGACCATCAAGTCGAATTTCCTTGGCGCACATGGTATCCCGATGGAATACCGCGGGCATCAAGAGGATTATGTGGATTTGGTTATCAACGAGATGATACCGCTCGTGGCTGCAGAGGACCTCGCCGATTTCATTGACGTGTTCTGCGACCAAGGCTTCTTCACCGTCGAGGACACAGAACGCATCCTCATGGCGGGCATCAAATATGGCATGAGGCCGAAGATCCATGCTAACGAAATGGCCATCTCAGGCGGCGTGCAGGTGGGCGTGAAATATGGTGCCATCTCAGTCGACCACCTCGAACAGATGGGCGACGCCGAGATAGAATGCCTCAAGGACACCGAGACCATGCCGACCGTACTTCCTGGCTGCGCTTTCTTCCTCAATCTGCCGCTCTCACCAGCACGCAAGATGATTGACTCAGGATTGCCTGTGGCCATGGCCTCCGACTTCAACCCTGGCACTTCGCCTTCGGGCAATATGCAGCTCATCCTGTCGATGGCCTGCATCCGCTATCGCCTGACACCCGAAGAGGCTTTGAACGCCACCACTTTGAACACCGCCTATGCCATGGGTGTGAGTGACGAGGTGGGTAGCATTACCAAGGGCAAGCTCGCCAACCTTATCGTCACCCAACCGATGACGCAGCTCGAGTTCATGCCTTATTACTATGGCGCCAACAAAGTGGCTAAAATGATTCTTAACGGTAAGTTTGTGTGATGAGGCATTATAGATTATTATTGACGACACTGGTCTTTGCGCTGTTCGTCGTCTCCTGCAAGAAAGACCATTATGACGTGGGCAATGTGCATGGCGTGAATGCTGAAGGCGAGGTGGTGGCACCGCTGGCTTCAGCTTCGTTTACTGTAAAGGATTTGATGGAACGCTTCGGCTTGATGGATCTGCTTTATTGGTCTGCTGACGGTGATTTGGCTCTACACTTCACTCAGGAGATGGATAGCATTTTAGAAGGCTCTGAGTTATTGAGATTCAATGATTCGGTCTATGAAGAACAATATACCTATCCCAATCCCTATCCAGCCACACAGCCGCCCTATCTCGACACGGTGCTGAGCTTTGAGCGCACCATCACATTCGAGTCGGAGCATGTTTTCGTGAGGGAAGGATACATCAAGTCCGGACACCTTGAATTTAATATGGAGTCTAATGCTGGCAATGTGCAGCATGTGGTGCTGCGTTCCTCCAATCTCAAGAATGCTGCAGGCCACGACCTCGTGCTCGACACGCCAATTCATGACAACTCTTTCGTGATTGATCTGTCGGGTTTGTGCTATGTTGCTGATGAGGCTAATACGCTGACCTTCAATTGTGAAGTTACAGTTGGTGCACAAGTGACGGCAGAACCGGAGTTGTATGTGAATTACAGCATCAAGGGACATGATGTGGCTTTCAGGGAGATGCAGGGTTTTGTGGAGAGATATTCGACCCGCGACCGTGCCGACACGGTTTTTACACTGTTTCCCGGATTGATCGATGGTCAACTCGGATTGGAGGGTGTCAGGCTGAAACTCACCGAACGTAACACCTTCCCTATTGGAACACGTTTCGTTGTCGACACTCTCACGTTGTGGAGCAAAGAGAATGCGCCTGTTTCCATCCTTGAGCCATTGCCGTTGCCGATTGAAATGCCTCCGACGATGCAATATGAAGAGGCACTCAATAAGGTCGTCAATTTCCGGATTAGTGCCGACGGAGGGCATTTCTTGGCTTCGGGCGATTTCATCGTCAATCCTCAGAATGTCACAGATTTGGTGACCCTTGTCGATACCAACCGTATCGACCTTCGTGCCGATGTAGAGATACCGTTCTCCTTCAGGGTTGGCGATGTCAAATATGTCGATACGGTCAATATGAACCTTTCCAACCTCAAGGTGCCTGAACTCATCAAGGAACTAACGCTCGAACTGACGTTCAACTCTGTGCTGCCGTTCCATTTGAATGCAAGTTTCTATATGTTTGACTCTGAGACAGGTATGATCACAGACACCTTGCTTGGTGATTCCAAGGTCATAAAGGCTTCATTCGATGGCAAGCCTGCCACGACAGAGGTAAAGCTCGTTGTCGACGAAGACCGTGTAGAAAACGTGTTGCATTCCAACCGTATCATTATGTCGTATAAAATTGATACAGAGAACCATAACCTGTATTTGAACCTCAATCAAAAGCTCGATCTCTCGGTAAAAGGTCGTGCCAAATACAAAGGGAATGTAGATTTTTAGCGATTATCAGTCATGATTAAGAATAAGAAAACAATTATTATAGCTTTGTTTGCTGTGTTGACGTTTGGGTCTGTCAAGGCTCAGCAAGTGTCGCCTGTCGACTTCATGCGCTACAATCCTTATCAGATGAACGCCAATCCAGCCACCGACTTGCCCTATTCGAGCGTCATGTCGCTCGTCATTGGCGACATTGGCTTCGACATGCAAAACACGACGTTGCGTTTCGACAACTGCTTCGACTTCGACGCGCAAGGCCGCCCTGCAACAATCAATTTGCGCCAACTGGCCAATAGCTTGAAGGAAGACAATTACCTCGGCTTTGACATGCATATAGACCTGTTCACTTTGTACAAGCGTCTAAATAAAGGTATGCTCACTATCAATTATGGGGTGAAGGCACAAGGTGACTTTGCCTTTAACGACGGGCTGTTCAATTTGGCGGCATACGGCAACTCGGCTTTCGTTGGCAACGACAACCCTGCCAAGGTCAATATGGACATCAACGCCATGGGATATCAGGAGCTGGCGGTGGGCTATCAGTGGAACGTCACGGAGCAGCTATCGTTGGGCGGTAGGGCAAAGCTGCTTTTCGGCGTGGCCAATGTGAAAACTGACGCCTTTGATGTCAGGCTCTTCACCGATGCCGACTCCTATGCGCTTCGCCTCAGGGAAAACATCGCCATTCGGGGTGCTATGCCCAACGCCGTTTATGTGGATGAGGCTGGCAAACTAAAGACCAATGGTCCTTTCAGCGTGGGCGAGTTGTTCCGCAATCCAGGATTTGGCGTCGACTTGGCCGCCGAATACCGTTTCAACGAGCAGTTCAGCGCTGTGGCCGCAGTGCGCGACCTGGGGCTCATCCATTGGGGAAAGAATAACATCACCATGACAGGCCAAGTGAACGACATGGGCGAATTCTACGACAACGGCGACTTCCTCTTTGATGGTTTAAGCGTCGACGAGGTGCAACGCATTGTCTCAGATGACTATTATCGTGAACATTTCTTGGATACCTTGCAGCGCTATTTTCAAGTGGGGCTCTCGCCCATGGATAAGTACACCACCGCTTTGAATACCAGCCTCCTGCTGCGCGGCAACTACGACCTCGATGCCCGCAACCGTTTCAGCGCACAGGTGCAGGGTCGCTTCTTGGGCAGTGGCTTCCGTCCCGCCTTGACGCTGGCCTACTGCGGTTCCTTCTGGAACAACTTCAACGTGTGTGCTACCTATACGATGATGCCCCACAGCTACGACAACATCGGTCTCGGCGTCTCGGCGATGATTGAGACCTGCAACATCTATCTGACTACCAATAATCTTATAGGGCTGTTCAGGCCTTTGAATATGAGTGGGTTCAATGCCCAGGTGGGCATCGTGTTCAACCTTTGGATTCCCGAACGACGTTATGTCGACGAATCTGGAAAACCTAAGTTTTTGGATGACAACGGCTAAGATATTCGGACTCGACCGTCACCGCTTGACCACCGATGGCGAAGGCGTCACCACCTTGGTGGCGTTTAATGGTTGCCCTTTGCGCTGCAAGTATTGCCTCAACAAGACCTCGTGGGACATGGACAAAGGCCGTGATTACACACCCGAATTGCTTTTTGAGGAAGTGAAAATCGACCAGCTGTATTTCTTGGCCACGCATGGCGGCATCACCTTTGGTGGGGGCGAACCCCTGTTGCAGAAGGACTTCATCAAGGAGTTTCGCGCGATTTGTGGACCGCAGTGGCAGATTGTGGTCGAGACCAGTCTCCACGTGCCCTTTGAGACCGTTCAGGAAATGAACGAAATCTTGGATGGCTATATCGTCGACATCAAGGACATGAATCCAGACATCTATTTAACCTATACCGGGAAGGAAAATCCACTGGTTTTGAAGAATTTGGAATGGATTTTGCAGCATGGAGACCCAAAGCGCATTAAGGTGCGTGTTCCCCATATTCCCGAGTATAATACCGATGAAAATGTGGCGAAAAGTGTGGAACGCCTCAAGGCGATGGGGGTGGTGGAGGTGGATGAGTTTCAATATATAATAAGGTGAGGATAATTGATAGTTGACAATTGATAATTGATAATTTAATAGAATTACTATATTTGCAACTTGAAGAAATACTTACTATTATGGCTAAAGGGAAACAAACTTGCAAGATCTTAAAGGAAATCCGTAGGCAGATTGCGGCGGAGAACGACATCGAATTCGTGACTTCGGAATGCACCTACAAAGGAGACTGCCTAGGTACTTGCCCGAAATGCGAGGCCGAGGTTCGCTACTTGGAGCGCGAATTGGAAAAACGCCAGCGCTTGGGCAAGGCTGCGGTCTTTGCTGGCATGTCGCTTGGCACTTTGCTCACCGCTGCCGCTTGCGATACCACGGCAAAAGTGGCGTCAAACCCCAACTGTCCGAATGGAAGCGATGTGACACAATGTGACTCAATCCCGGAGCGGCGCCTCGAAGGTGATGTGGTGGCTAATGTGCGTGAGCCCCAAGAACCCGACACGAACAATGTCGTCATTACCGACAATGATGTCATGGGTTTGGTAATGATGTATACCAACTATTTCGAGTTCAATGCCGAGGATTATAAGGCCTTGATGAAGGATAAGTTTGTGTTCCCCGAGATGCAGCACTTGTCTGTAATAAGTGGCAATATTGAATACCGATATGTTGGCGATGGCGAACGCTATGAGAATTTGGAGCAATTCATCCAAGGCGTCGAGGAATTCCGTGCGCCCTATTATTCCGGTGGAGAGCAAAAGATGTTGGAAGACCTCGCCGCCCTTTTGAAGCTGGATGCCAGCAAATACAAAGGCGATATGGAAGTGGCGTTTACGGTGTCAGTCTGGGGCGATGTGAAGGACGTTGAGGTTGTGAAGGGGATCAACAAGGCATTGGATGAGGCCGTTGTCGAAGCCATGACGCAAATGGATTGGAATTCG
>JAEEGJ010023348.1_pt1 | contig 12992 bp, 9 predicted proteins | sample 8958761 | NCBI WGS metagenome assembly JAEEGJ01 (sample SAMN16246546, study PRJNA631951) | gut metagenome | biome: gut microbiome; feature: rumen; material: RS-attached | host: Bos | place: Iran: Karaj | collected 2018-10
GAGTATCTAATTGTATCGCTTCACGCGAAGGGGTTGCGATGGCCTTGTGGGGATTATTGAGGATGGGGTTTGGTGAATTGGGGGATTTTCTGTACTTTTGTGAACGGAATTGGGGGATTGTCCGTGGGTAAAAGCAATCAGACGATCCCGCTATAGAGTAAAAGCAAAAGGCTAATTGCTATCAGCTACGATATGAGTGATTTCTACAAGACAGTGAAGGGTGTCTCGCAGGGTATTTACCGCGAGAAGATGTCGCGTTTCCTAGCGTTTGCCGAGCCAGTGTCGAGCGCCGAGGAGGCGCGCGCCGTGATCAAGCGCTATGCCAACGAGTACCATGATGCACGGCACTGCTGCTGGGCCTACATGATCGGGACGGAGCGCAACGAGTACCTGAGCAGCGACAACGGTGAGCCGAGCGGCACGGCGGGCAAGCCGATTTTGGGGCAGATCAACTCGTTTGAGCTGACGAACATCGTGATTGTGGTCATCCGCTACTTCGGGGGCATCAAGTTGGGCACCTCGGGACTCATCGTGGCCTATCGCGAGGCGGCTAAACTGGCCATCGAAGCGGGCGAAATCCTGGAGTGCCACGAGCAGGCGAGGCTGTCGTTCACGTTCCCCTACCTGAGCATGAACGATGTGATGAAGGTGGTGAAAAAGAGTGAGCTGAAGGTGGTGGAACAGGCCTTCGACAACGTGTGCTCAATGACCATCGAGGCCGATGCCGACAAGGTGCCGGGCCTGCGTGAGCAGTTCGCCGCCATCGACGGGACCAGCATTGTCGAGTGACGCCTCTCGCGACTTTCTCCTCACGCTAAGGCGCTAAGTTCTTGGGTTTGAAGACAAGAAAGACAAACAAAGACAATATATTTCTTTGGCATCCGCACACCTTTCGCATCACGAGAAGCTGCTAAGTTTTTCAAAACAACAAATACAATAAGCACAATGGATTGGTTGTCAATGCATTGTGCTTATTTATTATTTTTAATCTTGCTTTATGATTCGTCTGATGCTGGTGTTTTGCGGGGTTAATGGCGTTGTTGCCAGCGGAAACGGGCGCGGACGTGGTCATCGCCGTCGACGGTGACGCTCATGTGGGAGTCCATGGGGTCGGCGTCGTCGATGACGAACTGAGCTGTCTCGCCATAGTGCGTCTCCTTGATGAAGGAGATTTCCATGCGACGGATGAAGTAGTTGTCGTAGCAGTCCATGTCGAAGAGGTTCATCAGGTGCGACAGGTATCGCACGGTGTTGACGTGGCGGTTGAAGTCGCAGTCCATGTAGCCGAAGGTGTAGTCCACGGCATGGCCCTCCTCGATGGGACGCAGACGGCTCATGGGCTCGATGGGACAGGGCAGGTCGGAAATCTTGTCGCTGATGTAGTCCAACTGAGAGATATCCACGCTGGCGCGGGTGTTCATGTCGATGACCATCCAGATGGTGCGCACATAGCCCAGCGGATTGCCCTGGGCATCGTCGAGGCGCATGTTGCGCTGCGAGAAGTGGCGGTTGTAGTCCTCAATCCATGTGGTGAGGCGGTAGTTGGTGTCCACCTTGGGATAGGCGTTCAACTCGATGGTCACGCGCGAGAGCACCCACACCTGGTTGTCTTGAATCAGGCGTGCATAGCCGGCTCCCCACGAGTTGGCATGGAAAGTGGCGACCTCGATGATGCGTGTCATCAACAGCGTGAGGGGCATCTCGCCCTGGGGGTTGCACTCGCCGGCGGCGAGGTAGTAGTCCTTGTAGAACTGTTTCTTATCGTCAGAGCACATTGGTTTTCTTGATCAAATGGTTATCTAATATCACGAGCGCTGCCATCGCCTCGACGATGGGCAGGGCACGCGGCAGCACACAGGCGTCATGGCGGCCACGGGGAGGCAGCGTCACGGGATTACCGTCGAGGTCCACCGCGGGGAGGTCACGCATGAGCGTGGGGACGGGTTTGAAAGCGATGCGCATCACGATGTCCTCGCCATTGCTGATGCCGCCCTGAATGCCGCCCGAATGGTTGGTGGCGGTGCCGATGGTCCCATCCTCGCGACGCTCAAACCGGTCCATCACTTCACTACCGCGCCTGGCGGCCATGTCGAAGCCGTCGCCGTACTCAAAGCCGTGCACCGACGGGATGCTCATCATTGCCGCAGCCAACTGGGCATGGAGTTTGCCGAACAGTGGTTCGCCCAGCCCGGCAGGCACGCCCCTAACGACACACTCGATGATGCCGCCCAGGGTGTCGCCGTCCTTGGCGGCCACGGCAATCAAGCGTTGCTGTTCTTCGGCAGTCACGCCAAAGTGAGGCCCTACCTGCACGATGCAAGCCTCGACCGTGATGCCCAAGCGGTCCAATGCCTGAACCGCGATGCCGCCAGCCACCACGCGTGCCACGGTCTCGCGTGCCGATGCACGTCCGCCTCCACGGGGGTCACGGATGCCGTACTTGGCCTGCCAGGTGTAGTCGGCATGATTGGGACGGTAGCAACGCGCTATCTCGTCATAGTCACTGCTGCGGGCATCGGTGTTGCGCACAATAAAGCCGATGGGCGTTCCCAAGGTTTTGCCTTGCCAGATGCCCGAGAGCACCTCTACCCTATCCCGCTCGTCGCGTGTGCTGCTGCCAACGGTGTGTCCCGTGCGCCGGCGGTCCACAAAGCGCTGCAGCGCATCGAGGTCGATGTCCACACCGGCAGGCATGCCGTCAAGGATGCCGCCCATTGCGGGCCCGTGTGACTCACCGAAGGTGGTCAATGTCAATATCTTGCCTATCGTGTTCATCATTCAGTTTTCTCGGCTATGAGGTCAACGGCTTCGGCCCCCACAAAGACGACCAACGCCTGCGGGTCGATCTTGAACTGGAGGCCGCGCACACCCGCGCTGACATAGATGTAGTCATAGAGGATGCAGGTCTCGTCGATATAGGTGGGGAACGGCTTTTTCATGCCCACGGGAGAGCAGCCGCCACGAATGTAGCCCGTAGTGGGCAGCAGTTCCTTCATGGGGATGAGGTCCACCTTCTTGTTGCCCGAGACCTTAGCGGCCTTCTTCAGGTCCACCTCCTCGGCTCCCGGAATGACACACACCAGATGGCCCGTCTTGTCACCCTGCAGGACGAGCGTCTTGAACACCTGCTCGATGTTCTCCCCGAGCTGGTCGGCGATGTGCTGCGCCCCCAGGTCGGTCTCATCGACCTCGTAGGGGATAAGTTCATATTCTATCGATGCAGCGTCGAGCAAGCGGGCCGCATTGGTTTTAGCAATTTTTTTCATCGTTTTACTGCTTAATGTTGCAAAGTTACTACTTTTAAACCATTTATCCATTTTCATAACCAAAAAATAAACCAAGACACCTACGTACTTCTGTGCTTGGTTATAGGAGTGGGCACCCCGTAAGGGTAGATGGCTCGTAGAGCCAGCGTCAATGTGTACATATTGAAAGAGGGTCTTCGACCCCTTCGGCCTCTACGAGGCCAAAATCCCCAAACTGCGATTTTCATTTTGTTCTGTCCGTGACTTGCACTACTTTTCCATAAAATACGCGGCGTCGCGACATAAAAAATGAAAAACTGCGGTTTTCATTTTGTTCTGTCCGTGACTTGCACTACTTTTCCATAAAATAGGCGGCGTCGCGACATAAAAAATGAAAAACTGCGGTTTTCATTCTGTTCTGTCCGTGACTTGCACTACTTTTCCATAAAATAGGCTGCGTCACGACATAAAAAATGAAAAACTGCGGTTTTCATTTTGTTCTGTCCGTGACTTGCACTACTTTTGCACGATTATTAGTTGTAACGAACATCAATTAAATAGAATAGACAGAATGAAAAAACTCATTTTAGCTGCAATGGTCGCCATCGCCGGATGGCTCACCACCCAGGCACAGTCGATGCCTGCCCCCGAGAGATACAATGAATTCCTGGAACAAATGGCCAAGATGGATCAGAAGAAGGCTGAATTCCTGATGAACGCCACCATGGAGACGCTTTCCAAGGATCCCAAGGCGTACCGCCAGATGATGGAACTGGCCGAGAAGCGCTTCAGCGACGCCGCCGACCCCATCCACAACGAGGGTCTGTACATGGCCGTGCTGAAGCACACCACCGAGAAATATATCCTGAGCGGTGCCGAGATCGAGAAGCAGCGCCTGCTGCTCGAGGGCGCCAAGAAGAACATGATCGGGTCGGTGGCTGCCGACTTTGACTATGTCACTCCCGACGACAAGGCCGCTCACCACCTCAAGGACCTGAAGGCCAACTACATCCTCGTGTACTTCAACAACCCCGACTGCGAGTCGTGCGAGAAGGTGAAAGAGCGCCTGTCAACCAGTGAGCTCATCAACAAGATGGTGAACGACAAGAAGCTCGTCGTCCTCGGCGTTTACCCCTATGATGACCAGAAACTGTGGAAGAAGGCCAAATATCCCAAGATGATGATCAACGGCTGGAACCAGAGCCGCCAGATTGAGTATGCCGAGCTGTATGACCTGCCCACCCTGCCCTGCTTCTACCTGCTGGACAAGGACTACAAGGTCCTGGCCAAGAATGAGGGCAGCCTGAACAAGATCGAAGCCCTGCTCAATGCCCTGACCACCGCCAGCGTTGCCGGCCCTGCCCCTGCCCCCGAAACGGGCAAGCCCTCGAAGGTGATTGAAGGCAGCCCCAAACGCCAGTCTAAGCAAAGGCCCACGGCCCCCGGCAGCGAGAAAGTCAAGAACGGCAATGGCGAGTTTGACCCCGCCATGCAGCCCGCTCCCAAGGAGAAGATCAAGCCCGTGCGTCCTGAGCCAGGTCCTGAGACCCCCATCCTTGCCCCCGCCGACGATCCCAACACCGCCCGCAGCGAGCTGTTGCTGAACTTGATGCTCAACAACCAGAGCCAGGAGCTGTACAACTACCTGGACGACAACATGAAGGCAACCACCCAGCCCGAAACGTTTGATGGTGTCATCACCAAGGCCGAGGGCCAGCTGGGCAAGTACCAGAGCCATGAGCCCTGGAAAATCCAGAGCCTGCGCGGTGCCAAGGTCTATACCTCGATGATGAAATTTGAAAACTCCGAGGCCGGCCTGGTCATCATGTACACCCCCGACGGTAAGGTAACCGGCTTCAGCATCCTGCCTCCCCAGGCCATCAGGCACTAATATCGCCACGCGATACAGTAACCCTTAACAAACCGGCCCTGCGACTGTTGTAGTCACAGGGCCGGTTTGTGTCGTTATCGGGCCGGACGGCTAGCGCGTCATGCGCTTGAGGACGTTGTAACTGGGGAGGACGCCAAGTTCGCCCGCCTGGCTCAGGTCGGCGACGCCGAGCGCCTTGTTGCCCATGCGCAGGTACATCAAGCCGCGGTTGTAGTAGGCCTCGGCCAGGTCGGGCTTGAGTTCGATGGCCGTGCTGTAGCAGCTGATGGCACTCGTGTAATCGCCCTGCAGCATATAGGCATTGCCCTTGTTGAAATAGGCATAGACATTCCTGGGCGACAGCTTGATGACCTTGTCCAGGTCGGTAATCATCAGATTGAGGGCTGTTGCATCCTGACGCTGACGGAGCATCGCATGTGAGGTGGCATCAGGGGCGTCGGCAGGCATGTCGAGGGCATCACGCTTCTGCGCCATGCGGTACTGCATGTAGTGGGCGTCGGCGCGCAGGAAATAGCCCAGTGCCATGTTAGGACTCATGGCGATGGCGCTGTCGGCATCGGCAATGGCTGCCTCAGGATTCTTGACGAGCAGGTAGTCCAAGCCGCGAGCAAAGTAGTCGATGCTGCGGGGACGGGCCACCTTGAGCAGGCTGTTGAAGTACTCGATGTTGGAGAAATGGCGCTGAATCTCGTCCTCGGAGAGCTGCGGCTCGCCCACCACGAGTGTCAGGACGCCCGGCAGCAAACGCGTGTCGTTGATGTCGCCAATCTCGCGGATGTAATAGGTGTTGCCGTTCAACTGGTTGTCCTGGGCATAGTAGGACAGCGTGAAGACGGGCATCGGCTCTACCTCGATGTTGTCGTTCTGGATGTGTCCACGCTGACGGTTGGCATACTCGGGCTTGACGGGGTCCTGCTCGCTGACCGTGAGCAGCATGTTGAAGCGGTTGATGATATCCTCGGCGCTCTCGGGTTCTTCCTCGGCGGGGTTGAGGGCACGCTGCTCGGCCTTCTTGACGGCAGCAGTAGCCTCGATCTCGGCCGGGTTGAAGTTGGAGACGTGCGTCTTGTTGCGGCGGAAGATGGCCATCGCCTTTTCCATATCGGCCTCGCTGCCCTTGACGTCGCCCATGCGGCGCTTGGCCTCGCCACGCGCCATGTAGCCCGCCTCAAAGTCGGGATACTTCTTCAATATCGCCGTAAAGTCGCTGATGGCATGGCGGAACTGCCCCGTGCGCATGTGCAGCAGCGCACGGTTGTACAGGGCCATGAAATTGGACGGATTGCTCTTGAGTACAAAGTCAAAGTCGCTGATGGCCTTGTTGTTGTCGCCGACCTCGGCCCGCAGCAGGCCGCGGTTGAAGTGGGCTTCCTGGCTAGCGGGGTCCAGGCCGATGGCGTAATCATAGTCGGCCATCGCCCCGAAGTAGTCATCCAGGTTATACTTCATGTAGGCACGGTTGATGAAATATCCGGCATAGTGGGGTTCGAGGGTGATGGCGCTGTCCATGTCGGCCAAGCCCTTTTCAAAATCGTGGTGGGAGCGCGTGTGTATCTCGGAGCGCATGACATAGGCCGCTGCATTGTTCTTGCTCAGGGCGATGCCGCGGTTCAGGTTATCGAGAGCTGCAGCGGTATCCTTGCGGGCCAGGTTCATCTGCGCCAGACCGATGTAGGCACGGTCGTTGCGGCGATCGAGCTGCAGCAAGCGGTCGAAGGTCACCTGGGCCTCGTCGTAGTTCTTGAGGGCACTCTCGCAGACGGCGCGGTTGAACAGCAGGTTCTTGTCCTCGGGCATGAGGTTAAGGCCCGCGTCATAGTCCTGGACTGCGCCCTTGAAATCACCCAGATTCTGACGCGACACGCCACGCACCTGGTAGGCATCGACGATGAACGGATTGCGCTCAATCGCCATGCTGGCATCCTGCTCGGCGCCACGGTAGTCCTCGAGGCTGATTTTGGCCACCGAGCGGTAGAAGTAAGGCTCGGCGAGGAAAGGCTTCGCTTTAATTGCCTGATTAAAATATTGGATAGCAAGGATATAGTCCTCGAAGTACAAGGCATTGCGACCGATGTTCACCACCTGGTCGGTATTGATCTGTGCCTGTATGGAAACAGCTGCCAGCAAAGCCAGCAGCAGCACCCAGCGGCGTAATATCAGCTTCATCTTTCTCATTACCTCAATAAAGTAACGGCAAAAATATGCCAAAATTTCGCAATGGCCAAAAAACGCCCGTCATCACCCTGTTTTTTTACATTTTATCGCATCAAATCTTAAAAGTCGCTAAAGGATTTGACGGAACGGGAAGAAAATAGTAATTTTGAAGTTTCAAACATAATCAGAGCCCAAAGACAATGAAGAAATATATGGTTTTTACTCTCTTGCTGGCGATGCTGCTGGCCCCAGCCACGATGGATGCCCGCAAGAAGAAAGACAGGAAACTGGAGAAGCGCGGTGTTGACGTGGAGAACGTCATCGCCGACGTGGAGCAGCCCATGCGCGAGATTGCCATCACCGACCCCGCCAAGCAGTTATATGGCGAGTGGGACATCGTGTCGTTGCGCAAGAAGAAAGTCTATACCCTGGAGCGCGCTTACCTGTATCTGGACTTTGCCGGCGGCAACAAGGTGTACGGCAACAACGGTTGCAACACCATCAACGGCACCTTCCAGCTAAGCGGCAACAACCTGAAGTTCAACGAATTCATCTCCACAAGCGAATCGTGCCGCAACGTGACTAACGAGAGAACCATCATGCACGCGCTGGCCGATGTGCGCCGCTTCACGCTGGAGGCACAGTACAACGCGCAATACATGAACCTGATGAACTCCAAGGGAGTGGTCATCATGGTGCTCAAGCGCCACAACCTGGACGCGATGAACGGTGCCTGGCTCATCAAGGAGATTGACAGCCGCAATGTGTCAGAGAAAAACATGCGTGTTGTGGTCGATGCTGTGATGCAGACAATCCATGGCGACACGGGCTGCAACATCATCAATGGCATCATCACGCTGGACCCGACCAAGGACATGGCTATCCAGTTCGAGGACCTGCGCTCGAGCGAGCACCAGTGCGAGGACATCGACAACGAGACGGCGCTGCTGCTGGCGCTGGAGAGCACAGAGTCGTGCAAGCGCATCAACCAGCAGGAAATGGCCCTGCTCGACCACAAGGGCAACATCGTGGTGGTGCTGCAGCGCATCAGCCTGCGCTAAACCATGCCTCACGCTTATCAGACAACACGGACAACAATTATTTGGGCATCCGCGCGTTCTAGCCTCTCGCTAAGGCGCCAAGACGCTAGGGGTATTGAAAACAAGAAATACAATTAATACAATGTATTGTTTATCAATACAATTTATCTAGCATCCGCATTGTAGAGACGCAAAGTGTGCGGGGATATAGGCATCCGCACCCCAGATGGAGCGCGGATGCCATATAAGAAATATTGTATTTATTGTTTCCTAAACTAAGCGGCCCAGCATGAGGTTACCACTTGCCAACGAACGTTATCTGTTGAGACGCTTGGTGGCTGTGCGAGAGCCGTCACGATGGGTGGTGATGACGATGTTGACGCCGTCCTGCGGGGTGTCACTCATCACGCCTGTGGGGCTGACATACTTCACATCGACGGGTTGCTTGGCATCGGAAATCTCCTCTACAGCGGCACACGAGATGATGGCCAGGGGATAGAGGGTGTAGTTGGTATAATAGTCCTCGTCAGTGGCATGGATGCGATGCATGGGAGACTCGGCGTTCTCCTCCCAGGGCTCATCGAGGGTGAAGACGCACAGCAGGCCGTAATGGAAGCCTTGCTTGGCGGCCATCTCAGCTTCGAGAGCGGGTGCATAGTCAAAGTCGAGCTTCACCATAACCGTGTCGTGCTCGCTGCACAGGTAGGGCACGCCATCGCGATAGAAGAAATAGCCGTCGGCACGTCCCACTTCGTTGCCCAGGGCAGCCAGGTAGTCCTTGCTCAGGTCATAGTGGAACATGGTGAGCGTGGGCAGCTCGGCATCATCGGCGGCTGCAGGCACGCTGTTGAGCACCAGACGCGGATTGGTCATCTGGTCGGCCAGCACACCCTTGACTGTGCCAGGCTCGAGCACCTGTGCATCGGCAACAGCGCTGAACATCGCCTCGTCGCCCGAGCAGTCAAGTGCGATCCAGTCGGGGTACCAAGGCAAGACCTCGGCATAACCCCATTCGATATAGGTGTCGTAGTAGATTTCATCCACATTGTCGGTCACAAAGATGAGTTTGCTATCGCCAGCATCGACTGCCCCGGCGACATAGAGCGTGTCGGTAATCTTGTACTGCATGCCGTCCTCGCCCTCATAGACGACTTTCCACAGGCGGGTACCGGCATCGGCAGTGATCTTGATGGGATAGAGCTCCATCTCACCGTTAAAGATGGTGACCATGCCCTCGATAGCATAGACCTCGGTGGGATCGGCCTCGGGATAGTCGATGTCAAACTTGTTGAAGCCGTGCATCGTGGCCTCGAAGGGAACGCCGTCCTCGTCCACCTCGGTAGTGGTGATCGTGAAGTTGCGGGAGTCGATCTCGCTGAGCTTGACGCGGTCGAAATAGACCTTGTAATTCTCCCAGCCCTTGGTGGGATCGGCAACCTCGGACATACCACCCGAGCAGTCAAATGCCGAGTAATAGTATTCGTCGAGAATGCTCTTGGGATTGGCAAAATGGGCAGGCTCCCCTATCTCGACCAGGCCCTTGTAGGTCTTTTTCACGCCGGTCCAGCCAGCAGGGATGACAGCGCCAAGCTGGTACTGCTTGCCCGTGTCACCGTAGATGAGTCCTGCAAAGGCGTCACCGTCGTCGTTGAGCTGCATCACCCACAGGTAGTCGTTCCACTGGTAGTTGACATACACGTCGCTGGTGAACTGGAAGGGGGTGCCATCGTCCAGAGCAGCCAGATGGTTGAGCGAGTCAAGCTTGGTGATGTTGGGGTCGATGGGATCCTCGGGGTCGGGGCCTACAGGGCCGTCGGCGTTCGTGGTGACCACAACGCTGGCCACCTGGGCATTCTTGGAGCCGAAGTGGGTGAAGGTCACCGATGAGGCATTGCCCTCCCAGGTACCCACAGCACCCGCAACACTGTAGTCACCGACGTCGGCCAGCAGGTCGAAGTTAGTGGTGTTGGCGGCATTGACGGTGATGCCCGTGATGCTGCCCTCGGCCACCGAGAAGGTGACGGCGCCATCGACATAGATGCGCAGCGTGTAGCTGCCCTGGGAATTCCAGATGCGCGTGGGAGTGGCACCGTCGATCGCCGACAGCGTCACGCCGCTCACGGTCACAGGACCAGCCTCGACGAGGTTGGTTGCAGCGCTCTGTTCAGGCACGGCATAGCCCATCGCGGTAATCCCCTCGGCAGTAGAGAAGTCAAAGGTGACAACGGCTGCCTGTAATACGAAAAAGGCCCAAAAGGCCATGAGAAATAACGAGTAAATACGTTTCATTTGCACACATTAATATTTTCTGGTACAAAATTACTGCCAAGTTGCGAAATGCACACCAAAGAAAGCCGAAAAAAGTTATCTACAAGGGACACTTTTTTCGGCTCATGTGATTAATCGTCGGTCAAGAGCTACCGGGTGAACAGGATGCCGGAGAAAGACAAATAATTGGCACTTGTGCCCACCATGCTGACATTGAATTCATTAATCAGCATCAACGCCTCGCCGTTATCGATTACCAGAGGCTCGTCGCAGCCATCGGGGTTCCTGTCGTTGTCGTACCGTGCCAGCAGCTTGAGGTCAATCTCGAACAGATGCTCCTCGTCCTTGCCACCCTTGACCCTGAACTGCAGTTTGTCGCCATTAATCTTGACGATATCATTGTCGGAGACAGAGACCATGGCCATGGCGGCATAGCCTTGAGGCACGGGCACATTCTGGATCAAACCGTCGTTGATATAACTATCGTAATGGGTGTAGACAATGTCGCCATTCTCGTTAAACGTGGAGCGGCGGCCGGTGATGGCATCTTTGGCCAGCAGCGTGCTGACGGCATTGAAACCATAGTCGGAATATAGGTAGTCGAGCTTGGCGTCGATGGAACGGGCCACCTGCTGGTCGGCAGTCTTGAGCCACTGCTCATATTGCTCACCCGTGAGCGGGAACTGTCTGATGCCCGATGCCGTAAAGGCCTGGCGTGCCTCGCCCAAGAGCTGTCGGCGGGTGATGTTGGCGATGGACTGCGGCCCCACCGAGATGAGGAACAGGATGACAGCAAACGAAGCAGGAATCCACCAGATGCGCTTGTTGCGGGTGATGAGCAACCCGATGCACACCACATAGCACCAGAGGTTGAACACCGCCAGATACAGGCGGCTCACCGTGATGCCGTAGTCACTCAGGCGACGACCGATAGCCACCGTCATCAGCGCCAGCAACGGCAGCATCGCCAGCGGCAGCCAGCGAGTCACGGTTTTGAAAAAAGAATTGCCCTGCTCATGCTGCAACGGGTAAGTGAGATAAAGCAGTATCACCAGACCCACCATGCAGGCTGTCACCAGATAACTCACCCACCCCACGGGCAACTGCCATGAGAACAGAATCTTGGCGGCATAGATATAGAGCGTCGCCATGTATAACAACAGGAGCGGGATGAACAGGTATTGCACCACGCCCTTGAGGAAGCCGGAATAGGATTGAACCTCGCGCACGCGTTTGTCCTCACCGGCTGGAATGAGATTCATGAACAATAGCGGCGCCAGCAGCAGCATGCACACCGTGGGGATGCTGCCAAACACACTGTTTGAGACATGAACGCCGAAAAGCCATTCCAGCGACTGGGCAAACAGTATCAGTCCCAACGTGAGCACGCCACCAACGACCAATCCGGCGATGATGGCAACCATGGTCTGCAACGAGAAGTTCCAGAACGGCACATCGTCTCCCTTGCGGTAAAATGACAGCAGGAACACCGACAGCACCATCGTCACCACCGTGGCGGTCACAGCGTCGAACTGCGGCAGCGAGAAGCGGTCAAACTGTCCCAGATAAATCGAGATACCCAGCCAGGCAGCATGCACCAGCACCTGGGTAAGCACGGCAGTTGAGCGTCGCTTGAAGTCCTCGGTAAGCAACTGCAGGGACACGCCCAGCACTGCACCGGTTGCAGGATAGAAGATATAGAAGAACTGCCACTTGTCGGTCACCTTGCCCCCATGAATGAGGAACAGCACAAAGCACGTGAGGAAGACCAGCAGCAATACCGACACCGGAAAACGACGGCAACTCCGCCCGAACTGTTTAATCCAAGCGCTGAGTGAAAAATTCTTGAACAATGCCATACTTACATTTCTTATAACCAGATTATACCTCTATAACGTGAAAAAACGTGTAAAATTGCCACCCCAAACACCAAAAACGCTGCACCCTATAATCAATCATCTGCTAACGCCCATAATGCTACTTATGGGTACCCACGTAGTTGTACATCCAGCACAAATCACCCTATACTGAATAATTAGCTCCCTAAAAAGTGATAAAAAGTATAAAAAACCAAACAAATCGTATGCTGTAAACAACTAAATATCCCTAAGAAATGATAAAAAGTCATAAAATACACAAAAATTTGCTCACTATGAATAATCATTGTAATTTTGCGATACAAAAAACAGTATGGCGGCTTGTCGCTCGTTAACAATATGGTTGCGAGAGGAAAGTCCGGGCAACGCAGAGCATCACATTTCTTAACGGGAAGCTGTGGGAGACCGCAGGGTTAAGGTGACAGAAAACAACCGCCGCATGAGCGGTAAGGGTGAAAAGGCGGGGTAAGAGCCCACCGGGCACTGTGGTGACACAGCGCGCTGCACCACCTGTGAG
>JAEEGJ010023352.1_pt1 | contig 12989 bp, 13 predicted proteins | sample 8958761 | NCBI WGS metagenome assembly JAEEGJ01 (sample SAMN16246546, study PRJNA631951) | gut metagenome | biome: gut microbiome; feature: rumen; material: RS-attached | host: Bos | place: Iran: Karaj | collected 2018-10
CGGCCCTTATGCCGAGAACCTGATTACGAAGGAAGGCGAAGGGTACCTGTTCCAGTAACCGTCATTTGACCAGATAGGGCTTGCGCTCCGCCTCGGGGAACTTCTCGATGGCGTAGCGCAGCATCGTACGCGGCATGGTCCGGTAGTGTGGCTCCAGGTAGGCCTTCAGCGCTTCCTTGTCGCGCTTTCCGGCCTCCCGCAGCAGCCAGCCCACGGCCTTGTGGATGAGGTCATGCGGGTGATGGAGCAGGATGTCGGAAATGGCGAAAGTGTCCGCGATCTGCCCGTGGCGGATGAAGGTCATCGTGCTGACGATGCCGATGCGCTGCTCCCAGAGGGTTTTTCCGTTCCGCGCGAGGTCGTAAAGGAGCGTCCTGTCTTTGTCCAATAGCCATACGCCCAGCAGGGGATAGCACGACAGGTCCACCAGGTCCCAGTTGTTGATGCGGTCGGTATGGGCGAGGTAAAAGTCGATGCACGCCTGTTGCAGTCCATGATCCTTCTTCGCGTGCGCGAAGATCTCCACCAGCGCCAGCAGGGCGGTGAGCCGGACTTCGTGGTACTCGCTGGCGATGCATTCTTCCAGGTCCTGCATGCTGGTTTCCCGCCAGCATTGCTTGACGACCTCCCGCGTCACGGGCACCTTGATTCCCAGGAACTTGTCTCCCTCGCCGTATTGCCCAGGTCCCGTCTTGAAGAACCGGGACAGCCCGGCCACCTGGCTCTCGTCGGCCTGGGAGAGTATTGTATTTAGGAGTGTGTTCATGGACGGAGGCATTCAAGGAGGTCGTCCAGGCTGCCGACGACCCGGTCGAACAACTTGTACATCAGTTCCGGCTCCACCATTTCGGGGATGTAGGCAATCACGCGCCGGCCGGATCCGGCCAGCCAGCCCGCCTCGGTGTGGGCGCTGCGGCCGCAGGGGAGGACGAGCACGCAGGTATCGGCCCATTCCAGGGCCTCCAGGTCGGCTGCAAATTGACGCTCGGCCAGCGGATGGTGCAGTCCCTCGGCGTACTGGCCGAAGGTCCAGTTCGGGGCGTTTTCGTCGATGTCCGTCCAACGGAAGCCCTTGCCGCCGTGGGGCGGATTGCGGAAATCATAGACCTCGTGGCCCGCTTCGCGGAGGCGTTGGACCACTTCGGGGAAGAATGGGTTCCTCCAACTGGAGGCGACGTAGATTCTGGCCATGCTATCGGTGCAGGTATTGGGTGAATCGGTGCATTTCCTTTTCGAGACTCGCGGGGGAGGGAGCGCGGTTCTCGCGGAAGATATGGGTGTTGACGGTGTCTTTGGCGAAGGTCCAGTTTCCCACGACTTCGCCGTCCAGGAGGATGACGGGCCAGAAGGTTCCGGTCTGGTCGTGGGCGCGGTGCCGATGCTCGAGGGGCAGGACGACGTCCCGGCTTTTATAACTGATCAGGTATTCGTCGAAGGGCGGGAGCAGGATGGTGCGGTCCTTCCTGAAGCCCTGGGTGCGGGCTTCGTCGGTGAGGTAGAATTCCCGCCGCTTCCATTTCTCCACGTGGAGCCAGTCGCCTAGGAGGCCGATGCCCCTCCGGCAGTCTCCCGCATTGAGGCCGCTCCACCAGACGAAATCCTCCAGGGTGGCGGGCTGGCTGTGGCGGAAATACTTGCGGGCGAGGTTCATCAGCACCTCGTCCCGGTCGATTGGCTTTTGGACGGGCAACTTGTTGGCCGTGAGCGCATAAGTGGCCTTCATCGGCAGTAAGTCTCCGCTGCACAGGATGCCGGAAAGTTCCGCCATCCGGATGTGGTAGGAAAGCCGGTGGTCGTCCATCCGGATGGCACGCTCGGCGAGTGCCTGGACGAAATCTTCCTTGGTGACGCTTCCGAGGTCGTCTGCCGTCCGGACCAGGATATCCCGGATGCGGAAGAGTTCCTCGTCCGGAATGCATATCTTGTTGCTGGTCATCCAGCCTTTGATGACCGACAGGGCCTTGGGGCTGCAGAGGCCGAGCAAAGGCCAGTAGTCATCGTCGGTTACCAGTTGCCAGGTGCCCCGCATCAGGTGCAGCCGGACGATTTCTCCGCTGTCGAAAGCCTTCCGGAACGCCTTGAGCGACGGTTTCCGGGTGCGCATCGACACGGCCCAGCGCATCATCCGGTACTCCTGCGCCTGCATCGCCCCCATCCAGTCCACCACCTCCTTGGGCGTGGCGAATTGCGGGCAGATGAGTTGCTGGCTCAGCAAGCGCTGGGAAATCGGATTCATACTGCCACTAAGTTACGCGTTTTTGTTGGATTTGTGATTTTGGTGGTGGAATTTTGTTGTCCGGGTGAAACGAATGGCCGATTATTTGCATCAATATTGTGTATGTTAATAACCATTATCATCACCAGCATTTTCCTTTATCGCCGGAACCGGCGAAATCATTCATAATGTCTTTGCCGACTTTTTCGGCAGAGGGGTCTTTTCCGCGTACTCTCACGAGACGCGGTTTTTTTTATGCTAAGCCAGGGGGCCAGCGCGGCTGGGGGCACGGTAACCGGGGAAAATGATTCCTCAGCCGTGCTGGAGCACGCGTGGGGGCACGGTGAACTGCGAAAACGCTCCCTCGGCCGTGCTGGAGCACGCGTGGGGGAACGGTAAACTGCGAAAACGTTCCCTCGACCGTGCTGGAGCACGCTTGGGGGCACGGTAACCTGGGAAAACGTTCCCTCAGCCGTGCTGGAGCACGCGTGAGGGAACGGTAAACTGCGAAAACGTTCCCTTGGCCGTGCTGGAGCACGCTTGGGGGCACGGTAACCTGGGAAAACGCTCCCTCGGCCGTGCTGCATGTGGAAAAAAGTGCAGAATGGCCGGTTTTACACTTATTTCAAGGAAAACGAGGAAAATAAGTGTAGAAGAGCCGGTTTTGCACTTATTTCACTTCATGGAGCACGCGTGGGGGCACGAAAACGTGCGAAAACGTTCCATCACCGTGCTGTGGGGAGGCCTCGTGTGTGCTGAGGGGGTGCCTAGTGCGTCCTGCAGAGATGGAGAGAGTCTAGTCAACTGGGACTGTTAGTCGACAAGGACTGAACATCCTTCGTAGGGGTCGATGCCGAAGGCCTTGAAAGCCGGGGCGGCAAACTGAGAGAAGGGAGTGTGGAAGTTCATTTTCGTCGTGGGGAGCCAGCCGTTGAGAAGGGTGTCGTCCAAGAGGTTGCTGGATAGGGAGAGGTTGCCGATGTCGGAGCGGACGGTGATCCTGACATCATTGCCGTCGAGCATCGACTTGTCCGGGAAGATGTCGGCATTCTTGATGGACATGAAGTCGTCGTTCATGGCAAGGCGGACCATCTGTTCGAGGACATCAGATGGGATGTCCGGCGAAACGGAGAGCCTGTTGCCCGTGATGCTTTCCGTGCTTTCAATCGTCGCGTTGTAGGTTTTGGTGGCGGGGTGGATGTTGAGGTAGAAGTCAAATCCGTCGCATCTGGTGAGGATCGTGCCCGGCCAGCGTGAGATCTTGATGCGGATGAAACCGGCGTTATCGGCCTTGGACCTCCTTCCGTGGGAGGGGATGGTGGTGTCTTTCGTGTACATGGTCAAATACTTTAGTATGTTATTTCCTGGTCAGTTCAACAAGACGGTCATTGTTCTCAGCCTCCAGTTCGGCGATTTTCGCATTGAGGGCATCGACCTTATCGCGAAGTTCATCGTTATCGGACTGAAGTTGGCCGTTGCGGATCTCGCTCTGCTGAAGGAGCAGTTTGTAAGGCAATTTGATCAGGCCCTCCCGTCCCTCGTATTCGTCGGCATAGTCGCTGTGGCGTACAGTCTTGATAGTCAAATTGTAGTCCGAATTCATAGGAGTGCTATTTCACGATTACGGTTGCAAAGGTAGCCCTGTATTTTGTCAAGTTTTGACAGACGAGAAAAAAAGGAAAAACGAAACCGGCGCATCTCCCGACGCACCGGTTTCAAACCTTTGAGATAAGTAATGAAACAACAAACTAAGTAAGTTATAAAAACCTTTGAGTAACGATTTTCTGTTTTTCTTGGTGCAAAGGTACGCCCCGAAATTGTCAACTTTTGACAGTCTCAAAAAACTTTACAAAAAAAGTTTCCTTTCCACCTTGGCCTCCACCTGCGTCAAGTCATCGACAATGCCGATAACGGATTTGCAGGAGGGGCAGAAGGCGTGGAAGTTGTCTTCGATGTTGTCGGAGACCTTGCCGTCGTGGTAGAGGAAATCGTATTCGCAGGCGGTGTCCACGTCTTCGCCGAATACTTTGTAGAAGTCGTAGCCGCAGATTTCACAGGTGCCGCCCTTGATGCGGACCATGTGGTCCTGGATGATGTCATTGGCGGGCTGGAACTTGGACAGCAGTTCATCGTCACAGGCGGCGATGGACCGGGACTCGAAGGCATGGGCATGGTCCATCACGTATTTGGTCCACATCATCTCGAGTTTATCGGCATATTCCGGATTCAGGCGACGGCCGCTGTGGCCACCGTTCCAGTCGAAGTCCGGCATCTCTTTCCGGAGCATGTCCGTCGTGATGAGCGGCATTTCCTCCGGATCCACGGCATATTCCACCAGGAACGGCACATAGGAGGTCATCTGCTCGGGATTCCGCCAATGGACATCCTCGAAGGCCGATTCATAGACGAAACCGGCCATCAGGATCCCGGTACGCCCTTCGCCGCACCGGAGCCAGAAGACCCGGTCTCCGGGCTGGGCATCCTCATAGTCATGAAGATTCCAGGTGATCACATTGCCGACATGGCGGAGGTATTCCCGGCAGTAACTCTTGTAGGAGTAGTTCGAGATATCGGGGTTCCAGAGCAGGATGAATGTATTCATTTTCCGATACGTATTCTGATTCAACGCTGCAAAGGTATCGCCCCGTTCTGTCAGGTTTTGACAGGCTCGGAAAACATTCGAACTTTTTTACACTTTTTCCAGATGCCGGGAAACGAAGTCCCGGATATATTCCCTTAACTCGGGACCTTCCAGGATAACGATATCGGAGGCAAGGCCGATGACGAACCGTCCTACACCCTCCATGGCGCGGACATCGTCGTCAAAGATATAATGGTCACCGTTCTTGCGGATACTCTTCTCGGCAAGCGGATACTCCTCCAGCAGCAGGTTCTTGGCCTGCAGGGAAAGTTGGAGACGCACATGACAGATATGGGGACCGCTCATGCGGAACACGTCTATCTCCGAAGAGCAATGCTCGGCTTCCGCCACCCAGGGCTCATCCAGAACAAGGACTTCGTCGATGCGGGAAATCTTGAACCGCTTGTTCTTGCCGTCTTCCAGATCGTAACACCAGACATCCAGGTAGTTTGTCGTGAAAGCGAACGGTTCCACCTTGCGGTCACGGATGTCGCCGGAGTGAGCCGATTCGTACTTCTTGAGAACGGCCACCTTCTTCCCCTTGGCCGCCTCGGCCAGCGCCTGGATATTGGCAGAATTGGATTTCTTGTCGATGTAGTCGGCAATGGATGTCGCGTCATAGATGGCCGCCAACTTCCGATGAAGCCCCTGCTTCAGGGCATTCGTATTGTCCAGCGAGTCGATGAGCCTGTTCACGATGTACGCCTCCTCCTCGGAGAAATACACGATCTTCGACAGATCCGGATAGGGCCTCCTCATGTTGACCAGCCTGTACACATTCCCGCGGACCTTCTCCACGGCGAATCCCGCCGCCTTGAACGTGTCGATATACCGATAGATGGTCCTCTCAGACATCCCGAGGGTATCCTGCAGTTCCTGGATCGTGTAGTATGTATTTCCTGACATTAGGCGCATTAGGCGCAGCAGGCGTTCGATTTTGGGTTGGTCCATGGGGGGGGGCTCTAAGTAAATAATTACCTGTTCCTTGGTTATTCTTTCAAAAATACGGTTTTTTGGCGGGAATGGCAATTTGCTTTGGGTGTTACTTTTTACGAACTTCCCGTATCTTTGTGAATATCAATTACTACATCATTTTCCATTATTTGTCCACTTTATTTTGTAAATTTACAAAGTATAAGTACAACCACTTTTGTTTGATGATAGAAGACAAGGCATTTTGTCTTTGTCTGTGAAACTAAGACTTCATGGCCCGAATTATATATAGTGCTTCAAAGAAAGATTTTTTTCTGGACTGGTCGATGCACCGACTTGTTGATAAAATGGTTGAAGGAGCAGTCTTCAATCACATCGGCTACAGTCCTTCAGAACTGAATTCCTGGCATGCAAATGTCAACTCCATTGCCTCACTACTGTTTCTTGCCGATAAAGTATCCAATGATTCGGTAATTGCTTTTGAGTATAAGGTTCCTAATGGTGGACGCATAGATTGCATGATGTATGGGAAAGGAGAGGACCGACAATATCATGTAATTCATATCGAATTGAAACAGTGGAGCAATAAAACTGTACATGAAATCTATGACAATGGGGTATTTGAAGTAGAAGCATTTACAGGCGGCGGATACCGGGCGGTTTCCCATCCATTAAAGCAAGTCGATAACTATCATAGGCATTTGATGAATTATGTGGAGGCATTATCAGCACCAGACTGTCATTTGGAAGGAATTGCCTATTGCTATAATTATTCGAGTGTGGATTCACCTCACGACTTGTTTGCTCCACAATATCGAGGCCTGAATGAGAAGTATACACTCTATTCCAAGGATGAGATAATGGCCTTATCAATGAGGCTTAACAAGTTGCTGTGCCTTGGTGATGGCTTGTCGATCTTTAATCGCGTGGCGGAGAGCCGTATACGGCCTACGAAGAAGTTGCTCGATTCAGCCGCAAATATGTTTAAAGGTATCACTGAATACGCCTTACTTGAGGAACAGATAACTGCAAGCGATGAGATTTACGCAGAAGTACAACAGCGCCTGAAGAATGGAGGAAAGACAGCCATAATCATAAAGGGCGGCCCTGGCACAGGCAAGACTGTAATTGCGCTTAATGTGTTGGCAGAATTAGCCCGTGCAGGAATATATAGAAATGTGTATTTTACTACTCGTTCCAAAGCCTTGCGTGAGAATTTGAAGTTGAGATTGAAAGATGTAAATCTGGGGGGGCAAGATGATGCTGCAAATGCCGGAGATCTCATTACGAATATATTTGATTACAAGCCTTATCATTTTGGTGAAAGTGAGGTTGACGTCCTTCTAATTGATGAAGCACACCGGATAGGAAACTCCTCCAATTTTATGACTGACAAGAAGTATGAGCAAACGTTCTTGTCACAGACGATGTCTCTGCTGTATTGTTCAAAAGTATGCGTTTTCTTTATCGATGACCATCAGGCTGTTAAGTCTTCTGAGATTGGGTCTTCTGAAAAGATACGTTATATCGCCGAAAACTATCACCAACAGTTCGAAGCGGACAAAGAAGCCTTTTCCAAAACTGTTGAGAAGAACCGTAAACGCCTCCAGAAGAAAAAGGAGAAGCGAGATGACCTGTTGCGCGAACAGGTTCACATAGATAATAGAATATTTGCTCATACTCTAGCATCATTGGATAAGGATATTATCGAAATCCAATCTCAAGTTGATAAGGAGCATTGTTTACTCGATACTACACAGCATTTCAGTGGCAAAGTGAAAGTGCTGGAGATTGAACTTAAAACCCAGTTCCGTTGCAATGGGTCTGATAATTATCTGGATTGGGTAGATGACGTTGTTTTCAAGCCGTCAGCGCAGATACGTCATTTTTTCAAAAGCGAGGACTATGATTTCCGCATTTTCGATTCTCCGAAAGATCTTTATGACACGATTCACTCTTTATCAGACTCGGGAAGGAGTGCTCGTGTTGCTGCCGGTTATTGTTGGCATTGGTCAACCGATCTTGCTTCAAATGGAGACTTGAAGAAAGATGTCGTTATCGGCGATTTCAAAATGCCATGGGAAACCAATTTGGTTCGTGCGCGTGCTCCTTTCAGGGACATGTATGCTTCTAGTGCTGATACATGGGCTACGGAGCCTCAAGGAATTAATCAGATAGGATGCATCTTCTCAATTCAAGGCTTAGAACTTGATTATATAGGTGTAATTATTGGCCCCGATCTGGATTATGATCCTTTGACTGATTCATTAGTATCTGTTCCAGGCAAAAATATGGATGTCAAGACAGGTGATGCGGAAATCTATGATAAACATATAAAAAACATATACCGTGTTTTGCTGACACGCGGGACAAAAGGTTGTTTTGTGTATAGTTGCAATCCAAGTGTTTCTTCTTTTCTGAAAAAGATGTTAACACCCCGGTAAATAATGAAATCCCTTTTCTTGGACACAAATATCTACTCGCATTTCACCTCTTTTGAGACGATTCTTTAGAATGGCCTTTATTATTGAACACTAGATTGGACAACGAAAAACGTAAGACAACCACTTTTTGGTAGTTGGCTCGACTATTTCGGGGAAGGATGCGATGCACGTTTTCTTGCTCCCGCCATCCAACCAGTCTCGGTGGAGGCACTGCGACCGCATAGGAGAATGAGGATGCAAGTGCTGGCATGTATAAATTTGCTGATTGCCCTCCATAAAGTGGATCCTTTCATTATGTGTCCGGATTGGATTTTGAGTATGGAATACAAGTTTCTATATCTCCGCCAGTCCGCTGCGCTCCCTAACTAACGTCTCCGGAGTGAAAGAGTATCGCCGTTATCGGGTCAGCAAATCACGCTGGAGGCTTTTTCTTGCGTGGTTGAATTCGATGTGTTACCTTTGCATGTACCAGGAAATAACAGCGAATACTTTTATTTTTGCTTAACACTATGAATGCCCTTGTTTACAAGACACCCGAATGCCGGATCGTAGAGGTCCGGATCGACACGGCCTTTCTTGGCTCGTCCGTGATTACCGGATACCCCGGAAGTGATGACCCTGTTATCGACGAAGGCGAATTGGACTAAAACCTTTTGGATTATGAAGACTATCAATGTATTTGGCTGTTTGGCTGTGGCCATCATAACCTGCATCGGTTGTTCCAAAGTGGAAAGCGACGGAATGGACCATGCGACAGGAACCCATACCGTAACGGTTGTTGCCCAGAAGGATATCGACACGAGGACATACGTCGTCGAGGGGGAGAATACGGCATCCTATTACTGGGACATTGACGATAAACAGTATTTCCACATTTTTGAGAACGGGATACTGCCGACGTCCCTTGAAATGACTCTGAGCGAAGGGGGGAGGATTGCATCGTTCGAGGCGACATTCCCTGATACGGATGCCACATCGTTCACATACTCAGCGGTTTATGCGCAGGAAATACCGACTTTCGGTGATCTCTGCGTCCCATTTTATCAGTGCCCGAGTCCTTCGTCATACGATCCTGGTGCCGATGTGTTGGTATCGGCGGAGAGTGTCAAGTTGAAAGACGGGGCACGGGCCGATGAGAATACGGTCATCCAATTCAAGATGAGAAGGATGGCTTCCGTCAACAAGATCACGGTCAAGGGTATAGCGCCTGGAGAAAAAGTCGTGGGCGTGGCTTTATATTCGGACCAGCCTCTTGGCGGCGAACTTGACTACGAAGAGGAAGGAACGAGATACGTCCCTCGAAAAGAACTCCGGCTTGATCTCTATAATTGGGATGAGGCCGACCGCGTAGTCGGATCGGATGGATCCGTTTCCGTGTATTTCCTTTCCCTTCCCATTACAAATGCATCAATGACCGTCCGTGTCTGGACCGAAAAGAACGTTTACAAACGGGACCTTGCGTCCAGATTGACACTGGAGTACGATGTCTTCCGCCGCTTCAGCGTAACCAGGAAGGAGGTCAGTCCCCGGTTATGGGTATCGGCTCCCAGTTTAAGATTCGATATTGATGCACCCTTGCAATATGTCGGCAGGACTCAAACAATAACTATCACCAATGTCGGGGATAGGTCCGCCAGTTTCAATGTGACAACGACGGGAACTCAATCGTCATTCTATTCGATTTCCCCTCTCGGAGGCTTCGTTCTTGCCCCCGGTGAATCCATGACCGTTACCGTCAACTTCACTCTCACCTCCGGTTACGATTATCTTGGTCAAGAAGAGAGTGTTCAATTTAATACCATTCTTATCCAGACGGATGCCCTCACATACGAAGTGCCACTGTTCGCGTGGCATTCTTATAGTTGGGTGGAGCCGAAGTGATGTAGTAGGTGGGGGAGGGGTAAGCCTCCTCGATAATGTAGCAGCGGCTTCAACAACTTTAGTTGAAGCCGCTGCATTTTCATTAACGTAAGCCTCCATCGTGAACTGCTGCGACAATCGCTTTCTGGGGCTTCAAGGGCGCTTTGTCGGATGGTTACAGATTGATAATGATCCGATTAGTTCAAATCTGATTCCGACCAATTCTCATCTGTAATTTGAGCCTGAAAATTACTTGAAAAGGTGTCGAAAAAGTCATTCATGTCAAAAGCGAAAGAGTACCTTGTCAAACGCTTAGTTTCAATTTCTTTGTTAAGAATTATAAACTCTTCCCCCGCGGGATTGACGTAAACAATGTTAATCCACCCCCCTGAGGTCCAATTGAGCATCTGGTCGTCTGTCGGTAGCGAGTCAGGGGTTGGGAATACTGTATAAAAAGGCATAGAACGCAATTCCAGCACCTTATTCATACTTGGGCTTGAGGGGGTCAGGGTATAGACATAGGTGGCCAGGGTACTGGTTTCAGAAACCTTAATCTCGCCCTCTTTAAGATTCTTTACGCTTACATTCAGCCCGAACATCATCCTATACAGATTGATTGTTATAGTGATATCTTCACTTGAACAGATTTCAGTGATACCATAATAAATGTCAACATCGCTCCAAAGATTATATGCATAGCCCATGCTTTGCATCCCCTTTTTCAAAACACAGCCCTGGTCACAGAAACTGATTGTATGTTTCCCGCCATAATACACGCCCTCATTTAATTTGGGAGAGGATTCTGTTCCGTACGCCGACGTGCAAAAGGGTAAGCCCAAAGTCCCGTCTGAATAAGTCTCTACGATATCTCTTCCATTTGGCATATAGACAAGATAACAGGCATAGCGTTTATTCTTCATCAATTTCACGACATCTTTTCCCAAATCTGATGTAAGCCAGCAGGCATAAGCATTCCCGTTTTCATCACGGATTTCCACACCGAAAACATCCCTATCCGAGAATGCTCTTGTGGGATACATCGGAGTCTCTGAGTAATCAATAAAAGAAGACTTGAAACCTATTTCAACATATTCTTCCTCTTCTTGAGTATTAGTATCATCTATGGTTGACGTACACTCAAAACACAAGAACATCGCAGCGAGTAATAACAAGAAATGTGAGAAGGTACTCTTAATCATAGCAATTGAGAATTTAGGTTATTTTGTGGTTTGATTCGTTATTTGCAAATATACTTTTTTTGCCGGTTTTTTCAATGGCAGATTGGCTTTCCACATAAATTGCAGATAGCCGATATAAAATGATGAGAATAGCCCCCTGGATTGCTCCAGAGGGCTTTTTCTTTTATTTGTCATCGTATACAGGTCGGATTGATATTCCGAAATGCCTGGCGGTATTACTTAGGGCTTTATAGACGGGACTGAAAAAGAGGCTGTACGCATATGCCGGATCGTCCGTGTAAAGGTCAGAAGACCAATAGTGGCCATAGTTTTCCTCATTGTACAAATCTGGACCACTGCGTTTTCCTGGGGCCGGTAGGAAGATCCACTTGTCCGTATAGCCCGGTATGTTGCTTACAACCTTATATCCCGCCAGGCCACTCTCCGTCGTCCCAGTCCAATTCCAAGTCCATGTGCAGTTGGCTATTAACTCTTCTATTTCCGCCTTAGACGGAATACGCCATTTGCCACCGAGTATAACATGGGCGGCATCATCCTCTGGATCTAGCACTATTTTATTGTCAATGATTCCGAGGCCTAAGTACGTGTAGTACGGGTCGGTATTATACTTTGTAAAGGCTTGAGCGCCATTTGAGAACTTGTATGAAGCAGGCGAGTTAACATCCATTGCCTCTGTCTCTCCCCAAGAATAGTAATTACCATATTCTTCTGGTTTGGTGGCACCTAGGTTGAACGATGCCCATTTCACGGAAAGGCCCAGATCTACTATCTCGGGAGTGGCCCCGGAATGTGAGGAAGAGGCCTTGATGCCAACACCCGTGAGCCATACCGTACTCGTGCCTTGGGTTGCATTACTGGCATTGGATTTAATGGAGACTATCGCATAATAACCACTCTCGGCCTCCGGAATGAAAGTGACATTGAAAGCCAGGGAATTCCCGGGAGAAACCGTACTGGAACTATTGGGCAAAATGGAAAAATAAGAAGGATTCACCGTGTTGTCCGTAGCGACAATACTGACGGAACTGATATTCAAGGCCGTCGTTCCGGTATTTTTGACCGTGAAGGTCTTAGTGACGTGATTCCCAATCTCTACATCTCCCCAATCCAATTCATCGCAACTGAGTTCAATCAAAGCATTCTCCGATTCCCCCGGGTCGGGTTGCGCGGCTTTGCGGACCGTTACGAAACAACTGGCTGTCTTCCCGCCATCGACCGTGGTGGCCGTAACTACAGCCGCACCCTCTGCCACGCCCGTCACCACTCCCGTGGAAGAAACAGTGGCCTTGGATGGATCACTGCTTGACCAGGTCACGCTTTTGTTTGCGGCATTTTCAGGTAAGACAGTCGCGACCAACGTTTCAGAATTGCCGACAGTCAATACGAGATCTGATTTGTTCAGGGATACACTCTGGACATGAACGGTAGATTGCGTAACGGATACATGACATTGAGCCGTTTTCCCTCCGTCTTCAGTTGTCACCGTAATGACCGCATTACCCATTGAGATGCCTTTTACCACACCCTGTGAGGATACGGTCGCTCTCGACTCGTCGCTGCTAGACCATGTCACCTTTTTGTTCGAGGCATTCTCGGGCAAGACCGTTGCGACCAGTGTCGCGGTGTTGCCGACGCCCAATTCTAAACTTGACATGTTGAGGGAAACACTGCTCACATGGACGGAAGGACTACCTGTC
>JAEEGJ010023357.1_pt1 | contig 12988 bp, 9 predicted proteins | sample 8958761 | NCBI WGS metagenome assembly JAEEGJ01 (sample SAMN16246546, study PRJNA631951) | gut metagenome | biome: gut microbiome; feature: rumen; material: RS-attached | host: Bos | place: Iran: Karaj | collected 2018-10
TTTCGATCCTTGCGGTGGCTTTATCCGGAACCATATTCAATGCACTTTTGAATGTGGCGTTTATCGGATTTGACTGTATAGTTGCTTTCTACATTTTAAGGGGACTGTGCTCAGTCTGTTTTACCACCTATGCCGGTCTTCCGGTCTCTATACCTGATATATGCTGGTTATCCGCACCTTTATCGGGCGGGTACCTCGGTGCGATCATTTCCACCGGACTTTCGGGAAATAAATATAATGATGCGATCCAAAGCTTCGGAACGGAATCTTCTTTCTGGCTGGTGCTTATCGCAACCATAATCGTTGCCATAGTTAATCTGATCCTTGCTTACAGTCTGTATACCAAAAGAAAGAGCGAAGAATCCGAAAACGGCGTATCCAATAAGCCGTACAGAATGTGCATCCGCTTTTTCAATTCTGTTCTCGCAGGTTTGTTTGCAGCTATGCTGATCGAAGAAATCTTTTATATAGACGAAAAAGCATTGATCGTATGGCAGTTTATTTTTGCGGCTGTTTTCTGTGTACTTGTTTTCGGCCTTATCGATATGGTTCACACAAGATCTGCCAGAGAATTCTTTAAAAACTGGAAGCAGATGATCGTGATTGTCGGGGTGACCGTAGCCATATTAGTTACCTTTATATTCGATCTGACGGGATTTGATAAGCGTATCGTTTCCGAAAACAATATTGAGACCGCACTGATTGATTCATATATTTACGCAATGGGCTCGGACGGATCGGGGTATGTCAAAGATCCGGAAAACGATGGAGTCCTCTACGAAGAATATATGCTGTCCGGATATGATGAAAGAGCTTCTTACATAGAGATTCCTGCGGAAGCCGCATATGAACTGATGACAGCCGAGAGGCTTTTCTGGAGATACGGAGAGAGGTATTTATACAATCCTCTCAACGGCAGATCGGAGATCCTTCCCGATTCCGCATTGGATCATACCACTGAGTATTTCGATATTATAATCGATAAAAAATCCGGAAGCGAATTCAGGAGAAGCTATCAGATATTTGACAGGGATGTTATGGCAGATGTTGTCTCACTTCCCGGATTTATGGAAGCTGCCTATCCCTTCAGGGCAGGAGAACTCGGGTATCCCATAACAATCTGGATATCAAACAACGGAATGAGCCATGAGATACAAATTCCCGAAGATAAGATGCATGATCTATTTGATGCGACTATCGAGGATTTCAGAGCTAATTACTCCCTTGATTATCTGGAAATGAAAAACAGCGTAGAGGCTTATTGTCTGGAATGTCAGTACTATGTGAAATCTCCCCGTGCAGGAGATGACGCTTACTGGACATACACACTGAACCTTTATGTAACCGATCTTGATGTACGTACCATCGCAGTTCTTGAGGAACTGGGGCTTCAGGATTATAAGTACGATCCTAATTCACTTAATGAATGGGATTATTATGAGTACGGATACTACGATGGTTATTGACCTTTCTGTTTTTGACTTTTTGTGGTGATATCTTATAATATTTCTGCATACAGATATTTGCGGAAAACGTAGGATATGAAAGATATAGCCGTAACAAACGATCATAAGTCAGCAGCCGCGATCGCAATAAGCTTATTGTCGGTCGCGGCTGTTTGTATGCTGTTTGCAGCAAATATCATCGTCCCTTTTATGATGGACGATTTCTGGTATTCCACCGATCTTACGACGGGAGAGCCTTTGTCCGGCCTCTCGGATATTATCAGATCCCAGGTCTGGCATTATCTCAACTGGGGCGGAAGATCCATAACCCATGCTTTTCTTCAGCTCTCCCTTATGAGCGGTGAAAGAGCTGCGGATGTGATCAATACGATCATGACCTTAGTGCTGGTCTTAGAGATGGGCATTCTTTCCGGTAATTCATACGGTAAAAAGAAACCGGTGCTGTACGCTTTGATGTTTGGAATGCTGATTGCCTTGTGTCCGAATCTCAGGATGAGCATGCTTTGGCAGGCGGGATGCGCAAACTATGTATATTCATCGGTGTGGATACTTGCATTTTACATCGTCTATATAAGAGCGCTTGATCCTAATAAAAAGGATCTTCCCATGGCAGTAATATTTATGCTGCCTCTGGGGCTTATAACGGGGTGGAGTACCGAAAATATGGGCCCCTCAGCTTGTGCGGTAGCGGGTCTTATCACCTTTATGATGTTTAAAAAGGGCACCGCAAAAGGTATGAAGCTCGTTTGGATGATCGAAGGCGTCATAGCCTCACTGGCAGGCTCTGCTATCTGCATACTTGCTCCCGGTAATTCCGTCAGAACTCTCGACAGCGTGGATGATCTGGCACTGACATTTCCCGAGAGACTTCTTCAGATGCTTAAGGGCATAGGTGATTATCTGTTCCCTGCTCTCGTGATACTTGTTTTTTCGATCATAATTTATAAAACGAACGAAAAAGACAAGATACCTGCATTTGTATTATATCTGCTCCTGGGTGCACTTTTATCATACGGAGCAATGATCATGTCGCCACATTACCCCGACCGCGCCGCATTCGGTACCTGTGTTTTGATCGAAGTCGCATCTGGTGCTTTGATGGTAAGGGCCCTTTCCGAGGAGAAAGAAAACCGGTTTGAAGCGGTGACGATAGTGATGCTCCTTTCATCTGTTTTTGTATTGTTATATGTTTTGGTCTAGTGATAATGGATAAATTCTTATCATCCAAAAAGAATACGGGAATTATCCTGATCGCCGAGGCTCTTGCGGTATTTGCAATGGCCGTTTTGACGATTCATGATACCAATACCGCAACGGGAACGGGATACTGGTTTCTGCTTAAGTTTAATGTTCTCGGCAGAACTTTCTGGGATCTTGCGGTGGATGCCCTGCTTGTACTTACCGTGATCGCACTTACCCTGATCCCCGTGATCATCCTTAAGGGAAAGCTCACGGATGCGTTTTTGTTTTTCCTGGCTAACGCTGCGTTAAATACATATATCAGGCCTGACAGATTACTGTCTCTTTTTACGGGCTCGTCCGTTGAAAGATCGGATGCCTTATATGCGCTTTTATCATTTCTTCCCGGACTGTTTTTGATAGTTGCATTTACCATAGCCTTGTCCGCTCCGAAGATGTATTTGTACTTTGGGCAGGCCGCATGTTTGATCGTTCTTGGTATCTGTTTGCCCGGATTATCCGAAGTGACAAGGTTTGCGGCAGGCTACACTGCTCTTATCCCGTACCTCGGATACCTGGTTTCCGAAAGGGATGATAAGAATGTGTTGTATATAAGAATTCTTCCCGGAACACTTTTTTGCCTGTGCGGAATATGGCGTCTGATAATGGTACTGTCCACCTATCATATATAATTACCGCACCCTGTATGCTATAATCTGTCTATGCGTCTAAACATTAAATTTGAAAAAAAATCTGAACTTATACCTGTACTTTCGCTCACCGCAGCCGGATTTACCGGTCTGTGTATTTTGCTTAAAGATTCCGGATATGGACAGGATATGTTTTGGACCCTTTATTCCATATTGGTATTGGGTTTTCTTTTCATAGCGGAAAGCAATCTGTATTCCCTTATGCAAAAGGACGGAAGCGTATCAAAGAGGATCGCAAAGTATGCGTTTGTATTCGGTACTCTGTTCGGAATTGCTACAGATGCCGGATATCAGTTTGCACGCACCGAAATGACCCTTCCCGGACTTAAGGGTAAGTTCATTATTTTCGTTACGGGCCTGCTTTTGTCTGCTGCATTTCTTCCCGCAACCTACAGGATATTCAGATTCGTTGAAGGACTGTATCCTTCACTTACCGTTAAAGAGGAAAAGAAGATAAAGCCCGGCAAGGCATTTTTCATATGTCTGATCGTTCTCCAGCTTTTCTGGCTTCCGGCTTTCCTTGCTTATTATCCCGCCATCATGAGTTATGATTTCAACAGACAGTTCTGGGAGGCAGTAAGAGGATATCTCTTTTTCTTCGAGTATCAGCCGCTTTCCCATACATTCCTCATAAGAATGGCATATCTGCTGGGGCTGAAGATGGGAGACCTTGCTAAGGGAATGGCGGTGCTTGCATTTTTCCAGAGTATGATCCTTTCGTCATCAATTTCTGCGGGAATTGTTTATGTCTATAAAAAATCAGGCAAAAAACCTGCCCTTTTCTGGCTGGTTCTTTTTGCACTTCTTCCTTTTAATCCCGTACTTGCAATAAGTATGACCAAGGATATCATATTTTCCGCATTCTTTGCGTTCGTGATCTTACTTGTCTGCAATATGAAAGACGGAGTAAGGGGGCTTTCCTGCGTACTCTTTTTTATCTGCGGAATAGTTAATATCCTGTTCAGAAACAATGCCCCCTATGCGATGATCTTCCTGATTCCCGCATTTATGCTCATCGAAAAAGGAATTTTGAAAAAACTTCTTATGTCACTTATGGTCCTTGTTACGATCATCTGCGGACTGGGAAGCAAGACTCTTATCAGAACCACGATGAATGCCATACCCGGTCCCAAGACAGAGATGTTCAGTGTTCCAATCACCCAGATGACCAGAGTCATCAAGTATCAGAGAGATAATCTTACCGAAGAGCAATACACCATCCTTATGAAATACATCACCGATTTTGTATGGGGAACTTACAATCCCTATATTGCCGACGGACCCAAGGGACAGGTGTCTCTCTACAACGAAGAGGCATGGACAGGCGACTACAAAGCTCTGTTAAAGGATTATATTATCCTCGGAAAAGCATATCCCAATGATTACCTTGATGCCTTTTTGGGACTTACTCTGGGCTATTGGTTCATCGATGACAAGAGTCATTGCGAGATGCTTGATTACGGGCCGGAATCAGACATGGGACTGCTCTATACCTTTAATGCTTCCTTCAATGAAAATATTCCCGAAGGCATAGCATCACATTCCTATCTCCCCGGAGTTGAGAGAATGTACTCCGAGATCGTAAACGGAAATTCCTATTATAACTGGCCTGTTATTTCATATCTGATGAGACCCGCATTTTACATGTGGCTTTTTATCCTTGCCATCTTTGCGGCTCTTTATAAGCGCAGCAAATACAGCATCGCGGTATTTGCATATCCTTTGTTCTATTTCTTTACGATGCTGCTTGGTCCCACCGTCAACTTCAGATATGTATATCCGTTTATAGTTTCTCTTCCTGTCATGATCTCTTTTGTCCTGTCGGAAAAAAAGAACTGTGTTAAAGAAACGGAGGCAGATAAGTGACGGATACCGGTGCTGACAGAAAAAAGACTGCGGAAAACAGATTCGGTTCGGCAGGTGCATTTGTAATTGTTCTTGCCGGGATCTTGCTTTCATGTCTGACTGCAGTATTCGGTGCGGATATTCTTCCCGATTATCATGACAAGCTGTTTCACCTTCGAAGGCTGGCAGCACTTGCACAGACTCTTAAGTCAGGTTATTTCCCCGCCAGGATATATTTTGTTATGAATCAAGGCACCGGATATGCGATGCCTGTTTTTTATCCCGATTTTTTCCTGTATATTCCCGCTTTTCTGGTAAATGTGGGAGTGCCTCTGGGTATTGCGTATGACTTTTATGTGATCCTGTTCAACGCTGTAACGGGGATAGTAACATATCTGTCCGTGAAGGGTATCCTCAGGGGAGAAAAGATAGTCTCGGCGGTTATCTCTTTTGTCTACGTTCTTTCCGTTTACAGACTTACGGATGTGTATATAAGGGATGCCGCGGGGGAATATACGGCACTGGCCTTTCTTCCTTTTGTAATCTATGGCTTTATCAGGATCTACAGGGAGAATGAGAGTGAAGGATTCACCGAAAGTATAAAAAATGCATCACTTCTCGGTATTTCCATGGCGCTTCTTGCCGTATCCCACGTTCTTACCACCATGATGACGGCAGGTTTCCTTACGGTTTGTGCGATCATTCTTTTTAAAAAGACCTTCAGGAAAAATGTGATCCTTACACTTGTGCTTTCTGTTTTGTTATTCCTGGGGATTACGGGGTATGTCCTGGTCCCGATGATAGACTACATGGTATCCGACAGATATCTTGTGAGTGAATCTTCAAATATCATGAGGGGTTTTTTCCCGGGATGGAGAGATCTGTTGGAGATCATTCCCGCGGGAAGCGGATCCGGCATCGCTTATGATATGAAAATGCCCACAGCCATAGGACCTGCCATAACCGCGATCCTTACCGCCTGGGTTGTAAGAACATTTATCTTTTTTATAAAGGGAACGATATCCGGAGATATGAAAAAGGTATTTCCCCGTTCGTTTCCCGCTGAGGTGATCCTGTTTGCGGTCACAGGAATCTGTCTGTTCATATCAAGTAAGTATTTTCCCTGGACATTTATAGAGCAGAGCGGAGGCTTATTAAGATCAGTATTTTGCAGTGTTCAGTTTTCATGGAGGTATATAGGGCCTGCTTCGGTCTGCGCCTGCGTTCTCGCTTCTTACCTTATAAGTGACCTCAAAGCATCGTCCAAAACTCTCTCGGATTGGTTCATGGCTATGATCATGATCCTGGCACTTGTCCCGGCTGTTATCCTACAGATACGTGCCATATCCGAAAATGGTCACGCGGTGATAAAAAGCGGTGAGGAAATAGGAATAGTAAGCGATGAATTATATTTCCCCGTTTCGTGGAACAGGGATGCGGTATACGATGAAAAGCCTGCAGCCGCAGGATGTGAAGTTGTTTCCTATGCAAGGATCGGAGGGGACTGGATTGTTGAAGTCAGAGATTCTTCGGAAGGATCTGTCATAGTATTTCCCGTAGTTTATTACAAGGGATATACCGCACAGACTGAAAACGGAGATAAGCTCTCTGTCATGCAGGGAACGGACGGAAGAGTAATGGTAGTTCTTCCCGCAGGATTAAACGGTCAGATCAAAATGGGATTTAAAGAACCGGCTCTTTGGAAATTTGCGGAGACCATCAGCCTTATAGCAATAGTATTTGTAAGTCTCTTACTCATAATCCGTAAAAAGACCGGAGGTGATTGATATCAGAATAATCATCACCGACATGAATGATACGTATCCCGAAGAAATGCCCGGACTTATCGGAGCAGAAAACGAAGAGATTATCCGCATTTCCATGAAAGATATCTCCGGCAGAAATATGTATTGTACCGATGAAGCTTTTGAAGAGATTCGTGGAAGGCTGTCTGAAATTCCTTCACCCGAATCGGGAATACATTTTATCGATACGGGCAACTATCATTACATGTCCCGAATCTATACTTCTTTTATAAATGTCAAATACGATCTGATCCTTTTTGATAATCACACCGACATGCAACAAGCCGGGTTCGGCGATATCTTAAGCTGCGGAAGCTGGGCAAGAGAAGCACTTGATAAAGATGAGAATCTATGCAGTCTGTTTGTCTATGGACCTTCTGCCTTTGAAGAGGGCGGCGCAGAGTGCACTCTCAGTGCTGGTGGTAAAGAAATAACCGGAATGACATATCGCGGAAAAGGATATGAAGAAGGCTCTCATCCCATATATCTGTCAGTTGATAAAGATATTCTTGATGATAGTTATTGCGTAACCAATTGGGATCAGGGAAGTCTGTCCTTAAATGAGTTGTGCGGTTTGATAGAAACTGCAGTAGCCGAAAGAAGCATCATCGGAGCAGATATATGCGGCGGAATATCCGAAAGCGATCCGGGATGCACGGGAGATGTGCTGAGAGAAAACACATCCTCTGATTCCAAACTTTATAAAACAATAAGTAAATTGATCGAGGGAAAATAATAGGTGCTGCCTGAAGTATTTAAACAGAATATGAAAGACCTTTTGGGAGATGAAAAATTTCATCTTTTCGAATCGTCGTTTTCGGAAGAGCCAGTTTCCGCCCTCAGAATTAATCCTTTGAAAAAGAAAACGGAGAGCTCCGCGGATATCATATCCTTGATGAAGCTTGAGCAGATCCCTTATGAAGAGAGCGGATATTATTTTGACCCTGAACACGTGCCCGGAAGAAGACCTTTCCATGATGCGGGTGTTTATTATATCCAGGACCCCGGAGCAATGGTTCCCGGAGCGGTTTTAACTCAGAGCGAGTTCTTCCGCAGGATGAATGAATCCGAAAAGGGAATGAAGGTAATCGACCTTTGTGCTTCACCCGGTGGAAAATCTACCCAAACTGCACAGGCCATGGCGGGCAAAGGTATTCTTTTTACCAATGAGATAAATAAGGGAAGAGCCGATGTTCTCTCATGCAATATCGAGAGAATGGGAATTGAAAATGCCATCGTTTTAAACGAGAGCACGGATAAACTTGCGGATAGATTCGAAGGATATTTTGATGCGGTGATAGTTGATGCACCCTGCTCCGGTGAGGGCATGTTTAGAAAAGACCCGCGTGCGATCGCTGAGTGGACTCCCGAAAGTGTGGGCGTCTGCGCAGAACGTCAGGCACAGATCCTTGAGAATGCATTCAGGATGTTAAGGCCCGGCGGAGTACTTGTTTATTCCACATGCACTTTCGAAGAGGAAGAAAACGAAGACAGAGTTCAGGCTTTGATGGAAGCACATCTCGAAATGAAGCTTGAAGATATTTCGTATATCAAGGAAAAGGCTGAGGGCTGCGCGGACGGACTTGCGCCTTATGAAAAGAGCATAAGGCTGATGCCCGGAAGCTTTAAGGGTGAAGGCCAGTATGCCGCACTTTTATCCAAAGGGGGAGATTCGGAGAGCGCGCTTCCTTTCGGCGGATTTGAGATGAGTTCTAAGGTTAAGGACATGAAAGCTCTGGAAGCTTTTCTCAAAGCGGTTTTAAAAGAGGATGCTGCACGCAAGATACTTGATGCCAAAGACAGGTTCAGACTCTTCGGAGACAATCTCTACATAATGCCCGAAGATACCCCTTCATTATCGGGACTTAAGGTATTGAGATGCGGACTTTGCATCGGAACTTTTAAGAAGGACAGATTCGAGCCCGGACATGCGCTTGCACTTACTCTGGGTAAGGATGACGTTAATCTCTTTATCGATACGGATGAAAATACTGCGGAGAGCTTTGTTCGCGGAATGACTCTTGAAGGGCAAGGAAACGGCTGGTCCCTTGTGGGCGCATGCGGTTATTCCCTGGGCTGGGGTAAGGCATCCGGTGGCAAGGTAAAGAATCATTATCCTAAGGGATTGAGGATACAGGGATGAAACCTGACATCAAGATAATATTTGAAGATGCGCACAGCATCGTCATATATAAACCTGCGGGTCTCAGTGTTCAGACGGCCAGAGCATCCGAAGAGGATGTTTGCAGTAAATTAAAGAATCACTTAAAGGGCGGATATTTGGGTGTGATCCACAGACTGGATCAGCCCGTAGAGGGACTCCTTGTTTTTGCAAAGGATAAAAAGACTGCGGCATCATTAACGGAGCAGCTTCAAAACGGAGGGCTTAAGAAGTCATATAAAGCTGCTGCACTGGGTGAGATCAAAGAGGCAGGAAGCGATGTATGCCATATGAGAAAGAACGCCAATAATGAATGCGAGATTGGGGAAGGCGAAGATTTCAAAAGAGCCGAGCTTAAGTATGAACCCGTAACTACAGCGCGGGGAACAACGCTTCTTAATGTGGAGATAGGAACGGGAAGATTCCATCAGATCAGGGCACAGCTTTCACATCTGGGATTTCCACTTCTCGGAGATCTTAAGTACGGAAGCGAAGAAAGCAAAAAATTATCTTCCGAAATGGGTATTAAGACTGTAGCACTTTGTGCGGACAGATTGGAGTTTACAGATCCCTATACATCGGAAAAAAGAAGTTTCAAAACGCTTCCGCAAAACAAAGCATTTGAAATCTATGATCTTTAAGAAAATAGGACAGATAACAGGAATTGAAAGAGAGACAACAGATACGGGAGCAGCGGGCGTACTTAACTACGCAGCGGACATTCTCCTGTATATTGCGGTCTCTTTTTATTTGCTTCTTACGGGAGTTTTGCTGCCGCTCTACCTTCCGGGATACAGCAGGCTTGGAAGCGAAAAGGGTTTGTTCTGGATAAAGAGCATTGATTTAACGGTGAAGATTTTGATCGTCGCCATATGCTTTTATCTGTTTTCTTTTATCGTAAGATTGTTTACCGATAAGAAGACGCCAAGGAGTGTTAAGAATCTGTTCCCGAGGGGGCTACGGATTTATCCTTCGGATATTTGGGCGGGGCTTTTTTGCGTAAGCGTCTTTATCTCATACCTCATTTCATGCGACAGGCAGATTGCGCTGTTTGGTGAAAAGGGATGGTATCTGGGACTGTGTTCTTACTTTGCACTCGGCATCGGGGCCATGGTAACGGCCAGGCTGGGAAAGGCAAGGAATCTTTTTGTGATTACCCTTACCGTCACATCATTTGTAGTTTGCCTTATCGGAATAGTTATGGACTGCTTCGGCGATGTATTTCACATCGAGGGCTGGAGCGATTCCAGGATATCCACTGTGGGTAACATCAACTGGTTTTGCGGATATCTGATAACTGTCATCTTTATTGCGGTGGCTTACTTTTACCTGAAAAAGACGGCGGATACCTCGAAGGATGTTTGGATCTGCGCGGCACTTCTCATATATATGATAGCTGCATTTTACATGCTCATTTCCCAGGGCTCCGCATCCGCATATCCCGCAACCTGCGCCGCGATACTTGCGCTTCTTGTCCTTGCCGGAAAAGAAACCGTTCCGCTTTTTAAGGTTTCGGTTATCCTTTCGATAATTGCTTTTTCGAATTTGGTGCATGCTATGTTTATCGCAGCCGGCGGATACTTAAGGGGAAACGACATTGTCAGTGTGACTCTTGCAAAAGTTCCGGTAGCTCTGGCACTTTTTGCGGTATTCTTAATGCTAAGTGTCTGCCTGAATATGAAGATCAAAAAGGGCAGGGAAGAGATTCATATTAGTGTGGGGAAGATATTTGCATGTATCAGTGCGGTCTTATGCGCTTTATATTTTGTTTTCCTCATAATAAATACGAGGAGCACCTCGCATTTTCTCGGCGAAGGGATGTTTTATTTTAACAGCGAATGGGGAAGTGCAAGAGGAGCTACCATGAGCATCGGCTTCGATCTGTTTAGCGGGATGACTCCTTTGGAGAAATTGTTCGGAAAGGGTCCGGATAATTTCTATACTTTTCTGACGAGTGGAAGATTCCCGGTGACCGCCATGTTTTCCGATGATTATTTCGGAGGTGCAAGGCTTACAAATGCCCACTGCGAGCCTTTGACCATGCTTATAAACACAGGTATTGCGGGGACGGTTACGTTCTACGGACTGCTCCTTTATGTGATGATCCGGGGCTTTAGGAAGTGCGCGGGGTATGACGGAATGCGGAAAATAACCGCACTTGCTTGCTCTTTGAGCATTCTCGCGTATATAATCAATAATATTTTCAGTTTTCAGACAGCTGTTAACGTATCACAGCTTGCGCTTGCAGTCGCATTCGGAGCATGGTCTGTGATACCCGGTAAAGCGGAGAACGGATGAACGGATTAAAAGTAGTCAAGGTAGCGGAGCTTCGCAAAAAGCTCGCATCAATACCGGCCAAATTAATACTGACCATCGTCATCGTATGTGCTTTGTTTTGGAACACGGACCTTGGAATGACAGTTTCTCTTATGAAGGAGAAACCTTTTGACGTGGGATTTGAATTTCTGGTGATCTACGGCGCTCTTTCCTATCTCTATTTCTTCGTTAAGTTATTCCATAACTATCTGATAGGAATACTGGTTGCTGCTGCAGCAGCTTACGCACTTTATTCGATGAGGGGAAACATTACGAAGGAGCAGAGCGATATACTGGGATTAATATTCCTGGCAGGCGGTCCCGTTCTGGATATATTCAGATTCATCAGATACAGGAACATGAAGCGTGAGGTTCTGGAGGAATCCGAGGAACTGAAAGATAAGATCGATGACATATACGAGAATGTCCGCGGATATGACGAGGGGTATGACGACGGTTACGAGAGCGGATACTCCCGCGGAAGAAACGAAAAGATCGATTACTATGAAAGAGAACGCATTGAGTCATCCCGCTACGATGACGAATATGATGATGAAGATTATATAGAGGAAAAAGAACGAATGCCGGAGCTTCCAACCGGTTTCTTTGAAGGATGCAAGACCCCCGAAGCTATCAAGAAAAGATACAGGGATCTGTGCAAGGTTTATCATCCGGATAACGGAAACGGCTCGGAAGCGATCTTTGCGGCCATATGCGAGGAGTATGACCGATTAATGGACGAATAACCGTATTTATGGTACATTTAAACTTAATCATTCAGACACAACAAGGAGGGCGCTGATTATGGAGAATAAGGGAAAATACTACATAACAACAGCCATAGCCTATACATCGGGAAAGCCCCATATAGGAAATACATACGAGATAATTCTTGCGGATGCCATCGCAAGATATAAGAGAGCCGACGGATATGATGTTCATTTCCAGACAGGTTCCGACGAGCACGGTCAGAAGATCGAGACCAGAGCAATCGAAGCAGGATGTGCATCTCCCAAGGAATTCGTAGACGGAGTTGCAGGCGAGATCAAGCGTATCTGGGACAGAATGAACACTTCCTATGACCGCTTTATCAGAACCACCGACGATGATCATGTAGAGCAGATCCAGAAGATTTTTAAGAAGTTCTACGATCAGGGAGATATCTATAAGGGATCATACAGCGGAAGCTACTGTACCGAGTGCGAGGCTTTCTATACCGACTCACAGCTTAAGGACGGAAAGTGTCCCGAATGCGGCGGTGATGTCCACTATGCCGAGGAGGAAGCGTACTTCTTTAAGATGAGCAAGTATGCGGACAGACTCATTACTTATATCAATGAGCATCCCGAATTCATCCAGCCTGTAAGCCGTAAGAATGAGATGATGAACAATTTCCTTCTTCCCGGACTTCAGGATCTGTGCGTATCCAGAACTTCGTTCAAGTGGGGAATTCCCGTACGCTTCGATGAAAAGCATGTCGTATACGTATGGCTGGATGCTCTTTCG
>JAEEGJ010023358.1_pt1 | contig 12988 bp, 8 predicted proteins | sample 8958761 | NCBI WGS metagenome assembly JAEEGJ01 (sample SAMN16246546, study PRJNA631951) | gut metagenome | biome: gut microbiome; feature: rumen; material: RS-attached | host: Bos | place: Iran: Karaj | collected 2018-10
TGATGATGTTGCCCCAGCTGGCGGACGGGTAACGGACGCCGGGGCCGAGGAACGAAAGCGTGGCTTCCATGATGATCGTGGAACCGAGGCCCATCGTCATGTAAACGATCAGCTGCGGGATCACGTTGGGGATCAGGTGGCGGAAGATCCGGCGCGAAACGCGGATGCCGCCCGCCTCGGTGGCGGTCATGAATTCCTGCTCGCGCAGCGAGAGGATCTGGCCTCTTACCAGACGCGCCACGCCGGGCCAGCCGAGGAAGCCGAGGATCAGCATCAGGTACAGCATGCGCAGCGAAGGATCCACGTTTTTCGCGTCCATGATGGCGCCGAGGATGATCAGCAGCGGCGTGGACGGAATGCAGTAGAATACGTCCACGATACGCATCATCAGGTTATCCACCCAGCCGCCGAAGTAACCGGAGATACCGCCGAAGATAACGCCGATGAAGCTTTCGATGAACACAACGATAAAGCCGATAAGCAGCGATACGCGGCCGCCGTACATCAGACGGGTCAGAACGTCGAACGCGTAATGGTCCGTGCCAAGCGGATTCTGCTTGGTCGGCGGGGCGTCGATGTCCAGACGCGTCTTGGTCTGCATCGTCTGAATGTAGTAGTTGCCGTTGACCAGGTTGATGCGGGCAGAAGTATTCTCGCCTTTGTCATTGACGAATTCAAAGGTGTCGCTGTTCGTCCGGATGGCTTTCTGCGCTTCTGCGTAGAAGTCGCCGGAAAGCACCGTGCCGACCTGTGCGGCACCGAAAACGATGTCAGACAGCATGAAGACTTCTTCGCCGTTCTCGCTGACCATTTTCCCGTCATCGCTGACTTCCAGACCGAAGGTCCTGCCGTCATATTCAAAGCTCGTCTCGCCGTTGAAGGAGGCTTCGTTGACCGTCATGGCGAAATCGAAGTCCTTGACAAAACGATCAAATTCGGGCTTCAGCGAAAGGAAAACGTCATAGGTGACCAGAACGTTCGTGTCGCCGGAGACCTGGATGCTGTAATCATTGAACTTGCCGCTGACCATGAAGGTCTTGCCTTCATATTCCAGCGTCTTGCCGTCCAGGCGCTTCGCCATTTCCGTGCTCTTCGTCAGGAATTCGCGGAAAGCGGGCGTGTCATATTCCGGATCGATCTCAACGATCTGGCCCATAAGGCCTGTCTTGGCGATCGTCCTGGCCTGGCTGATGAAGTAAACGGGTCTCTCCGGATCCGAATCCGCGACGGTCAGATGATAATTCTCGCCGTTCGCCTCAAACTGAAGTTCGTCCCCCTCCTGCATTTCCTTCTTGCTCTTCTTGTAGGTCTCGGAAATTGCAAGAAGCATCGCGGTTCTCGCGGTGGGATTGAAATCTACGCCCTCCGCCGTGATATAGCGCGGGTCCGTGTTGAATTTGCCCGTAGAATAATCGCCCCAGTTGATTTCATCGGTTCTGAACTGCTGTGCGATCGTGTACGGGGAGAAGAAGGGTCCGATGAAGGAGAAAATGAACATGAACACGATGATGCAGAAGCCGACGATCGCCAGCTTGTTGCGGACAAAGCGCTTGAAGACCATCATGCCCGGAGACATGACTTTGACGCGGCGCGCGTCATCGAGCGCAAGATGTTCCTGTTCTCCTGCGGCCTGTGTATTTTCTACGTTATTGAGGTTTTTCTCGTTCTCTTTCATGTCAGTGCCTCCATCAGTTCACGCGTACGCGCGGATCGACCACCGCATACATGATGTCGGCAATGATCAGGCTGACCTGGGTCAGAATCTCCAGGAAGACCGTGTAGAACATTGCAAACGGAATGTCGCCTGTCGTCATGGCCTGGAAAGAAAGACGGCCGATTCCAGGAATCTGGAAGAGTTCCTCCGTGATCATGGCGCCGCCGAACATGCCGGGCAGCAGATAAGCCATATAGGACACAAGAGGAATCAGCGTATTTCTGAACGCATGCTTGTTGATGACTGCCTTCTCCGGAAGACCTTTCGCACGGGCCGTGCGGATATAATCCGAATTCAGGACTTCCAGCATGTTGGTACGCGTGTAACGCGTCAAACCGCCGACCGAAAGCATGGCAAGCGTCAGCACCGGAAGGATCAGATGATAGGCGATCTCGCCGACCTTCTGGATGAAATTATAACTATTGTAATCACGGCCGGTCAGACCATAAAGCGGCAGCCAGCCGAGTCTCACAGCAAAGACGTATTTCAGTAAAGTCGCGAGATAGAAAGTCGGAAGCGAAATGCAGGCCAGAGAGAACACGGTGATCGCATAGTCGGTTCTGCTGTACTGCTTGGTGGCCTGCTTGATGCCAAGCGGAATACAAAGGGCGATCTGGAAAACGAACGTGACAATATTCATGAGGACCGACCACCAGATGGACTCCGAGAAGACCTCTGTGACGGGCTTCATGTATTTCCAGGAATCACCAAAATCGCCCCGGACCGCGTTTCCCATCCATTTCAGGAAACCGCCGAGGATTCCGATATCCATGCCGTAAATGTGATTCAGCTCATCCAGCCATTCTTTATACGTCTTTCTTCCGTTCGTGGCCGCGGCGAACTGTCTGGCCTTGGCTTCCACGAAGGAAGTGGGCAGGCAGCGGATAACCGCGTAGAATACCAGCGCACCCAGAACGACGATCAAGATGCCGAGAAGGAGCCTTCGAATTAAAAATTTAGACATTGCCTTCCCCCGTTTCATACCGGCTCAAAGGCCGGTGCAGCCGAGAATCTGCTTATTAGCCGTGTCAAGCCCACTTTTTTAGGGTGGGCTTGACACTTATGGTTGCTTAAACTGTCATGCAGTCAATGCATCTGAACCGTTTTGGCTCAGTTCATATCCAGCAGCTCAATGTCGTTCATCCAGCCCCAGAACGTCGTGATATCCGGCGTAAGGGTGTCGAGGTTGATACGCTGCGTGCTGAAGATGATGCAGTTCTGACGCTGGTAAGCCGGAATCTCAACTGCCCAGTCGATGATGATATCAAGGCACTGTTTGTAGACCTGCTTACGATAGCTCTGGTCGTCGCTCAGACGGGCGTCGACGATGAGCTTGTCGAGGTTGGCGTCATCAATGTGGTAGTGGTTGGAATCGGAGCCGCCGCGGCCAACGATTCCGGAGCTGTGATAGACCTGATACATATCAGGATCGATCGTCGAGCCCCAAGCTGCGCACCAGATCTCCTGAGAGCCTGCGTCAAGCATATCCCAAAGGACAGAGCTGTTGGCAAGGTCATCGATCTTGAGCTCGAAGCCGATGGACTCCAGAGCGTCGCGCGCCATGGTCAGAACGGTGAAGGACGGATGGTCGCCCGTGCCGTCGCCAGGAATGGTAGCCGTCAGTTTCAGCGTGCCGCCTTCGGGAGCAGCCGTGATCTTGCCGTCAGCGACGGTGTAGCCGGCCTTCTCGAACCAGGTCAGAGCGCCCTTCACAGCAGCCTCGGCCTTCTCGTCTTCGGTCATGCCTTCGGTGTACAGGTCATTGCCTTCCGCGTCAACGGAGAACGCAACCTTGTAGCCATCGTCGGTGGCCTGCGGAGCAGCCCAGGAGGTGTTGGAGATCGGATACTGGACGACGGAAGCAGCCTCGCCGTAGTAGGAATCGTAAGCGACATCACGGAACACCGCGAGGACGGTTGCGATAGCCTTACGGAAAGCCTTGGACTCATCGGAATCCGGATCGCCGTTGACATTGACGGTATCCGCGTTCATGCCGATGTAGCCGTAGCCGAGGTTGTCAACCTTGGAGGTGGTGATGACGTCGCCGGTGATTTCGCCAGTGCCGTTGATATCGCCAACTTCTTTGAAACGGGTCTTGGAACCGGTCATTTCACCAGCATCGACATCGCCGGTGGAAACAGCCGTCGCGACTTCGTCAGACTTGGTTTCCTTGAACTGGACTTCCGCGATCTTCGGGCAGCCACGATAGTAGTTCTCGTTGGCTTCGAAGGTAACGACCTTGTTCTCATAAGAGACGAACTTGTAGGGGCCGCCGCCGAGAGGCTTCTCGATCTTGCTCTTCTGCAGGGACAGATCGTTGAAGTCGAAACCGAACTTGTTGTTCTCGTAGTCATACTTGGCGGGATCGCCATAGTAGTGCATCGGGGTGACATTGATGCCAAGGATGGAGTAGACGGCCGGCGCTTCGTAACCTTCGGTCACGACCTGAACCGTGTACTTGTCGAGTTTCTTGATACCAGAGATGTTCGGAACGCCCTTGCCGCCCATGGCCTCGTCCTTCGAGCCGTACTCAAGGATGAACCAGGCATCGGTGTCGGCCGGGATGGTCGCGTCGGTATCAGCAGCCTTCTCCGTATCCCACGCAGTGACGAGGTCGCCTTCGTAGTTCCCGTAAATGGCTTCATAATAGTTCTCGACCGTCGGGAAGGTCTCCTTCAGATCATAGACATTGCCAAGAACATCCTTAAACTGGCCGTCTTCCGTCGGCTTGCCGAATCCCCAGGCACCCATACCAAGGGCAACCTGAAGGCCTTCATTGGCGGAAACGTCTTCAGCGGTGAGTTCCGGATTGACGTACTTCTGAACGACCGCGTCGGAGTTGTAATTGGCCATGCAATAGTCAACGATCGCCTGGGTGGCTTCGAGTCCGCGGCCATCCATCTTCTCCCAGTAAGCGTTGTAAAGCTCTTCGGTGTAGAGATCGTTTGCCTGATAGTTTTTGTGGCCGGCTTTGTACATCTCTTCGACCATCTTGGTGTACTTCTCATAAACTTCATCAGAGGTCTGGGTCTGATAGTTCTTGAGGCCGAGGATCTTGTAGGAGCTCAGGGTCGTAGAACCGGTATAGCTCGGATCAAGCAGCGTGTAGTACGTGAAGATGATGTCGTCAGCGGTCACTTCGACGCCGTCGGAGAACTTCATGCCAACGCGCAGTCTGGCGGTATAAGTGGTCTGGTTCGCAGCTTCGTCAAAGTCGACGGAGATGTTGGACGTTCCCTTATACTCGTAGTCGGTGCCGTTGTAGCGGACCGTCTCGCCTTCGATGGCGTTGAAGATGATACCGCCCATACGGTCGGTGGTCATCAGGCTGAGCTGGGTCATGCCAACAACATCCTGGTCATACGCTGTGTCAGCGAAATAGGGGCTGAACTTAGCGGAGAACGGGCTGTAGGCAACAACCAGAGGCGTGGTGGTCGTCGGAGCGGTCGGCAGATTGTCCGCGAAAGGCTCGTCCTTATACTCAGGCTCGGTCGTCGGCGGTTCGGTCTCCGGCGCAGGGGTGGTCTCGTCCGGCTTCGCAGTCGTCGGAGCAGCCGTGGTCTCGTCCGGCTTCACCGGCTCGGTCGGCTTCGTCTGGCAGGCTGCCAGAGAGAAGATCATGACCGCGGCGATGAGCAGCGCGAGAATCTTGGAAAACTTCTTCATGTCGTATTTCCTCCTCTTTTATTTATTACAACTGTTGTATTGCAGTCATTTGTCGTAACTCAAAAGAGACAACGGCAAACTACTACCCCGTTGTAATTTCATATAGATTTACCATAGTTTGCATACAAATGCAAGTGTTTATTTAGGAAAGCAAAGGTCATGCTGTAGGAAAGCAAAGGTCATGCAGGTGTTTTGACCATGTTTACTGGCCTTTTACGGCCTCTCTTCCCGCCTCAAATGCCTTGAGATTGAGTTCGAGGAATTTCGGGGGAACAGACTGACGGACGGCTTCTTCCCAGTCCGCTCCCGGGGCGTCCAGAGAGTCCGCCAGCGCGCCGAACAGCACCACGTTCATGCATCGCGCGTTCCCGAGAGATTCTGCGATCTCTCCCGCCGGAAGACTCAGAACACGGAATTTCTCTTTCATGGCTTCGAGGCAGCCCTCCGGATAAGTCTCCAGACCGGTCGCCGTCGTCAGGGACTCCTGTTCGTAGTCATTGATGACCGCAAGGCCGTCGGGCTTCAGATATTCCGCATAACGGAGCGCTTCCATTTTCTCCAGCGCGATCATGAGGTCGGCTTCGCCCTTTCCGAAGACCGGCCCGTAGACTTTCTCGCCATAGCGCACCTGGGTGGAGACGCTTCCTCCTCTCTGCGCCATGCCGTGTACCTCGCTCTGTTTCAGGTCGTAACCCGCCGCAAGAAGGCCGTTCGTGAGGATCTTGGAGATCAGGATCGCGCCCTGGCCGCCGACGCCGACGATCAAAATGTTCTTGGTTTCTTTCATGATTCTGTCCTCCCTTTGCCCTTACGCTTCTTTGGAGATCGCCTTGAAGGGGCAGGCCTGCGCGCAGACCGTGCAGCCGACGCAAAGGATCGGATCGATCTTCGCTTTTCCGTCCTTGAAGGAGATCGCCGGGCAGCCCACACGGAGGCAGGACTTGCAGCTCCGGCAAAGCGCGGGATCCACTTTGCAGAGAGATTTCTGGAATTTGTAACGCTTAATGAGCAGGCACGGACGCCGGACAATGATCGCCGCGGGCTCCTCAGAGGCCAGCGCTTCCTGACAGGCCGCTTCCATCGCCTTGAGGTCCTGCGGATCCGCGACGATGATCTTCTTGTAGCCGATGGCGGAGAGGACGCCTTCCATGGAGATCGCGTCGGCGGGTTCGCCCATGAGCGTGTAGCCCGAGCCGGGGTTCTCCTGATGCCCGGTCATGCCCGTGATCCGGTTGTCCAGGATGCAGGGGATGATGTGTGCCTTGTTGTAAATGATCTCGCTTGCGCCGGTGAGTCCGCTGTGGAAGAAGGTCGAATCGCCCATGACGCCGAAGACCTTCCGTTTCGTGTCGCCCTGGATCTCAAAGGCCTTGGCCATGCCTGCGCCGGCGGAATAACCCGCGCCCATGCAGATGCAGGTGTCCATGGAGGCCAGCGGCGCCGAGGCGCCGAGGGTGTAGCAGCCGATGTCGCCTGCGACGACCCAGTCTTTGTGCTTTGACATGGTGTAGAAGAAGCCGCGGTGCGGGCAGCCGGGGCAGAAGGCCGGCGGACGCGAGACCGCTTTCTTCTCGGGCGCGTTGGTTTCGGGTTTCACGCCGAAGACCTTCTCCCTGAGCACCTGGGTATTGAGTTCGTGGCAGAGACCGGTGACTTCATGCCCGACGCAGTCGATGCCGGCTGCCTTGATCTCATTTTCCATGAAGGGATCGAGTTCCTCGATGACGTAAAGCTTCGCGACGCGCGAAGCAAATTCTTTGATGAGGGTCATGGGGAGCGGCCAGCTCATGCCGATCTTCAGGAAGGAGGTGTCTTCGGGGAAGACTTCCTTCGCGTACTGATAAGCGGCGCCGGATGCGATGACGCCCACTTCGGAGCCGTTCATCTCGACGCGGTTCAGCGGGGACTTCGAACTGTAGGCCTCCAGCGCTTCGAGGCGCGCCTCCAGTTCGGGATGCTTACGGAAGGCATTTGCCGGGGAGGCGACGTATTTCCGCGGATCGCGCTTGTAGGGCACGGGATCGGCTTCCTCGCGTTCGCCGAACTCCACCAGAGACTTGCTGTGGTCGATGCGGGTGGTCACACGATAGAGCACCGGCGTGTCGAACTGTTCGGAAATGTGCACGGCTTCTTTCATGAAGTCCTTGCACTCCTGGCTGTCCGAAGGCTCCAGCATGGGGATCTTCGCGGCGCGTGCGTAGTGACGGTTGTCCTGCTCGTTCTGAGAGGAATGCATGCTCGGATCGTCGGCGCTCACGATGACGAAACCGGCGCCGACGCCCAGGTAGGCGGAGGTGAACAAAGGATCCGCCGCAACGTTCAGGCCAACCATCTTCATGGCGGTCATGGAACGCGTGCCTGCGATCGCCGCGCCGAAGGCCACTTCGAAGGCCACCTTCTCGTTGGGTGCCCATTCCGCATAGACGTCATCGTGGTACTGGTCGCGGACCGTCTCCAGGATCTCCGTCGAGGGCGTGCCGGGATAGGCGGCACAGATTCGGATGCCGGCTTCGTAAACGCCGCGGGCGGCCGCTTCATTTCCCGAAAGAAGCTGTTTCATGACTTGAATTCCTCCATCATTTTTTCAAAGGCCGGAAGGGACCGGACGATCATGTCGTAATCCACGCAGTAAGACGCTCTGAGCCAGCCGGGGCAGCCGAAGTCGTCCGCAGGGACCAGGAGAAGGCCCTTCTCTTTGGCGGCTTCGGAAAATGCCTTGGCGTCCCCGCCGGGCGCTTCCATGAAGAGGTAGAAGGCGCCGTCAGGGCGCACACATTTGTAGCCCATCCGCGTAAGCTCCGTGTAAAGGAGGGCGCGGTTCTTCTCATAAGGCGCAAGGTCGGGACGAAGATGCGCGGTGCGGGCGATGACCTGCTGCATGAGAGACGGCGCGCAGACCGAGCCCAGCTGACGGGCCGCGCCGGCGACCGCATATCTGAGCGCCTCGCAGTCCGCGGCCTCGTCGGGCATCAGCACATAGCCGATACGTTCGCCCGGCATCGACAGGGATTTCGAGAAGGAGTAACAGATGACCGTGTCTTTGTAGATGAGCGGCAGATGCGGTACGACAGCGCCGTCATAGACCAGCTCCCGGTAAGGTTCATCGCTGATGAGATAGATCGGATGGCCGTACTCTTCTTCTTTTTCACGCAGTACGTCCGCCACTTCCCTGAGCTTCTCTTCCGTGAAGACGACGCCCGTCGGGTTGTTCGGCGAGTTCAGGATGACGCCCTGGGTATTCGGCGTGAGCGCCTTTCTGAGTGCTTCGGCGGAGGGCTGGAAGGAAGGCACGTTGGGCGGGATCGCGACGAAGCGCGCGCCGGCGACCGTTGCGAACACGCTGTACTCCGCAAAATACGGCGCGAAGGCGACAAATTCGCTCTCCGGGCCGAGGGTCAGCGCCTTGCAGACTGAGGTGAGCGCAAGCGCCGCACCGACAGACATGTAGAAAGCTTCCTTTTTATAGTGTGTTCCATACCGCTCATTCAGATCGGCTGCGATGGCCTCACGGGCAGCGTCCAGACCAACTGCGGAGGTGTAGCCGTGCACCTGGATCGACGGTTTCGTGCGGAGGATCTCCTCGATCGCCTCGTTGACCTCCTTCGGTGCGGGTACGCTGGGATTTCCGAGGCTGAAATCGAAAACCGCCTCTTCGCCCTTCTCCGCCTTCATTTTCCGGCCGAATTCAAACAGTTCCCGGATGCAGGAGCGGGTCGAGCCGTACTTCTCCATCTGCTTTGAGATCATTTCTGTTCTTCTCCTGTGTATACGTATTCTTTGGCCGTCTCTTCGCCCCTCAGGATCCGGAGCATGCCGAGGTCCATGGCCATCATTTCATTTTCGCCCGGAAGCACCACGATGGGGGCGACGGGTCCGAGGTAGTAACGGATGCGGTCTGTGAGCATCGCGGAATAGGCAAGACCTCCGGTCAGAATGATGGCATCCATGCGGAATTCCAGCGCGGGGGCGAGGTTTCCGATGCCCTTCGCGATCTGATAGGCCTGCGCGTCGTAGCAAAGCGTTGCGTATTCGTCGCCGGACTGGATCCGTCTCTCGATCTCCAGGCTGTCGGAGGTGCCGAGGAGCGCACGAAGGCCGCCCTGCCCTCTCACTTCGCGTTTCATCTGTTCTTTGGTGTATTTTCCGCTGTAGCAGAGATCGATGACCGTGAGGAGCGGCACCGAGCCGGCGCGTTCCGGGGAAAACGGCCCGCTGTCGTCGGAAATGATGTCCACGATGCGCCCGTATTTGTGCGCGGAAATGGAAATGCCGCCGCCGAGGTGGGCGACGAGAAGCCGCATGTCATCGTACTTTTTCCCCTGGCTCTCTGCGTATTTCCGGGCCATGGCGCGGCTGTTGAGCACGTGGCAGAAACTGGTCCGCCGGACGCCGGGAAGACCGGTGATTCGGGAGACTTCCGTCATGCTGTCCGCAGAGACCGCGTCATAGATCGCCGCGGGGATCCCGCGCTCCTTTGCGATGCGGTTCGCGATCAGGGCACCCAAATTCGAGGCATGTGGGCTGGCTTTGCCGCTCAGGATCACGTCCACCATCGTGTCATTTACATAGTAGCCGCCCGGAGAAAGCCCCGGAAGAAGGCCTCCGCGTCCGACGACTCCGTCTAGCTCTTTTGTCTCTTCCGTGTGAGAGGCGAGCATCTGATCGATCGCCGCAACACGCATGTCCAGCTGATCCAGAACGGAAGGATATTTTGTGATCTCCTCGCCGGAGTGCACGACCTTCTCGTTGAAGATCTGCCGGTCGTTCTCATAGAGGGCGACACGTGTGGACGTGGAGCCCGGGTTGATGACCAGAATACGGTAGGTGTCTTTCATCTTCTCTCCTGTTATCTAAGGATCCTCGCGGATCTTGGTTTTATTCTTCGGGGATCATGCCGGCGCAGGCCATGAGCGCTGCGTATTTTTCTTCTTCAGACGCGCTTCTCGAGTTCAATGCGATCGGGCATTTCGCGCCGATCACAAGGCCGGCCATCTTCGCTCCCGCGAACTCCAGAAGACCCTTCACGAAGATATTTCCCGCGGTGATATTGGGCACGAGGAGGATGTCCGCTTCACCGGCCGCCGGACTGTCGTAATGCTTGTGCTTTGCGGATTCTTTATTGACCGAGAGGTCCAGGGAAATGGGCCCTTCGACGATGCACGCTCCGAACTCGCCCGCCGCTGCGGCCTCTTTAAGAGCCGCTGCATCCACGGTCTCCTGGATCTTCGGGGAAAGCACCTCCGAAGCACAGACCACGGAAACAACCGGCTTCTCATAACCGAGCCCGCGGAACAGTTCCAGCGCATTCCTGAGGATCGCTTTTTTCATCTCCAGGTCCGGCGCCGGGATCATGCCGCCGTCCGTCACCCCCAGGATCTTGTGATAGCCCGGGATCTCGAGAAGCGCCGTGTGAGACATCGCCTGCCCGAGCGAGATGCCCCATTCCTTATTGAGTACAGCCCGGAGGAGCGTCCCGGTCTGAAGATACCCCTTCAGAAGGAAATCCGCCGCGCCGTCCCGGACCGCCCGCACCGCTTCCCGAGCGCAATCCTCTTCCGTCTCCGCGTCGATGATGCGCTCCGCCGGGATCTCATGCTGAAGAGACGCCCCGATCTCCCGGATCTCTTCCCTGTGGCCCGCGAGCAGATAATTCAGCCGGCCCTCCGCATTTGCCCTGAGCACCGCCTCCAGCGTGTGCACGTCATGCGCAGCCGCGACCGCAACCGTACGCACCGTACGATTCCCGATGCGCGCGATCATTTCCGAATAATTATGGATAGGCATGGCGACCTCCTGTGCCTAAATTGTTTCTATTTTCAGCCCCTCGCCCTCCTGAAGCGCCTTGCGAGCCAGAGAAGGAGGAGAATGAAGACAAATGCCATCGCGCCGGTCAGGACGATGAGCCAGCCGTCGATCAGGTTCAGGTTCTTGGGAAGTTCATAGTCGAGACTGACGTCCGAGCGGTCGCGAAGGAAGGGGGATTCGGCCCCTTTGGAAACATAGGAAAGGACTACTGTTCCGAGCGGGTAGCCCTGGTAAGAATAAGTGATCTGCTTGCCGGTCGGGGTGTCGACCGTGGTCTTCTCGAGGTCCTCCGAGGTCACATTGTCCGGCAGGAGGATCGTGGAGGTCTGGTCGATTCGAAGGAGGGAGATCTCCGGCGCAGGGATCTGAAGCGGCGAAGCGGTGAAATAGTTTTCAAGATTCAGTGAATCGTCCAGACTGGAAGGCAAAACGCGGTGGAAATAGTTGAAGCCGTAATCCAGAAGCGACTGCGTGCTCACGTACTGAAGGCCGTTTTCGCAGCCCATAATGACCACGACAAGACGCGTGCCGTCTTTTTCGGCGTAGCTCACGAGGTTGTAGCCGGCCTCATTCGTATGGCCGGTCTTCGAGCAGACCACATACTCACTGTAATACTCTGAGGAGGGGCGGATCATCATGTTTGTGTTCATCATGGGAATATCCTTCGGAAGAAGTTCGTCCGCATGATGTACATAAGATAGCTGCGAAGAGATCTCGATGAAAATGCTGTTCTTGACGCATTCCTGCATCACGAGCGCGAGATCGTAGGCGCAGGTGAAATGGCCGTCCGTATGAAGGCCTGTCGGGTTGGCAAACTGGGTGTTGACGCCGCCGAGCTGGAACATACGCTCGTTCATGCGGACGACAAATGTGCTCATGTCGCCCGACACGTGCTCCGCCAGAGCATTTGCCACTTCGTTGGCGGAAGGCAGGAGGAGGCCGTAAAGGCATTCGCGGAGGACCATTTTCTCTCCGCGGCGCATGCCGATATAAGAGGAATCTGAAGGAATGGTGACGGCCTTTGAGGAAAAAGTCACGATATCCTGCAGGGAGGCGTTCTCGAGGGTGAGGAGCGCCGTCATCAGTTTCGTCGTCGAAGCCGGGTACATTTTCTGCGTGGCATTCTTGGCGTAGAGGATCTCGCCGGAATCCGCGTCGATGAGGATCGCCGCCTGGGCTTCGATCTCAGGCGCTTCAGGCCAGTCCTCCGGAATGGAGGCGATGATGGCGTCCACTTCATCGGTGTCCAGCGCGGCATATGCGGTCATCGGCGATGCCATGAAAAGCACCGCCAGAAAGATCACAGATAAAAGCACAGGAAACCGTTTCTTCATAAACGCAAGCTCAGCCCCGGAGGCCCAGAAGCTGCACCAGTAAAAGCCATGAAAGGCCATAATAGGTCACGACGGCGACCAGGTCGTTGATGGTCGTGATAAAGGGACCTGACGCGACTGCAGGATCGATCTTCAGCTTCTTGAAAGTCATCGGGATCAGCGTCCCAAGGAGCGACGAAATGATCATGGCTGTCAGAAGGGAAATGCCCACGCAGCCCGAGACCGTGAAGGAATAGCCCCATTCTCCGCCCTTCAGGAAATGGATATAGAGACCGACGAGCAGGAAGGCCGCGAGACCGAGGATCAGGCCGTCGACAAAGCCGACCCGAAGCTCCTTCAGAATGAATTTGAACTTGTCTGCGCCGGAAAGCTGCTCGTCCGTCAGTACGCGGATCGTGACAGCCAGCGACTGGGTGCTGCCGTTACCGGACATATCGAGGATCAGCGACTGGAAGGCAATAACGATCGG
>JAEEGJ010023361.1_pt1 | contig 12987 bp, 18 predicted proteins | sample 8958761 | NCBI WGS metagenome assembly JAEEGJ01 (sample SAMN16246546, study PRJNA631951) | gut metagenome | biome: gut microbiome; feature: rumen; material: RS-attached | host: Bos | place: Iran: Karaj | collected 2018-10
ACAAAAAAAGAAGCGGTGGCAATTCCGCTTCTTTTTCAGCACTTAAACCCATAAAAAAGGAAAAACCATTTTTATACGTCAAGCAACCTTAAATCAATTAATATATTATATTACAGAGTAATAATTGTCAAACTGCGATTCTGCGTCTATTTACCGATGCAATATCCTCTACCTTGAGCATTGAGAGTTTGTAGGAACGATCATTTAGAGTTGCGATGAAGGTCTGGTTGATTTCATCAATATACTCAATCATGGCACTTCTTAAAACGCCTACGGATTTGTCCTTGATGTCCACAGTCTGTCCTTCATAGAACCAGTCTGAGAGGTTGATTGTAAATGCTCTTACTCTTTTTGTTGCTACGATGTTGTTCATTGATGGTTTCCTCTTTTCGTTGTTTAGTAGTGTTGTTATATCTGATCGCATTAGTTCCATGCGTGTTGTACATCGTTGTTTTTCCAAAGACCGGTGTTTGAAGTTGCAGCTTCCTGCCTTAATTCCATGAATACATCTGCATATTTGTTGTTAGGCATATATACTACGTCATCAGCATATCCGTTCTTAACAAGTACTGCGTTCAGCATGTTGTTCTCTGGATCGGCGGGATTGCTTGATAGCCATACATAAGCGAGAGTGTTTCCGTAGGTATCTTCGCTGTTCACATCATATTCCAGGTAAACTGTTTTGACTTTTTCCAATAGAGCCTTTGTATAATCGCTTGCGATGGATGCGTAATCTTCTGAGAAAACATTATTATCCGGTGCGCTAATACCGATGAGTTTTACTGTTTTTTCAGATTTATCGACCTTAACTTTTAGTGTGTCACCATCTACGCAGGAAAGAAGAGTGGCTTCCTGGAGCTTATCATTTTCAGCGGCTTCTTCAGGGCCAACAATAAAGTTTTTTAGACCATTGAAGAGATCTTTGAAGACGTTTTTGGATATCTCCTTTGTCTCTTCGACATATTGCTGTCCTTCCTCGCTCTTAATTGCTTCAACTGTGGTTTTTCTTATCCAGTCAACTGCGCTGAAATCTATGCAGCCGTGATTAACAAGAAATGTTACAAATACGATGATACAGAACAGACTGATCAGTTTATCTACAGTGTTTCTCAAATTTGATCACCTCCCAAAAGACGAAAAAAAGCCGAAATCCTTAAACATAAGAATTTCGGCTACAAAAAACGACTTTATAAAAATACTTAATTCAACAATAAAAATAATAACATAGCAGGAAAGATATGTAAATAAATAATTTGATTATAATTATAATTTGATATGGTATATCCAAAAGTAATCATAAAGCACTATTTTTGATCAATTCGGATATGTACTCATGGATTATTTTAATATGGTGGTTCACTTTTTTCTCTAATTTACAAGGACCATGTTGCTTAACCCAGTTCCGAAGTCATCTATGGCAATCTTTAATCGTTGACCCTTTGTGTTGCCCTTTTTCATTTTACAGGCAAACTCAGAAATAAATGGGTGTTCTAGGATTTCAATAATTCCTTTGCCGCGAGGATCGCCGTAGTAATCTGCGAAAGCCTTTGTTTCAGAAGGAGAGTAGCATTCTGATGGGAAAGAATTGAGGCATATGTGCTCAGTATATCCGCGAAGCTCATATTCCTTGAAGGCGTCAAGGAAAGTTGCTACTTCAAGGATATGGAGCTTATCTTTTTTGGTATATTCTTCAATGAAATCCATAGCATTCATGTCCAGTGGACGCATCAGAGCTTCCCTTGCAAATATTGTTTTTCCTTCTGCGCGAAAAGTAGGCTGAAAGAAATAGTTTATCCTCAGCTCTCTAAGTGCATCAAGTATTTCTTTATCCAAAGGCAGATCATCAAATAAGATCATGGATAGCATGAACCCCGTAAAAATTCTTTTAAACTATATTCACTCTATCATTGAAAACAGGAGTGTTCCAAATGAAAATTCTATAAAAAACATGGTTATGGTAGATGAGTAGCAGGTGCAACACATCATTTAAGCGATAAAGAGTCTTGAAGTACTGATGCTTTGAGACTTTTTTATAATGCTTGAAAACAGGCGCTTTAGATTGTGCTTATTTACTGGGGTTAGAGGCTATATAAAAATACAGGAATCGCAACGCTTGATAAATACTGAGCTTGAGATGTGGTGATTATTGGACTCGTAAAGGTTTATGATTTGATTACAAGGTAAGGAAAAAAGTTGGGGCGGGGAACTGATCATATATTGGTACCCCGCCTTTGTGCCCTCAAAATGAAAGGATAGGCATATGAAAACTTCTACATGGTTACTGTTATTTGGGAATAAAAATAGAAGACCCCCGGATAAGTTTGATGTATTTATCGCTAGACTTGCGTTGGGGGCAGTGTATTTCACATTGTTTTTGATTGCTGCATTTGCCCTGTTTTTGTTTCTTATATTTTGAGGAGGCTGCCATGGAACGGATTCTATATTGGATCAGAAAGAGTCTGAATAAAAAGAATAGGTTTTGTAAGCATTTCTGCGGTACATGTGAATATTTTGAAATCTGCAGGTTGGATGGAGAATGGAGGTAAATACTATGTTCTTTGGTAAACGGGATAAAGATGTAAGGCTTACTGATAGTCAGTATAATAATCTTATAAGCAATATGAGTAAAAGAGAACGTAAGGATTTTGAACGTAAACAGGAGCAGCTTAAAAGAGAACGGGAAGAAGATAGGCTCTTGGGATGGCTTGAGTTTGAAGACGAGCTCGATGATATGTAAGACTTGGTCGCATCGCAGGCGACTTCTTATCATGAGGAATCATATACAATGACTACTGAAAGATATCAAATTGTGAGAATAATAAAAGAACCTGATAAGGAACCTCTGGTAGTTGATTGGGATATTTCGGAGGTGCAGAATATGGAATATTCCTGGCTGATGGTATATGAAAAAGGTGGAAATGCTAAAGAAAGAGAAGCAATTTCTTTTCTTGGTACAAGATTTATTACATCAGAATATCGGAATCTACAGGTTATTCATGTAACGCAGACGGTTGCTCCAGTAAAAACTGGATGTATATTCTTTTTTGAACCCCATAGTGAAGAAGAACTAAGCAGTAAGATGAAAGGCTTTACTTTCAATATATATGGCTGGTTAGTTCCGCTTCAAATGGTTTCTCAGTTTGTCGAATTATACACGGAAGGCAACATTGATAATGTAAAGTGGGGTCCCTATTACAAGAGGTTGCACTATTTTGATGACTTTGAAGGTACCGGAGATATGCTTGTTTCAGTTGGAAAGGAATGAAAAGGTGGAAGAACTGGATATTGTTAGAGTTAAAAGGGATGACATGGATCATGGTGTTAAGGCCGGGAGCATCGGGACCATAGTATCTGAACATGGGGGAGGATGGTTTACTGTCGAATTTGGCGATGATATCAAAGATTCGATTACTGATTATCTGCTTGAGTATCATGAAAGTGATTTGGAAGTTATCGCTGCATATAAACTTATGGATGAGCCAGGACCTGTAAAAGACGTTTATAAGCCCTGAGAACATAGATATAGGAGGAATACGATGTACGGAGCATTACTTGGAGATATGATCGGAGCACCTTATGAATTTGACAGGGGGAATAAGTCTAAAGATTTTGATATGTTTAATGATCAGGTTGAGTTTACAGATGACAGTGTCATGACCATAGCTGTGGCAGAGGGGATAATGAATGCCGGACTTGATGCTGATGAAAAGAATATGAAGGCTGAAATAGTAAAGAGTATGAAATTCTGGGGAAGAAAATATCCGGATGCCGGCTATGGAAACAGATTTATATGGTGGCTGATGCTTGATGATCCTAATCCATATGGGAGTTTTGGCAATGGATCTGCCATGAGAGTAGCTTCTGCAGGATGGTTTTATGATTCTATGGAAAGAACAAGAGAAGTGGCCAGATGGACAGCAGAAGTAACTCATAATCATCCTGAAGGTGTGAAGGGAGCGGAAGCCACAGCTGCGGCAATGTTCATGGCAAGGCATAATGCAACTAAGGACCAGATCCGTGAATACATTACAAAAGAATTTGGTTATGACTTATCAAGAACATGTGACGAGATCCGTCCTGAGTATAGGCACACAGAGCTTTGTCAGGAAACTGTACCTGAGGCTGTCACAGCGTTCCTTGAGGGAAATGATTTTGAGGATGTAATAAGGACAGCGGTTTCATTAGGTGGTGACTGCGATACTCTTACATGTATAGCTGGAAGTATGGGAGAAGCATTCTATGAAATCCCTGAGTGGATGATAACTGAATGCAGAAAGAGGCTTCCTGAAGATATCCTGGCTGTAGTTGACCGCTTCCACGAGATGATAAACGGAATAAAGTAAACAATGATATAATTATATTGTTTGCTGATTATGTTTTCTAAAGCGAAAGGATGCTCATGAATCAGAATAATCTCAGTGATATCTTTAAAAACTATATAGATAAGTTTGAATTCATTAATAACGAGAATAATCAGGAATACTACAAATGGCAGGTATGCCATGAGTTTCCTATCCTCATGGATCAGGCATTAAATGCTGACGATGAAATGTTTGTTGATGCCCTGAAGAAGGTGAAGGGCTGTACTTTTAATCTTATAGACAGCTATACACAGCCATTAAGTGGACTTATTGAATATGCGAAAAATGAGCCAGCTACAGTAAGGCAGATTCTCTGGGATCTGTATTCAAATGATGGTGGAGATATACATATCCAGATGGAGATAATTGCCGATTTCTTTAAGCGTACAGGTGAGCTCTTGGATAAATATTTTCCGGAGAGCCATTTATACAAGCAGGACTCACATTCTGTTTCTACGCTTCTTTTCTTAAATGATCCGGACCATCATTATATGTATAAAGCATCTCACAGCCGTAGTTTCGCGGATTGCGCTGAGTTTTTGGATGACTGGGGTGTTGGAGATAATATAAAACTTGATGTTTACTATAAGATGTGTGATGAGCTGATAGCCAATATCAAGGAATGTAAGCCACTTATTGATACTGATATGAGCCGATTTGACGGAAGACTTAAGTTGACAGGCGGGGAACTTCATCCCGATACTAAGAAGCATATCCTGGCTTTTGACCTAATTTTCTGCTGCAGTGTATACGATCTTTTTGATGGCATTAAGTTTACTAAGAGAAATGCTAAAGAAAAACAGTTGTATCAGATGGAAAAGCAGAAAGCTCAGGATCTGAAGGCTGCATATGATAAGGCACAGGATGAAGTTGATAAGTTAAATGATGCATTGGCAATATTTGTAAATATGGCAAAGCCTGGGGATAAGGTAACTCATAACAAGTATGGCGAGGGCACAATAGATACTATCGATGAAAAGTACATTGTTGCCACATTCCCTGAAAAGCAGGCGCAGGTCAGCCTTTCGGTGGGTATAGCTAATGGAATAATTAGATTAGAGAATGCTGACTTTGCTGGGAAGGCTGCTGAATATAAGGATATATTGAAGAGATATTCTGCAATCCCAAGGGCTTTGGAATATGCTTCCAGAGCGTTGGAGCCATATGAGGAATATCTTGATTAAGGAAATATCGCTAAATGAATGAGTTTTTAAAGTTTAGATGTAAGCATTGCGGATATGAGCATGTATATGGTCGTGGCAATGAAGCGTTAAAGAAATTTCTCATTTGCTTTGGCAATGGAGAGAAGGAAGGCGATCCGGAATATGATGCCTATGTATCAGATTTAAAGAATGGTAAGTATGGTCCTGAGCTTCAAGGACTATTGACTACAGAAGACGGTAATACACGAGCTTACCTGGGGTATGCCCTATATAAGTGTTTCGGATGTAATAGGGTGAGTGAGATAAGAGAACGCACAATATCACGCCAGGATATGAACCATGCATACGACCTGAATGTTCATTTCATTGAGACATGCCCATTATGTGGTAATAGCTACGCGTTCAAGAAGTATATGAGTGGACCAGTGCTCTGTCCTGAATGTGGCGAACTTGCATATGAAGCTGTTGAAAGATGGAGCCTGCACTGAATATTCTTTACAAAGAGGACATTTATTATGAAAGCAGAAGATAAATCTTTTTTCTTTTTAACAACACCAAGCTATTATGATATTCCTTTCTTTCAGAGAGCATATGTATGGAATGAGACCAACTGGAGTGATCTTCTTGCAAACCTCACTAGCAGGAACCAGAACCACTTTTTGGGATCCATAATATTGAAAAATGAGCTGGCAAGTGCGGGACATTTGTCCAGATATTCTGTGATCGACGGACAACAGAGGCTTACTACGCTTAGCGTTCTGCTGCGTGCCTGCTATGACCATATTGAAAAGCAGGCTGCAAACTATGGTCTGGATGCTGATACCTTGAAGAAATGTCAGGTCCAGATGGAAAGCCTTTTGTTTGTTTCTGAAGGTGGTATCAAACAGACTCTCCATGTAAAGATAAACCATTCTCATCTTGATAAGCCAGCATTTGAAAAGGTTATCAACGGTGAACTGGCTATGGACGATAAATGGGAGAAGTTTGTAAATCTCCCGGATGATGACAATACCAGTGGCATCATAAAGGCTTATGCATTCTTCAGGGATGCGCTTGAAGACTATCCGCAAGATACTATCGATTATTTATGGGAGCTGCTTACGGTTGATAAGATCAAGTTTCTTGTAAATATCGACCTTGATGTTACCGACAATGAGCAGGCTATTTTTGATACTGTAAACTCAGCCGGTGTCAGATTATCAAGTGCTGATACGATCAAGAACCTTCTATATCAGAGATATGTTGAGATATTAAGGGCCTCAAACTACAGTAACGTTGATGAAGAAGCTGTATCAAAGTATGAATCTACATGGGTTGATGCATTTATCGCTGATGATGCTACTAACGCATATTGGGAAACTCAGAGGCAGTATGGACGTATGAAGAGAAGTAATATCGAGACTTTTCTCCATGCATTTGCTGTTGTGGAAGGCTTTTTCAATCCTGCAGAGAACAATATGTCAGAACTGCCAAATGAGTATCGCACAAAAGTCTCTGAGATGAAAGAAGCCGAGCTGTCTGCTTTTTTGGATGAGATGCATGATTATGCCGGTGTGTTCCGGGAATACTTCTCTGATGGAGAAGAGTTCCTGTCATTTGATAATTATATAGGCAGGGTATTCAACATCTGCAATGTATTGGAAGTATCAACTTTTTACCCTTATCTTCTCCAGCAGCTTTATGCGTGGAGGAAGGGAAAGATCTCTGATGATGATATAAAGGGCAGATTCTTTGCCATAGAGAAATATGTGGTCATTAATGCCATTTGCAAAGGAAGTAACAAAAACTATAACAATGAATGTAAGCAGCTTGTCGATAACAGAAGGACTCCAACAGATCTGTTTGATAGCTGTATCTATATTTCTGAGAACAATTTTGCTGATGGTCTCAGAAGGATGACAACAAATAAGCTGCCCACACTGCTATTATTCTGGGTTGAGCTATTCATAAGAAGCTCTGAGAATTTCGACATCAAGAGCCTTAAATATGGCTATACACTTGAACACATCATGCCACAGAAGTGGATGCAGAACTGGAATGATGTTACGTCCTATGACACGGATGGTAATGAGATAGAGGATTCTGATGAAATTGAAAGAGCAAGAAGCCATGCTATTTATGAAATCGGTAACATGACGCTCCTTAATTCCAAGCTCAATACCTCTATCAGCAACAGCGCATTTTATGATAAGGTGCACGGAAAACATGGAAGAAAGGGAATAAAGGATCTTGCTGATCTCTTTCTTACAAAAGAGATATTCAAAGATAATAACGCATCATGGGATGAAAGAAATATTTATGCTAGAACACAGAAGATTGAGGATCTGGTCCGTGATATATGGAACGCAAAGGACCTACCTGTAGAAAATGTTACCAGTGCAAAAATGGTAGAGGGCGGCAGATATGCACTGCGCTTGAAATTCTGGGAAAAGGCTCTTCCGGTAATCAGGGAAAAGAATAATAATGAAGCCTACAATAATGTAAATCCGACCACATCGAATGAATCCTCTGGATATTTTGGTATCGGAGGCTTCAAGATGATCTGCGTTGCCAACTATGATAATGCCAGAGTGGACTTTTATCTTGGAAAGAGCGAACAGGAGAAGAACAAAAAAGCTTTTGATATCCTGATTTCACATAAGGATGAAATTGAGGAAAAGCTTGGAACAAAGCTTATTTGGGATAGGGCAAATGATTATAAGGCATCATGGATTTCATATCTACTCAATGGTGTGAGCATCACCAATGAAGCAGATTGGGATAAGATGGCTGCTTTTCTTGGAGAATGGAGTTACAAGCTCAGAACTACGCTAGTTCCATACCTTCAGGACCAATTCCCACAAGATGATACACCTAAAAGACCACAGGAAGAGATTGACAGGCTTATCAAAATAGCAGAAATCCTAAAAGAATGGACTATCAGTTCACCGCAGATTATTGAATATCCTGAAAAGTGCAACAGGACATACACAAGATTCATGACAGAAACAATGTCTAAGATTTTACCAGATCTTAAGGATGCTCCAAGTGGATGGAATACGGATAACCATTATTTCTATGAAATAGTTAATCGTAATGGAAAGGACGTTGATATCAAATTGAGCTTCAGTTCCAGAAACATGTCTGAAGAACAGTTAAACAAGTGCCGAACAATTAGTGAGCTTGTTGATACAAAACCAGCTAAGGATGATTGGCAATGGTGGGTTGTATTTAAAACTGCTAAGGTTACGATTCCTGAAGACTTAAACAAAGATGCGATATTTGCAGGTTTAGATACAGTTCTTAAAAGCGTTTTTGAATTTGAAAACAAGCTGTTTGATGAATTAGTTAAGAGCTGAACCCAATAAATTCTACACAAGGCTCTAAAGGATAGAGGGTAAAATATGAAGGAAAGAAGCTCTATTGTTCCAGGATATGAAGCAGAGATAGAGAATGATTATCTGACTTCTGCAATGGACGGTGATAAAGATGCTATTAAATGGTGCCAGAACCACTTTATTGACACTTTACCATGGGATAAAAGAAATAATTGGGCGGAAATATCGGTAGAAGAAATCCATGCACATCCAAAATGCTCATGGGTTTTCAAGATAGTTGGTATAAATAATGTACTACAATGCAAAGAGGGCTTTTTTGACAAGATAACTTGTAATGAAAAGGTTATTCGAAATAAAGGACTTGTACGTTTAGGATTATCCTCACTAAGAAAGTATATGGAAAGCTAATGCCTCTGAAAACTAAAAGGAGGGAAATGTAATGTTCGGAATAATACATTTTCTATGGACATTAATATCAGATGCAGGATATAGATTTAAAGCAGGATGGCATGATTCCCATGCCCATGTGGACGAGCACACTAAGACATATATGGGATATGATGGAACACTTCGTGATGCGATGACCGGTCAGAAGAGATATTGGGAGATAGACAGCAATGGAGATGAGGTTTTAAAAGACTCTCCTACACATGTAGTAAGAAATTTGTCTGAAGAAAAAAGGAAACAAGAGTATTCTGCATTACAAGAAACAAGCAATGGAGAAATTGCATACAGAACTAAGCAAGTACGTATGGTTGAATGGTTTAATCCAACAACGGGTTATGTTGATAAGCAAAGAGCAATGATATACAAGGATTTGAAAAACGGAAATGAATACGTGCGACTATCATGTAATGTCCAAGGTGAAGAAAAGGAGTTTTATGCGTTTGCTAAGGACCCATATACACTCGCTAGAATGAGTGATAGGCAAAGGAATATAGAACTTGCAAAGAAAAAGAATTATAAGCCAAATTGGATAGACCATCCTGAAGAAGAATTAGCATTTATAAATAAATACAATAAACTTCCCATTGATTATCATGGGCGTTGTCCAATCATTTATTTAAAAAATAGTTGAGCTGTTTTATTAGCAATATTCATGCTATTGGGATGAATATGGACGAGGATTACATTTATGGGAATGACAGCGGAGGAATTTGCAAAGTTAGTAGACAGTAAGGCTGGCGCCAATTTGTCTTTTGATGAATGTCTTGAGCTTGACAGGGAAGCGCATAAGCTAAGTCGCGAGGAGTTTGCCAAATTTTGTGAGACGGGTAGTGGCCGAATATTTGGTGACAGAATAAATCTAATAAAGAGCATTAAAGCAGATATAGATAACGGAGTATATATAGTTGATCCAAATGATCCGAGTAAACTAATAGATATATCCAAATGTGATGAGGATACTTGACGGAAATAATTCAAGAACTGTTGAGATTAAGCGATTTTGTTATGTTTAGTGGTGGAAATATGTTGCAGGAATTACCAGACGAAATACAGAATGATTATATAGACAGTGCTTTGTTGGTGGACAACTGGCTTCACCTCATTGTCGAAGAACAGCAAAAAGAGAGCGCTGATAACAATTATATAGAAGAATAGCAATACGAGATAACAGATAACGCATTTCTATGGCAAACAAGGTGATTGAGTGCCAGTAGCATGAGGACCATACAATGATTGAGATGCACATTTTGAAATCCAAGGCGGGGATTGAGAACTGTTTCGAATTGAATTTCAGATATGATGATTACTATCCTGGTCATATTGAAGAGGCTGATAAGTGGTCCTGTTACCAATACTATACCTGGTTATTCAAGAAACATGGAGTATTTGCGGCAGATTCAAAGGGAAAGGAGCTTATATATAGCATTCAATGGGAGTGCAAGCTGTCAGATATACCATTTACAATGATTTATGATGAAGACTATGATATGGTTCATTTTAGTGTTGATGAAGAACATATTAGTGACATTCCTGATATAGCAGCTGAACTTATCAGATTGATTGAAATAGAAGCGGGAGCGCAGTGTCCTTGACTTGTTTCTTTTGAATTCCTTATATCTTCTTGTCACATGCGATATTGACTAATTTGAATGTTAGAGTAAAATATGAATAAGCTCCGGAGCAGGTTATTCTCGGTTTTTTTAGGAGGAATTCTTTGATGATTGAGATAGGGCCTGAGCAGCTAGATGAAAGGCATATTAAAGATCTTGAAGCCTTTATAAGCGGATGTTTATGCGAATGCCGTCATGCAATTAAAAAAAATGATAGAGAAAGCGCACTTTTTTGGCTTACTGATATAAGTGCAGCAATAAATACGCTTCTTTCTATCAAAAGATGAGATTTAGAGATTCAGAGAATAAAGATATAAAGATTTAGAGATTCAGAGAATAAAGATATAAAGATTTAGCCGGTCATAAGACCGGCTTTTTTAATTTAATAGGAAATTTCGCCTTGCGGCGAAATCTTGAATTAAAAGGCCCGGACAAGACCGGGCCACGCAAAGCAGAGGTATATTGGCTTTGAATTACCAGTCTACCTCATCAAAGAATTCATCATCTTCGTGCATAAAGTAATCCATATCGAGAAGGTCTTCATCGTCCATCTCACGGATTTCATCCGCCGACATGCCTTCCGGCGGGCATTGCATGTATTTCTCTCTAAGCTTTGCGATTAGTGCTTTATCAACCATGATTTATCCTCCTGTCATGCCTCATTTTAGCATGCCAGGGAATGAGTTTGAACAGGGGCGCGACATTTGGGACGGCATTTTCCCATTGCCTTTTCATATAAGTCTTCGAGAGAAACACGTTTGTGATTGTAGTATAGTTCGAGGAATTTCATAGTGCTGTTACATTTTGGACATTTCAGCGGATCATATCCAAATGATGAAAGTATTCCGGATCGCCATTTTAAAAATGACTGTAGAAATGGCTTTTTTGACGGATGAATAAGACGATATAACTTTTTGTCAGATTCTCTGTGTCGACCATATACGCCGTAATAGCGTATCATCTTGAAGTCTTTTTCTGGGATGTGCTGTATGAGACGCTTGATGAATTCAATGGCTGGTATGGTCTCAGTTACAAGAACTTCATATTCATGGCGATTGTAGTGGAAAGTGATAGTATCCTTTTCTTTATCATAGGAATCTATTCTTGAAAGCCCTATTACAGGGCGACCAAGGTAACGGCCTATATACTTGGCTACAGTATTCTTATCAGCAAGTGTTGGCTTTGCATAGATGTAGAAACCATCCTTCTGATTTTTGTAAGAGAGAGCTTTTTCTCTTTTGAACTGAGCTTTCTTTTGAGGATCAGTGATGCGGTTTTCCATAAGGCTTAGAAGAGCTGTTTGGAAAGCATGGCGCATGTATTTGAAACTGAAGAAATCGACCTTGCGCCAGAAACCTGTATCGCCTACTCCACCTTCGGAGATGAGGCAGTGTATATGAGGATTCCACTCAAGCGGCCTACCAAATGTATGCAGTACAAGGATATAACCGGGAGTGAAGTTTTGTGATTTGTTCATCTTGTAAAACATCTGGTGAATCACACTACTTGCAGCGTCAAATAAGCAATTAAGAAGGTCTCTGTCTTCAAGAAAGTAGTGACGAAGTTCTTTGGAAATGGTGAATACACAGTGACGATGCTGGCAGTTTATCAGTTTGAATGACATAGCTTGGGCACGTTTCTGAGAATATAAAGCGCCACAAGTAGGGCAGAACCTTGAATGACAGCGGAAAGGAATGAACTTGAGAGTACCACATTCAGCACAACCATACATGGCACCACCATAAGATGGATCGCCACAATTGATCATTTTATCAATGTTTTCCATCTCGGTCTTTCTGGGATGGAGTGTATATTGAATTTCTTCATAGTGATCTCGAAACAATTCCTGTAGTGTATTACGTTTCATAGATATTATTATGAAGGACTTAGGGCAAAAAACAACCCCAACCCCTCATGAGTGAGGGGCAGGGGAGTTGAGGTGCCGCAGGCACTTTTTTATTGCACTTTTTAGAAAGGTAGGTTTAAAAATGCCAAAGAACAGAATTCAGGAAACAATTTTTACAGTAATGATGGTTATAGTTATGGTTTATGGACTTGTATGCTATAACATAGCGCTCGAAACAGGCGC
>JAEEGJ010023365.1_pt1 | contig 12985 bp, 9 predicted proteins | sample 8958761 | NCBI WGS metagenome assembly JAEEGJ01 (sample SAMN16246546, study PRJNA631951) | gut metagenome | biome: gut microbiome; feature: rumen; material: RS-attached | host: Bos | place: Iran: Karaj | collected 2018-10
ATTTTATTCCAAACATTTTCGATAGGCTCCCAACCATAATCCTTAACATACATATCTTTTTGATTGTCTATCACTGCAACATTTTCATAAACTAATAATTGATGAGGCTCTTTTTTCTCAGCACGCTCCCTAGCATTTTTTTCCAACCATTTTTCGAAAGACGGATTTTTATGGATAGCAGCCGCCATTTTCTTAAAAGATTCTACTACATCTATTGGAGATTTCCTAAACGAACTATCAGCAAAAACCATATCGAATCTAAAAAATATACTTTCAAGCGATATTCTAACTTTAGGCGTTACATAAAAAGTATAATTCATTCCAACATCTTGACAACCACTTAACCGTGTATCAGTTCTTACTTTTTCAATATCAAAAAAATTTTCAAAATCCTTAAATTTCGGATCAAGCCGAGCACAAGCTATATGATCATGGATGCCTAAACAAGTCTTAACCCTTACATCCGCACAAGAACTACCACGCTGCTGGGCTTTACAAGCATAAACATCCAAAACAAGTAATAAGCAAACGACAAAACAAATTTTCTTTATCATCAAAAACACCCACGTCAAATATTACCACCATTCCGATCTCGGCCCGATTTCTACCGTTCCATCATTGCGAATAATAATGTAATTGAAGAAGTGTATCGAATCAGGGATATAACCATTATCATTCCATTTCCCATCTACCATCACTTCCGCCAGGCTTTTGAGACCTTTAAAATAAGGCCTATCATCTTCGATATTAAAAAAGTCTTCACCTTCCGATACCCAAGCCATCGTCACAAGAACATCACCACTATCGCTCAAAACAAATTCATACTTATTATGATTACGATAACCGAATTTCAGCGTTCCCACATATTCGCCTCTCATACCAACATCTTTCCAAACGATTTCTTTAGAAAACGGACGGGATTGTATCAAAGAATCTTGGTAAATAAGAGTCGCTTCTTGGAAATTCATCAAATTACTTTTATAACACAACCATTTTTCAAAAGTCGGATTTTTACGAATCGCAATCAAAGTTTTTAAGAAAAGCTTGACCGATTCAATTGGGTCCTCATAAAACTTTTCATACTTCTCAAGATGGAAAACGAGCTCATTAAAAGGCGTTTTCCCTTTCATTGTAACGGAAACAGAAAAAGCTGTATCGGCAAACGAAAGACTGGCAACCGATTTGATATTAAAGAAATCTTCAAAGCGCTTAAATCTAGAATCTTCACGGAACATTTCAAGAATCGGATCATTGCCCACATTATCTAGTTCCTGGCGAAGACTGTCTAAAACTTTGTAATAAGCAGCAAATGGAGTTGCGTTTTCTCGATAAAGCTTAGGCATTTTTTCATATCGAGTCTTTTTATCATAATCCTGAAGATCAAAGTATCCATAAAGAAGATTATTGCCATAATAACGTTTCCAATTCAACAAAGAATCTCGAATCAACGAAACACGCCCTTTATCGACAACAAATTCATAAAGTTTGCTTTCTCCACACGCAAAACCTATTGTATCACTAACAAAATCAGCAAATAAAGGTTTGATTTTCTGCTTAAAAGTTCGTTTTTCAGCAGATGTATTTAAAACAATTTCTTGCGGAGGAATACTTACCGAAACAATTCTAGGGTCTTCTCCTGTTTTTTTAGGGAATTCCCTCGGGACTTCAATCGAACGCGAATACGATTTTACAAGTACACTATCCAAATAAAGCGAAGAATCACGAATACTCCAAAAAGCGGTATAACCACCACCTTTTTCAGGACCATAATACATATACATCGGAGCGTCGAAGAACATTCCAGCATCATTAACCGTTGGCCTAAACGGCCATTCCGCGTAATGCTTGGCGATATATTCATTAAGCGGATACGTCAAAATGCGGCATTGTACACCATTGAAATAGAAATGGTCCGTTCCGCCTTCAATATAAGCACGTTTCGGAACGGTCCCAAATATAGCACAAGCCGCACATGCAAACGCAACAACCAAGAAACAGATTTTCTTTATCATAATTACAAATTATAAAAAAAGAAACTGTTCAAACAAGAGTGTTCACACAAAAGATATGCCGACCCCGGAATGGTTCGACAGGCTCACCAACCTTAATCCGGGGTGACAAGCGTAAGGGTTTACGCCCCATTAATCATTCACCGAGCACAAACGCGACGGTTTTTTCGAGATCCTCTTGCTGGCGTTTACGCACTTCAGCATAACGTACTATACCGCGGGCCATGTGTTTCATATAAATATCCGAATCAAATAGTTGGATCATGCGGTTCTTGATTTCGCTCACGGAATACGGGTCAAAATAAAGTACAGCATTTTCGCAAACTTCGGGCACAGACGTCGAGCCGCTCGCGGCCACCGGCACACCATAACGCATCGACTGCACTGGCGGATAGCCAAAGCCTTCGTTCAAGCTCGGGAAAACAAACGCGTACGCGTTCTTGTGCAAGAATTCAAGTTCCTTCGATTCCACGTAGCCGAGAAACACAAACGCATCCTTGTTGCGGATATGCTTGCGGTAAGCCTTGACGTTTGTCGCACCCGTAATCACGAGTTTCATGTTGAACTTATGTTTCGTCGATTGCATCATCGTTACAAGTTCATCGAACGCCTTGACCGCACGCAAATTGTTCTTTTCCCAGCGGGCTCCACTCGTGAGTAAAAAGAAATTTTTCGCATTCACGCCCGGCGGCAAGAATCCTTCCGGTTCGTAATCAATCATCGGGCTATAGAAAACGGGGATTTCTTTGTCCAAAAGTTCCGGGAAAAACGACTTGATCGAAGCACAGCTATGTTCGCTCACGGTAATGCATTCGGCACGTCCATCGGCAATGCGGGCCGCCAATTCGCGGTACTTCGGTGCATAATAAAGTTTTTTCCAAATTTTGCGGTAACGCACTAGAGCTTCGAGTTTTTGTGCAAGCTTTTTCGCAAAGCCAAGCCCTTGCCAGCTGTACTGCATTTCGAGTGCGCGCACACCATGCCACGTGAATACAAAACGCTTCACCTGAATTTGCCACTTGCTTTCAAGCGAATAAAGTGGCGTGTAGAACGTATCAATCGCATTTTCGTCGATAATCTGTTGTGGCGTTTTTTTAGCAAAGTCAAAAAGCGGAATACCGCAATTTTTGCAAGCAGCAAGAATATCCGGCGACAAGTATTTGTGGCTGTCATAAACGCAAAATAAACGGACATCTTTCCGATTTTGCGAGAGATCGCTCTTCGAGTCAGCCATATCGGTTGTTTCGGCATCACCTGCGACAGCGGAGGCTTCGGCATCACCCGCAGCAGCAGCTTCGGCATCATCAGCCATGTTCATTTCATTTTCCCAATCGGTGAATGTCCTGAACACAGCCGAAGGGAGCTGAGATCTACCATACAATCGATCCACAAGCGCCCAGAAAATCACTTCGCCATAAGAGCCGCCACCATGAAACTTTGCACTGTGAATCGGCTGCACCGCTACAAGATTAAAAAGCAAATTCATAAACGCCCCCTAGAAAAGCTTACCCAAAATTTCCAAAGGTTTGATGAGAACCGGTACATTCTTATACAACCACGCAAGTGATTTTGCAAACGCATAACTGCGGATAATGTAAGCGCCAGCAGCCCCCGCTTTATTTGTCTGGTACATAAACGCATCCTTCGCGTGAGCAATCACGTCATCGTAATACTCGTTGATGTGAATGGACTTATCCGCATTCACCGTCACAGGGATATTCTTCAAGTTCGTATAAAAGTCCTTGCGCAAAATCTTCGGCAAAAAGATGTTCATCGATTCCGGCACCTTGCGGCCACGCGTATCTATGATACGAGAACCAAAGAAATGCAGCACCTTCGCCGTCGGCAAAAAGCGATTACCGTAAGCCAGCTGGCAGTTCCAACCGCCATCCATCTTTTTCGTCACATAACCGAACTTGTAATTCGTCTCGGCAAGGCTCGCCATGTCGTACGGGAAGTTCTTCGAAACGCAGTAAAGCCACAATTCGTGCCAAGTCTTGAAGAATTCGCGGGCTTCCAGCGTATCGGCGGCAAACATAACGCCCCCGTTAAAGATTTCGTCGTTCAGAATTGGCGAAAAGCCCATCATCTTTGCGTTGTTCAAAACCTTCTTGCGGTTAATCGCCTTCGACAAGTTCGTGTGGAAGTCAAGCACTGCGTAAATGCCGCCACGCCATTCGTCAGGAATCGAGAGATCATCGACAATCGCGATGTCCGAATCCATGTACAAAAAATCGCCGTCAATTTCATTGCGCATCACCGTCTTGAGGTAGCGCGAACGCAGCATCGGCGTGAACTTTTCATCAAGCGTCAAAACCTTAAGTTCATCGACGGCGTCTTTCAAAGCGGCACGCGGCCCAGTCAGAGTTTCAGCGGTCTTGTCATCGGTCAAAAGCGTCACGAAAGCATGCGGATTATGGACTCGCAGCGAAGCAATTGCGACAAGCGTTTGTTCGCAAAAGAAATCCTTCGGAGAACTTGTCAAAACAAAAAGATATTTGACTGAGGGTAACATCTTAAATCCTTATCGGTTCCGTCTTCTCAACAGAAACTGTTGCGACATAAAATCACTCGAAAGCTATATATAATGCAATTTTTAGGATTCATACTTTGTAATCTAGTATTTTTTTTCTTGCTAACATTTAAAATCAGGATTCCAATTTAGCAAAAAAAAACTGTAAACAACCCTTATAAACATCTTTCTCAGATTAAACATTAAAATTATGCGATAAAAGGAAAAAAAATCAAAAAAATTTACTACATTATACGGCATGGTTCAATTCAGTCAAACTTCTTGGCAATACGGTACTCTTTCGGATACGCTTGACATCTTGCGCTATGCACCAATGACCTTGTCTGTGGGGACGAATGCCGTAATTTACTATACGTTGCCGAAAAGCATTGAACCGGGCGAATTTATCCGCTACACTATCGTAGCTGGTTTTAGGAAAGTAAGTTGGACCGGCATCATCGGAGCGGTCAATCCCGGTAAAACGGACAACGTCTTGGAGATTGTCGTTCGCTTGGGCGAAGGGCCTTTCCGCGGTTTTACCGCTACGCACAAGTTCGATTCCGTCAAAGGCATCACGACTTGTTTCGACGACATTTCTTTCCAAGGTTGCAAGGATTTTGCAGAAGATACGTTCTCGATTGTCATGGCAAGTGCAAGCATGGTCTATGCCATCCCCGCTAGAGAAATGGCTCGTGAACAAATTGCAATTGTAGAAGCAAAGAAAAAGACGCAAGCTTTCGAAGCGTTAGAACAATCCGCAACAGCCGGATAACATCATGTACAAGTCCCTCGAACAGGCCCTGCTGGATTTGGAAAAAGCGGGAATGCTCAAACGTATTCACGCCGAAGTCGATCCGCACTTGGAGATGGCCGAAATCGCGAGGGAAAATTTTAGACAAGGTGGTCCCGCACTCCTTTTTGAACATGTCAAAGGGAGCAAATTCCGGGCCGCATGCAATATTTTCGGGAACGATGAGCGGTTCAATTTTTTGTTCCGCGACGGATTCGAACAAACGAGAGCCGCAGTCCTTTTCAAATCCAACCCGGTTCAATTTTTCAAAGACGCGCTAAAATCGCCGAAAACGCTTTTCAGAGCCGCCCGTGCAGGATTGACATCGCTCCCCTTGCGTTCCGGGAACATCAACGATTTTGAAGAATGCAGCTTGCAAGACTTGCCGCAACTCGTCTCTTGGCCGCTCGACGGCGGAGCATTCATCACGCTTCCGCAAGTCGCTACGCGACCACGCGAAAACGCAAGCATCATGCAGACAAACGTGGGCATGTACCGCATCCAGATTTCCGGGAACGATTACGAGCCGAACGAAGAATGCGGACTGCACTACCAAATTAAACGCGACATCGCACGCCACCATCAAAAAGCGATTGAAGAAGGCAGGCCACTCAAGGTGAGCATTTTCATTGGCGGTCCGCCATCGCATACATTCGCCGCCGTAATGCCCATGCCCGAGAACCTTTCAGAACTGCTTTTCGCAGGCATGCTCGGCAACCGCCGGTTCCGTTACTTTGAACATAATGGCTATCTCGTTTCGAGCGATGCGGACTTTTGCATTCTCGGAGAACTTGAACAAGGCTTAAAACCCGAAGGCCCATTTGGCGACCACATCGGATACTACTCCGGCAAGCACGATTTCCCGTGCATGAAAGTGCATAAAGTGCTCTGCAAAAAAAATGCGATTTTCCCGTTCACAGTTGTCGGGCGTCCACCGCAAGAAGATACGTTATTCGGAAAGTACATCCACGAAATCACGCAGCCGATGGTTCCGGCATCGCTTCCAGGCGTTTACGGGATTCACGCCGTCGATGAAGCGGGCGTACATCCGCTTTGCCTAGCGGTCGCCTCCGAAGCGTTCCGCCCGTACGCAACCGCCGATGAACGCGAACCGATGGAACTTTTAAAGACGGCGAACGCATTGCTCGGATTCAACCAAGCGAGCCTTACGAAGTACCTGCTAATTGCAGCAAAAGAAGACTGTGCCGGCCTCGATGTAAACAATGTCCCAGCATTCTTCACGCACGTTCTGGAACGCATCAACTTCGACCGCGATTTGCATTTCCAGACCGCAACAACGATTGATACGCTCGACTACACCGGCACAAGCCTCAACCACGGCTCAAAAGTCGTCATTGCCGCCGCCGGCAAGATAATCCGCGAACTCCGCAGCGATTCCGCAGACTTGGAATCGCTTACGCTACCGCAGGGTTTTAAAGTTGCCGCCATCGTGATGAAGGGCGTTCTGATGATTGAAGGTCCGGCGACTTTCAAAAACAACATCGAGAAGCTCGCAACTCTAGAGAACAACATCAAAAAGCACGCAACTTTCACCCAAAACGAAACCGTCGAAGCGTTCCGCGAACTGAAAGAAGCATTCGTCCATTGGAAATTCCGCGAAAACTATCCGTGGGTTACCATCATCGATGAAGGTGCCGCAAACAACACGGCAAGCAGCACTGCGAACAACATTCTCAGCGATTTCTTGTGGCTCACGTTCACGCGTTCCGACCCCGCGCAAGACGTTTACGGCATTGACGAATCCATTTGCGACAAGCACTGGAAATGCAAAGCACCGCTTATTATCGACGCACGCATCAAGCCGCACCACCAAAAGCAACTGACCATCCCCGCAGAAATCACTACAAAAGCAAGGCAAACTCTCCAAGACGCAGGAGTCCTGTAAAATGTCATTCTTCGCACGATTTTTTTCGAACAATCATAGGATTACCCCCGCCTTTTTGCTTTTATTTGCATTCGCAAGTCTCGCGCACGCCTACGAAGGCCACTGCGGAACAATGACGCTTTTCGAAAATCTCGTCAAAGAACGGAAGCACCCTGGTAGCGAGGTTTCATACAAAGTCAGTATTTCCAGCAAAAACGAGAAATGTCAAGCCCAAGACTATTACGACTCCGTCTATACCATCGAGACATCACATTTTCAAGTCATGTACGTCTTGACGGGTCCGCACGCCACCACAAAAGCATTCGCCGACAGCACCGCCGCCATCTTTGAAGAAGCCTGGAACTTCTACATCAACAAGCTAAAAATGCGCCCCCCTAAAGGGCCACGCACAAGCTATCATTTCCAGCAAAAAATTAAAGAAGGTCTCTATCCCGTCGAAATTATCGACATCAACCAAATTAGGGACAACCTCATCAATGGAAACGGATGTGCCGAAAACTTTGGAATCACATATCCATTCGACGACAATGGGACATCACAGATTTTCATGGAGAACGACTTCTACAGCACTTGTCCAAACCAGAACAACCGAGACACGATTTTCGTCCATGGGGACACCTGCTTATACACAAAGCCGACAAACCCGTTACGCAACAAAACACACGATTTTTTATACTCCAAAGAATGGAACAAAGGTCTCCGTGTAACAACTTTCCACGAATTCTATCACACGATACAACTCAGCTACATCAGTTACCTCATCAATGAATCCTTCTGGTTTGAAGCTTCAGCCGCCGGATTTGAAGAAATCACCAACCCGGAAATCGATGACTATTTCCGTTATTTACCTAGTTTTTTCGAAAGAACTGGAAAGCCGCTCTCTGATACATTCCAAAATTACGGTGCCTCAACATTATTCCTTTACCTATACCACAAAATATCAAACAAACTAGAAAAATCTATTTGGGAAAATTATTCTAGAAATCCAAACAAAAATTTCGAATACCAAATTGAAGCCGCACTAAAAGAACTCAAGCTTGATGCGGACAGCATTTTCCACGATTACGCAGTCCGGCTTTCATTTTCAGGGCAACGCAGTTCCACTCTCCCTAAAAAAGAATGGATTAATGACGACCAGTCGCAATGGTCCTCTGCAAAATTTAATGTAAGCAAATCCATCAAACCCAATATAGAAAGTCTTGCTTTCGATTTTTACCACAATTCCAAAGGATTCACCGAACCCGATTTGACAGACTTTATCGGTAAAGCAACCGTCATCGCCTACCAAGACGGCAAAGCGACAATCCATAAAATCCAAGACAACAAGACACTAAACAGTCTCGCCGTCATCTTGGCCTCCAGCGATTCTTCCACATGGATTTTCAGCCGGCTCGGACAATCCGAAAGCATCCCCATCGTCAACAATACAGCAGCGCCGCACGCATTCCCGGTTCCATGGCGGAACGGCCCACTCTGCTTTGCCCCTCTCCCCCACGACAAAAAATTCATCGAAATACGCAATAGACGCGGCGATTTAGTCTCGCAAGAAAAATACGAAGGGACAACATTCTGCTTGCAAGAAGACCAAGTCAAATCGATGATGGCACCAGGAGTTTACCGATTCCGCATCGGCAATAAAGGCAAAACGACAAGCTTTATCATAGTACACTAGGTGTTAGTTTTTTACAAAATTCTTTATAAAGTTTTTACATTCAAAAAAGCCCAGCTTAACGGCTAGGCTTGTTTTAATTAAAATTATTTTATCACACATGTAGCAACCAGTTTGATTTCTGATTGCATTTTTTTAGCTATACCACTACAGCTTTATATCGCTCAAGAGAGAGTTCCTCACCCAGAACGATTTTATCGGACTATAGCTTTAAATCCGAAAGCCTCGAACTTTCCACTCTATCGAACTCCAGCTGGATTTCGGCGGAGGGTTCCTTGGTCAAAAGGCTCACGACGACGATTGTCACAAACGAAAGGATAAAGCCCGGCACGAGTTCATAAATCTGGAAGATTTCGGCGGAGAATCCGGAGAGGTAGAATTTCCAGACAAACGTCGTGATGCCGCCCACAAGCATACCGCTGACAGCACCAGCGAGAGTCGTGCGTTTCCAGAAGAGTGCGAGTAACATAATCGGGCCAAAAGTCGCGCCGAAACCGCCCCAAGCAAAGCTTACAAGGCTCATCACCACGTCTAAAAAGCTCTTGCCGTGCTTCACGCCATCGGCACTCGGTGCGCCCTGCATAGCGACAATCACGGCGATAAGCGTAATCAAGACGACAACGCCACGGCTCACCCACATCACTTCCTTGTTGCTTGCGTTCTTGCGGAACAGGTGCTTGTAAAGGTCGTTACTGAAAGCGGATGCAGACACGAGGAGCTGCGAGTCGGAGGTACTCATAATCGCAGCAAGGATTGCGGCCATGAGGATTGCAGCAATCGCCGGATGGCAAAGCGCCTGGCAAAGAATCATGAAAATGCGTTCCGGGTCATCCACGGTAATGCCGTGAGCAGTCACGTAATAGCGACCGAGGAGAGCAATCATAATAACAGCACCGAGGCAGATAATCACCCACGTCATGGCGATGCGACGGGAATCCTTGATTTCTTCGGCATTCTTGATGGACATGAAGCGCACGAGGATGTGCGGCATGCCAAAGTAGCCAAGGCCCCACGAGAGGCTAGAAATCAACGCGATAAGGCCAATGGACTTGCCCGTCGTTGCATTCGTGAAAAGGCTCATCAAGTACGGATTCTGAGCGTTCACCGCATCCATCGTCGAGGCAAAACCGCCCGAACCGCTCATGATCATCATCGGAATCACAAGCACCGCGATAAGCATCATCGAGGCCTGGATAAAGTCTGTCCAGCACACGGCAAAGAACCCTCCCATGAACGTGTAGCTCACGACCACGACCGCACCGAGGATAAGGCCCGTCGTGTAGCTCATGCCAAAAATCGTTCCGAACAACTTAGCGCAAGCGACAAAGCCGGAGACCGTGTAGAACAAGAAAAACGCGAGAATGAAAATCGAAGCGATAACGCGAATGATTCCCTTGTTGTCGCGGAAACGGTTCGAGAAGAAGTCCGGGAGCGTAATCGAGTCGCCGCAAAAATGACTGTACTTGCGAAGCCTGCGACCGACGATTTTCCAATTGAGGTACGTGCCGACCACAAGGCCAATGCCAATCCAAGCTTCGGAAAATCCGCTCACGAACACGGCACCCGGGAGGCCCATCAGCATCCAGCCGCTCATGTCTGACGCCTGGGCGGACATGGCGACCACCCACTTGTTCATGCCGCGGTTGCCGAGGTAATAGGCGTTCAGGCTGTTCGCCTTGCGAGAGAAATACGCCCCGATGCCAAGCATCATCAAGAGATAAAGGATAAAGACGACTAACGTCATGTGACCTCCGAATTGTTTTTATAAAATTATAGTAAACGACATTAAAGTTTTCCTATTAAAGTCTGTCATGCCGGATTTGTACAAGTACAATGCTCTTCGGCTCAGCCATGCCAAAATGCGGGCACTTTGTCGCGGCCTTCGCCTTGGCGGCATTTATTCCGGCATCAGTTATTCCAATTGAGATATCTAAAATTCGCGGAGCTGGCGGTTATAGACGATGCGTTTACCTTTCACGCCGTCGGTCGCACAAACATGATCCACAGGCGGCTTGAGCATATTCGCGACGAGATGCGCAGCGACAGTTTCTGCACGTGCCGGGCGAAAATGAGCCGGAATCCATTCCGGGTGCGCGCCAAAAATCTTTTGCATCAGTTCTTCGCCAAAGCGTTTGTCCTTGTGCTTGCCCAAGAGCAGCGACGGACGCACAAGCGTGAGACTCTCGAAACCAATCATCGTGAGTCCTTCTTCGAGTTGCCCCTTCAAGCGATTATAAAAAAACGGCGAATGGGAATTCGCACCCATTGCACTGATGCACAGAAAATGCTTGACGCCCTGACGTTTCGCAAGTGCCGCAAGCGTAAGCGGTAGCCGCAAATCGATTTTTTCTTGAGCGGGTTTGCTCCCCGCCTGCTTGATAGTCGTTCCCAAGCAACAAATCACGGCATCGCATCCGCTAAAGTTCGTACAAACGCTAGACGTCCATTGTTCTTCGGGCCGCGAATTCAATAAAACGTCAAAATCCACAACATCAAAAACGAACTTCGACGCCCCTTGCAACACGCCCAGCTGCGCCAAATTAGGCAACGAACGCACCGGGCAATACACACTCTCCACTTCGTCCAACTGGGCTAGCAGCTGGACGACATTTTTACCGACAAGCCCGGTAGAACCTAGGAGAGAGACTTTCATTACTATTCTTCGATAATTTCTTCCGAAGGAACCATCCAGCCAATGTCATCGCCACGAACAGCAAGTGCCGTAACGCCGCCCGCTTCATCGACAATCACTGCTATACCGGACAAGTAATTGACCCAATGGAACGGTTTTTCAAAAAATCTCAAATTAATCGTCCTGTCCGAGACAAACGCGATAAGCGGTTCAACAAGCATATCGTGGCTTACGAGAACGCTCACGCGCTTCCATTTAGCAATATTGGCCACAATGACTTCTCGCAAGAACTGGTTTCCGCGCGGATAAAAATCATGGAAGTAAGCCCCAACAATAGAAGCCGCCGCCGCCGGCACCTTACCTGCAAAAGGGACACCGTAAGAATACAAGGCGATGTACTTCGGGTTTCCTCCCTTAGTCGAAACGAGAGCATCCAAAGTATCGCTAGGAACAGTCAAGAAATAACTGCCGTAGATGCCTTCGTCCCAAGTCACAACTTCAGCACCCGTTTCGCCACGCCCAATGGCAATGTTTTCACAAGTCAAACGCGTACGGTCAAAATTCGTCGATGCATAATAGAACTGTTCATCGCCCGCAAGCTTGGTGCCGAGCTTTTGAGCCATCTGAACGCCAATCGGAGTCAGCTGGGACTGCGTTCCCGTATTGTTTTTCTCACGCTTGGAATGGCGGATTACAAAAGCAATCTTGCTCGTCTTGGGCACAGCCTTATAGACGTCGCCCATGTCGTAGAAACCGTCAGCATCAGGGGTAAGAGCTAGAGCCCCCGGAGTGTTCGAGAACGAAAAAGCCACGTCTTGCGTAGCCGCAGAACTTGCAGGGGCTACCGCCGCAGACGAACTTTCCGGCACAGGCGGATTCACATCCGTTGCACTAGATGCCGGAGTTGACGTAGCAGAAGAAGGCGCACTGGAAGCAACGCTAGATGCAACACTAGCAGGAACGATTTCGCTAGAAGAAAGACCCACCGGCGGATTTTGTTGCTGAGCCACGCTCGAAGACGAAACCACACTGACCGAAGGCACAACTGGTGACGAAGAATCATCGCCACAACCGGCAAAAACACAAAGCCCGGTCAAAAGGGCACTGGCTAAATACTTGGCAGAAAAATTTTTCATTCTAAAATTCCTTAATGTCTATCAATTGAAATTTAAATTATTCCCTAAAATTTTCACGTAAAAGTTTCATAAACACCGCCAATAAGTGATAAAATTCCATAAAAACACTTACTTTGGCAAATTTTAACCGTTTTCGCCCCAAGCTCCGCAAAACTATTTATATTTGACACATCACATTTTTAATGAGGCTGGATGTTATCTAGTAAATATGGGTTCATTGTTTAGTGCCTTGGAAGACGAATGTTTTCAAGGCGGTCTTCCAAGGTGATTGTGCCGATTCACACAAAAATTTTGGAGATAAACAATGAAAAAATACAATATCCGCACGGAA